>ERZ1673700.98-NODE-98-length-119483-cov-35.903004_pt1 | contig 119483 bp, 126 predicted proteins | sample MGYA00580230_ERZ1673700 | MGnify/ENA primary metagenome ERZ1673700 (study PRJEB41218, sample SAMN15661782) | gut metagenome | host: Homo sapiens | place: Canada: London | collected 2015-08-20/2019-03-30 | study: EMG produced TPA metagenomics assembly of...
TACTGATATCGTTTATAAAAAGAAAAAGCGTCTAGCTAAATCAGGAAAAGACATTGCACTTTTCTTTAAAGGTGAAAATCCTTTCTTTTTCAGGGCTACACCCTTTCCCCCGGATGGCTACACCTTTTGGGGTAAAGGGTGTAGCCATCCGGGATAAAAGGTGTAGCCCTTTTTAATGTGCCTTACAGGTACTCGTGGACGGTATATTGACTATCTATTTATCAAGGAGATCTTATACAGTACATGTCTGCATAAAGGATGGTCGGGACTGACCAATGGATGATCAAACTCTTTGCTTTTTACCATACCTATTTTTTGCATCACGCGTTCCGAACGTTTGTTTGGGAGTGAGGTGAAAGAATATAATTCTTTCAGTCCCAATGTCTTTTTTGCATATTCCAGACAGGCTGAAGCCGCTTCGGTAGCATATCCCTGATTCCATACTTCGGGAATCAGGCGCCAACCTATCTCTACGGCCGGGGCAAAATCTACGTCGAACGTAATATCATGCAACCCTACATAACCTATAAACGCATGGTTTTCTTTCTTTTCTACTGCATACAACCCGTATCCTCTGGATGCGAATTCCTTCCGGATGCGATTATAGAAGTCGAATGTTTCCTGATAAGATAGCTGTTTGAGAAAGAATTTCATTACCTGATCGTTGCTATTTAATCCGGCAAAGACGGGGATGTCTTCTTCTTTCCAATCACGTAGGATCAGGCGTGGGGTTTCCATGTATGTATTCATCTTGTTCTTAATTTATTCGATTTGTTTTTCTCGTTTTTTACGGTTCATATATTCACGTAATAGGGTTGGGGTAGCACAGAAGATGAGTTGTGCCCGATTCCATTTATAGCATTTTTGAAAGACAACCATGGCGATGGTTATGAATAGGGCGGCTCCGATAGAAGCCTCCAAAGGTAACCAAGCCAGCCCCTCTTGGGGTAATAGCATAGGAATGAATGCCAATGCTCCGGAAGGGGCAAAGTATTTCCCTGTCCACTCGAAGATGAGGAACAGGATAGCTGCAATGGTTAAAGCAACGATACTTTCCGGTAGATGAAGATGGTGGTGACCGACAATTTGAAGTACAGTACCCAGAGTGGCTACGGTAGTCAGAAAGAGAAATACTTGTGTAGGGCGATTTCTGAATCCTGCTTTGGAGTTTACCATTTCTACAAAGGTCACCATGAGTGGGGGTAGGATGATTTGTACAAGCACTACTGACACTGACATTGAAAAGACTGCTATCGGATAAACGATACTTTCCGTATGAAGCAAAACGGGCAATACGCAAGCTGATATCAAAGGAATCAGTGTAGCGCGACTGATTAAAAGGGAAGCACCTGCAAAAGCAAATGCGGCGCATAGATTGACCACATAGGGCAGGGGTGAATAACGAACAATGCAGATACCGACTGCTGCTCCAAGAGTCATAAGTAGGATGATTTGCCAACGTTTTACATTCCATACCCGCTTATCGATAATTAACAGGCCGATGATCAGTGCTGTCATTTCTGGAAACAGAATCTCCTTTTCATCGGTCCATTCGGCTAAACCTACCATTATCAGGATCATTATCAGCGATATCAGATATCTTGTCAGTTTTCTGTGTTCCATTATATAATTTTGAATTTGGGGCACAAAGTTAAGGGAAACTGCCGTATTATGAAATTTCTTGGCTATCTTTGCGCGCTGAAAACCTTGAGTGGCTTTCTTTATAAAAGAGTTCTGTATGCAAAATTTGGTAAAGAAGGAGTATAAGATTCCTTTTATTCTGGTAACTTCCCTATTCTTCTTATGGGGATTTGCACATGCGATATTAGATGTGCTGAACAAACACTTTCAAGATGTGCTGGTTATTACACGTGCCCATTCGGCATGGGTACAGGTTATGTTTTACCTGGGTTATTTCGTGATGGCTATTCCTGCTGGACTGTTTATCAATAAATACGGTTACCGGAAAGGAGTGGTTTTCGGTCTGTTGCTTTATGGCATAGGCTCCCTGTTTTTCATTCCCGGGGAATATTGGATGTCTTTCAATTTTTTTCTGTTCTCCCTGTTTGTCATAGCCTGTGGCTTGGTTTTTCTGGAAACAGCGGCTAATCCTTACATGACGGAGCTTGGTGACCGTGAAACGGCTGCCAGCCGTCTTAACTTGGCGCAGTCATTCAATGGCTTGGGCTGTATATGCGGGCCGCTTATCGGTGGGTTGTTATTATTCTCGGAAGGGGGTGAAAGCAATATATCCTTGCCCTACACATTGATGGGAATTATAGTGCTGATGGTGGCACTGGTGTTCTATAAAATCCGTCTGCCGGAGATTGTGCATGGAGAAGATGAGGAAGAAGTGGGCGAGGACGGAGCACGTGGGCTTTGGTCGCACAAGCTGTTTATTTTCGGTATTGCTAGTCTGTTCTGTTATGAGATAGCGGAGATTTCAATCAACAGTTTCTTTATTAATTATGTGGTGGATGATGGTTGGATGAATGCCCGTGATGCTTCTGTGGTGCTTTCGTTCGGTGGTTTGGGATTGTTTATGTGCGGTCGTTTTGCCGGAAGTTGGATCATGCGGTATATCCGGGCGGAGAAGGTGTTGTTTTTCTGTGCGGTGGGTACGGTGGTTACTACGGCCTTGGTGGTGTTTGATCTGGGAGTTTTATCATTGGTAGCCCTGTTCATGGGATATGCTTTTGAAGCTATCATGTTCCCCACCATCTTTGCACTTTCACTGAGAGGATTGGGGAACTATACCAAGCGTGCATCTTCCTATCTGATGATGTCCCCCATCGGAGGAGCGGTAGGACCGCTCATGATGGGGTATGTGGCTGATCAGACCAATATGTCTTTCTCGTTTATTGTTCCGTTGCTTTCGTTCGTCGTGGTGCTGCTCTATGCGTGGAAAGTGAAACAGCGTTCGCTCTGCTAATATCCGAATTTCTCCGCAGCCTTTTCCATCTGTTCGATGATGGCGACTCCGAAGGGACAGTTCGTTTCGCATTGCCCGCACTGGATGCACTCTGAGGCGTGGTGTGTGAGGGCTTTGTAGTGCTCACGCACAGTCTCGGGTATCTCGTTCTGGGCAATGGTCAGGTTGTAGTACTTGTTCACGCTTGCTATGTCGATGCCTACGGAGCAGGGAGCGCAATGTCCGCAATACATGCAATGGCCTTTCCAGGTGAACTTTTCCATGCCTGCCATGACGGCGGTGTAATCTCTTTCTTCTTTACTGGCGGTGCACCAGTCGATGGCTGCCTGCATCTCATCACAACTTCTGCACCCCACCATGATGGAGGCAACAGCCGGACGGGTCAGTGCATATTCGATGCATTGCACCGGAGTCATAGCTTTGCCAAAGGGTGAGTTGGTTTCACTTAGCAAATCTCCGCCGCCATATACCTTCATCACATCGAGTCCTACACCTTTCTCTTCGCACAGTTCGTAGAGCCTTTCCCGTTCCGGATCTATGTTCTGCAGGGAGTGAGCATAGTTTTCATCGGCCCATAAGTCATCTACGTTTTCAGTGGGCGGTTGCAGGTCGTAGCAAGGATTGATGGAGAACATCAGCACTTCAATCAGTCCGCTTTCCACAGCCATACGTGCAACGGTGGGGTTGTGGCTGCTCAGTCCGATATGGCGGATTCTGCCTTCTTCCTTCAGGCGCAGGGCCAGCCGGATGACGGGACCGTTGAATATTTCATGAAAGTCTTCTTCACTGTCCACATAGTGTATCATGCCGATATCCAGATAGTCGGTATCGAGGCGTGCCAACTGGTCTTCGAAGGAGGCGATTGCCTTGTCGATGTCGCGTGTACGCAGATATTGGTCGTTTTCCCAGGTGGTGCACAGGTGTCCTTGGATGATAAATTGCTCACGGCGGCCTGTCAACGCTTTGCCGATGTTGCTGCGTAAATCGGGGTTGGAGGCATACATATCAATAAAGTTGATTCCCTTACTGATGGCGAAATCCATTTCTGCACATGTCTGTTCTTCTGTTTTGCCAACGAAACCTTCGCACCCTAATGCGATGGCGCTGACTGACAAACCGGTATTTCCTAATGTTCTATATTCCATGATGTTTTTCTGTTTCTAAAATACGCTTTTGCGAAGTTACTAATTTATGCGAATCGGTAGTTTTATTTAGTTTATTATTATTAGGTTATGAACTAAAAAAACAGGGTAGTGGTGTATATTGTCTACAAATGATGTATGTTCCTAAAACAGTCGTATACTGAACCTAATTCAGTCGTATACTGAATGCCATTCAGTCGTATACTTAATAGGGTTCAGTCGTATACTGAATAGGGCGTGGTTTAATGATGTTGATAATCAGAAAGTTATAAAAAGCTGTATTGCTGTTGATAAATTCTGACAAATCTCTGCGATATATAGCGTAGCTACTTTATCACCCTATCACCTTACCACCTTATCACTCTTTCTCTTCCTTTCTATCCGGAGAAAACGGAGACGTTTATATGGGTTCGGGTGGTTGTTTCTTCTTCTGTTTCCTGCTTATCAGCATGACTCCCAGTAGTATGATGAACAGTCCGCCCAATTGGGTGAAGGTCACTTGTTCGTTTCCCATGGTTACTCCTAAAAGTACGGCAATGAACGGATTGACATAGGCGTGGGTGCCGACTTCTGCCGCAGGCCGCACTTTCAGCAGCCAGACGTAGGCAGAATAGGCAAGCAGGGAACCGAAGAATATCAGATAAGCCAGTGACAGCCAGCTTGCAGATGAAACATTCAACAAGTCGGTCCTTTGCATATCTCCGTTCACAGCACTGCAAATCCAGAACATACCACTGGCGAAAAGCATCTGCCAGCCTGAACCGGCAAACGCATTTACTTCTTCTTCGCGGGAAGAACGGTATTTGGCATACAAGGTGCCCAGTGCCCAGGATATGCATCCGAAAATAAGAAGTAAGATTCCGCGTTCACTGTGCGGATGCAGGTTTGCTGCATTGAGTTGTTCCAAATAAAGCAAAATGACGCCCCCGAAACCGATGATTCCACCTGCGATTGTAAGAGGATTGCGGAGATTAGTTTTCCACATTGGGGCATCCAACAGCAGAATCCAGAGTGCGGTGGAAGAAGCGATGATAGCTACCAGGCTACTGGTTAAGTAGCGTTGTGCCAGCATCACTACGGCCATATCTATGAACAGCAATACAATTCCGCTGACGGCAGAGCGCTTTATCAGGCTTCTCCTGAATATTTTCTCTCCCCGTAAATGGCATATGCCGAGAAGTATAAGTGCGGCGGCCGTAAACCGTAAAGCTCCGAGCAGAAAAGGAGGCAGTTCCTTTAATGCTATACCTATGAAGAAATAGGTAGATCCCCAGACTACATAGATAAGGAAATAGCCGGTAATGATACCGATTATGTTCCTGTTTGCTTTATTCGGTTCTTCCATTGCTTGAACCTTTCTAAACCTTCTGTTAATACTTGCCGGGGGCAGGCTATGTTGATGCGGACAAAGCCTTCTCCGGTGTCTCCGTACATGCTGCCTTCGTTCAGCCAGAGTTTTTCTTGTTCCAATAGCGAGGTCACTATATCTTCCGAGGTACGCTTTAATGCGGAACAATCCACCCACACAAGGTAAGTACCTTCCAGCTTCGTTACGGGAAACTCCGGCAGATGTTCGGCGAAGAAACTTCTCAGGTAGTTATAGTTATCGAACAAGTACCTTTTCAGTTCTTCCAGCCATTCTTCCCCTTCGTTATAGGCGGCTATCAAAGCTTCCACTCCGAATGGATTTACGTCGCAGACTTCGTTCACATTGATGGCTTTGTCTATCTTCTTGCGTACATCGGCATCAGCGGACACGATGTTGGCAATCTGGACTCCTGCCAGGTTGAACGCCTTGCTGGGGGAAATGCAAGTGACGGAATTCATCAGGAACTCCTGCGATATGGAGGCGAAAGGCGTATAGGTATATCCCGGAAAAACCAGTTCACAATGAATTTCATCCGCTACTACCGTTACATGATTCTGGAGGCAAATCTCGCCGATGCGTACCAGTTCCTCTCGGCTCCATACTCTTCCGGCAGGATTGTGAGGGTTGCACAATAGCAGGAGTCTGACTTTACTATCGGCAACCTTCTTCTCCAAGTCATCGAAATCAATCCGGTAAGTTTCGTTTTCATAAATCAGTGGATTGGAAACGATTTCACATCCATTGTTTCGTATGGACGAAAAGAAACAATTATACACCGGAGTCTGTACCAGGACTTTGTCGCCAGGGCTGGTCAGGGCTTTTATGATTGCCGACAGCGCCGGTACTACTCCGGAGGTATAGATAATCCACTCTTTTTCTATTCTCCAGTCGTGGCGTCTTTTGAACCAGTTGATCGTTGCATTGTAGTAAGCATCGGGCACACGGACGTATCCGAAGATGCCATGCTCCACCCGCCTTTTCAACGCTTCCGTCACGGCGGGTGCTGTGCGGAAATCCATATCGGCTACCCACATCGGCAGTACACCCGGGGGAGTGGCAGAATCCCATTTATAGGAATTCGTGCCCCGGCGTGGAATGATTTCATCAAAGTTGTGCTGCATATTGCATCTCTTCTTGCGTTTCGTCAAAACAGGTCTGGTCGTCCCAAAGTTTCAGTTTGCAATTGCCGGGGGCCTTGATGTTCTCGTCTATGATGACGGCTCCGTAACTTTCGGCCGTGATGCTTCCCGTGCGTGGATTCTTTATGCTGTGAACCGGACCTTTGATGGTGGCCTGGAGACTGCTGTATTCAAATGCAAGGTCGGCATCGTCGGCCATTGTGCAGTTTTCTATAATCAGGTCGTGGGCATAACAGAGTGGTTGCGTGCCTGAAATTTTGCAGTTCACCAGACGCAGGTTTCTGGAATGCCAGCCCAGATATTCGCCATTCAGTTCGGAATCATACACCGTTACGTTTTCCGTATTCCAGAAGGCGTCTTTGGAGTTGATGATGGCATTGCGGATTTCCACGTTTTTGCAATACTGGAATGAGTAGTTGCCGTTCTGGCTGTAATTTTCAATGCGTATGTTCTCACCGTGTATGAACAGGTAATCGGCTTTGTCAATCTGTACGTTTCTGAGTTCTACATTGCGGCAAAACCAAAGGGTTTCCAAGGCATTGGGAAGTTGCACGTTTTCCAGTTTTATGCCGTCCATTTCGCGGAACATCTTCGGTGCTTCCACTACGGTATCCGTCATTTGTACATTCTGCGAGTACCAAAGTGCGGCACGGGCACCTTCTGTGAAGAAACAGTTCTTTATGGTGAAGCCATTGTTGTGCCAGTATGGGTATTTCCCTTCGAAGCGGCAGTTCACTGCCACAATATTGCTACATTCTTTCAGTGCGGACTCGCCTGCATGGATGGTTACATTTTCCAGTTGGAGGTCGTGAGTGGCAAACAGAGGGCGTTCGCCTCCGAATTCTTTGTCTTTGATAATTTCCATAATTTCTTTGTTTTTATTGTAGTTCGAATGTTACGGTTACACTGCCCGAACCGAGGGCGGATGCCAGTCCCGAAGGGTTATTTACACGCCCCAGGCGAGTGTAGCTGTAGGATGTTGAAAAAGTCTCATAGAAAAGTACCAGACAGGAGCCGCCGTAAAGCATCAGGTCGCCCGTGCGGATGGTTCCCGGGTTGGAAGATGCGGTAGGCAGGTTTCCCGATAGGTAGAAGTACTTTTCGTTGCCGTTCAGTTCGGACATGTTTATGGTCATAGGCAGTAATGCCTTGAAGGCTGTTGCCGCCGCATTGTTTTCCAGTGTGGCATTGAATGAGGCGGAGCCGACTGTTATTTTAAGATTGTTGCTCATAGGGTTATCGTCATCATCGTCGTCATTACCGGGATTAACCGGAGGATCATCATCGTCCGTACTTCCCGGAGGTATCTGCTGCCCTGTTTCGGGTATAGGGGCGTCGTCGCTGCATGATGTGCCCCAAACGGACAATGTCAACGTCATAAAAATGAGTACTAAGTAATATTTCATAATCTTCACGGTATTATGTTCAGGTATTCCTTAAAGAAAGAATCCAGCTTGTCGAAAGGGATGAGGCTGACCCGGTCGTAAAGGTCCACATGGCCTGCACCGGGCACGATGTATAATTCTTTGGGTTCGGCAGCCTTGCTGTAGGCGTCTTCGCTGAATTCGCGTGAGTGTGCATTCTCTCCGGTGATGAAAAGCATGGGGCGCGGTGAGATGGTTTCGATATCGGCAAACGGATAGAAGTTCATGAACTTCGTGTTGCTTGCCAGGGTGGGGTGCGTGGTGGTCAGGGACGTTGCACCTTCGGGGGTGAATTCTCCGCGTTCTGTACGGTAGAATTCATAAAACTCGCGTTCAATCGGAGAGGAGTTTGCCGTCAGTTCGTGTACGGTGCCGCCGGTATATTTCGTTTCTCCGCCTAGAAATTCTACATAACGTTGTTCGGCGGCTTCGGCAATGATTTGTTTCCTTTGTTCCAGGGTCAGTGCGTGTTTCAGTCCGTTGCGGCTTGCTGTACCCATATTATACATGCTGATGGTTGCAATGGCTTTCAGGCGCGGATCGATTTTTGCCGCACTGATGGCGAAACTTCCACTGCCGCAGATACCGATTACGCCGATACGTTTGCGGTCGACGAACGGGCGTGTACCGAGGAAATCGACTGCTGCGCTGAAGTCTTCCGCGTAGATTTCCGGGGAGACGGTGTTGCGCGGTTCTCCTTCACTCTCTCCCCAAAAGGACAGGTCGATGGCGAGGGTGACGAAACCGCGTTCGGCCATCTTGATCGCATAGAGGTTTGCACTTTGTTCCTTGACTGCTCCCATCGGGTGCCCGACGATGATTGCGGGATACGTTTCTCCTGCTTTCATATCTTTGGGCAGGAAAAGGTTTCCGGCCACTTTCATTTTGTACTGGTTGGAGAAGGATACTTTCTCCATGTTTACTAAATCACTTTTGTAGAAATTGTCTGCATCGGTTTGTGCCGAAGCACTACCTACGCCGAGCATCATAAAGGATGCCACTACTGAAAATAATATCTTTTTCATATTTTCTTTGGGTGAATGATTAATGAGAATTGATGTCTATTACTTACATTGCAAAATTACGGTGTAAAAGTGATACTCTTTGTAGATGGATTACAGACATAATAACCCAAATTACAGATTATCGCATTGTATACAGAAAACATAGACAAATACTTCTTTTATAATCGCTTATTTAAAAAAGCTTCATTGTGCTACGACTTTCAGTTTTATTGTTTTCGAAGATTGCACCGTGCGAATTCTCAGAACAACGAATATTATGCTGACCGCAAGAAACAGCAAAGAACCGATTACGGAATAGCGTGTATCGAAGAAAGTGATAAATGCTCCGCAAGCTGCCGCACCTACCGTTGTGCCCAGATTGGCTGATAATAGGAACAAGCCGTTAGCGAAATCCGGAACTTCGGGAGCGGCTTCGGTTATCATATACTGCATGGTGTTTTGCCCGTATCCTGCCAGGATACCCAGAATCAGGATAATGACAGCCATTGCCGCAAGCCATTCCCCTAAAATGAATATACATATATAAAGGGTGAATAGTGCGAACGGAATGAAAGTCATGCTGCGTATCGGGTTGGTGGCTAACTGTTTTCCTGCAATGACGTTTCCGATAATATTGGCAAGCCCGTATATCAGCAGCAGGACGCTGATGACACTATAAGAAACTTCCGTAACCGTTCTCAGATAATCAGACATATAACTGAAGAATCCGAATAAAGCACCGTTTATCAGGGTGACAGCAATAATGGAATACCAGATAATCTTCTTTTTCAGCACATTGAGTTGCGTACCGTAAGATAGCTTTTCTTTAACGGGCATGGAGGGTATGAAAAGGATGGTGGCCACAAATACCAGCGCATTCACCACCGTGAAAAACATCATTCCCATTGTAAACGACACCTCACTCGCTATGTAGCTGGTCACCGGTACACCCAATACCATGCCGGCGGATACTCCGATGAAGACTTTGGCTACAGCCTTCGGAGCTTTCTCTTTGCTGACAGATGCGGCCGCTACCGTGAAAGCCATCGATACATATACAGGATGAAGGAAAGCCGGAAGGGCACGGGTTATCAGTAGTAGGGTAAAGTTGGAGGTAAGCATCGAAATAATGTTGCTCAGTGTGAAGACTCCCAGTGCCAGCAGCATGACTTTTTTCCGGTTTATGCCCGAGAAAAGTAGCGGCATAATGGGGGCTGATATAGCCACTACCAATGCGAATATACTGACCGTCCATCCTGCTTCGGGAACGGTTACATGGAAATGCTCGGCTATCAGGGGGAGGATTCCAATCACTCCCATTTCCGTATTGATGATTCCGAAGACTCCTGCGGTAAGGATGAATACGAGCAAAGCACCCGAATCGGGTTTCAATCTATTAGTCTGTCTCATAAATTATATGGTTCTTTGATACATTGATTTCTATACTGCAAAGTACGGAAGAACTCATACAAATCTTGGTAGATAGATTACGGGAGTGATAACCCGAATTACAGATTATGGGATGCTGGAGAATAAATAGATAGCTATTACCCCCTTTATTCTGAAAATAAAAGCGCAAACAGACTATGGAAACACATCGTTTCAGTCTGTTTACGCTTCTCTGTGAGAACTCAATGGTTCTATTATGATTTCAATTAACGGATAAAGTTTGTCCGTACCAAAGGTTCTGCTTCCGGGTGCTTCTGCCCGTCAGCCGTATTTTTCAATAACCAGGCCATATTTCTGCCTAACATTCGCATAGTCTGTAATCCTTCCGCATCTTGCAGGACATCGCCCGGCATCATTCCATGAATGATATTCCAATATTGGGAAGAAACAACAGGCATATGGTTTATTGTGAAATACTTATTCAATCTGTCAAGAGTAGCACTGGCTCCACCTCTCCGGCAAACAGCTATTGCCGTAGCTGGTTTGTACTCCATCAACTCCGAGCTTGAATAGAAAAGACGGTCTAACAGGGCGCACAGCGAACCATTGGGACCAGCGTAATAGGTCGGTGAGCCTACTACCAGTCCGTCAATACCTTCTTCCAGTTTCTGGCGGATGTTGTTGTACAATTCGTCTTTAAAGATACACCGTCCCAATTCAGTACAGCGGTTGCAGGCTATGCAACCTTGTACGGCTTTTGTTCCGATAGAAATGATTTCTGTTTCTACTCCGTTTTCATTCAGCGCCTTTGCTACCTCCGATAAAGCCAAATGTGTATTTCCGTTTTTCCGGGGACTTCCATTTATCAGTAATACTTTCATCTTTTTTCTTCTTGATATTAATTATATTCGTCAGACTTTGAAGCGTATATTTATATTAAAAACACTGGCATGACTTATAAGGTTCGCCCATCCATCCATCAACGATAGGATTTGTCGAAGATTCCCGCGCAATCTTCATCCGTCATTTCGCAAGGATTGGCAAGGAATAATCCTCCCTGCATGGAGCGGGCACCTCGGGCAAGCGTCATGGACTCTTCTTTCTTGAATCCGTAATCGCTCATCTTCAAATCGGCCACACCGCAATCCTCCTGCAATTTGACAAGTGCCGTGATGAAATCTTCCGGCTTGTCGGCATTTTCAATGCCCATTGCTTTTGCCATTTTGATGAACTGTTCGTCGCAGGCATGACGCTCAATGAAGAACTCATAGAAAGCTTTGGAAATCATAATCAGCCCTGCGCCGTGAGGAAGATTATGATGGTAGGCACTCATGGAGTGTTCCATGGAATGTTCGGCCGTGGTGCTTGTCAGTTGCATGGTGATGCCTGCCAGCGTGCTGCCGTATGCAACGTGTTCTCTTGCTTCCATATCATTTCCGTCTCTGACTGCACGTGGCAGGTATTTCGTGATATTCTCGATGGCGGACAAGGCGATGGCTTCGCTCAGGATATTTACACCGTTGCTTATCATTACCTCTGTGTTGTGGAACAAAGCATCGAATCCTTGGTATGCCGTATATTTGGCGGGGACGGTTCGCATCAGTTCCGGGTCTACGATGGCAAGGACGGGAGTCAGTTCCGGTGCGCCGAAACCGATTTTCTCATTCGTGTCAGGATTGGAGATAACGCCCCAACAGTTGATTTCGGAGCCTGTTCCTGAAGTTGTGGCAATGGTAACTATGGGCAAGCCCAGATTTTTCAGTGGCATTGCTTTGCCGGTGCCGCCAAAAACATAATCCCATAAGTCGCCCGGATTCGTTGCCATTGCCGCTATTGCGACTGATGCATCGAGTACGGCACCTCCTCCGAGAGCCAGAATAAAATCGCAGGTATTTTCTTTGGCAAAAGCGGCTCCTTCCATGACGACGCTTTTGTACGGGTTTTCCATAATCTTGTCGAAGATGGCATACTCTATGCCGGCCTTTTCCAATTGTTCAATCGTGCGGTCGAGCGAACCGTTGACCTTGGTCGACTTACCATTTGAAATCAAAAGCAGGGCTTTCTTGCCGGGCATTGTCTGCTTGTACAGAGTGTTCAGTTCGCCTGCGCCGAAGAGGATGCGGGTAGGGTTGTAAAAAGAAAAATTCATTCTTGTATTCATACGTCTTTCAGTTATTTAATTTGTAATCGTTTTAATGGTTCTCCATAGGGAACTATCGGATGCTGCAAAATTAGCTGTCTTCATGTTATTGCAGGATACCCGGATTACAGATTGAATAACCCTTTTTACTGTTTCTGCTTCTTCTTTTTTCGATATGAACCAAATGACAAAGAAATATTCTTTTACGAAAAGCAAATATCTAACCTGGAACATATATTTAGGGTACCTCAGTCGTATACTTAGGGTATCTCGGTATACGACTGAGATAGTCCCTATTTATATGTGCTCATAATCAAACTGTTACATTTCGTCGCTTAATTGGTAAGAAATTTAAATAAATAAACAGAAAGCATCTCACTCATTTTTGTAGGGTTATGAGGTAAATGAGTGTTTCAATATTGAGTAAATAGAGTATCTCAATTCTCCTCCTCCATCGGAGGAGGAGAATGAAGATAGTACTGCTTTAGCATTCGCTTCATGTCTTATCATTAATGTATGTAATGAATGAAAGTTATACCCCAATTACAGATAGTATAACCCTTATTACAGACACCTTATTATTCTGAAAAATAATTCATATCTTTGCTGCTGTTCAAAGACTTAGGATTATGGAAAAGGTTATAAATCTGGATAATGTGGACCAGTACAACAATTTGTACGGACTTGAAACATTGCACCCTTTGGTAAGCGTTGTCGACCTTACGAAAGCGACGCGGGCGGTCAATCAAATACAAATGCATTATGGTGTTTACGCACTTTTTCTGAAGTTGGCAAAGACTTGTGATATTAAGTATGGCCGCCAGTCTTATGACTATCAGGAAGGTACTATTGTCTGTTTTGCACCCGGACAGACGATTAGTGTGAGTACGGTTGGTGACCAAATCAGCCAGCCCGTTTACGGTCTCGTCTTTCATCCCGATTTGATTCACGGGACTTCACTTGGGAAAACGATAAAGAACTATACCTTCTTCTCTTATGCAGTGCATGAGGCTTTACACCTGTCCGATCAGGAAAAAGAAACCGTGATGGACTGCCTGAAGAAAATCAGCATCGAACTGGAACATCCCATAGACAAGCATAGCAAGTCATTGATTGCAATGAACATAGAACTCTTGCTCAACTATTGCATGCGTTTCTATGAACGCCAGTTCATCACCCGCAGCAATGCGAATAAAGATGCCTTGACGAAGTTCGAACAACTGTTGGATGAATATTTCCAGAGTGGTCTTCCGATGCAGGAGGGATTACCGTCAGTGAAATATTTCGCAGACAGGATTTATCTTTCTCCCAATTACTTTGGTGATATGATTAAGAAGGAAACCGGGAAAACACCCCAGGAACATATACAGACAAAGATTATCGAACTGGCCAAAGAGCATATCCTCGGAGCGGAAGAAACCATCAGCGAGATTGCTTACAGGCTGGGATTTCAGTATCCGCAGCACCTGAACCGCCTGTTTAAGAAGCGCGTAGGCTGCACCCCGAACGAATACCGACTGCAAAATTCATAGCTTTGAAAAAGGATATATTGAATATAGAGACCGTACATCAGTGTAATTGTTGCCTGGGCAACAAGACACTGCATCCGCTGGTGAGTGCTATCGACTTATCCAAAGCCAACGTGATGCAACATACCATCAAGTTCGACTTTTACACCCTGTTATTGCTGGAAAGTGAATGTTGCGACTATATCTATGGACGTAAGTATTACGACTATTCCAATGCCACCTTGTTGTTTCTGGCTCCGGGAGCATCTATCGATATGAATGACAGGAAGGTTCTTCCCCAAAAAGGTTGGCTGCTGGCATTCCATCCGGACTTTCTGTGTAATACCTCTTTGGAGCAGCACGTCAGGCATTGTCCGTTCTTCTTTTACAGTCCCAATGAAGCGTTGCATCTGTCGTTGCGTGAGAAAACGAAAGCTGTGGAGTGTTTCTGCAATATTGAGCAGGAACTAAAGCATGCAATAGACTGCCATAGCAAGGTTCTGATTTCAAGATATATAGAATTGCTGCTGGATTATTGTTCCCGCTTTTACGAACGCCAGTTCATTACGCGGAATGAGGCGAATAAGACAATATTGTGCAAAATGGATACGCTGCTGGATGAATATATCCGCTCCGGGCAGTTGAAGACCAAGATATTGCCGACCGTAAAGTATTGTGCAAATCTGCTTCACTTGTCGCCACGCTATTTTATGGACCTGTTGAAGTTTGAAACGGGGAAGAACCTGGACGAATATTTCCAGTTGAAAAGGATAGAGATAGCCAAGAGAATGTTGTCCGCCAATGAGAATACCGTTAGTTCGGTTGCTGAAATATTGGGCTTTTCAAGCGTGCAATATTTCAGCAACCTGTTCCGCAAACTGGTGGGGGTAGCTCCTAATGAATACAGGCTTTCACAGAACTAAGTGCTTTTGATGTTCTGCGATATCCACATCCCTAAATCTTGTTTGCTAAGTGCTACCGCCATGAGGTCGGGAAATTTATCGGGTGTACAAGCGAAAGTCGGTACACCGATATTTGCCAGAAACTCCGCATGGTTCTTGTCGTAAGAGGGGGCGCCGTCGTCATTCAGTGCAGGCAGCACGATAAGTTGCACACCACTGTTCACTAAAGATACGAACTTCTTGCGCATTTCCCGGGCATCGCCACCTTCATACAAGTCGGTAACCAGCACCAGTACCGTATCCTGCGGACGGGTAATCACTCCCTGGCAATAGGTCAGGGCACGGGCAATGTCCGTACCTCCACCCAGCTGCACACCAAAGAGAAGGTCTACCGGGTCTTGCAAATCGTCGGTCAGGTCTACAACTGTTGTATCAAATACCACCATCCGCGTGCTTACTGCCGGAATGGAAGCCAGCACCGAGCCGAATATTCCGGAATAAATCACCGATGTTCCCATTGAACCGCTCTGGTCCAGGCAGAGGATGATGTCTTTCATCGCTTTCCGCTTCCTGCCGTAACCGATGCGCATTTCCGGAATAATCGTCTTATATTCCGGCTGATAATTTTTCAGGTTCTTGGTGATGGTGGTTTTCCAGTCTATTTCGTTATAACGCGGATTTCTCCGGCGGGCAGAACGATTGAGTGCTCCCGTTACAGCCTGTTGGGTAGGGGCGGAGAGTTTGCGCAACAGTTCATCCACCACTTTGCGGACTACCTGCCGTGCCATATCCTTGTTCTTTTCCGGGATTACACGGCTGAGCGACATCAGCGTAGCTACCAGATGCACATCCGGCACTACGGTTTCCAGCATTTCCTTTTCCGTCAGCAGTGAGGTGATGTTTAGTCGTTTGATGGCATCGCGTTGGATAACTTGTACCACCGTCTGCGGGAAAAACTCGCGGATGTCTCCCAGCCAACGGCTTACTTTCGGGGCGGACGAGCCGAGTCCGCCGCGCCGGTCACTGTCGTACACAGCTTCCAGAGACTGGTCGATGCGTTGCTCTTCCTGCGTCAGCGTGATGCCTGTACCGTCGGCCTCGTTTCCACCCAATATCAGGCGCCATCTTTTCAGATATTCTTCTTCCATAGTTTACTCTTTACTTCGTTTCAATTCCTAATAATTGGCGGATCAGCGGGATTACTTTGGCAGCTTCCGCTTCATTGTGGGCGGAGACTGTGACCGTCTGCGTCTGTATGCCGCCTGCACCGCTTGCTTTGGCCTTCTCGCCCAGCTTACGGCGTTCCGGTGGGGTGAACTCACTGAATGTGCGTTTCAATATGGGCAGCAGTTCCATGAAAGTCTCCTTATCCTGCCCACATACCCAGTTGTTCACAAGATTCCAGAGGTTATCGTCCAACAGCAGGATGGCGCCGGAAGAACGGAGAAATCCTTCGAACCAGTATGCCATGTCTGCCGGAGCGTTGCCGACAGAAGAATAGTAACTGAGGGTGTTCTGTGCCTCTTCCGATGAGATGTCCCCTTTGTCGTTCAGTAAGCGTGTGGCATAGCCGGACAGCAACGGATGCACATTGACGGAAGTACGCACCTGGCGAATAAATTCAAGCCACATGGTGTTCAGTTCCGGATCGTTAAGGGTAGATACCGCATAGTCCGTAGACACCAGTTTGTTGAGAATATCCGCCGCCGCCTCTTCATCGACATTGATGCAGACAAGCACGCCACCTGCAAGGATACGGGCAATCATGGCATGAAGCATATTGCCTACTTTGGAGAAATCCAGATTGCGCACATTGCCATAGCGGACGATGCTGACCAGGTCGGGAACGGCTTCCATCATTTCGATAATATCGGTAGAGGCAGCCGAAAGACGGTCGAGTTGCACGGTCATGGCATCTACTAAATCCGGTAGATTGGCGGGAATCACCCGGTCGAGCAGATGGGTGAGTTCCGGAATGTGCCTTATCTCTCCGGTCTGTTTGAGTAGATACTTTTGGGTGGCTTCTTCCAGTGTATTTCCCCAGATGGCTTTTTCGATGATGCTGATGATCTGTTCCGGTTTGTGGTAAAGCGTCCATTTTTCCTTGAACGTACCTTTACCGTCGGAACTGCCCGGGATGGCCCAATCTATTTCTAAAAGGTGCAGGCGGTGGAAGAAGATACTTCTTTCCAGATCGTTCGGTTTACGAAGGTCGAGCGTCAGTTCTTTGATTTCAGCGGTAAACGGAACGCGCAGCCGCTTTTGCGTCTTTTCCACATCTACCAGCAGGGGAACTTTGGGAACATTGTCTGGAACGCGTCCCAAACGGTCGCTGATGATAAGTTCTTCTTTGATGATTTGCAGGAGGATGTCGTCGCCAAAGCCCATGACGGTGGTGATGGCTTCGTTGAACTCTGCTAGCGAAGGGGCGGGGAGGTTACGCAAAGCAGCCGTCACCTGTGCCAGACGAACCGTTTCGATGACGTGGGCCACTGAAATATCCATGTTCTTCTTGCGGAAAAGCGAGGCGGCCTGACTGATCCAGAGGGTACCGTCATCTTCGGGATGATGCCAGAGATAATGATACCAGCCGGGAGACTCTATTCCCGCTCCATACCCGCTGCGGAAGGAGAGGCGGTCGTAGGTCCAGGGTATCCAGGTACATTCCACTTTTACTTTGGCGAGTCCTTTCAGCAGTTCATTGTCTTCTTTCACTTTGGGCATATTTTCAAGTGCAGGCACATGCCAGGCACCACAAACCACGGCGATACGCTTGAAGTTCTCTTTCTGTGCCGCACGTATCATCTTGCGCATCCAGGCTTCACGGAGCAGGTCGCGGGGAGAGGTCTGTTTGGGAAGTTCTTCACGTAGTGCGGTGACCGCTTCTTGCACTGCCAGAAATACGTCGGCACTGTCTTTACGGTGCTCGATGGTAGTTTCCCACCAACATTCGCCATCCGTATATCCGGCGGCTTCCGCCAGATAGTCGAAAGGGTCTTTGTATATATCGGTGGTTTCCTCTTCGGTTTCGGAGGCAGTTTCCTGTTCTTTTGCACTTATTTCCGCTTCTTGAATGTTTGTTTCCGTTTCAGCAATAACTTCCTGTGCCGTCTTTTGTCCTTCCGGTTCGTCCTGCGGCGTTTCGTCTTTTTCTTTTTCCGCGGTTTTCTGATTCAGCGCCATAGAATGTGTCAGGGGCAGATCGAAGAAACGCAACGGCACTTCATTGCGCATTGCATAGCATATCGTCTGCCACTCCGGAGAGAATTCGGCGAACGGATAGAACACAGCATTCTGCGGCTGGTCGGGTTGATAGGCAAGCAGGGCAACGGGCGGTTCCATTTGCTCGCTCAATGCACATGGAAGCAATGTCTCAGCTTCTGCCGGACCTTCCAGAAGGATGAGGTCAGGTTTTAGCTCCTGCAAGTATTCCAGTACATTCCGGCACGAACCGGGACCGTGGTGTCTTATTCCTAATAAATGAATGGACATTTTTTGAGTCTTTTAGTTCATTAAGATTTTATTTGATTAACAGATGGTTTATAGAGTAACTCACGTTAAATCATATCTCTTGAAGCCCGGTAAATATCTTTCCATCCATCGCGGTTCTTCACAACCGTTTCCATATACTCCTGCCATACCACTTTATCCTGTACGGGGTCTTTCACCACTGCACCCAGAATCCCCGAAACAAGGTCTTCGGCATGTATCTGCCCGTCTCCGAAATAACCTGCCATAGCCAGACCGTTATTCACCACGGAGATAGCCTCAGCCGTACTCAACGTTCCGCTTGGGGTTTTCAGTTTCGTCTTTCCGTCATTGGTAGCTCCCTGGCGCAGTTCGCGGAAGATGGTAACTACCCGGCGGATTTCTTCAAGGGCAGGTCTTTCTGCCGGAAGCTGCATCACCTTTTCAAAGCTCTCCACACGGCGGCGCACAATATCTATTTCTTCATCAATGCTATCCGGTAGGGGCAGGATAACGGTGTTGAAACGACGTTTCAAAGCGCTTGATAAATCATTGACTCCTTTATCGCGGTTGTTGGCAGTAGCAATGATATTGAATCCCCGTATTGCCTGTACCTCCTTATTCAATTCAGGAACGGGAAGCGTCTTTTCAGAAAGAATCGTAATCAGCGTATCCTGCACGTCCGAACCGATACGGGTCAACTCTTCGATACGTCCTATCTTGCCCTCTTGCATTGCTTTCATAATCGGTGTTTGCACCAAAGCCCCTTCACTCGGCCCTTCCGCCAGCAGGCGGGCATAGTTCCATCCGTAGCGAATCGCCTCTTCTCCTGTTCCGGCAGTACCTTGCACTATCAGCGTGGAATTGCCGGAGATGGCCGCAGCGATATGTTCGCTCACCCAGCTCTTTGCTGTACCGGGAAGTCCGTATAGCAGCAATGCGCGGTCTGTTACCAGGGTAGCTACTGCTATCTCCATTAGGCGACGGTTACCTATGTATTTAGGTGAAACCTCGAATCCGTTCTTCAGTTTGCCACCCATCAGGTAGGTGACTACCGATTGCGGAGACATCTCCCAGTTTTCGGGAACTGAGTTTGTTTCATTTTTTTTCAGTTCGTGCAGTTCTTCTGCGAATTGCTGTTCGGCATGTTGTCTAAGTAAAGTACTCATATTGTTTTGTATTATTTATTGTCATTGAACATGGTATTTATTTTCTCTTTCATTCTCATATATTCCGCTGTCAGTCGGCAGAATTTGGCAATGGCATGGTCGGCATCGTATGCCATTGCCTGTTGTTCCACTTTAGGCAACATCTCCGGAGGAAAGTACAGTGACAGACGCTCTGCCATCTCTTTCGGATAATAGTAATAATTACTATGGAACAATCTTTGCAAAGCTCGTGTGGAGAATTTTATTCCCCATTGAGTTCCGTCCGCATTATACCAGGATTCGGGAATATAATTGCTCTTGCTGTCTGTCTGGAAGTTGATTTCCTCCCGTTGCTCCGGTGTCAGTAATCCCATCAGCGAAGAGGCGTAGGCTTCATTTGAATTTTCTTTCAGGGTTTGATACGCCCACAGATTGTCACCGAAGTTTTCTATCGGCTGGCATAAGTTGAAGTAGGAACCGAATGGTGGTTTCTTTGCCAGTTTTGCGGCGGCTTTCTCCGGTGAACAGTCGTAGAACTCTGCCCAGAAACTGAGCGGTACACGTTCGGCGAGCTGACGGAGCAGAAACTCTTCGTCTTTTTCTTTTTTGTTGGAACTGACCTCTTCCAAGCCCAATTTCTTCATTTCAGGTGTAAAGGTGATTTTATCGTATGACCAGCCCAGTAACATTTTATAATGAAGTTTTCCACGCAGCAGGTCACAGTATGTTTTTACCAGTTCTGAGTCGGGCAGACTGCATAACAGGCGACGGGCAGTTTCTTTTACATTACTGCTTCGGTCGGTAGTGACAATCTCTTGCAAGAAGTTTTCATCCGCTTTACTCAGATTGGTGCGTAGGCATTGTATCAGTTCGTCACGGTGGGCGGCGGACTCATTTTTCAATTCGGTTTGCAACAAGGCAAGTCCTTGTTCCGGGGTTTCCTTTCTCAGACGTTGCAACATCCGTTTCCGTTCTTCGTGCGAAGCCGTTTCCCAAGTCTCGTTTCCGGTGTCTCCCCAGTCGGGAAGTTCCATGTGCGGGAGTAGCCAGCGACCACGGTTTCCTGTCAGCAAAGAGAGCAATGACTGTTCTTCGTGCTTGTCGGGGTTATTGCGGTCGTAGGCTCGGAAGATTAACGGGCGCAGATAGAAAGGTGGAATCAGCTTGTTGCATTGTACTGCTTTCCGGTAAGCATATAATAAGAGGTATCGGTTGCGCTCGTTCACCATTTGGACGAGCATTTCGCCAACGGAACGGTCGAAGTAAGGCAGACTGTCTTCCGGAGCCTCACTGATGGCAGTGGTTTCTTCGGCGGACTGCGGTTCTGTTCCGGCACGCTGATAGGCGAAGGTTAACGCTGCTATCTGATAGAAAGCGTCTTCCGTATCTTCGGCTTTTTCCTGAAGGAGGCAGAAGTTCTCTTCCAGTGCTTCCGGGAAGCCGGACGGGGTGAATTCTTTGGTAGCAGTTCCCAGTAAAGCTGCATTTATGATTGGTTCAGTTACGTTCATCTCTCCAAATATAATAGTCAGATTGATACCACATTGAATTTAGCTCCCAGCAATTGGCGTCTGCCAGAAAGAAGGCGGCAAACGGCTTTCCACCCGTGATGGACAGGATGTCTGTTCGGGTGATATCCTGCATCTGCACAGGCATCAGTTCGTTGTTTGTATCCTGCACACAGAGTTGTTTCCTTTGAACAGCCAGTCGCAGATTTTCTACTAATACAGGTACATTTTCGGCAAATGGGTTCTGTTGCAGGACTTCTCTGTATCGGGCAGTTGCTTCTTGCAGATTCGCACAGAAATGCGGGGTAACCGCTTCTTCGGATAATTCACATTCTTTGAACAAGGCGCGAAAACTGCCCACTCCTTTATAATAACAGAGTTTTCCGTCGTAGGTACTGCCGGGAACAAGATTGAATTCCGCCAAGGTTCCGGGAGCTGTGAAACTGAGATAGATGGCGAAGCGATTGCTCAGGCATCCGTATAGCCAGTAAATATCATTATTCAGCTCGTTTATCTTCTGACTCCTCTTATGGAGTACCAGCCACTGGTCGGTAATTGTTTCACCCGCCAGCACATCTTCTTTTGCTTGCGGATAACCTATCTGTGTGCGGATTTCCTGTTGCCATTCTTCCGGTTGCAGGTCCAGGTTCCGGTAACTCTTCATCAGGAGGTAGAGTTTTCCGAGTTGGTCGGTTGACTTGTATTTCCAACTTTCCTCGTAGAAGTTTATTTCCTGAATGGCTTTTAACCGATTGGCAAGTCCGGGAGCTTGGGCGTCGACCATACGGCGGGCAATACCGTCGAAAAGAGTATAAGCCCGTTCCGGTATATTGATTAATCCGTTGCGTAGCAGGTCTTTCAGCCAAATTTCCAGTTCATCAATACCGTTCAGCACCTTTTGGTGGCGCATAGCCTGACGTTTGGCTTGTGCCGCTTCATCTACAGGCGTGTCGCTTTTGGTTTTCTGTTCCTTCTTCTCGGCTTTTTCTTCCCGCTTGGAAAGCCAGGAAGTCACCCATTCCGGTTCGTTCGCTTCTTTGAACAGCTCAGCCTGTGCGGCATATAGAAATAAGAGTCCCAATCCATGCTTGCATGGGAACTTCCGGCTGGGGCACGAACATTTGAATGCTACGTTTTTTGTATCGATTACGGTCTGGTATGGAGTTTTCCCACTTCCTTGGCAATGCCCCCAGATAGCACGGTCACTGTGTTCCAGCAACACCCACTTGGCTCTTGTCGCCAACCCTTTTCCGGCTTTTACGGAGGCTGCATCCGGGGCTAATTGTATGATTTGTTCTTCTGTTAGATTTAATAACATGATAATCTTAGTCAGCTATTAGTGTGTTTTTAGATTGCAAGTATAATGCTTTTTTTCTGTTTTTCAGATTTTTCGAAGAGAAGAGTTTTTTGTTTTTATCAGAAATCATCTATACGTGATATTACCCGAAGGGAGCTATGTGTATGATGCGAAGAAAGTATTGAAACTGAAAGACAGTCAGATTTCTATGTTGAATCATCCTGTAGTATACTTTAAATAATAGAATAAAAAAATGGCCTACCTATGCTTAAGCACAAGTAGGCCATTTTTAATTTTGTTTATTTGGCATCTTCAATAATAGAACAGATACTAACCCGGTTCCAATCCGGTTCTGTGAACATGTCACCCACTCCCTGACCTTCGGCAGTAATACGTGACGGGTTGATTTTATACTTATTCACCAAGATTGTCTTTACTGCTTCAGCACGCGCTTTAGCTATTCTTGCGTTGACTTCGGCACTACCTTCCGGTGAAGCGTATCCCTTAATCACTACTGTTGTATTTGCGTGTTTCTTCATGTAAGAAGCCACACGTTCCACATTTGGCAACTGAGAGGCATCGACTGTAGATTTACCTTGCCTGAAAGTAACAATGGATTCCGGAATACGGCTGGTTTCCACTATTGTTTCAACAGGAACTGCCCGATTCTGTAAATTGTTGACCTCTTGTTGCAATGCACTGATCTTCTGTGCGTCAACATTGATCTGACCATTCTTCTCATTCACTTGTGAGCGAAGATTATTGATAGAATTGTTCAAGTCGCTTATCTCGGCCGGATCATAGAGTTTAGCCAAGGTGAAGTGATGGCTTCCGTTGCTACCACCAAAGTGGTAAGCTACACCTGCCGTTAGTTCAAAGGCGGCATTGTTCACATTGAATCGGCTACGGTTGTGTTCGCCTTGCATATCATATACCAGTGCCGGTTTGACTCCTATCGTCCAAGCTTTAGCTTCTCCGAGATTGAAGTTGAAGTTCATTCCGAAACGGCTGGACCAGGAATTCATATCTCCAGGGCCGTCCATGTAGTAGTGCAGCCATCCCGCACCAGCTACGGCCTCTACTTCGAATATGCGCGGAGTACCTGTATAGCCTGCGAACAGGTTCATCAGGTTGACCTTACCCAATAAACTAAGGTCTGAGGCATCGAAAGCTGTCTTGCTGTTCGAGGTGTTTATATATCCCATGCCTTGAATCCCCAGTCCGAAAACAGGAGTCAGTTGCTTGGTAAACTCAATTCCCAAAGCCGGGCGGGCATTCTTGAAGAAAGCACTGTGGCTTACAGGAGTTATAATACCGGTTTTTAGTTCTACAGACCAATTGTCTGTAAATTTGCTGCCTTGTACGGTAGTCTGGGCACTTGCAGTCAATGCTGCCAAAACAAATGCTGATAAAATAATTGATTTTTTCATAATTAAAATGCATTAATGGTTGATACAATAAAAATATTATATGCCCTGAAGTAGTTTATTTGTTTGCTCTTTTCAGGAATAAAGCGGGAGGGTTAGGTTGCATATTTATTGTTTGCTTTTCGCGAATCCCGTTTATTAGCGTAGTAGCAATTCTTTCTTTAAAAATTTAATTCTCTTCTTCATAACTCATTGTTTTAAATTCATAATTAAGGTTGCTGTTCATTTGTAACAACATAATCTTTGAAACATGGTTCGATGTATGAAAGGGGAATTAACAATAATTTACTGATTGCTTAAGTTACAATTAAAAGTTAGTATCAATTTACTCTCACTACTCTCACTTTGGGAATAGGTAGGTGATAATTAGAATGTTAAGTGTGAGTGAGAGTAAAAAAAGCGTGAGAGTAAGTGGTTTACTCTCACGCCTGATTTTTGCAGTTTTACATTGTAACTTCTTCTGTTATACCGTAATATCCCACGTTTGGCGCATATATTGGATGAGTCTGTAATCCGATGTTTTTTAGCTTTCCTTCCCCGCGTAAACGGCGGATATGCCCCATTGCAGTCGATTTCATCATGCCGCATATCCTTTGAAAGTCACTTCTTGTCATCATGTGGTGTTGACTGAAGTAGATGGTCAGTCGGCGGTCTATTTCTTCGTCCGATAATTTGTTGGAGTGTCCATTGTGTTTTATATTCTTTAGTTTCACATTTCCGATTTCACTCCTCAGATCCTGATCGGCACGAAATCTGATGCCTTTCAGCCTTACTTTCGTATTCTTCCGTTTTGTATCTTCTTTTATTTCTTCCGTGCAGGTCAGTGTAGGGTGGAAGTAACCGATACCATCCAGATGTACCTGCCTACCTTCTGCCAGTTCTTCACCCATCGCATGAGACAGAGCGTCGAGCACGGCGGATACATCTGTTTCCGTCAGTGAACAACGTTCCTGGATTTTGCGTCGCAATCGGTCAGTTCCTGTTTTTCCATTCAGGGTGATGCGTGCATGAAGTTTTGTTTCTTCTTGTGGCTGGTTGGGAGCCACCGGGTTTTCGTACCATTCAAATAAGATTGCCATAGTTGCTTGTTTTAATTATAAGGTATTAATTTGTTTTACATTAGGGACTATTCTGTTTCCTCCTAAGGAACATCCCGTTTACTCTTAGGTATGATTGGATGTCAACCTTGGTTAACAGGTCTGTCAACGTTGGTTGATCGGCTTGTTAGCCAAGGTTGACAAGCCTGTTAACCAAGGTTAACACCCAATAGGACTTACTACAAAGATACAAAATAAGCAGGGCAAAGTCAAGTGATTCCCTGTTTATTTATCAATTATTATTGAAGCTTTTGCTGTCAAATGGATGGGCTGAACTTTTTTGAAATAAATGCAGAATAATATGCTCAAATACTTGACTTTCGCTTTTAGGAACAGTATCTTTGTAACTCCTTAAAGGAATTATACTATATAAATAAAATTCATAACAGATAATGATATGAAAATCACTTCAATAAGACATGACAAAGATACAGGCAGAGAGATGATGACCATTTATGATGCCGATGTGCTGATGGAGAAGATGAAAACGGAAACCAGAGATGGGTACGTAACCGGGTTACGAACTGTTATGCCTCAGTTGGAAGGTACTGGTTCCACATTTGCCTATATTGACAAACTTCCACGTATCTATCCTGCCGTGGAGTATGCCCGCACTAAAGACAGAGGGCGAAGAATGAAACAATACAATGGTCTGGTTCAGCTTGAAGTGAAGAAGCTAGCTGGATTGGCGGAAGCTGAACTGGTGAAACGTCAGGCGATGCTGCTTCCTCAAACGTTTGCTGCTTTTTGCGGTTCCAGTGGAAGGAGTGTGAAGATATGGGTATGTTTCGCCTTACCGAATGGAAGCTTACCGAAGCGTGAACAGGAAGCCGCATTGTTTCATGCCCATGCCTATCGCTTGGCGGTGAGTTGTTATCAGCCGTTGTTCCCGTTTCCCATTGCCTTGAAAGAGCCTTCACTGATGCAAAGCTGCCGGATGACGCTTGATGAACATCCCGGATACAATCCTCATGCGGTACCTTTCTGTCTGGAACAGCCATTCTCCATGCCCAGCGAACAGACCTTCCGGCAACGGCAGTTGGCTGAGAAAAATCCGTTGCTGAGGCTGGAACCTGGGTTTGAAACGTCGCAGACCTTCACCATGCTTTTTGAAACTGCCCTCGATAAGGCGTTCCGGGATATGGAGAACTGGCGACGGGGAGATAATCTCCAACCGTTGCTTGTCCGCCTTGCGGAGTATTGCTATAAGGCGGGCATACCGGAAGAGGAAGTTGTGAGGCAGACGATCATTCATTACTATGCACAGGCAGAGGAGCAAACGGTACGTACCATGGTTCATAATATTTACCAAGAGTCTAAGGGCTTTGGCTCTAAAACTATTTTGACTCCGGAGCAGGATACCGCTCTGCGTCTGGAAGAGTTTATGGAACGGCGCTATGAGTTTCGTTATAACACGGTGTTGAACGATTTGGAATATCGTCAGCGTGATTCCATTCATTTCTATTTCAGACCGGTGGATCGGAGGGTACGCAATACGGTGGCGATTAATGCCCTGAAAGAGGGGATTCGTGCCTGGGACCGTGACGTGGAGCGTTATTTGACATCAGAGTATGTGTCTTTGTACAATCCTGTTGAAGAATACCTTTGTAATGTGGGGCATTGGGACGGAAAAGACCGCATTCGGGCGCTTGCCGATCTTGTACCGTGCAATAATCCGTATTGGAGGGAGCTGTTCTACCGCTGGTTTCTCAGTATGGTGGCACATTGGCGTGGGCTCGATCGCCAGCACGGAAACAGTACGTCGCCATTATTGGTCGGTGCGCAGGGGTATCGTAAATCTACCTATTGTCGCATTATTTTGCCACCTGAACTGCGTTTCGGATATACGGATAGTCTTGATTTTAAGAGCAAACAGGATGCGGAGCGTTATCTGGGACGTTTTCTGTTGGTGAATCTGGATGAGTTTGATCAGATTAGCTCCAATCAGCAGGGCTTTCTGAAACATCTTTTGCAGAAACCTGTGGCAAATTTGCGGAAACCCTACGGTTCTACCATTCAGGAGGTGCGCCGTTATGCTTCGTTTATCGGTACCAGTAATCAGATGGAACTGCTTACCGATCCCAGTGGTAGCCGCCGTTTTATCTGTATCGAAGTGACTGCACCTATTGATACGAATGTCACCATCAACTACAAGCAATTGTATGCTCAAGCCATGGATGCCATTTATAAAGGTGAGCGCTACTGGTTGAATGATGAGGACGAAGCTATCCTGAAAGAAACCAACCGGGATTTTGAACAGATCAGTCCGCTCGAACAGCTTTTCCACTGCTATTTCCGGGTGGCGGAAGAAGAACGGGAAGGGGAATGGCTGACCGCAATGGAGATATTCAATTATCTACAGCAGAAAACCCGCGATAAACTGTCGGTCAGCAAAATAGGGCACTTCGGCCGTTCGCTGAAGAAATTGGATATTCCTTGTAAAAAGTCAAATAGGGGGACGGTGTATCATTTGGTGAGATTATGAAAAATATATTGTATGTTTTGTTGCTTATGGGTGTTGGATTCATTTCTTGTATTCCACGTCCGACAAATAGTCAGGATAAAATTTTGGCTTATGCAGACACATTGATTAGAAAATCATATTATGATAGTGCTTTGCAGATTCTTGGTTCTGTTTCACCGGAATCTTTATATACACCGGCTTCACAAGCCAGATATGCTTTGTTATTAACTCAGGCCTACGATAAAAATTACATTCGTCATACTGATGATTCATTGATACGTATAGCTGTGAAATATTACGATAATTCAAAGGATGAATCGATGTGTGCGAAAGCACATTATTACTGGGGACGTGTGTATCAGGATAATAAAGATGTAATTGGAACTGTGCGCGAATTTATGAAAGCATTGCCCATAGCAAACAAAACGCAAGATTATGATTTATTGTGCTTATTACATTCTAATTTGGGACACTTATTGTATACACATGGATTGCTTGAAGAAGCCGATTCCGTATATCAACAAGCAGAACGAATGGCGAGTGAACATAAAGATTCGTTGAGATGGGTAGTAAGCCTCATCAAAAGAGCAGATATTTGTATGGAAAGAGGAGAAGGTTTCTATTTGGAGGCAGAACGGAAACTGTTGAAAGCTCAAACAATATTGTCTTCTGGCGGTAACACTCCTTTGGCAAAGAAAATGCTATATTCTCTAGCGTCATTATATCAATATATGGGAAGGACGGAAGAAGCGATAGAAACTGTACACAATTTTTTTATCATAGAATCCGATACAGCGAAGTACTTCGCTTCTTTTTTGATAGTCGGAAGTAGCTTTTATAAAGAAGGACAATATGATTCTGCCACTTATTATTTAAAAAGAGCGGTACAATCCAAATCTTATTATACAAAATATGGAGCTTATATGAGATTGGCTGATGTGGCTAGAATACAAGGAAGATATTCAGAGGCATTGCAATATGAAGATGCATACATAGCTTATAAAGATTCTGCAATGAAGGAAGAATATCCTGCTAAGGTTATTGCAACATTAAAAGATATGTTCTATCATCAGTCCGTATATCAATATGAGACTTTCATGTCTCGTTATAGATTGTATATACTATTGTTATCCATAGTTTTATTGATTACGATCAGCAGCATTGTTTGGCGGCACTTTACAGGACAACACAAAGTTAAATTATCATTGCTAAATCAACAAGATATCCAGACAAAAACAGGTGTACTTGAACAGCTTTTGCAGGAAAAACGTGATGAAATTAGTCTTTTGGAACAATCATGCGCAGAAAGTGAAGGTGATAGAATTAAACAACTACAAATAAATAGTTGCTTAAATGGACTTTTGGAAGAGGAAAGGCGTATTGTTAGTGACTTGAAAGCGCTATTAGAGCAAAAGGAAGAAGAAATAAAACAGCTGAAAGGTATTAAGTTTAAGAGATTAATAGAAGACACTTCTATCTATCAACGATTACTGTATATAAAAGATGAAAATGCTAAAAACTCTACCGGTAAAATGAATTTGGAAGAGGAAGATTGGGAGGAACTATTATCAGAAATAGATTTGGTATCTTTCGATTTCACCACACGTTTAGTAGATCGATATGATGCTTTAGTAGATAATGATATTAGATTTTGCTGTCTCATAAAACTTGGATTCAAATTCTCTGAAATAGCACTAATCCTTGGTTGCAGTGTAGATGCTGTATATAAAAAAGAGAAGTCTATATTGCGCAGAATGGATATGGAACATACAATTAGACTCAAAGAAATATTGAGAAATATTTGACGGAAAAAGTGGAATAATCATCAGAAGTAATTTGATAGTTTATTGATTATTAAGCGGTTATACCCTATACTCTTATGCATTAACATATCACTCTAATATTTTTATAATGAATTTTGCTCGAACTTTGCGACAAATTAAAAAAATAAGATATGAAAAATGCAATTCTATTTTTTATCATTCTTGCAACTTTATGTTGTAATACAGAGATCTATTCTCAAACTTCTCCCGTTGATGACTTTTCAAAGTTTTCTAAACAAGATATACCATTAAAAGGAGATGATACTGATTTTGATGAGGGCATTGCGCGTACTCCTGCACGACAATCTGCTGCTACTGCTTTTCTTTATGGAAATTGTGTGTATGTTAATTTTGCATGTCCTGTCAATGATGTTAAAATTGCTATCATTGATAAAAGTACTGGCAAATACATATATGCTGAGAATCATAATCAACCTGATATAATAATTGATATAAACACGAAAAATAAAGGGGAATATCAGATTATGATAAACTCTATATATTTCTTTTTATGGGGAGAATTTAGTATAGACCAATAATATTCTGAAATAAATTTCCATATCATGAAATTAATACGTTTATGGGGCATATTGTTATTTGTCCTAACATCTTGTAATTTCCGTTCGTCAGATTTGGAAGAAGCACTGGTATTAGCAGGCAATAACCGTCCTGAACTTGAAGCTGTTCTTGATCATTTTAAAGACCGAGGTAAAGTGGCTTATGAATCAGCATGTTTTCTAATAACCAATATGCAATACCACGAAAGTAAAGATGAAATTGTATTAGACAGTTTGTATAATAGCTATTTCATACATACAGATTCTCTTTATAGAGGTATTTTTAGCAAAATACCTCTAAACGAACAGAAAGAATATAAGGGACGAGAATATGATTCTTTGCGTTTGACTTTAGGTGATATTTTTAATACATTGCCAGCTCCACAAATTAAGTCAGGTGTTCACCTTTCTGATTTGCAAACTGTTAAGTCGGACTTTTTAATAGATAATATTGAGGAGGCGATTAAAATTTGGGAGGCAAATGAATATGACTATCGAAAAGATTTTGATTTTTTTAAAGAATTCATTCTTCCGTATCGAACAACGAATGAGTATCTAGCGCATAAACGTAGTGAAATACGTAAAATGTACGAGAGTTTATTAGTGGACACTGCTTCTATCCGTACACAAATTGAACACTATAAAATTTATGTAGATAAATGTAGATGGATAAATCATCATACAAAACCTAAAGGGCATTTAGGTATCTATGATCTGTTTGTGCCAAAATTTAAAATGGATTGTCATAATATGACAAATTGGAGTTGTAATGTGCTTCGTGCTTGCGGCATTCCAACGATATACGAATTTACCCCTAAATGGACCGATCGGGATAATCGACATTTTTGGTGTGTTTCTCCTGACTCCATTGGCATATTACAACCTTATACCGCACCAGATAATAATATCAGAGAAGATTGGGAAAGTGATATTAAATATGCAGGAAAGGTATACCGTAAGACCTATGGAGCACAAAAAAATACTCCTTACTTTTGGGCTGATGAAGATGAATTTATTCCAGAAAGTTTTAAGACTCCACTACTTAGTGATCAAACATTCAGATATCATCAGACAATAACTTTACGATTACCCTTTAAGGTAGATAGCCATAATAACATAGCTTATTTAGCGATGTTTACTGTCGATAATAAATTAGTTCCGGTAGGTTGGGGGAAAATAGATCATTCAAAACATGAGATTATCTTCGAACAAGTTCCTTTAAATACTCTGTTTTTTCCGGTTTGTTATGATGCAGACAATATGCTGCCTATAGCTGAACCATTTATCATTTATTCATCCTCAAAATTAAAAGATATACCTGAACCTTTAACAACGAATGAATTACCTCGGAATGTAGTAGATGTGTCTGTAGTTGATGGAAAACTATCATTTGACAAACAGACAAAATGGTCCGATTTAAAGTATTTGACATTGAATTGTGATACTTCTCAAAAAATCAGGATGCATTTGCTACGCAAGTATCCACAAAAAAGAAGAATGAAAACTTTTTATGAAAAATTGAATGGTGCTTGCCTACTGGGAGGTAATCAAGAGCGAGGGGAATATGATACACTTTGCACCATAAAGGAGATGCCTGTACCTTATTTACAAGAAATTGCTTTTGAGAATTGTAAGCAATATCGCTATTATCGCTTTTGCACTTCCAATAGTGAACCTGTAAATATTGCACATATGGAATTTCTTGGAAATTATTCTCCAAATCATAATTGTGCAATTCCTACGGCTTTGCCTGTTTTCTCAGAAGAAGAATTGGTACCGCAAAAATCGTGTCAACTCTATCGTATAAATGGAGTTCCGATACGGACAGGCAGTAAACCCGAATATGCTTTTGATAATAATTATAATACGTATGTCGGCGCAGCAAGTATTGGCATGGATTTTAAAACACCTGTACAAATAACAAGTATCCGTTTTGTGCCTCGCAATGCCAATAATATGATTGTTCCCGGTAATAGTTATATGCTTCTTTATTACGATGGTGAATGGAAAGAACATAAAGTATTACGGGCAGAACATCAATATTTGGATTTTGAAAATGTTCCTGTAGCTACCTTGTATTGGCTGCGGAATTTGACAGAAGGCAAAGAGGAACTTCCTTTCTTCTATATTGATGGAAAACAATATTTTTTGCATATCGATACTGTATTATTGTAGTTAATATAAAATGAAAAGCAAAATAAATTACTTAATCTCATTGTTGTTAGGTTTACTGATAATTATGTCTGTAGCCGGTATACCAGTCGAGGTATTCAATCATCCCAAAACATTTGCAGTTTTTGGAATGGCTGGAATTTCTCTTATAATAAGTTTTTTATGTTTTATTGCACCTCAAAAAGATATCAAATTTTCTAGATTAAATATATTTTGCTTCCTGTTTTTGTTACTTTATGTAATAGACTTTTTACATCTGAATACTATATGGAACATAGGATATTTATGTTTATTGTCTTTATTTATTGCTAGTCATTTGCTGCAGCAAATACATTATATTATTATCTTTAAAAGTTTGCTGGGTGCTGCTGTTTTACTTACGATATGGGGATATTTGCAATATTTTGAATATATCCCTTCTAATAGTGAATATTTTCTCATAACAGGCCCGTTTCATAATCCGGCAGTATTTGCTATTATGCTAAGCCTGTTGTTGAGTATAGCTCTAAACAGTATTATACTGTTTTATAGATCACTGATGAATCATAAATTCTTTCTGGTATTCATAATTACAGTTGTTCTATTTTGTATCCCTCTTTTAATATTAACCTATGCTCGTGCTGCCTATTTGGCACTGCTTGCATCTGTCTTATATTGTTTGTATCTAAAATTGAGGAATAATGGGAAGGGAAGAAAGATAAAGCTATACTATTCAGCAGGGGTATTACTTGTAATTTTGATTTCTATCGGAATGCTATATAAACTAAAGCCACAGTCGGCTAATGGACGCTTTCTGGTATGGAAGATAAGTTGTAGAATGATACATGATAAACCCTTAACAGGATTTGGAAAAGGTGGTTTTGCTGCAAATTATCTATATTACCAAGCGGACTATATGAAATCATTTGCGTCTCCTGAAGAACGAAGACTGGCAGGAAGTACTCATCTTGCTTTTAATGAGCCATTGCGTATAACTGTAGAATATGGGCTTATTGGATTAATTATCTATTCCTCTTTTATTATTTGGATACTTTTTTTATCTACCAACCGGACTACTGTTTGTGTTTTGTTAAAAGCTTTTCTTGCAGGAATAGTAGTCTGGGGTATGTTTGGATATCCAGATCAAGTATTTTCTATACAAGCTTTATGGATTATTGCTATAGCTTGCTATTTAAATAAAAACTCTGGAACTACATATGAGTTCTCGGGTACAAATAGGCTACTTTCTAAAATTGTAATAATAGTAATATGTGGTACAAATTGTTTTTTAGGCATGAAGCTTTGGAATAAACGGACTTCCTATCATGAATTATACACTTGCTTGGACTCTCAAAATTTTCAATCTATTTCTCAAGATTCTAACATTTTTGTTCGGTTACAAGAAGAAATGATTGACGATATTAATTTCGCTTATCTATATTGGCAATTAACAAAAATGAGACATCAAGAGATTGAATTTTTGCGCATATCAGATTATTTGGAAAAGAGCTTTCCTACACCGGGATTATTACTTATGAAAGGGGATTATTTGAAAAAAAAGAGCTGCTGGAAAGAAGCTGAAGAAGCTTATAAATTAGCATCGGATATGATGCCTTCCCTACAACTGCCTCGTGGAAAATTGGCTTTTTTATACAATGAAACTGGTAGAAAAGAAGAAGCAGTAGCAATAGCCCACGAGATACTTACTGAAGATGTAAAAGTTTACAGCTTTAGTACCTTCGATTTACATCGTGATTTAAGAAGAATCTTCGAAGATGAACTAAAATAATTGTTTAATGAAAAAAGAAAAAGCATGAAAAACATTGGAAAATGTAAAAAATGGCGTATTTTAGCATGTATAGGAATACTTTGCATGCTATTTGCCTGCGCTGATCACATGTTGCAGGATGATGAAAGGTCCACAACAAGACGTTCGAAAAACAAAAATAGAGAACTCACATCATCAGCAGCTAAAGAGTGGTTTGAAAGTAATTATGCTCCGGTTGTAACGACACGTACTTCAGGTGGAGAAGGAAAAGAACTGGCTATAAAACCATATTGGGATAAAGCCAAAGAAAGTAATAGGGGACGTTTTGAAGTTGTTGAAACTCCTACTCTAAGCAAGGGAATGCATATAATCCTTGATGAGGAAACTACAAAGCATTGGCAACCAGGTATGAAAGCTGATTATATCCGTAATACAACAAAAATGGTTGTATTGAAGGATTTGGTAACTAATAAAACTCGAAGTTTCATTATGGTATTTGTAGGATCGTATGATTATTTGACGCGTAGTCGGAATATGGGAAGAAACAGCTATCTCTATAGAGAACCCGATTATGATGGAATGGTACTGTATTACGCGATAAATGGTACCTTTATCAATGGTTGGAGATACTCTAATGGAAAACTTGTGGGCTATATTTCACCTTCATATAATGAACAAGGTGAATCTTCGGCCCAGACTCGTGGTTATTATGATTGTCATGATGTATATACAACAGAATATAGACAAGATTGTCATGATGAATATGAGCTCGTTGGAGGTGATATGGAAACTGGCTTAATATATGATATTGTGAACTATTGTGATTATATACCTTATACAACATCTTATCAAGATTGCCATTATGTTGAAGATAGTACAAGTGATAATGATGATGATGACAACTGGTGGAATAATCCTTATCCTCCTGGAGGAGCAGGCAATGAAACTAATCCGGTTAAACCCGGCAGCAACAACAGTCCAAAAGCTAAAAAGATCTTCCGCAATTCCAACATGACTGAGGCTAACTGGAAAGTTTTGGAGAAAATGCTTGATAAGATTTTAGCTGACTGCATGGGGGAAGCATTGTATAATGGCTTGGCAAATTTTCTTAATGGTCAGACTTTGACTATTCAGTTTAGTAATGGGTCAGACGGCTTATTTAGCGGGAATGGGGCAACGGCGGGTATTACCCTTGGTAGCCAAATGGAAAGTAACCAGCTATTCCATGAAATGATGCATGCTTACAGGGCTTATCAGGAGACACTTTCTTCCTATAAAGGTTCTAACATGAACGGAGAAATAGAAGCATGGTATGCACAGTATCTTTATACAAGTAGATTACCGGAATATCCAGGAAGCAAATGGGAAGAAAGGGATAATACTGATCCGCGGCGTGTTGCAATCAAAAATCTAACAAATATAATTGATAATAAAGGGAATATACGTTCTGGAGCAAGTGTTGGAGAGTTGGAACTTGAAATTGCAAATACGGTAGTACCTACTTTTCATGAGAACTATTATCCAGCGGATAAATATCCCTTTGATTATGATAGACCAGGATTGGAGAATTTTACAAATTTAAAGAAACTAACAATAAATTGCTAATGAAAACTTTAATTATTTTTATCAGTATACTGTTCAGTGCTACATATATGTATGCACAGACAAATTATTATGCCACAACTAAAACTTTCAATCAAGATGGCTATATTTATCAGTGTGATGTACGAGCCTCTGGGTTTGTTACACTTTATAATAAAAGTAATAAATTAATTAATGTTTATCCTGTTTATAAGAATACTGGTGAATCTTTTGTGCAAACAGATGCGGGTATTAAATTGCTTGAGAGTGATACTTGGACACGCTCAAAACGTTTTTCTATTGTTAATGCTGCATTTTCTGATAGTGAAAAACAAAGAATAAAGGGATATGATTTTAATATAAAGATGTATATAAATTCAAGTACAGGTAGGGTTGATGAAGTAAGTTTTGAGTTTCATAGGTCCGGTCCTTTTGCAACAATTCCTGTTTCCGTTTATCGCAAAATAGAAACAGAAATAAAGAAAGAGCTTTGGTTTACTCTTACTGCCGAGGGAAAAATGCTGAGTTATATTTTTTATTGGTGGGCACAAGAGCCTAAATAAGTAAATCGCTTAAATAATAATGTCTGTGCGTGTAAAAATGAAAACTTTAATTCTTGCTATTAGTACATTGTTTTGTGTTGCATATTTGCATGCACAGACAAATTATTATGCCACAACTAAAACTTTTAACCAAGATGGCTATATTTATCAGTGTGATGTACGAGCCTCTGGGTTTGTTAGACTTTATAATAAAAGCAATAAATGGATTAAAGTTTATCCTGTTTATAAAAGTACAGGTGAATCTTTTGCACAAACAGATGCAGGCATTGAACTGTTTGAAGATGATAATTGGACTAGTTCTAAATGTAAATCTATTGTAAATGCTGCATTCTCTGATAGTGAAAAACAGAAGGTAAAAGGACATGATTTTAATATAATTATGTATATAAATTCGAGTACAGGTAGGGTTGATGAAGTGAGTTTCGAGTTTCATAAGTCTGATCCTTTTGCAGCAATTCCTATTTCTGTTTATCGTAAGATTGAAATAGAACTTAAGAAAGACATATGGTTCACTCTTACTGCCGAGGGGAAAATGCTGAGTTATATTTTTTATTGGTGGGCACAAGAGCCTCAGTAAATCACTTAATTTAAATCATAAAAATCGTTTCACGTAAAAGACTATGAATATGAGAACATTACTACTTACATTGTCGCTGTTTCTTTCATTAGTTAGCCAAGCTCAAATAGCTTATAAATTATCTTATGATAAGCAGACTAAAATTGTAAATTTGAATTTAACCAATCAGTTTGATGAATTGGCTATCATTGAACCTCGTATGGATGATGCTCCTGGATCGGGAACATACTATAAGATAAACTATAAAGATATAGAAGGAAAGATATTAAGCTCATCCTCTAACTATGTTTTTAAAATGCGTAGTAATGAAATCTTTATAGAATCTAAAAAAAATAAGGATTATAAAATTAATTTACGTGAACAGTTTAAGGGAAATACTGTAAATGATATTTATACTGTAGAACTGTAAATACATATTCAGGCTCGAGAATTTAAACATACAGTGAGCGAAGAGTATCGATGGGAATAAATAAGTGTTTTTTCCGTATGATTCAATATATTTGCATGCAGTAATGTAATCCTAAAAGTAAGAAGCCTTTCAATGAAAAACTCAATTCCCCGGTATACTTTCTATAAGACTAAGTACGGAAGCGAACTTTTAGTGGATGTCGTAGAGCTGAAGTACGTAAAAAGGTTCTTGACCAAGGGCACTGTGCACACATTGACTTACTATGATATTACTTTCGTTACAGAGGGAGAAGGAAACTTTTCTATCGATAATCAAACGCATAAGGCAGTTCCCTGTGATGTCTTGTTTTCCAAGCCCGGAGAGATACGGAATTGGGATACCGGCCACATTGTAAATGGCTATGCTTTGATCTTCGAAGATGAGTTTCTGTCTTCCTTCTTTAAAGATCCGTTGTTTGTGCAGCATCTTTCTTTTTTCAACGTGGGGAGTAAATCTGTCGGACTGCATTTGTCGAATGAGCTTTATGTACGTATGCTTCAATTGTTGAGTGATATTAAGACAGAGATCGATTCGTATAAACAAAACGACGTACATGTATTGAGGGCATTGCTTTATGAAGCTCTCATGCTTCTGGACCGGGCATATCAAAAGATGTTGTCTGACGGCAGTATCCATAAAGAGGCAAATAGTACCCATCTAAGCAAGTTTATGGAATGGGTAGGGACCGACTTGAGGGAACATCACTCTGTCCGTTACTATGCGGACAAACTGTGTATCACTCCCAATTATTTGAATGAGATTGTAAGTTCGGCTCTGGGGATTAGCGCGAAACAATACATTCAGAATAAGGTTATGGAAGAAGCTAAAAGACTACTTGTTTATACGGATTTTCCTATCTCGGAAATTGCATTTGAACTTCATTTCTCTACTGTCTCCTATTTTGTACGCTGTTTTCGCCAATCTACGGGTGAAACTCCTTTGGCTTATCGGAGTATATATAAACCGTGAAAAGTGTTATTTCTTCCTTGTTTTTTGTTATACTACTTTTCCGTTATGCCCCTATCTTTGCCTCATTCAATAACCCAATAAAATAATTGAATTATGAGAGATGTAGAAAAAACAGTAGGGAATATGATTGATAAATTGAAAACGGTCTTTATCGGTTCGATAGATGCCGAAGGTTTTCCGAATATCAAAGCTATGCTGCAGCCCAGGAAAAGGGAAGGAATAAAAGTTATCTATCTGACCACAAATACTTCATCAATGCGTGTTGCGCAATATCGAAAGAACAATCATGCAAGTATTTACTTTTGTGATACAAGGTTCTTTAGGGGAGTGATGTTGCGCGGCACAATGGAAGTGCTGACGGATGATGCCAGCAAGGAGATGATATGGCAGGAAGGAGATACGATGTATTATCCGGAAGGCGTGACCGATCCCGACTATTGTGTCCTGAAATTTACGGCAATTTCCGGTAGATTTTATAGTAACTTTAAGTCGGAAAGTTTTGTAGTTGACTAATAATCAGATGGCTTTATCTTCCTAATGCTAAACTTGTCTTTTTTGTGTTACTCTTTGTCCATTTTGTGGCTATTGTCTTGGTTGATATAGCCTAATTTTGCACATAATTTGTGTTGACTATGTAATCTTAAGAATGTATTTATGAGACAAAAGTACTTAAAAGGTATTATGATTGTGGCCGTCACAATCGTATTCGGCAGCTTGGTGACAGGATGCATGGAAAAAGACGTGTATAATCCGGATGCAGGAAAACAGCCTTTACCTGATCCTGATGAATATTTCGGTTTTGAAACACGTGGTGATGTAAAACTTCTGGTGAACTATGACGTTCCGGGTTTTACTGCTCTTGTAGAGGTATATGACGAAGACCCGATGGAAACAGTGGAAGGTACACCGGTGAAAAAGGAAGGAGTAGAGGCTATATTCAAAACTTATACGGACAATAATGGAAAGTATGAAGGAGAGATGCATATACCTACTTCCGTGAAAACAGTATATTTGTATACTGCGGCATGGGGATTACCCAGATGCGTGCAACTGAATGTAGAGAATAATGCTGTAAACTTTGACATGAGTGTAAAAAAACAGAAGTCTTCTACTCGTTCTTATCTTTTCAATGGTCAGGTTCCATATACTATTAATGGGCGGAATCATCTCTATTCGTTGTGTAAGTGGGGAGAGGCAGGCTCTCTTGATGGTACATATCTGAAGTCGGTTGATAAGATTGGTGACGAGACTCCCTTAGAAGTAGCAGAACGCTTGATGAAATTTTTTAATCCTAATGGAATGTCGGGAGTAAATAATTCATATCTATATAAAGGACCCAGGGTTACCAATATAAAGATAACAGTAGAAACGATGTTGGATGTTATATTCCTTAAACGTGATGCATCTTATGATAATACATTCGGATATTATTATTATAAGACAGATGAGGAACCTCAGATGATATCTTCTGTTGATAAATATATTGTATTCCCAAATGTTAAATTATTTGCGTATGAGGGCAAGTATTTACCAATCTTGAAGTGTGGAAACAAAGCACGTTTGCTTTATTTTGATGAAGATGGTAAAGCAAGTGAGAAATTTCCGGCAGGGTATACGGTAGGCTGGTTTATATATGCTGATGGATTCAATGGGTACTACCATGATTATGATGTTAAAGAGAATGAAATTAGGACAAAAGAACTTCGTACTTCTAATGAGGCTTTTGGGAATTTGAATGGATTCGTTTCTGTGAAAGATGAGAAGAGCGGAAAAACGATTATAGGTGTTGAAGATGGGGCGAATCAAAGTTACTGTGACCTCTTATTCTATGTAGACGCCACTCCGGAAGGAAGTATTGATGATCCCGATAGACCTATTATTAAACCTGATGACGGTAAAGACGATCCGGAACCGGATCCGGTGGAACCTCTGAAAGGTACATTAGCCTTTGAGGATATCTGGCCTTCGGGCGGTGATTATGACATGAATGATGTAATAGTAGAATACAGGCGTGAAGTTACTTTTAATACCAAGAACATGGTAACGAAGATAACTGATATATTTACTCCGGTACACGATGGCGCTACATTCTCAAATGCGTTCGCTTATCAGATAGATCCCGGACAATTTGGTAAAGTGACCTCGAACTCAACGGGTGTAAAAGTAGAAAGTGAAACGTCGTCCATTATAGTGACTCCTAATGCTAAGGGAAGTATCGGCAAGACGTATACAATAACCAGGGAATTTAACGCTTCATTTAAGAAAGATGATTTGAAGGGGTATAATCCATATATCATTGTGAAATATGCTGAGGGACAAAAGGATAGGACAGAGGTGCATTTGCCTAAGTCTAAAGCTACATCCTTAGCGAATCAGTCACTTATCGGCACTAATCAGGATGCTTATTACATTGATCGTGAAGGGGAATATCCGTTTGCCATTGATATTCCTGTATTGGGCTTCAAGCCGGTGACAGAATCTCACCGTATTGACAGTGAATATCTTGATTTCTCGAAATGGGCAGAGTCAAAGGGTACTAAATATACAGACTGGTATAATAATTATTCCGGTCCAAAAAAATAATCTAATTGATGGGGATGGAGCAAACGGACAGCCTATGGCTGAATAGTTTGCTCCATTTTTTTGTTTTAATGCTCTCAGTATACCTCTTTATTGAATTAAATTATTACCTTCGCTTTAATCAATGCCTGAATAGGCCTTATATATGAAAGGATTTCTGATTATAAAGAATATTATTCTTAGCAAGCAAACACTTCTTTTGGTTTATATTTTAGTTTGGGGTATGCAGGCGTATAGCTCTGATATTCTGTCTTCTGCTTTTCCGTATAATTATCGGTATAAAAGTTTTAAGAATATATATTTCCCAATAGAGTCTAATGTTGTAAATGTAGTCTTTCAAGATGATACAGGATTGGTGTGGGTCGGTACTCAAAGCGGTCTATTCTCTTATAATGGATATCAGATTTATAAATTGGCAAGAGAAACCGATATAGAGTATGCCAATATCACTGCGATTGTACAAGTAAGTAAAGAATACCTTTGTATCGGGACTAACAAGGGACTGCGATTTCTTAATCTGTTTACTGAACAGTTTGAGAATCTGTATCCGGTAACTCAAATGGTCAAGTCTGTCCGCTCTTTGGCTGTTTGGGATAATAAACTTTGGATAGGAACTAATGATGAAGGATTACTGTACTATGATTTTCAGGATGAATTCATAGTACATTTGCCATTAGATCCCGGAAAAAGTAAATCAATCGTTTATTCATTTGAACCGGCCGATGGTAGGCTTTATATAGGTTCTTATGATGGATTAAGCTGCTATGACCCGGTAAAACAAGTAAGAGAGACAGTCATATTGCCTGAAAAGTTCCGGAAGTTAATGGTGAATTCATTGCTGTGGGATGAACAACAGAATTGCCTATGGATTGGGACAGAAGGATATCTACTCAGGTATTGCCTTAATGACTCTCGTGTAGAACCGTCTCTTGCATTACCATCAAATACTTTTAAAACATTGGCTTTTGATAACAAGAATAACATTGTGATAGGTACGGATAATGGCCTGTATATTTATAGCCGAAGTTTTGGAAAAGTGAATCATATACTTCATGATTTGCGAAACGAGCAGTCCTTGTGTAATAATGTAATCTCTTGTAGCTATATTGACAGAAATAATAATGTTTGGTTAGGGACTGACTATGGTATATCGTTGATTGTTGATGATTCTGCTTTTCAGTTTATTCATATTTCTGAATTGACGGATGAGAGGAATGGTAATGATTTTACCCATATATACAAGGATAGCAAAGGAGGGTATTGGTTAGGAGGAACAAACGGACTTTTACTGTTTGACAAGAATGGTAAAGTGAAATGCTTTAATATTGAGAATCCGAAGAACTTGCTTCGGCATAACAAAATCAGATGTATATATGAAGATCGTGATCATATTGTATGGATTGCTACGGATGCCGGAGTGGCAAGATATGATAGGGAGAGGGAGAAGTTTGTACATTATAACATAGTAGACAGGCTGAATCGGAAGAAAGCAAATTGGGCGTATGATGTTTATGAGGATGAATATGGCAGCCTATGGATTGCGACTTATCTGGGCGGAATATTTATCGTTAACAAGCGGGAATTGCTTGCACACGATGATCGAGTTTTGTTTCGGGCGGAATGGAACTTGTCTGATTCATTGATTTCAACCAAGGTAAGTGAAATTGCTTATCAGATAGAAACTGATAAATATGGTTTCATCTGGGTCAATACTCAAAAAGGTTTAGCCCGGATAGACTGCAAAGCCCGTAAAATACATATATTAGACGTTTATCCGAATCGGATGATTTATGATGGAATTCAATCTATCTGGTATTCATCAAACAACGAGATTTATAAACTTAATGTCCTGACTTATACCAGTGAGAAAATAGGTGAATTATCCAGGGGAAGTCAGGTACACTCATTTGTGTTGGAAAATACCAATATTTGGGTTTCGTGTACGGAAGGAGTCATGGCATGGGATATTGTCTCATCGCAGAGAACCGGTATGGCATTTTCAGGAAGATATTACCAAGCCGGATTCTATGACAGGCAACATGATGTCATCTTGTGGGGAGGATATGATGGAATATCTTATGTATCCACTCATGCCATAAAGAGTGAAAAGGGAGCTGTCCCGGTTATTGTAACAGCTGTCCGGAGCAATGATAGGCAACTATTGCCTATGGTGGATTATGCAGGGAGTAGTATCCGATATCAGAATAAGATAGAATTGCCACATACGGAAAAGAATCTGACATTTGAGTTTTCCACATTAGCTTATTCTTCAGAATCTGAATTTTATTATCGTTTGGGAAACAGTAAACAATGGAGTAAATTAGAACCGGGACAGAATCGTATTTCTTTTGCCAATTTACATTCCGGCAGGTATAGGTTGTTCATGCGGAATGGGAACTCCGATGATCCTCAACTATCCCCGGTTACAGAGTTTGGTTTTACCATTCTTCCGCCATGGTATGCTTCAGTAATAGCCTATGTTATATATGCACTTGCATTGGCAGTGATCGTTTTTGTTATTATAAAATATATCCGAAGGAATCTTAGATTGAAATATGAGCGTAAAGAGAAAGAAAAGACGTTGGGGCTTTCAAATCTGAAATTAGACTTCTTCATTCATATTTCACATGAGATCAAGGCTCCTTTAAGCCTGATCATAGCTCCTTTAAGCACGTTGATTAAAGAAACTAAGAAGCCGGAACATAAAAGCCGACTGGAGTTTATATATAAACATGCACTGAAATTAAATTTGCTGATTCATGAAGTGCTTGATTTCAAGCAGATGGATTATACGAGTGAGGATACTTTGATCCGATCTAATATTGAATTATGTTCTTTTATAAGGAATATTCTGGATGCTTTTTCTACAATCTTTGCAGATAAAAATATCCGGTCGGCCTTTGTGTCCAATGGTGAACAGATGTGGATGAATTTGGATATAGTAAAGATGGAATCTGTAATCTCGAATATAATCACTAATGCTATTAAATTCATTCCTGATGAAGGAGGACAAATTGAGGTCTCCATAATTCAGGAAGAACAAACGGTAGCTATACAAATCTCGGATACCGGTAGCGGCATAAGGCGTGAAGATCTTCCTTATGTGTTTATCCGGTACTTTCAGAGTAAAAACAAAGAGAGGCGTAAAGATGGAAGTGGCATTGGTCTGTATATAGTTCGGAAGTTTATAGAATTGCATGGCGGACATGTTAGTATTCATAGTGCCGGTGATGATTGTGGAACTTTGGTCACCATCACTTTGCCTTTATCCGGTGATAATTGTGTGGTTTCCATGCAAAATCACTCTCAGGCGGACTCACAATTAACTCCGCTTGCAGGGAAACCTGTATTATTGATTGTTGATGATAATGTTGAAATGGCAACTTATCTGGCGGAGGCTTTTTCTGAAGAATACTGTTGTCTTCATGCCTTAAATGGTAAAGATGGGATAACTATTGCCTCTGAACACTATCCGGACATTATTCTTGCAGACCAGATTATGCCGGAAATGGATGGTATTGAGTTTTGTAGGGAGATACGGAAGATGTCACAAACGGCCTTAGTGCCTATTATTATGTTAACAGCGAGAGATGATAAGGAGACGGAACTTAAAAGTATGAAGGCAGGTGTGGATGTGTTTATGTCTAAGCCATTTGACGTCGATAAACTAAGGTCGAGGTTAGAACAATTACTTCAAACCCGGCGTGAAATAGAGAAGAAATTATGCGTTGAAACAACTGTACATTCTCAGATAAAAGAGAAAGAAACGGATACAGGGGAGGCTTTTATAACCGAGCTTGTTTCCATAATGGAAGAGAATATGGAAAACACTGAATTCAATGTTTCTATGCTTTGCCAGTTAGTGGGGATGGATAACAAACAACTATATCGGAAGGTTAAGCAGTTGGCAGGAGTGACTCCTGTAGATCTCATTCGCCGGATAAGGATGAAGAAAGCAGCCGTGTTACTATCGCAACATAGATTTTCCGTATCAGAAGTCATGTATATGGTCGGATATTCTAATCCGTCTTATTTCTCTAAATGCTTCGTAGCTGAATATAAAATTTCTCCAAGTCAATACGCGTCTAAATTACAGTCAGAAAGAAAATGATTAAAGATACCTATTGGGGATAGTCATATTTGGAATATGCATCGTATATTTGTGCCATGGATCAAACAGTGGATAAACAGTACTGTCGCTGTATCTCAATGCGCCGGATGAAACGTCGGTTGAAGGATTGCTGACGGGGATTTATATTCCTATTGATAAATAATTAAATGATATAAGTATGTTAGAATTGCCAGAAGTACTTACACTGAGTAAGCAAGCCAATGATGTTTTAAGTGGTAAAACGATTACGCAAGTGTTCAATGCTACCAAGCCTCATAAGTTCACGTTTTACAGTGGCGATCCACTGGAGTATGGAAAGTTGCTCGTCGGAAAGACGATTTTGTCGTCTAAAGGGTATGGAATGTTTGTCGATTTCTACCTGTCGGGCAATGTGATAATGAATATTGGTGACGGGGTGAGCGCACGTTACTATAATCCGGGTGATAAAGTTCCTGCCAATTACCAGTTGCTGCTGACCTTTAAAGATGAATCGTTCCTTGTATTTACGGTTGCTATGTATGGCTTTATCAGTGCCTATCCCGATGCCGTTATCGACAATAAATATTATACGATAAGCCGTGAAAGTATTTCCCCGCTGAGTGATGCTTATACGGAAGCGGAATTTGAGAAATTATTTGCTTTCGCCAAAAAGACATTGACGGCTAAAGCTCTGCTGGCTACCGAACAACGTATTCCGGGCGTAGGAAATGGGGTAACGCAGGATATTCTGTTCAATGCCGGGATTCACCCGAAACAGAAAGTGTTTGACCTGTCGGATGGACAGAAAGGGGTACTTTTTAAATCTCTGAAGGATACCTTAATGGCTATGACTTCCGGAAGAGGCCGTGATACCCAGACGGATCTTTATGGAAATGAGGGAGGGTATAAAACGATTCTTTCTTCCAAAACATGGAAGAATCCTTGTCCGCGTTGTGGCAGCGTAATTGTCAAAGAAGCCTATCTTGGAGGATCGGTTTACTATTGTTCTGAGTGTCAGAAAATAAGGAAAACATAATAACAACTTAAATTATAGTTATGGCGAAAGGAACATGTCACAAGGGTGGTGTTCTTTTTTCTCTTCTGATAATTTGGAGGAATAAAAAGTCTGCCTATCTTTGTGGCGATATAAAAAAATGTTGGATGTTTAAAGTTAAGAAGGATTCGGTAAGTAAATAACTGTGGGCATTATGCTCTCGGTTATCCTTTAGTTCAACTCGTGCATATTCTTGCAGGAGTTATTTTTATACCTATATATCAACAATAAAATTTAAACATCATGAGTAACGAAAATAAATCTATTCACGAATTCGATTTTAGTTTAATCTGCGAATACTTTTTAAGTGTAGAACGTCAGGGACCGGGAAGTGCTGAAACAACAATCAAGGCTCTTAGCTTTGTTGAGGGGCTTACGGATAAATCTCTGATTGCTGATCTGGGTTGTGGCACAGGTGGCCAGACAATTACGCTGGCGCAACATACTCCGGGACAAATTACAGGCATTGATTTGTTTCCTGATTTTATTAACCAATTCAATAGTAATGCCGAGCACTTTAATCTTCAGGACAGAGTGAAAGGTATTATTGGATCAATGGATGAACTTCCGTTCCGGAATGAAGAATTAGATCTTATCTGGTCGGAAGGAGCCATCTATAATATTGGTTTTGAATATGGGTTGAATCTATGGCGTCCGGTTTTGAAGAAAGGCGGTTATATTGCCGTATCAGAGGTGTCATGGTTCACTGACGAACGTCCGGCTGAGATCGATGATTTCTGGATGGATGCTTATCCTGAAATAAATACGATTCCCAATAAGCTGGCACAGATGCAGAAGGCCGGATATATCCCTGTAGCATGTTTCTGTATACCGGAAAATTGCTGGATCGAACATTTCTATATGCCGCAGGTTGAAGCCCAAGAGGACTTCCTACGAAAATATAAAGGTAACCAAGCTGCTGAAGAACTGATTGCCAATCAGCGCCATGAGCAACAATTATACTATAAGTATAAAGACTTTTATGGTTATGCATTCTACATTGGGAAGAAAATCTAAGTAAAGAAAAAGGCCGTATCAACAAAAGAGTTTCATTTATTCCGATACGGCCTTTCTTATGGGTTGCAAAACTCTAATGTTTACAATTCAGCAGAATCCATTCTGTCATATCTTTCAGGATCTCAGGACTGATGGTTTCTTCTAATTGCCCGTATTCTATAATTGTACAAGTCTTACAGGATTGGAACAAATGGTTCAAACCGGGATATTTCTTGGTGGTAACTTTCTTGTTCCCGTTAGACTTTACCCAATCTTCCACAGCTTTGAGATTCATGTCTGCATCTACCTGTATGTCTTTATCTCCATTGACAGCCAGTACCGGGCATTTTATCTTCTTTAAATCGTGGGTCGGATCGTATTTCATGAAATGAAGATACCACGGGGAGAGCATTCTGCTCATCTCAACTTCTATTTGTTTGGCGATGTTTGGGTCTTGCAGTTGTACGGGTGGCAGTGTTGCAATAATATTGGCATATAGTTCTTTCCGGATTTCCTCAGTGCTTTTGTCTTGGACCAATATAGCATAACGGGTACGTAATGTGGGTTTGTTTAACTCCCACATGGCATCAGAGGTACCACTTGACTTGCTAATAGTTTCTGCTTGTTTCAACATCAGACTGTCTCCTTTTATGGCAGCACCGGCCATTGAAATGATGTAAGCAATATCTTTGCTACGGGCGCCCAATATAAAAGCTACGGTTCCTCCACAGCTATGACCGATGATTCCTATCTGTTTGGGATTAATTTCTTTTCTGTCCTTCAGGTAGTTGACCGCTGCTTCTGCATCGCTGGCATAATCTTCGTTGGTGGCTTCTGCAAAAACGCCTGTTGAGCCTCCTACGCCTCTGTCGTCGCAACGAAGTACGGCTATGCCGTTACGGGTCAGGTAGTCTGCTATTACCAGAAATGGCTTATGGCCCATTATTTCCTCATCCCTGTTCTGTGCGCCACTACCGGTAACCAATACTACTGCCGGAAATTTTTTCCCCTGTTCAGGAAGCGTCAGAGTGCCGGCAATTGTGATTCCGGCTTCTTTATTTTCAAAAGTAATGTCTTCTGCTTTATAGGGGAAAGGTGGTTGTGGTTCTTGAGGACGCTTAGGCTTGGCTACTTCTCCTTTTTCCAGATTTAGTTTGAATCTAAGTCCTTGTGTGAAGTCTCCGTATATTTTGCCGTCTTTCTCCAACTTTCCTTTGTAAGAGGCACGAATATCAGGAATCTGAATCGTCAGAATCGAATCCTGAAAGAGTGTGGAACCTGTTGGGATGCCTTTTACATTCTGATCGGGACTATCACAAGTAGAGGTATATCCCTGCTCGGTTTGTTGCAGGTTGAAGCAAATAGTCAAGGAAGCGTTGGGGAGAGACAGCTTTCCATTCCATGTTCCGGATATGTCCTGAGCATGGGTGCAAATAGGAAAGATAAATCCTAAAAGGAATAGAATGGAGTGTTTTTTCATATCTGGTGATTTAAATGGTTTTCATATAATATTGTTATTCTTCGATATCTCATTTTGCTGACGAAGGTACGCTTTTATATCTTCATATAGGCTATCTCCTTTAAAATTCTATTCAAGCTTCTTCTGAGAAGAGAAATAAAAGGCTTTGTTTATAATAAGCTTAAAGAGATTTTGTATATCTTTGCATAATTACAAAACTAGACTTAAAGAAAACATTATGAAGACAAAACGCTTATTAGGATTATTGCTATTAATCCTGCCAATCACTGGCTTTGTTGCTTGTAGTGATGATGAACCGCAAGACAAGGTAGAAACTGTAAAAATGTTTATTTCTGACAAAACTGGTACTTATCAGCCTTGGGGGAGTGATTCTCCTATCGATTGTATGTTGGTGAAAGAAGAAAGTGAAAGTGACTACAAAACGCTGGATTTTCAAGGAATTACTGATTTCGTTTACGAAAAAGGCTATGAGTATGCTTTATGGGTTGAGAAAAGAACCTTGGTTAATCCTCCTGCTGATGGGAGTAGCATTGTCTACAAATTGATAGATGTAATATCGAAGGCAAAAGTAGAGTATGAATACACTATAAAAGTAGATGGCCCTAATCCTTTTATTCTGTTTCCCGAAGGTGGTGAATATGAAATACCTTTTACCTGTAAAGCGAAGAAATTTGCAGAGGGTAGCCTGGTTGAAGATGGATATATTTCTTTAAAAGGGTTGAGATATAATATGGGTACCAATTACGGAGGGCTGACAAGAGTCGTAAAAGATGGTGAAAAGGTTGGGTTTTATAAATTTGTAATAGAAGGCATTCCGCGCTTTAATATGAAAGCGGCTCCTGTATGGTATTGTGGTATCTACACTCCGGATGCGGATTTACTTTTCGGACCTGAGCCGGAGCCTATTTATAAACAACTGTTTGAACAACCACAGACAGAGGGTGAGGATTATTATATGAATTCGGTAATCTTTATGTCTACAGGCACATTTGCTGAATAAACTCTGAAATAATATTTAAAACATACTTGAACCGGGTCTGGGCCTGATCTGCTCCGTACCAACTCCGTACCTGGTCCGTATAAAGGTACCTTTATTGGGAGTTGATACGGAGCAGGTACAGGGTTGGTACAGGGTTGGTGTGGACTTGGTAAGGCAGCGAGCGTATATTTTATACTAAGATCTGCGTAAAATCTCTCTATCTTGCAAAATGCCTTATCTTTTTGAGTAGTACAGCGTGTTTATAAAGAAAAAAGCTCCGAAATCATTCGATTTCAGAGCTTTAAGCGGTGCGTACGGTACTTTAACCTATAATTTTGTAAAATATCACAATATCGCAACTATCTACTAATAAACAGCTTATTATGATTAATTTATATCGTAAAATATCACTCAAAATCTTTTGCTATCTTAATAATTGGGTGTATATTTGGGTGCTAATTTAATTACACCCGAATATGAATATCAAGAGAAACATCATCTTTTCTTTGGAAAGCCGGAAGAAGAACGGCGTACCAATCGTAGAGAATGTGCCTATCCGTATGCGTGTGATATTTGCCAGCCAGCGCATCGAGTTTACAACGGGCTACCGCATTGACGCAGCCAAATGGGACGCCGACAAGCAGCGTATAAAGCCGGGATGCACCAACAAGCTGAAACAGAGCGCATCCGAAATTAACACCGACCTGCTGCGCTACTATACGGAAATACAGAACATCTTCAAGGAGTTCGAGGTTCAGGGAACCATGCCTACCACCGCACAAGTGAAGGAGGCTTTCAACAGCCTGCACAGCGAAAAGAGGGAGGAGGAACAGCAGAAGCCCCTGACGTTCGCACCTATGGAGGTGTTCGGGGAGTTCATCAAGGAATGCGGGACACAGAACGGCTGGTCTGACGCTACCTATGAGAAGTTCGCCGCAGTAAGGAAACACCTTGAGAAGTTCGACAAGGAACTGACCTTCGAGGCACTGGACGAACCCAAACTGACAAGCTACGTGAATTTCCTCAAGGATGTGGAAGGCTTGCGCAACACGTCCACCATGAAGCAGATAGCCTACCTGAAATGGTTCCTGCGGTGGTGCACCAAGAAAGGGTACTGCATGAACAACGCCTACGAGAGCTTTAACCCGAAACTGAAAAGCGTCCAAAAGAAGGTGATATTCCTCACATGGGAAGAACTGAACAAGCTGAAAGACTACAAGATACCCCCGACCAAGCAATATCTCGAACGGGTAAGGGACGTCTTTCTGTTCTGCTGTTTCAGCGGGCTGCGCTATTCGGACGTGTACAACCTCAAACGGAGCGACATTCGGGACGGGTATATAGAAATCACCACCGTAAAGACTGCTGACCGCCTTGTCATCGAACTGAACAACCACAGCAGGGCGATACTTGACAAATACAAGGACGTGGAGTTTGAAGAACACAAGGCGCTCCCGGTCATCAGCAACCAAAAGATGAACAACTACCTGAAAGAACTGGGGGAACTTGCGGAAATCAGCGAACCGGTAAGCGAAACCTACTATAAAGGCAGCGAGCGTATAGACACCATTACACCCAAATACGCCCTGCTGGGCACCCATGCCGGAAGACGGACATTCATCTGCAACGCGCTTGCACTCGGCATTCCCGCACAAGTGGTGATGAAGTGGACGGGACACAGCGACTACAAGGCGATGAAGCCCTACATAGACATAGCCGATGACGTGAAGGCAAACGCAATGAGCAAATTCAACCAACTGTAACTATCACACTATGGACGAAAGAATAACATCAATGATACCCCGCTACGGGAAACTCAACAAGATATACACCGGAATAATGTCCGGAGGCAGTTTCTCTTTTGAGAAGCAGCAGTTCATTTCCGATTTTTACAGAGAGTACGGGGACACGCAGACCTTTGAGACGGCACTTATCAGCCTCATGCTTGAAATGGACGCCGCGCACTTCTCCATATTGCTTAACAGCCTGAAACGTGAGATTGAAAGCAACATTTCAACTTACAATACCTGCAGGGAGTTTTTCGACCGTCTTGATACCGGATATGTCTGCCGACAGCATGAAAGCCGTTTTGACTGGGGTATTGACAGACAGATGAAAGTCACAAACGGATATTACCGGGAGCTTATGGAGGCGAACGGCTCTTTGGAGGCGGTGGGTTTCAGGGAACACGACCGTCAGGAAGAGGAACTTCTGGAAAGAAGGTACGAACGGTGCAAACGGGAATACGACAAGGAGAAAGCCAAACTGGATGAACTGTACAGGCAGAAGGAGCAGGCAAGGCGGGAAGCCCTGCAATGCCTGCAAAACCGTTGCGGGGACATTTGCAGGCTGGGAGGCTCACTATTGGCAATCCTTGAAAAATACCTGACCGACCAAAAGAAAAAGGAAGGGGAAGAAAAGGAAATGTCCGCATCCGGTACCACCCCGGCAAGCCCATCCGCCTATTTTCCCATGCGGCTGCTGTCAGCCATTTATGAGAAATGCAACGGTGAACAGTTCGAAGCCGTTTCCGAACTGGATTTCTACGCCAACCTAAACCTGCAACCATGCGAAGGCAGACTGAAAATAAGACCGAGGGAGAAGACACGTGTATGCTACCTCATTTTCCTTATGGGTGAAACGCTGCCCAAACCGGACAGAGAGAAATGGAAAGAGGACGTCATGAACCTGCTGGGAATAGACGATACATACTACAAGTCAAAATACAAAGAGCCCGTTTCCGATTTTCCCAGTGACAGCAACCAAGAATTTGCAAGGGAAATGCGGTCTGTATTCCGATAGTCGGTGACATGTCCCGACATTCCACGATACCACCACTTTTACCACTCAAAATAATTCTCACCACTCTTTATTACTTACTGATATTTAATAAGATAGCGTGATATCCAAATCACGCTATCCACATCCTTACCACCCATACCCGGAAGTAACTTTGCACTGTTCGAACGAGGTAAAAAGCCCATGCGCAGGGCTTGCAGTGTAAACTTAATCTTATCAAAAAAATGGAAGTGAAAAACCTATTGTCAAAACCCGTATGGCAGATGACGGGCGAGGAATTTATATTTCTGAACCGCCACGCCTTGCAGGAAAATGAAGTGAGAACGGTGCAACCCGCAGCCGACAAGGAAAAGAAATACGTGTACGGGATAGGTGGCATAGCCCGGCTGTTCGGGTGCAGCATACCCACAGCAAACCGCATCAAAAAAAGCGGGAGGATAGACAGAGCCATTACGCAGATAGGGCGCAAAATCATCGTCGATGCGGATATGGCGCTGGAACTGGCAGGACGCAAAAGCGGGGGACGCAGATAGGGAGGTGTAGTATGGACAACAAGGAAAGAAACATCACCCCCGAAGAGGCGGTAATCCTATGGCATGCCTCGCGGCTTGACCTCTCGAAAAACCACGAGCAGGCACCCGAAATCCTGAAAGTGCAGGGCTCCGTCATCGGTACGCTGGGAAACTTCAGCGCGTCAATCGGAAAAGCCAAGAGCAAGAAGACGTTCAACGTCTCCGCAATCGTGGCGGCTGCGCTGAAAAACGGGACGGTACTGAACTATACGGCGGAACTGCCCGAAAACAAACGGAAAATACTCTATGTGGACACCGAGCAGAGCACCTACCACTGTGAGATAGTGGCAAGGCGCAGCCTTCGCATGGCGGGACTGCCGACCGACAGCAACCATGAGAATCTTGAGTTCCTCGTCCTGCGGAAGTACACACCCGAAGAGCGCATAGCAATCGTGAGGGAGGCAATTTACCGTACCGAGGATGTTGGGCTGGTAGTCATCGACGGAATACGGGACATGGTGTATGACATCAACAGTTCCAGCGAGTCCACGAAAGTAATCTCCCTGCTGATGACATGGACGGGTGAAAGGAATATCCACATTCACACCATACTGCACCAGAACAAGGGGGACGAGCATGCAAGGGGGCACATCGGAACCGAACTCAGCAACAAGGCGGAAACGGTGCTGCAAGTAGAAAAGGACGAGAAGAACCCCGGTGTAAGCACAGTCAAAACCGCACATATCAGGACAGTGGACTTCGAGCCATTTGCTTTTCGCATCAACGGGGAGGCATTGCCCGAACTGCTGGAGGACTACCAGTTCAAGGACAAGGACGAGACAAAAGGGAATAGAGGGAAGTTCGACCCGTATAGGGACATCACTGAACAGCAGCACCGCATCGCACTGGAAGCGGCATTCACCCTGAAAGACGAATACGGCTACAAGGAACTTGAAGGGGCTTTGCGGGAAGCATACGCCTCTGTCGGTGTCAGACTCAGTGACCACAGGCTGCGTGACCTCATCACCGTATTGAAAAACAAGCGGATGATAGTGCAGGAGAACGGAAGGAAATACACCTTCAAGCCGGACTTCCACTATTAGCGGCGCAGACCGGAAACCGCTTCACTTCAACCGGGGTATATATATATGGTGAAGTGAAGTGGAATATTCCGGAATATGGTAAAAACCGCTTCACTTCATTCCCGTACCTATATATACGGAAGTGAAGTGAAGCGGATATATACAGACCGTACCGCAAACATGTACGGGCGAAAAGAAAAAACAATATCCACTTAAACTGAAATCTACATGAATACGAATGAAGCGAAGCGGATACGCATAGAGGAATACCTGCACAGTCTTGGCTACAACCCGGTAAGGCGGCAGGGCGGAAACCTATGGTACAAGTCACCGTTCAGGGACGAGCAGGAACCGTCCTTCAAGGTGAACATGGAACGCAACCTATGGTACGATTTTGGCGCGGGCAGGGGCGGGAACATCATCGCACTGGCGCGGGAACTCTACGCATCCGACAGCCTGCCCTACCTTTTGGAACGGATAGCGGAGCAGGCACCCGGCGTGCGCCCGGGCTCCTTCTCTTTTGGCGGGCAACCACTCTCAAAACCGAGCTTCCAGCAGTTGGAGGCGGTGCCGCTTTCTTCCCCCGCCCTATTATCCTATCTGCGGCAGAGGGGGATAAATACGGAACTGGCAAAAAGAGAATACAGGGAGGTGCGCTATCTGACTGGCGGCAAACCCTACTTTGCCGTTGGTTTTCCCAACCGTTCGGGAGGCTACGAGATACGCAACAAGCTCTTCAAGGGCTGCATAGCACCGAAGGACATCACCCACATACGGCAGGAACAGCCGAAGGAGACCTGCTACCTCTTTGAGGGCTTCATGGACTACCTCTCCTTCCTCACCCTGCGGCTGGAAAGGTGTCCTGACCGTCCCGACCTTGACGGTCAGGACTACATCGTACTGAACTCGACTTCCAACCTCTCCAAGGCAATCCGACCATTGGGCGGTTACAGGCGCATCCACTGTTTCCTCGACAACGACAAGGCGGGAATGGAAGCCGTTCAGGAACTGCGGGAGGAATACGGGCTGCGCGTCCGGGACGCATCGCACATATACGGAGGCTACAACGACCTGAACGACTTCCTGCAGGGTAAACAGAACGGACAATCCGAACGGAGGCGTGAGAAGCCGGAACCGGAGAAAAGCCAACAGAAGGCAGAGCAACCGAAAAAGAAAAACAAAGGTATCAGGATGTAACCGTACAGCCACCGGAAGGCTTTGAAAAAAGCCATAGCTCATTAGGGCTTTTTCTTCACGCAATGCAAGCATCGCTAAAAAAGCCCCAATGAGCAAAAGGGACGCCGCCCCTTTTGAAACCCCGTGAGCCATGCGGCATGGAAGCAAGGCAGGGGAAGTATTAACCGAAAAATGTATTACAGTTATGGGATATGCAGTTTTGCATTTGGAAAAGGCAAAGGGTGCGGACGGTGCAATGTCCACGCACATAGAGCGCACCGTACACCCGAAGAATGCGGACAGAACACGGACGCACCTGAACCGGGAACTGGTGCAGTTCCCCGAAGGGGTAAGGAACCGCACGCAGGCGATAGCGCACCGGATAGAGACGGCGGGCATCAAACGCAAGATAGGCACCAACCAGGTAAGGGCTATCCGGGTACTGCTCACCGGAAGCAACGAGGACATGAAACAAATGGAAGAGGACGGGAGGCTTGACGGTTGGTGCAACGACAACCTGAAATGGCTCCGGGAAACATACGGGGAGCTGAACCTCGTGTCGGCAGTCCTGCACATGGACGAGAAGACACCGCACATACACGCCACTATCGTACCGATAGTGACCGGGGAGCGCAGGAAAGCCAGACAAGACGAACAGAACGGGAAGAAGAAGTACAGAAAGAAGAATACGCAGGATGTGAGGCTGTGCGCTGATGACGTCATGGCAAGGCACAAGCTGAAACACTACCAGGACACCTACGCACAAGCCATGAGCAAGTACGGCTTGCAGAGAGGCGTGGACGGTTCACTGGCAAGGCACATACCGACCTCACAATATTACAAGGAACTGGTAGAACGGCAGGACAGCCTGCAGGAGAACATCGAAAACCTGCTGGGGCTGGAAGAGGAAGCGCAGAAGAAGCTGAAAAAGGTCAAGGGGGAAATCAACGTGCAGAAGATGAAGGGTGCGGCGGTGAACGCAACCACAGCCATAGCGGACGGGGTGAGTTCTCTTTTGGGCGGCGGCAAGGTCAAGAGGCTGGAAGCGGAGAATGAGGGCTTGAAGCAGGACATAGCCAATCTGCAAAGACAAGTACAAGCCGAACAGAGGGAACAGAAGAACATGGAGAACCGCCACAACAGCGAGATAATCAGAATAGACCGGAGTTACCAACAGAAAATTGCAGGGTACGACAATAGGCTGAAACAGATAGATACCTATTTCCCTATCGTAACGGAACTGTTGCCCATAGCCGAACAATGCCGGGAAGTGGGGTTCACCGAGGAACTGACAAGGCGGATTGTCAGCCTGCAACCCGTGGAGTTCAAGGGAAGGCTCTATTCGAAGGAACACAAGGAGAAGTTCAGGACGGAGCACTCGACGGCAACCGTGGAGAGGAACCCGCAGGAGAAAGGAAAATTCCGGCTGTGCATTGACGGCATGCCCATACTCGAATGGTTCAAAATGAAGTTTCAGGAACTCAAAGAAAAGCTGGGTGTAAGCCACACCCAAAAAGAAGAGAACAGACCGAAAAGAGGGTTGAGAATATAATTCTTTGGTAGAAAATAAAAGTGCAATTCTGATTGTTAATGAATTGCACTTTTATTATTTTTGTAAATACATTGTTTCACTAAACAATTCAATGTTATGAAAACGAAAATATTGGTAGGAGTTCTATTTTGCTCTTTTATGGGATGTGCGAATAAAGCACCAAAATCAAATGTTACAAGCAAATCAGACCTTGCAGATGAAGCTGTCTATTTTGTAGAAGATACTGTTGTTGACCAATCTGCAGGCTTGCAAGTCATTGAAGCCTTAAGCAGGGTCTATGGAAATGATCCGAATTATATAGGAGGTTTCATCGGTAGTCCGCGTTGCCCTTCTTTCTTAGAAGGTATGTTTTTTGACGGTGCCACACTGGTTTTTCAGATAAGAGGTGACACGGTGCATGCAAGGCGAATTTTGGAATCCGCTGCCGGCAGTAAGGCTTTTCAACTGGAACAAATCACCGAAGGAAATTACTCACAACGACAGCTTGAGAATATCGTGAACGAATTAAACCAACGGTTTGACACACTAACAGACAAGAAACTGAAAAGTAATATGACCAGTTGGGGCATGGGATTACGGAACGTTGAGGTCAGGTTCATTCTCAACACTCCCGAAGCACGACAAGCGTTCCGGGAAAAGCTCATGGATTCTCCCGCCATTCGTTTTGAAGGACCGGAACAGCCGATAATTGATGAACGCATTGGTACAACTGATACGCTCGGCATTTCATTGCATCCTGAATATTCCGTTTACTCCACTGATTCATCTACAGCTTCCTTTGTCTTGCTGAACCAGGGAGATGAAGAAATAATGTGCGGCGAACATTATTTCGTTACTTATGAAGACGAGAACGGCACTTGGCGTACATTGCCCATCAATGGATTTGCTGTAGATATAGGGTATACGGTATTCCCCGGTGGACATAAATTATTTACGGCAAATCTTTATCCTGAAGTTCACCCCAACAAGCCGGGGCGTTACCGCTTCTTTTACGAAGTAATGCTAAATGCTGGTACAGCATCACGCCGTGACATCCTGATGATGAGCGAATTTCGTTTGACAGATAATAAACAAGAAGTGGAACGGGCAATCAAAATGAAAATTCCTAAGGAACCGGAAGAGTATGGTATCCGGTATATTCCCGTGCAAGAAGAACCGATAGAAGAGAATACGGTTTATGAGGTAGTAGAGGAAATGCCAGAATTTCCCGAAGGAGGTTTACCTAAATTAATGGAATTCATACAACAAAATGTTAGATACCCTCAATCGGCACTGCAGAGCAGATTAGAGGGCAGAGTTATTGTACAAGTTGTCATAGATAAAGACGGCAGCGTTATACAACCCAAAATTCTGCGTAGCATTAATCCGGTTCTAAGTATTGATAATGCTTTTTGTGAAGAAGCATTACGCATAGTTTCAATAATGCCTAAATGGAAACCGGGGAGCCAACATGAAATTCCCGTAAAAGTGAAATTTACATTTCCAGTAAGATTTACTTTGCCAACTGATTAAATGTTTAATAGATGTAACCCAATAAAGACGTATCGTATGAAAATGAATATTTTGTTATGTATATTAACATTTTGCACATTTGTTGTTGGCTGTACAAATAAGCCTAAACAAAAAGAGGCTCCACAAGATCCTATAAACAATACAGTCGGAATAAATGATACACTGGGGCTTTCTTTACATCCTGAATTCCCAGTCTATTCCACAAAACAGAAACAAGTCACTTTCGTATTGCACAACAATAGTGGTACTGATATTGGTTTTGGGGGATATTACAGCTATACTTATGAGGATGAAAAAGGAATATGGAGGGATGTTCCTATGCAACTTGTTGTATTTGATGAAGAGATTATACTTTGGCAAGGCAATAAATATTATTATAATGCAGAATTGTTCAGGCATACTCCCGGTCGTTATCGTTTTTTTCTTACAGTAAGAAGATATAGCAAAGAATACACTTTAATGGCTGAATTTCAATTACAAAATGATGTGGTTGAACTATTCAAAAGACATCCCTATAGTCAATTGAATGACACTTTATTGCTCCCGGAGGAAGAAGCCGTTTACCCACCAATCTATAATGTAATCGACCAAATGCCCGAATTTCCCGGTGGTATAGATAAATTGTTACAATTCATCAACGATAATATGAAATATCCAAGCAAAGCGCAAATGGAAGGAATACAAGGAAGGGTTATTGTTCAATTCATCGTAGATGAAGACGGTTACATAATGGAACCTAATATAGTAAGGAATGTTGAGCCTTCTTTGGATAATGAGGCACTACGTCTGATAAAAATGCTTCCTCAATGGAAACCCGGTACGCTAAAAGGGAAAGCTGTAAAGGTGAAATATACAGTTCCAGTAGCTTTTAAACTCAAATAATAGCAACTATGAAACATTTATTACTCATATCATTAATACTGCTTTATTCTTGCCATTCCACTACTTCAAAGAAGGGGCAAGAATATGAGACAGACGGCATTCCACAGCAAGAAGAATTGTGTCCTGACAGTATATCTGAAACCGAACCTATTTCGTTGGGAAAAAAGCAAGAGAAATCACCACAAGCAATATCCCTCATACTGCAACCCGTTCCTCGTGATATTCCAACGGGAGAAGCCATCAATCCCGATTCACTCTCCATGCAAACCGAATATGATTACTATCCATTAGCGACAACGGAAGTGAAAGTAATTATTACCAATCACTCTCATTTTGAATATGATTGCGGAGAAAGCTATAGCCTTGCCTATTACAACAGTAAACAGAAATCTTGGGAAACATTGCCGACCAATCCCATAATCAATAGCATTTTATGGATATTTCCCTCGGACTACCCGACCCATGAACAGACAATCAAACTATATACTTCCGAAGTTCCTAATCGTGCAGGCAAATATCGCATTTACAAATCATTCAATGACGATACCAAAGTGGCTTATGCAGAATTTGAGTTAGTAGATGAAGCAGGGGCAAAACGGTTAAGAAAGCAAATGGATGCTGCTCGGCATAACAAAAATATCATTTCATCACAAAATCTTTATGCCTCTTATATGCGCGGTGATTCAATCTTTGTGGATTTGATTAATAATTCCATTCATTTTCAAAAACTATTCAGAAAGGAGATACTTAACTATTCTGCCATTAGCTATGGAGCAGTCCGCACACCTTCCCCCTTTACACAAAAAGCATATGCCGACACACTGCAAATAAGCATGAAAACCGAGAAGCCTATTTACCCGATTGGTACAGAAAGTGTAAATGTGATACTGACCAACAGGAACTTGAGCCAGCAAAGCTTATTCTTTGGCGAATATTGTTTCGTAGCACGTAAACAGGGGGAACAATGGATTCCTTTACATGATAATAGCTTGGTAAACTCTGTTGGCATTTTATTGGAACCTGACGGTGATTACCGTTTCAAAGCCAGACTATATCCATTGTTCAATGACAATACTTCCGGGAAATATCGGGTTTACAAAGAAGTGGAATTTGACGGTGCGAAAGAAAAATGGTATATGGCAGCAGAATTTAGAATTGAATAAAAATAATAACATGAAACCATCACTGTTTTTTATATTGTTTATGCTTTGCTTCTATCCTTCCGTTACTTTAAAAGGGCAAAATAATAAAACGGATAATGTTTCTTTATGTGAGAATATGGAAGCGCATTTAGACAGTATTTGGCGTAAAGAGAACATTTGGAATCTTGGTGTGGCAAAAATAACAGGAGAGCCTATTAAAGACCTATCAACCATAGAAGCTCCCAAATGGGCAAAATGGAGTTATAATTTGGAAGAGTATTTTATTTCTCAAATGAAATATCCAAAGCATTTATTAGCGAAGAACCAAGCAGGATATTCCGTAGCAATGTTCTCCATCGATACATTAGGATTACCACGTAGAATTAATATTTTAACAACCATTCATAAAGACTTCGACAAGGAGGTCATTAGACTTATCCGAGACCTTCCTCATTGTTTGCCATGCCGAGATAAGAACGGTAAGCGAATAGAATGCCTTTATACGGTATATGTTCCATTTTTACCACAGCAATATAGAGATAGGGTGATAGCTGATAGCATAGCAGAAGAGGAGTTAAAACATTGTTTTGTGGAATGGGAAGAACAAGCGAACTTTCAAGATGGGAAACGATGGTCGGCTCAAAATTATATTTACCAAAATCTCACGTATGATGCCAGTTTATTAGGTGAGCAGCAAAAAGCCAAAGGAGTGTATAAGATACATATTGATTCATACGGAGAGATAAAAGAAGCGAAAACGCTAAGAAGCTGCGGAATACCACAGTGGGATGAAGAAGTGATACAAATTATCAGAAACATGCCAAGATGGACACCTGCAATACATCATTACGGAAAAGGGGAATATAAAGATGCTATATGGGCTATTCCCGTAATTTTCGAAAATCACCATTCTTCTCATAACGTGATAGAATAAATAATATGCTTAAATAAAGAAAGCACCCGATTTTACATTGTTGGGTGTAAAATCGGGTGTTTTCTTTATAACTTATTGATTTTCAATATTTATTGCGGTGCGTACGGGACTCGAACCCGTGACCCCATGCGTGACAGGCATGTATTCTAACCAACTGAACTAACGCACCATAATTTCATTTCTTTAATTGCTTTCTCTCTCGATTGCGGTTGCAAAGGTAGGCATTTCTTTGAAACCTGCAATAGCTACGATGAAATTTTTTTGCTTGATTTTATCACTTTTCCTTTTATATCCTCATTTTGAGAACATTGGAATATGAAAAAAAATAAGTTCTTGCAGAGCTTTTTGTGAAAGGGGATTGGGATGGTTTTGTGATGAAAACGAAGCTTTCTGTTGCTTGATTTAAACTTCTTGCTCGAAAACTTCGTTATTTTACAATAAATCGTTATTTTTGCAAACTCAAATCGAGAAAATTGTAATTTGAAAACGATAAAAACGATAATTTAGGATGATGAAAACGGCCAAACTGTTACTTCACTGTCCCGACAAACCGGGAATTCTGGCAGAAGTGACAGACTTTATAACGGTAAACAAGGGAAATATTATCTATCTGGACCAATATGTCGATCATGTGGAGAATATCTTTTTCATGCGTATCGAGTGGGAATTGAAGAACTTCCTGATACCGCAAGAGAAAATTGAAGATTATTTTGCGACGCTGTACGCACAGAAATATGAAATGTTTTTCCGTCTCTATTTCTCGGATACGAAACCACGCATGGCAATATTTGTGTCTAAGATGTCACATTGCCTGTTCGATTTGCTGGCACGCTATACGGCAGGAGAGTGGAATGTCGAGATTCCTCTTATTATAAGCAACCATCCCGACTTGCAACATGTAGCCGAACGTTTCGGAATACCTTTCTATCTGTTCCCTATTACAAAGGAGACTAAAGAAGAACAGGAGAAAAAAGAAATGGAATTGCTGGCAAAGCATAAGGTGAACTTCATTGTACTGGCGCGTTATATGCAGGTGATTTCAGAGCGGATGATTGATGCCTATCCCAATCGGATTATCAATATTCATCACTCTTTCCTTCCTGCATTTGTGGGAGCAAAACCTTATCATGCAGCATTTGAGCGTGGTGTGAAGATCATTGGTGCTACCAGTCATTATGTAACAACAGAACTGGATGCAGGACCGATTATTGAACAAGATGTAGTTCGTATCACTCATAAAGATACTGTAGAAGATCTTGTTAATAAGGGGAAGGACTTGGAAAAGATCGTTCTCTCGCGTGCCGTGCAGAAGCATATTGAGCGCAAGGTACTGGCATATAAGAATAAAACAGTGATATTTAGTTAAGGTATATTCATGAAAGTAGCGATTATCAAATATAATGCGGGCAATATTTATTCGGTGGATTATGCGCTGAAGCGTTTGGGCGTGGAAGCTGTGGTAACGGCGGATAAAGATGAATTGCGTACGGCGGACAAAGTGATCTTTCCAGGTGTGGGTGAGGCGGAAACCACCATGAAGTTTCTGCGTGCCAGTGGCATGGATGCATTGATTAAGGAACTTAGACAGCCTCTTTTAGGGATATGTCTGGGTATGCAAGTGATGTGTCGACATTCTGAAGAGGGAGGAGATGTAGATTGTCTGGGTATTTTTGATACGGAAGTGAAGCGTTTCGTTCCACAGAAGCATGAGGATAAAGTGCCTCACATGGGTTGGAATACGCTCACAGAGACGAACAGTGGCTTATTCAAAGGCTTTACAAAAGAAGAGTTTGTCTATTTTGTGCATAGTTTCTATGTTCCCGTCAATGAATATACGGCTGCTGTGACGGACTATATACAACCGTTTAGCGCTGCCTTGCATAAGGATAATTATTACGCTACCCAATTCCATCCGGAGAAGAGTGGAGGTGTGGGAGAGCGTATCCTGCGCAATTTTTTAGAATTATAATTAAGTAGATGAATATATGATAGAGCTTATTCCTGCAATAGATATTATCGACGGAAAGTGTGTACGCCTTTCGCAAGGTGACTATGACAGTAAGAAGGTGTATAACGAAAATCCGGTAGAAGTGGCCAAAGAAATGGAGGCACACGGTATTCGCCGGCTTCATGTGGTAGACCTGGACGGAGCGGCTTCTCATCATGTAGTCAATTATAATGTTTTGAATAGAATCACTTCACAGACTTCTCTGATAGTTGATTTCGGTGGTGGCGTGAAAAGTGATGAAGACTTGAAAATTGCTTTCGAGAATGGGGCACAAATGGTTACAGGTGGCAGTATTGCGGTGAAAAATCCTGAGCTATTCTGCCATTGGCTGGAAGTTTACGGCAGTGGGAAGATAATTCTTGGTGCGGACGTGAAAGACCGGAAGATAGCTGTGAATGGCTGGAAGGACGAAAGTGCCTGTGAATTATTTCCCTTTCTGAAAGAATATGTAGAGAAAGGCATTCAGAAAGTAATTTGCACGGATATTAGTTGCGATGGTATGTTGCAGGGGCCTTCTATTGAACTGTACAAGGAGATGCTGGAACAACATTCCGACCTTTACCTGATAGCAAGTGGTGGTGTCAGCTGTATGGAAGATATACGTGCATTGGAGATGGCTGGAGTACCGGCTGTAATTTTTGGTAAGGCTCTGTATGAAGGGCATATTACTCTGAAGGAAATTGAAAGATTTATGATTTCTGGTTTCTGATTTATGGGGCGGATACATGCAGCTCCTAAATCAACATTCATAAGTCATAGATCATAAATTATAAATCATAAATCATTAAAGGTGTTAGCGAAAAGAATTATTCCCTGTCTCGATATCAAAGACGGACAAACAGTGAAAGGAATCAATTTCGTCAATTTGCGTCAAGCGGGCGATCCGGTGGAACTGGCGCGTGCGTATAGTGAGCAAGGTGCTGATGAATTGGTTTTTCTGGATATAACAGCCAGTTTTGAAGGTCGCAAGACATTTGCAGAGTTGGTGAAGCGCATTGCTGCCAATATTAGTATTCCGTTTACGGTAGGTGGCGGTATCAACGAATTGAGTGATGTAGACCGTCTGCTGAATGCCGGTGCAGATAAGATATCTATCAATTCTTCTGCAATTCGCCGTCCCGAACTGATTGATGAAATAGCTAAGAACTTCGGTTCGCAGGTATGTGTGTTGGCGGTAGATGCCAAACAGACTGAAAAAGGCTGGTGGTGCTATTTGAATGGAGGTCGTGTAGAAACAGATAAAGAACTGTTTGCCTGGACCAAAGAAGCCCAGGAACGTGGTGCTGGAGAAATACTTTTCACCAGCATGAATCATGATGGCGTAAAGACCGGATACGCTAATGAAGCGCTTGCTGAAATGTCTGATAACCTCTCTATTCCGGTGATTGCATCGGGCGGAGCAGGAGCAAAAGAGCATTTTCGTGATGTGTTTTTGCAAGGAAAAGCAGATGCAGCATTGGCAGCCAGTGTTTTTCATTTCGGAGAAATTAAAATTCCCGATTTAAAATCGTATCTTTGCGCCCAGGGAATACCAATGCGGGTGATGTAAAAGTGATAGAGTGGCAAAGTGATAAGGCGATAAAGATGACAGAATATTACCGCATCACGCTGCATAGCAATTAATAATTTATAGCTTATAATTAATAATTACCTAAATGGATTTTGATAAAATGAACGGACTTATTCCGGCAATCATACAAGACGCAGACACCGCTAAGGTGTTAATGTTGGGCTTCATGAATAAAGAAGCTTACGACAAAACGGTAGAAACCGGTAAAGTGACTTTTTTCAGCCGCACCAAGAACCGTCTTTGGACGAAAGGTGAGGAGAGTGGCAATTTTCTGAATGTCGTTTCTATCAAAGAAGACTGCGATCAGGATACATTGCTGATTCAGGTACACCCTGTGGGTCCTGTTTGCCATACAGGTACGGATACATGCTGGGGTGAGAAGAATGAACAGCCTGTAATGTTCCTGAAGCATCTTCAGGATTTTATTATTAAGCGCCATGAAGAGATGCCGGAAGGTTCTTATACAACCAGTCTGTTTGAGTCAGGTGTGAATAAAATGGCACAGAAAGTGGGTGAAGAAGCTGTGGAAACAGTGATCGAAGCTTGCAACGGAACTGATGAACGGTTGATCTATGAAGGAGCCGATTTGATATACCACCTCATCGTGCTGCTAACATCCAAAGGATACAGTCTGGAAGATTTGGCACGCGAATTGCAGGAACGTCATAGCGCTTCGTGGAAGAAACACTAATTAATTAATAGTTAAAAATTAATAATTAAACGGGAATGGCTGAACCGCTAATACGATATAAAAATGTGGAAGTACACCAACAGGACTTGTGCGTGCTGAATGAGGTAAACCTCGAGCTGCAGAAGGGAGAGTTTGTGTACCTGATCGGTAAGGTAGGTTCGGGTAAGACCAGTTTGCTAAAGACACTCTACGGAGAACTGGATATCACTGCCGGCGAAGCAATGGTACTGGGGTATGATATGAGTCGCATTAAGCGCAAGCATATTCCACAGTTGCGTCGTAAGTTGGGCATCGTGTTTCAGGATTTCCAACTGTTGACGGACCGCACGGTGAACGATAATCTTGCTTTTGTATTGAAGGCTACGGGCTGGAAAAACAAATCGGAAATAAAAGATCGTATCGCTGAAGTGCTGATGCAGGTAGGAATGGGTAATAAAGGGTACAAGTTCCCTAGTGAACTTTCGGGAGGCGAACAGCAACGCATCGTTATTGCCCGTGCTATGCTCAATTCTCCGGAGATTATCCTGGCGGATGAACCAACCGGTAATCTGGATGCGGAAACGGGACGTGCTATTGTAGGACTGTTACATAACATCAGTCGCACGGGTGGCTCACTGGTATTGATGACTACGCACAACCTTCATTTGCTTCACGAGTTTCCGGGACAGGTATATCGCTGTGCAGGTCATCAGATAACAGATGTAACGTCTGAGTATTCGGGTATGATGCCGACTGTAGAAGAAACAAATAACAATATATAATCATTTAATACAGGAACGAAAATGAAAGTTTTAAAGTTTGGAGGTACTTCCGTAGGTTCTGCACCGCGGATAAAGGAAGTAGCCAAATTGATCACTGATGGTGAATGGAAGATAGTTGTACTCTCGGCTATGTCGGGCACAACTAATACATTGGTGGAAATTTCGGACTATCTGTACAAGAAAAATCCGGAGGGTGCCAACGAAATCATTAACAAGCTGGAGGCTAAATATAAACAGCATGTGAATGAGTTGTATTCCACTCCCGAGTATAAACAGAAAGGCCAGGAACTGATTAAATCTCATTTTGACTACATCCGTTCTTATACCAAAGACCTTTTCACGCTATTTGAGGAGAAGGTGGTTCTGGCACAGGGAGAACTGATCTCTACTGCCATGATGAACTATTACCTGCAAGAGTGTGGAGTGAAGTCCATTTTGCTTCCGGCTTTGGAATATATGCGCACCGATAAGAATGCGGAGCCCGATCCTGTATATATTAAGGAGAAACTTCAGATGCAGTTGGAATTGCATCCCGGTGCTGAGATTTACATCACACAAGGATACATTTGCCGCAATGCTTACGGAGAAATAGACAATCTGCAACGTGGTGGAAGCGACTATACCGCTTCTCTGATCGGTGCAGCTATCAATGCTTCCGAAATCCAGATATGGACCGATATCGATGGTATGCACAATAATGACCCGCGTATTGTTGACAAGACTGCTCCTGTACGTCATCTTCATTTTGAAGAAGCTGCTGAGCTGGCTTATTTTGGTGCGAAGATTCTTCATCCCACTTGTATACAGCCTGCCAAGTATGCCAATATACCGGTGCGTCTGCTGAATACGATGGATCCGACTGCTCCCGGTACTATGATTTCCAATGATACCGAGAAGGGCAAGATTAAGGCAGTTGCAGCAAAAGATAACATTACAGCTATCAAGATTAAATCCAGCCGTATGTTGCTTGCTCACGGTTTCTTGCGCAAGGTATTCGAAATCTTTGAAAGCTATCAGACTTCTATTGATATGATTTGTACTTCTGAGGTAGGAGTATCTGTATCTGTTGATAATACGAAGCACCTCAACGAGATTCTGGACGACTTGAAGAAATACGGAACCGTTACGGTGGATAAGGATATGTGTATCGTCTGCGTGGTAGGTGATTTGGAATGGGAGAATGTCGGTTTCGAGGCGAAGGCACTGGATGCCATGCGCGACATACCGGTACGAATGATTTCGTTCGGTGGTAGTAACTACAATATTTCTTTCCTTATCCGTGAGTGCGACAAGAATAAGGCATTGCAGTCGCTGAGTGATGCACTGTTCAACGAAGAATAAGAGAAATAAGAAAGTACAGATATAAAATGATATGGAGCGCAAACTACACAAATTGCACAACTCGCTGATAAAGGGCCTTGTGTAATTCGCGTAATTTGCGTTCTTTTCTTTATAAACAAAGTTTTGAAGTATGAAAGGAACATTTCCCATAGATAAATTCCGTGAGCTGCGTACCCCTTTTTATTATTATGATACGAAGGTGTTGCGCGACACTCTTTCCTGTGTGCGTGCAGAAGCTGCTAGATATGGCAATTTTGAGGTACATTATGCTGTGAAAGCAAATGCTAATCCGAAGGTACTTACCATTATCCGTGAGAACGGACTGGGTGCCGATTGTGTGAGTGGAGGAGAAGTACGTGCTGCTGTTAAGGCAGGTTTTCCTACAAATAAGATTGTTTTTGCCGGAGTGGGCAAGTCTGATTGGGAAATAAATCTGAGTCTGGACTATAATATTTTCTGTTTTAATGTAGAGTCTATTCCTGAGCTGGAGATTATCAATGAACTGGCTGCAGCTAAAGGTAAAGTGGCTAATGTCGCTTTCCGTATCAATCCGAATGTAGGAGCTCATACTCATGCCAATATCACTACCGGACTAGCGGAAAACAAGTTTGGCATTAGTATGCAAGACATGGATCATGTGATAGAAGTGGCTTTGGAGATGAAGAATGTGAAGTTTATCGGATTGCATTTTCACATTGGTTCGCAGATATTAGATATGGGTGATTTCGTTGCCCTGTGCAATCGTGTAAATGAATTGCAAGACAAGCTGGAAGCACATCGCATCCGCATCGAGCATATCAATGTAGGTGGTGGACTGGGTATTGATTATAAGCATCCCAACCGTCAGGCAATACCTGATTTCAAAGATTATTTCTCTACTTATGCCGAACATCTGAAACTGCGCTCTTATCAAACACTTCATTTTGAATTGGGACGTGCCATAACGGGGCAGTGCGGTTCACTTATCTCACAGGTGCTTTATGTAAAACAGGGAGCAAATAAGAAATTTGCCATCCTTGATGCTGGTATGACGGATTTGATTCGTCCTGCATTGTATCAGGCTTATCATAAGATAGAGAATATTACTTCCGAGGATGCAGTTGAGGTGTATGATGTGGTAGGTCCTATCTGTGAATCGTCGGATGTTTTCGGGAAAGCGATAGATTTGAATAAGGTGAAGCGTGGAGATCTGATTGCATTACGTTCTGCAGGTGCTTATGGTGAGATAATGGCTTCGAGCTATAACTGTCGTGAGTTGCCACAGGGGTACACTTCGGACGAACTGGTGTGAAAGAATTGAATATATTGTAGGAAGCGTGTAAGACTATCATTTAAGTCTTGCACGCTTTTTGTCATTTTGTATTTAATTTATTTGTATTTGAAATATGAAAATTGTTTTTTTATTTTCAATATCTATATTTGTATGATGTGATTGGAAATGGAAAAGCAATGGAGGAGTTATACGCCGGACATATATATACTAGCTTCAAATGTACTTCTGATTTTATTTATTTAAAAAATGTTATCAAATGAACAAACCTTGTGTATCATTGTTACTTTTGTAATGATTTCAATTTAATTAAAAAATACGATTATGATTACTGAAAAATTACAGAATGCAATTAACGAGCAGATTACGGCTGAAATGTGGTCGGCTAACATGTATTTGGCTATGTCTTTCTATATGGAAAAAGAAGGATTTTGTGGTATGGCACATTGGTTGAAGAAACAGTGGGCAGAAGAGAATGAACATGCTTGTTCACTGGCCGATTACGTAATTAAGCGTGGTGGTAAGGCCAAAGTCGATAAGCTGGATGTAGTTCCTAATGATTTTGGTACTCCGCTGGAAGTATTTGAACAGGTTTACAAACACGAATGTCGTGTATCCGAAATGATTGACAAGTTGGTAGATGTAGCTGCTGCTGAGAAAGATAAAGCAACGCAGGACTTCCTGTGGGGATTTGTGCGTGAACAAGTAGAAGAAGAAGCAACTGCTGCAGGCATTGTTGATATGATTAAGAAAGCCGGTGCAACGGGTATCTTCTTTGTAGACGTAAAATTGGGCGAACGTTAATAATCTTTTGATATAGAATTGATAAGTCAAAAAAGAGCTGCTTGATTTTTTAAGCAGCTCTTTTATTTTTGCTGTTTCAGTATTTTAATCTACCTTTGTTACTCTTTTTAACACGTACTGTGAATTACTATGCGTATGGGCAAAATAAATTTTAAATTCCTCCTTTGGATAATGTTGAGTTGCCATGTCTTGAGCGCTTGTTCGGAGATGGAAAAACGGAAAGTGCTGGTGGTGCACTCTTATGAGAAAACTTATGCTGCTTATCCTGATTTTAATAAAATGATTGCCGAAACTTTCCGGAAGAGAGGGATTGATGTCGAACTCCGTACAGTGTATTTAGATTGCGAGGCTTATCGGGATAACTTAGAATCTTTGTATCTGCACTCTCTGTTGGATGAAGTTTCCGAAAACTGGGAACCGGAAATTATATTGGTTAATGATGACCAGGCAACTTATTCACTGCTGAAGTGCGGACATCCGCTGGCGAAGCAACTCCCCGTTGTTTTTGGTGGAGTGAATTACCCTAACTGGCCTCTTATAAAGCAATATCCCAACGTGACCGGATTTCGTGATAAAATAGATTTTATGGCGAATATCAAGGTTGCGAAAGAGATATTCGGGAAGGGGATGCATCTCTTCACTATTATAGACTCCACTTATCTGGATAAACAAATAAGGAAGGATGCTTGGGAACAGTTGAAAGACGAGAAGGTGGAAGGTTTCATGAACTCAAAAGAATTCAATTCCAGGGAATGGAAGGAGTTTGTAAAAGACAAGAGTTATACGTATTTTGCCGGGCTTACTGTCCGGCTTCAGAAGGATCGTTCGGATGCCGGACTACTTTGGAGTTTGAGCCAATACACAAGAGATAGGTGTTATCTTCAATTGAAAAGGGACTTTACGACTGTCAATATCGGAAATATCTGTTCCAGCCCCAGTCTGACAGCCATTAATGAAGGTTTTGGCTATGGCGAGAAACTGTTGGGGGGATATATGACGACGATCCCAATACAGATAGGGGAAATGGTGGATGCGGCGGTCAGGATTTTGCATGGTGAGAAGCCTTTGGATATGCCCATCGCAAACAGTGCTAAAGAGTATGTGGTAGATTGGGAGGTGATGGAGCAGAGGGGGCTTTCGAAGGCGGATATTCCAGAGAAGTATTCTATTATCCATATTCCGTTCAGTGAGGCATATCCTTGGCTGTGGGGAGGAATTATTTTCTCAATTACAGTTCTATTGATTACGCTGTTTGTCTTGTTGTTTTTCCTTTATCGTCGGGAGCAGGGGAGGAAAAAGAAAGCTCTCAATGCGCTGGAGGATGAAAAAGAAACGTTGGCGCTGGCTATTGAGGGGAGTGATACGTACGCGTGGAAGTTGGAGAATGATTATTTTATATTTGAGAGTGATTTCTGGAAGTCGCAGGGAATGATGTCGAAGGTACTTACGTTTGATAAACTCATTAAGTTTATTCATCCGGAATGCCGGGATGAGGTGGAGGAAAACTGGAGGAAGATATCCTTAATCCGTAAGGTGGCGGTGCAGGTGCGTTGCGACTTTAACGGAAAAGGATATCAATGGTGGGAATTCCGGTATAAGACCATTGCATTGCCGGATGGCGGCTATAAGGCTGCCGGACTGTTGCTGAATATACAGGACATTAAAGATCATGAACATGAACTGGAAGAGGCGCGTCTGCTGGCGGAAAAAGCTGAGCTGAAACAGTCGTTCCTAGCGAATATGAGCCACGAGATACGCACTCCGCTGAATGCGATTGTCGGCTTTTCCAATATATTGGCAGCGGATGAAGAACTGGAACCAGATGAGCGCTGTGAGTATATCAAGACGATCAACAAGAATAGTGATTTGCTGCTGCTGCTGATAAATGATATCTTGGAACTTTCACGGCTTGAGTCGGGCTATATGTCCTTTGAATTTGCTCCATGCGGAGTGGAGGAATTGGTGGATGAAATCTATCAGACCCATCAGATGTTAATACCGGAACAGTTGGAATTTATTAAGGATAAGGATACAGTGCCGGTAAGGATAAATGTGGATAAAGGACGGTTGGCGCAAGTGGTCACTAATTTCCTGAATAACGCTTCTAAATTTACAGCTTCAGGGTATATCAAGCTGGGATATCGTTATTTACCTGAGACTTCGGAAGTGGAAATTTATGTGGAAGATACAGGCTGTGGCATTCCTCGCGCCGAGCAGAAGATGATTTTTAATCGGTTCTACAAGCAGAATGAATTTTCGCAAGGAACGGGCTTGGGGCTTTCTATCTGCCAGATTATTATAGAGAAATTGCAGGGAAGGATTGAACTGCACTCGGAACAGGGGAAAGGGAGCAGATTTGCGGTGATACTAAAAGCTACAAGCTACGAGTGACTTGTAGCTCGTAACTCGTAGCCTGTAACTTAGCGCACTTTAGTGCGCTAATACTCCAAGTTCTTTTCCTACCTTAATAAATGCCTCGATACATTTATCTAGATGTTCTTTCTCGTGTCCTGCCGAAATCTGTACGCGGATACGGGCTTGCTCTTTCGGTACTACGGGATAGTAGAACCCGGTTACGTAGATACCCTCTTCCTGCATGCGTGCGGCATATATCTGAGACAATTTGGCGTCATACAACATCACGGCGCAAATGGCGCTTTGAGTGGGTTTGATGTCGAAACCGGCAGCAGTCATCTTATCGCGGAAATAGCTCACATTGTTTACTAACTTGTCATGTAGCGCATTACTTTCTTTCAGCATCTTGAATACTTCGATACTTGCACCTATCACAGCCGGAGCTACTGAATTAGAGAACAGATACGGACGGCTGCGCTGACGCAACAGGTCAATGATTTCTTTCGGTCCGGTCGTGAATCCGCCCATAGCACCGCCGAAGGCTTTACCTAATGTTCCAGTATAGATATCTACGCGTCCGTAAGTTTGATACAGTTCGCTTACACCATGTCCCGTAGGACCTACTACGCCTGCAGAGTGCGATTCGTCTACCATCACTAGTGCATCGTATTTCTCAGCCAGATCGCAAATTTTGTCCATTGGGGCAACATTGCCGTCCATAGAAAATACACCGTCGGTGACTATGATGCGGAAACGCTGTGTCTGGGCTTCCTGTAGGCATTTTTCCAGTTCGGTCATATCGGCATTGGCGTAGCGGTAGCGTTTGGCTTTGCATAGGCGGACACCGTCGATGATGGAGGCATGGTTCAGAGAATCGGAGATGATGGCGTCTTCTTCCGTAAATAGCGGCTCGAATACACCACCGTTAGCATCAAAACAAGCAGCATATAGTATGGTGTCTTCCGTCTTGAAATAGTCAGAGATAGCAGCTTCCAGCTCTTTGTGAATGTCTTGTGTTCCGCAGATGAAGCGTACGGAAGACATGCCGTAGCCACGGTGATCCATCATCTTTTGGGCAGCGGCAATTAGTCGCGGATGGTTGGACAAACCCAAGTAGTTGTTGGCGCAGAAATTCAGCACTTCCTTCCCTTTTACGGTGATGGCGGCTTGTTGCGCACTCTCGATCAGGCGTTCTTCTTTATAGAGTCCGGCCTCTTTAATTTCAGCAAGTGTATTGCTGAGATGTTCTTTCATTTTCCCGTACATAGCTTTATAAATTAAAAGTTTGTCATCTTAATACTAAACGATACAAAGGACACGATTTTTCTTCAAATAAACAATAGCTTAATGATAGAAAAATCAATATCTTTTTGAATATCAGTATAGTTTGAGGCTGTTGAAAAACCTTCCGACAATAAATCGGAAATAAACTCTATTATGTGCTATCAAGATTTGTCTGTTTCATGAATTGTATATTATAAATTCTTATATTTGTGCATCACTAAAATGCTTATAATTATGATATCCGAGACTAAAGTAAATTTAGGAGCTAAGTCCTCTATTAAGCAAAACTATGTAAAAGACGTCCAAGGCTCTATTGAAAAGTTACGGCAAATGGCGGAACTTATGCTTGATGGACGTGTGATCATGTCAGTTTCTGCTAAAAAAGATATTCAGAAAGCAGATACCACTCTTTACGCTGCATATTTGATTCAGGTTATTTCTATACTTGAATATCTGTTCCCATCAGAGGAATAGCGATGCTACGCTAAAGATAACTAATGAAAGCCTTGACTAAATTCTGTAATTTAGAGGAATCTTTATCTTTCAATTCAATATCTCTATATCCATCACTTAATGTTATTCTTATTTTAGTCACTTTTTCATTTGCAAGCTTGGCTATGTTAGAGCTTGTGCATACTAAATAGATTCCAAGTTTACTATTTATACTTGAGGGTGACCAATCACCTGGGCCTGTTAGCTTATACTCAGTATTGAGAAGCTCAACAATGCCTTTATCTGTTTTCATTAATATCTTCTCTCCCTTTTGACAGGATGCAACACAATCGGTAAATAACCTTATCTCAAGAAAATCATTTCCACCTTCATGGCGTAGCCTGATGTGTGTTTGATTCTTTCCAGTCATTCCACCTGAATAAATTTTCTCCCATGATGTAGATATAACTTTCTCACCTGTAAAATCATCCACTTCAGAAGTGATTTTTTGTGCAAAGCATAGAGCCGGGAGCAATACGATAAGTAGTAGTAATAAATTTTTCTTCATGTTATTCTTATTAGTTTTATGTATTCTATTAAGTGCTATAGTATTTTATTTAGAATGTTTTTTTGAGACTCAATACTGAATTTTGAATCATTTGCTTTAGCCGCTTCTTGTTCTGCAACTTGTATATACTTTATTGCCTCTTTCAGTAATCCAGCATTAATAGCCCAGTTGGAAAGATTTCTATAAACATATTGCTTTGATGTATAAAACTTGCCAGCTTCGACCTCAGATTTTAATGTGTTATATTCTTTCTTGGGGTCTAATGATTCTCTAAATAAAGTAACCCCCCATAGGTTGTTTTCTTTATTTAGATACATTACTATGAGCATTTTTTTATCAATATATTGTCCTGCCTTGTTTTTAATTTTGCAATTAACAATTGCTTTGTAACCTTTAATGTCTAATGTGTCGGTATTAAAAGATATGCCAGCGGGTTCTTCATAACTTGATATATCATATGTGGTCAAATTGCCTAATGAATGCTGCGATACAATCTCTTTGGACTCTTCAAAATCATAAGTTTTGCAAGCATCTAAAAAAGATGCAAGGTCTTTCTGTTGTCCCCATATGCAAATGGGATAAATAAAGCATAGAATTAATGTGAGCTTTTTCATTTGTGTGTTAATTTTAAGAGTTATCTAATATTACGTTCATTCTTCATCATGGCTAATTCGCCACTTAGTTTTCTCTCTCTTTCTTGAAGTGCCTGAATTGTCTTCAACTGTTCATTGATTGTGCCCTGGAGTGTGGCAATAGTATCTACCAACCGAGAAATACGTTCTGTGTTTTCGTCTTTTGATTGATTTGCTGATATTAGCATCTCACCCTTTCCACGAAGTAACCATTCTGCTGATATATCGTCATAGTTATCCAATATTGCATTAATCGTTGGTACACTGATTTCACTTACTCCGTTAAGTTGTCTGCTTAAAGTGTTCTGCTTTATGCCACATTTTATGGCAAATGCCCTGTCAGTTAGCTTGTAGTAAGCAATAACTTCTTTAATTCTACTAATCATAACAATCCTTTTAAAGTTAATATATCCAAATATGGATAACTAAATTCGCAAAACGATCGCAAAATATCCATATTTGGATTACATTTGCATCATCAATCAATCAATACTCCAAATATAGAGATAAAGATTGATTTTTCAAAGGAATGTTTCACTTAAAATAAACGCTAAAATGAAAAAGTACAATTTATCAGAAATTATGAAAACAGCTCACAATCTTTATAAGACTGGTAAATATACTTGGGCTGAGTCTTTGAAAAAGTCTTGGAAAATGGCAAAGTTTAGAATCTCTACAAGAATAGGAGCTTTGCAAATCAAACAAGAGATGGATGCCGATAAGGATGCTGAGAGAAAGCGATTGCAAGAGATAAACGCTCAGTATAGAGATGCCATTCCTGCAAAGAGAAGTCGCTATGACAGTTTAGACATTCCTGCATCTGCGTATTACAATCCAAACAGTACCGGAAGGTTTGGAGCCCACTACGTAGGTGACTAAATAAGAGTAATTCGCAAGAAGGTATTTCTCTTACCGGGCAAAAGAAGCTGGGGCATTGCATAGAAACGCGTATATGCGAAGCCAACCGTCCGGGCGAATACTCTCCATTTGAAAGTCAAACCAAAAACTATAAAGCCGGGATTTCCTGGCACCCAGTCCGGCCTTTGAGCCTGCCATTGAATGGAGGCTGGGAACTACAAGAGAAGAGTTCTATGACTTATTGGTAAATGGAGGTTGTAAGTTTCCTCTGCTGAAAACCAAATCGAGGTGAATAGGCACAACTTACCAACGACATAATGCTGTGAGGAATGGTCAAACTCATGTCGTTGTAAAAATAATCAGTTAGACAATTTATTGTCGGTAAATCGTGGAATTTACTTTATGTATATAGGTGCCATAGCTCAGTCGGTAGAGCGGAGGATGAAAATCCTTGTGCCCTGGTTCGATTCCAGGTGGCACCACTAATTTTTAATCATAAAAATGATAATTATGTCAAAAGTATTACACCTCTTATTTTTAGGGATACTGCTTGGATTGGTGGTATTGATGTTGGCTTCGGTTGTTTCATCATGTTATTTTTTCATCACAACATTTACATTGGATGATTTTGAAGAAAGAACCACTTCATTTATTCTTGGAATAGTGAATGCATTATTTGCTTGTGGTATATATCATGCTGCTATGCATGGTTTTCAAACTCTTATTGATAAGGTGAATAACCTTAAAAATAAATCTAAAGAAAACAGTGGTGAAGAAAATTAAATGTGGGAAGTACCTTATTTTCATTGCTGAACAATCAGAAATAGATGATTTTGTTTTTTCGCAATCTTCTGTTGATAGGCTCATAGAGTCTTTAGAACAGTCTGCCAATGATTTGTATGAACAGAGTGTCAGGCAGCGAGAGCTTGTTGAACGTAGTTTAACTAATAAGCCTATCATGCGTATTGTGAGAAAGAATTGATGTGAATTTTAAAATTGAAGTTTTATGCACGTTTATAAGGACATTGAAACAAGGGATTTATTGAAATTAATCCCTATTGAAGATGTGATTGAGTATCACGGAATATACAATCTCATTTCTGAGTATGGTATTGATGTAACACTTGACCGGATAGGTGAGGAAGAGATTCTAAAGTACATCGAGGCAACGGGGCTGCTTGATGCAATTAAGAAGAAACTCTTAGGTTAATAATCTGTGAATGGCATATACTGTTAATGAAAGAATGAAAAACAAAAATGAAATGTAGGATGCTATTTCACAGATTGCGAAGAGTCTTTTTCGTGGTAAGATTGGAGATACGGGCTTTATGGCTTCATGTAAGCTATAACGGGTATATTCTTTTATATATTCCTGAACCTTGCGTATCATTGCATTGCTCATTACTCTATTCTCGAATAAGGTTATACTCGAGAAAAGGATACAGGTTGCATTGGATAGTATTACCAACGAAAGGAAGATTTGACTGCAAAGATTGTCCTTTGAAGAATTGCTTAAAGAGACCAATACCGCAAATATTGTGAACGAAACCAATAGTATGGTACTTTGGATTTTAAATATCCATTCAGCTTTTTGTTCTAATGCTTTTTTATAGGCTGAATTTAGTATTTGCTCATTTTCGATATTATTCATAATGCTTAATTTTTTGTTTGACGCTTCAAAATTAAGCAATCCTCCGGTTCAATTTACATTAGCGAATAATCTTGAATCGGAGGTCTTTTTATAATCGTTTAATAATCAGTTTAATAATTAATATGGAAGAAAATAAGAAAAGTATAATGTGCATCATCCGTGAGATGAAGAAGGATGCAAAAGAGGTTTTTCCTATTTCCAAAAGGGCGTATGTCCTTAATCTGATATCCTATCGGCTTAAGGAAAAGGAGCCTGGGAAGAAATGGGAGATAAAATCCGATAATGAGAAGGGTGTTTTTACTGTTACCCGTACCACTTAGAATTATGGACGCGGCGTATGCAAATGGCACCGCTGAAATATTGCTTGACAATATTCTTGATGTGATGTCCACTGAGACATTCAGTAAAGATAAAGCTGCGTATATAGTCGGTGGTGAGAAGAAGCTGTTGAGGCTAATTGAAACTGGGGAAGTTGATAGCGATAAGCCGTCTAATAGCCAAAATGGTAAATGGCGATGCAATGCCGCTCAAGTTCTGAGGCATTGCAGGTGTATGAGAAAGAAGAAGTATAAACGAAAACGTAAAAGTCAAAAGAATGAGAAAAATTAGAGTGGTTCAAATTCTGGCAGTTATCTGCGCAATGTGGGCGGCAGTTTGGTTGTCTGATGGCGATGGAGCCAGTGCAAAGGAACGTGCTGCCGGAGCGATTATTATGGCGCTTGTGTTGGTGATGTTGACAATCCAGCATCTAATCGAAGAGCAGTCGAAAAAGAAAGCTGATAAATAATAGGTTTTCCGGTGTAGCTCAGTTGATAGAGCGTATGATTTTTTGAAGGTTTTATCATAATGTCGGCGGTTCGAGTCCGTCCACCGGAGCAAGTAACTTGTGAAAGCGAACATGTATCATAACAATGGTGCATCATCAATTCAATCAAAAGTCCACCGGCTGTGGTCGGTGGCATTACGGACAATTAGCTCAGTTAGGTAGAGCGGTACATGAAATAGTGTTGGTAGTTTGTCATGGTATCTTTTTAATGGTTTCATCATGTACAGGTCGCGGCGTTCAAGTCCCGCATTGTCCACGAGGATAGTCCTCATATTATTAACCAATAATGCCGGTGAAAAGGACACCGTCGGGACAGCCCCGGTATTTATTTGATTTATAATTATTCCTAAAGTAGTTTGTTTACATCCCGGTGTAGCGTGATTGCTTATCCGGGAACAAGTAACCCGCGAGGGGGAATGCATTTAATGAAATTTAGTAGTTTTGTCGTGTTTTATTTTGTGTTAGTATTGGGTGTATCGTCTGTGAAGATAGTACACCTTTTTTATTTCGGAGAAGTGGCGGAATTGGTAGACGCACTCAATACCAGAGCGAGTTCAGTGAAAATCTGTATGCAAGTAATGTTGGACGCATCATGAAAGCAGACATCTCATCCCGGTTCGAGTCCGGGCTTCCCCACAAAAGTGTTGTTCCATAATATCTTTTTAAGTCAGGCAGGGTACGGGTTTGAACTCACTGCTGTGGAAACTGGAAAGAGTTTGGCGTGAATGTGAAATTGCGTTATCCGTTGTCTGTGAAGATTGCGGATAAATCGGGCGGTTAGCTCAGTCTGGATAGAGCACCGTGTGTGGTGGAAGGTTGAGAGTTCGATTCTCTCAGGATGATTCTTAGCTTAACGGGAGAGCACCACAAGCGGAGGTCAACGGTTCAAATCCGTTACCGTCCACAAGCCTTTGGGATGGAAGAAGCGAAATAGAAGCGAAAAGGCTCATGTTGTTTACGGGCTGCTGGTATAGATTCCGGCTGACACGACGGAAAGACGCCGAAAGACTGCATGGGTGTTTCTATTAGAGCTGAAGTTGTTGTCATGTGAATGCCCCGGAGAATACTCTTCGGGGTTTTTAATTGGTATTATGAGTAACATAGAATTGAACGAAAGACAGAAGCTCATTATTGCAGGCAAGATTTGTCCGTATTGTGGGCGACCAACTGAATTTGTAGACAGTATCGAGGTGTATGGGACATCTTATGGCATGATTTATCTCTGTAGGGATTGTGATGCCTATGTAGGTGTTCACAAAGGGACTGATAGGGCACTTGGTCGCTTGGCTCAAAAGCGGTTACGGAGACTAAAGCATCAAGCTCACGAGTATTTCGATAAGATCTGGATGAATAAATACATGACACGACATGAGGCTTATGCATGGTTGTCTCATATACTGGAAATACCAGTTGAATATACTCACATAGGTATGTTTTCTGAGGTAACTTGTGAACGTGTGATCAACTTTAGCAAGCAGTTGCTGAATGATTATAGACAGCTTGAAATAGGACAGAGGAGAAGCCCTAAATTACCTCATTTTCCTTTATGAAAATGGCGTTAAAATGGCGAAGTTTCTGTTTGCTTATCTTGTCAATAAAGGATAACTTTATAGATGTAAAGAACTAAAAGTCAAACCAATAAATTTAAAATTATGGCTGGAAAAAAAGTAGAACCTGCAACAGACTGTGCAGAAAACAAATTCAAGTCTATCAGACCTTTATTAGCATCCGAGATAGAGTGCAGAGTGGGGACAATGAAAAATGACGGTACAGGTTGCTCATTGTTGCTGTACAAAGATGCAAGGGTGGATATGCGATTACTCGATGAGGTATTTGGCCCTATGAATTGGAAACGCACTCACGATGTCGTTAACGGAAATCTATTCTGCACATTATCCATTTGGGATAGTGAAAAGAAAGAATGGATTAGCAAACAGGATGTTGGTGTGGAATCCAAGACTGAGGCTCAAAAAGGGGAAGCCAGCGATGCTTTCAAACGTGCCGGTTTTAATTGGGGACTTGGCAGGGAACTTTATACAGGTCCGTTCATCTGGATTCAACTCGATAAGACAGAAGTTTATCAGAAGGGAAGTTCTTTTGGGCTTTATACAAAGTTCAGTGTCAAGCAAATTGAGTATAATGACCAAAAGGAGATCATTCTGTTGGTCATTGCAGATAATAAGGGTAATGTGCGTTTCACTTTCGGTAATACAAAAGAGAAAGTGGTTAAGCCTTCTACTCCGGTTCAAGGTTCAGGAGCTGTTTTTACGGGTGCTGATTTAGACCGTGCAGTGAAGGAAATGCGAGCCGTTCAAAGCCATAAAGAGCTTGTTGAAGTATGGAACAAGTACCCTGCTTTGAAAAATAACAATGAATTTAAAAACGCCTGTATGGCTATGGGCAAAATTTATTCTCAACAATGATAGATTTAGTTAAATCAAGTGTGGTTTTCAATGAAGAAGACCACACCTATTTTCTCGGTGATAAGGAACTGAAAGGTATTACCGGCATGATTAGCCGACAACTGTTCCCGGACAAATACAAGGAAGTTCCGGAATTTGTCTTGAAGAGAGCTGCCGAGAAAGGAAGTCGTATTCATGGACAATGCCAGTTTGTCGATTGTACCGGGTTGCCGCCTGAGAGTGTGGAAGCCGAAAACTACCTTAAAGAGAGAGTGAATGCCGGATATAAGGTTGTTGCTAATGAATATACCGTTTCAGATAACGAGTATTTCGCATCCAACATCGATTGTGTCTGGAGTAAAGATGAAAGAGTCAGTATTGCTGATATCAAAACTACCTATAATCTGGATAAGGAATATTTGAGTTGGCAACTGTCGATCTACGCATATCTCTTTGAAAAGCAAAATCCCTTAATAAAAGTGGATAAGCTATTCGGTGTTTGGCTACGAGGTGATAAATCCGAGTTAGTTCCGATTGCGCGTAAATCCGATGCCGAAGTTCAAAGGTTGCTGGAATGTGAAATCAATGGAGAACAGTTCCTAACGACTACTCTTGTTCCTGCTGATGAAAAGCAGCTCATCCCGATGCAACTGGTTAACACTATCATTGAAATGGAGGAACAAGCCAGTTTTATTTCTGAGAGGCAAAAGGAGTATAAAGAGAGGCTGAAAACTGCAATGAGAGATAATGGTGTTAAGTCTTGGGATGCCGGACGGATGAAGGTTAGCTATACACCACCCTCACAAAGCAAGAGTTTTGATACCAAGAAGTTCCAAGAAGATTATCCGGAACTATATGCTAAATATTTGAAGACAGCAAATAAAGCGGATAGCATCCGCATAACCATAAGGGAGGAAGTTAAATGAGTGTGAATAAAGTTATTCTTCTTGGGCATGTTGGCAAGGACCCGGAAGTAAGAGCGTTGGAAGGTGGTATAAAGGTGGCTACCTTCTCCCTTGCCACAACAGAAAAAGGGTATAAAATGCAAAATGGTACTCAGGTACCAGATCGCACAGAATGGCACAATATTGTTGCTTGGCGTGGTATTGCAGAAACGATTGAAAAGTATGTCCATAAGGGAGATAAATTATATCTTGAAGGAAAGATACGTACACGTAGTTATGATGATAACAAAGGTGTGAAGCGGTATGTTACTGAGGTTTTTGTGGATGATATGCAGATGCTTTCTCCGAAGCCCCAACAAGTTACACCGCCGCCAGCTCCCGGTTTTCAACCACAATCATCGGCTGCTCCACAATATCAACAGGAACAATCGGGCCATAATCAGTGGGGGCAAAGCCAATCTTCATCCGGTTGTACTCCAGATGTGAATGATTTGCCTTTTCCTGTATATTAATTCATTATGGAAGCGACTTTAACGAAAAAGGACGGTAAAATCCAAATGGATAAGTCTTTTGAGTTTATGTGTAGCACTTTGCGCAATGGTGATTATACTGTCACCATTAAGCGCAAGACACAACCAAGAACGTTGAACCAAAATGCACTCATGTGGAAATGGTTTCAGTGCATTGGTGCTTGTCTACGTGAATACACCGGAGAAGAGTACTGGAGTACAGCCGATGGCGTGCAGGACATTCATGATAGATATTGCAGAAAGTTTCTTGTAAAGAAGATAACCGTCAATGGAAAATCAGAGGCCATAGTTCGGGGTACAAGTAAATTAAATACTTTGGAAATGCACAACTTCATGGAGAGCGTTAAGATAGATGCTGCTACCGAGTTTGGCATTACACTCCCTCTGCCTGAGGATCAACATTACTTAGATTTTATTCATGAGTACCAGAATCGGTACTAAAATCAATTTATAAAGTATGATTGCAAATTTGAGAGATTACGAACCCAGTATTATTGAGTTCGTAATCCCCGAAGCTATTCGGGAAACATTTCCCCCGGTATTATTCGAGGGATCGACAAATGTCGATGAGATAATAAAACTGGTGAATGAGAACTTCAATGCTACATTTCCAGAGAGTGAAATCAGTCAGCGTGTACTTGATGCGTTCGAGATAGACGAGATCCGGGAGGAATACTGTATCAAACAGGAGAACGAAGTTCCAAAGCGTGAGAGGGAATTACTTGAGGCCATCGAACGGGCTAAAAAAATCAAAAGTGATGCCCAGGAACGTCTTGCTGCGATAAAGACTGAAATAAAAGACTTGGCTGCCGAGGTAAAGAAAGGTACGAAAGATTATCAGCTTTCCAGCAAGAATACCGTTCGTTTTGCCTTGAATGGATATTTCATCTATTACTCTTGGGTGAATGGCCAATTGACATTGGTCAAGGGAGAAAAAATCCCTGCATGGGATAAGCGCTCATTGTGGGCTCAGGAAGACAGAAACCGTAAAGCTATGCTTGATTTGTTCGGTCTTGAATATCCGGAGGTTGAACGTCCTGTTGATGATGAAGATGCTCTGTCGGAAGATTTAGGTGAAAATCCTTTTGATGGGGAAGACGACGATCTGGAAGACAATGAGTAGATTACAGCATAAGAAAGGCAGAAAGTCCAAATATGCAAAGTCTCTTTGCTCAAATCCGCAATGGGAAGAGGCTAAAAGGAGAATTCGTATAAGAGATGGGCATAGATGCCAGATGTGCGGTAAAGACTTCAATTTAGAGATTCATCACAAAAAGTATAGGGTTAACGGTCAGTCGATAGTGGGGCATGAGCTTGAACACCTTGATTGTCTCGTTACCCTTTGTGGTGACTGCCATGAGAAAGTGCATAAATATCATATCAGATTATGACATATCAATTAAGAGATTATCAAAGTAGGGCAAGTGCCGCCGCTGTCAATGCTTTCAAGTCTAAGACTAAAAAGAATTCAGTTTTAGTACTTCCCACCGGTGCCGGAAAGTCTCTCGTAATTGCTGATATAGCATCAAAGATTGAGAGTCCTTTGATTGTTCTTCAGCCGAGTAAAGAGATACTAAAACAGAATTTTGCTAAAATCCAGTCGTATGGAATCTTTGATTGTGCTGTTTACTCTGCATCACTCAACAGAAAGGATATTAACCGAATAACATTTGCTACGATAGGAAGTGTAATTAAGCACATGGATTTTTTCAAGCACTTCAAATATGTAATTGTTGATGAGTGTCATTTGGTAAATTCAAACGGTGGGATGTATAAGACCTTTTTTGAAGATGTACAACGAAAAATCATCGGATTAACCGCTACGCCTTACCGTTTATCAACAAGCGGTGGAGGTGCAATGCTCAAGTTTATAACGAGAACCCGGCCGAAAATCTTTTCGGATGTGATTTACCATTGCCAAGTTAGCGAATTACTTGCTAAAGGTTTCCTTGCAAGATTGAATTATTATGATTTGACAAGGATAGACCTTACCCGTGTAAGAAGTAATTCTACTGGTGCCGATTATGATGAAAAGAGCTTGTCTGCAGAGTTTGCACGAGTAGATATATACAACTACATCATTAATACGGTGAAACGTCTCCTACGCCCAAAATCTGGTATTCCCCGTAAAGGTATTCTAATATTCACAATGTTTACCCGGGAAGCTCAAATGATTGCTTCTGCAATTCCTGGAAGTGCTTTTGTCAGCGGTGAAACTCCGGCTACTGAACGAGATAGGATTCTTGGAGATTTCAAATCTGGAAAAATAAAAGTTCTCGCCAATGTCGGTGTGTTAACAACCGGCTTTGATTATCCTGAGCTTGATACTGTTGTTCTTGTGCGTCCTACAAAATCCCTATCTCTCTATTACCAAATGGTAGGTCGTGTTATTCGTCCAGCTCCCGGTAAGGAGGGTTGGTTGATTGATTTATGTGGAAATTACAGACGCTTTGGTAAAGTCGAGGATCTACGTGTTGAACAGCCGGAAAAAGGGAAGTGGTGTGTTATGAGCCGCGGTCGGCAACTAACTAACGTTTACTTTTGATTATCATGTTTTGGAATAAATATAAGAAGAAAGAGAAGAAGATGCCACTTTTTGAAAAAGCTGGTGTCAAGGTAGAAAAGCAACCAAACTTGAAAGAGAAGTTGGATAAGGTGTTCAGTATGTTTATCCGGTTAAGAGATACGATGCCTAACGGATATTTCTGCTGTATTTCCTGTGGGCAAGTGAAACCATTCAAACAGGCTGACTGTGGTCATTATATTAATCGCCAACACATGAGTACGCGCTTTGATGAGATGAACTGTAATGCCCAGTGCCGGCACTGTAACCGTTTTATGGAAGGTAACATTCAAAGTTACCGTCGTAGGCTTGTAGCGAAGTATGGAGAGAAAAGAGTGCTTTTGCTTGAATCGAAGCAGCATGATTACCGTAATTATTCAGACTTTGAGTACAAGGAGTTAATAAAGTATTATCAGGCTGAGATAAAAAGGTTGAAAAAAGAAAAAGGTTTGTAGCCCTTTTAATAATATGGACGGAGGATATATAAAACTAAGCCGCAAGTTCTTCTCGAATGAGTTGTGGAATGAAGCCCGGACTTTTAGCAGTTGCGAAGCGTGGTTGGATTTAATACAATCTGCACGATTTGAGGCAACGCCCCGAAAGGTGAGTATCGGAGGTCGAGAAGTGTCCTATCAACGTGGGCAGTACCCAGCGTCCATAAGATTCCTGTCACAGCGTTGGCAGTGGACTGAAAGGCGCATCAGAACTTTTCTTTCCTATTTGAAAAAAGAAGGAATGATTGAGGTTAGCAATGATCAGGGTGTTAATATTATCACATTGTGTAAGTATGATGAATATAATACAAGTGACACAGCAGATGACACAGCAAATGACACAAGTATGCAAAAGGAAATCAATGATTTACGCGAACAAGTGACACAGCTATTGACACAGCAAATGACACACCCTATGGAAGAGCGACACACGGGTGACACAAATACTAAGAAAGGGAAGAAAGAAGAGAAAGAAAATACTCCTAACGGAGTATCAAAGAAAGACGCGGCTAAAGCCGCTACTCTCAAAAGAAAACATGATTTTGGTGAATCTCTCATTCCTTTTGTGGCTAAGTATGGGAAAGAAATGATACGAGCTTTTTTTGATTATTGGTCTGAGATGAATAAAACCTGTACAAAGATGAGGTTTGAGCAACAACCGACATGGGAAGTTGCGAAACGTCTTGCTACATGGGCAAATAAAGATAAAACTTATGAAAACAATCGAAGCACAGGGTCAAGCAAGCAGGAAGCTAATGAATACGCATTGCAACTCCTTAACGACTGTATTCAGCAAAGAGAGCAAGGCCTTTTTGATGAAATACCCAAACCGTTCTGATGTAGAGAGGGCGTATGCTCCCAATTTGTGGGGATATACTTTGAATAATCCAGAAAGAGCTTATATGGCTGAATGTCCCACACTTCTAATTTATGATAAATTGTATGGTGAAGGTAGCTCAACAATCTGGATTCACATACATGTAACGGCCTTGTATGGTGCTTCACCAAGTAAAGACAAAGAACTTGTAAATAGTATTGCCATATTCTCTGAAACCTTTTCAGCCGAGGTGAGGCTATATAAATTGTCTGAACTCATGCTTTTCTTTGGCAGATATAAGGCTGGAAGATATGATAATTCTTATCAATCGTTTGATACCAAGAGAATCGGTAACGCTTTTTTTAAAGAATTCCTACCACAATGGAGAAATGAAATAGCATTGTATATTCATAGACAACAGCAGGAGGCTTACTTAGAAAGAAGAGAATTGCCTAAAGGTTATGTAATTCCTAAAGGTTACAATCCTGACACTTGGTATAGAGAGCGTTTAAAACGAGGTGAAATAAAAGCAATTGAACCATGAAGTTAACAATATACTGGAAAACCAAAAAAGCTGAATGCATCAAGCATATAAGAAAACGATTTAATATCCCGTTTGGCATGACCGTTAATGGTGAAACGGTAGCTGATATCAAAGACGAGGACATGGAATTGCTTCGTGAAACTGAAAAAATAGGTTTCATCCAGATACGTCATAAACCTTTATAAAATGGCGTTAAAATGGCGAAGTTTCTGTTTGCTTATCTTGTCAATTTACGATAACTTTACTGATGTAAGGAACTAAAAGTCAAACCAATATAAAAAAAGAATTATGGAAATTCAGAAAATTAAAATCGAGAAAATTAGTGCTTCACCCCTTAATCCGAGAAAGACTTTCGATGAAGTTGCTATTGAAGAACTTGCAGCCAATATTGAGAAACAAGGTCTACTACAGCCTATTACTGTCAGACCTACATCTGAGGCACCATATTTGGATGAAGATACCGGTGAGGTTATTAATGTGAAAGACACTTATGAGATTGTCTGCGGTGAGCGCCGTTTCCGTGCTCTTCAACGGTTGAAAGCAAAGGAAGACGAAGCGAACATTGCCAAAATCAAGGCCCATCGTAAAAAAACAGAGTTGTATCAAACAATCTCCTGCATTGTCAGAGAGATGACAGATGATGAGGCTTTTGACGCTATGATTACCGAGAACCTGCAACGCAAAGACGTTGATCCCATCGAAGAGGCATTTGCTTTCTCTCAGTTAATGGAGAAGGGACGTACATTGGAAGATATAGCATTGAGGTTTGGGAAATCTACCCGCTTTGTTTTCGATCGTGTAAAATTGAACAGCCTAATACCGGAATTGAAAGCTCGGGTTAGGGATGGGGAAATTCCAATTTCCGGTGCAATGATCCTCTCTAAACTCGATGATATCGAACAGGCAAGGTTTCATAAGGATAATGAAGGACAGTGCAATGTGATCATGATAAGAAGATTTGTGAGCAATTCCTTTATGGAACTGGATAGGGCTGATTGGATTAAGGATAATGCAGATATCTGGGATGATGGTACATTCAAATCCTGCGCTGAATGTGAGTTTAGCACAGCAAATCACGGTTGCCTATTCTATGAAATGAATAGCGAAAAAGCTAATTGTACCAATCCTGTATGCTACAAGAAGAAACAACTTGCTTATGTCCTGCGTAGAATACAAGCAGAAAATGGTATTCTCGTCAAAAATGGTGAGCCTCTGGTATTCGGGAAAACTGTTATTGTTGATGATGGCCCGCAATCATACTGGAGTGAAGAAAAGAAAACTATGCATGATAATACGTTAGAGGCTATTAAGCAGTTAGGCTATTGCATTGTTAATCCGAATGAAGCCTTTAGAAGTAAATGTTGGTACGATGAAGAAGATGAACGTCTTCAAAAGATGCTTGATGATTCTGAAATTTACCGCTGTATATCTTGCTTTGATTACTGTGGGCCAGAGTTTAAAGTTCAATACTATTACATTAGAAAAGATGTTGCTTCCACTACATCAGCACTTGCAGATCCTAAAGAAATTGAAAAAGAAAAGGTAAGGGCCCAATTGAAGAGGGCAAAAGAGATCGTAGTGGAAAAGACTGCTGAAACCCTGCGTACCTGGGCACAAGAGAAACCTTACCATGAGCGAAAAGTTGAGTTAACAACCAATGAACAGCTTGTATTTGATGTGATGGTTCTCAGCCACTGCAAGAGTTCTTTTCTTAAATCACTCGGCTTGGATAAATATGATAAAAAGAGTGATTTTATGAAGTATATTGAAAATAATCAAGCTGATAGGGCACAATGGTATCGAGCTTTCATCGCTGAATCTTTGTCAGATAACAATGTGAATTTCTATCCTTATTTGCAAAAGTGCCAGAATCTTTTGTTCTCCGAACAGTATCCGGATGAATATCTTGAATTAAGCAAAAAACTTGGTGCATCATTTGAGAAGAAACAAAAGAAGCTCAATGCTCAACTGAAAGCACTTGATAATACTAACACAGAGGAAGCCTAACGGTTTCCTCTTCAAGATACACCATGAATAAGACTTGGAGTAATGAACAGTTAGCTATTCTTGATAGAGAATATCCAACTGCTGATCTAAAAGAATTAGCCCAGTCTCTGGGTAAAACAAAAAGTGCTGTTAGAGCAAAAGCCAAATGTCGTAGATTGAAGCGCTCATCTGATGTAAAGGTATGGAACCCCAAAAAACAGGAAAAACTGATTGCCTTATATCCGAATCATACTAATCAGGAAATTGCTTCACTCCTTGGCTCAACTGAAAGTGCCGTTGGAGGAAGAGCTTTTAAACTGAAACTTAGGAAGTCACCGGAATTCATGTTAGAACATTCTTCAAAGGGGTTCTTTCCCAAAGGGCATCAACCAGCCAACAAAGGACTTAAGCAAACGGAATATATGTCTGATGCTCAGATCGAGAAAACGAAGAAGACGCGCTTTAAAAAGGGGGATATTCCAAAGAATCATAAACCGATTGGATATGAACGTATTACCAGAGACGGATATGTTGAGGTAAAGACTACTGAGCCCAATGTATTTGAATTGAAGCACAGATTAATCTGGACTAAACACAATGGGGAGATTCCCTCTGATTGCGTTATTCGATTTCGGGACGGCAATAAACTGAATGTGGATATATCCAATCTTTATCTTGTGAGTAAGTCTGAGAATATGATATCTAATACAATTCACCGCTATCCTCCTGAATTGAAGAAAGCTATCAGGGCGTACGGAAAACTTAAAAAAACGATTAAAAAGTATGAAGAATAACATTAGTATAGATAGTTTGAATACACACTTGTTTGAAGCTATCGAAATGCTGAAAAACAATAGTGATCCTAATGCATCTGCCAATGAAAAGATAGATGTCAATACCGCAAAAACCATTGCTGATTTGGGAAAGGTAGTTATAGAAGGCTATAAAGTCAAAGCGCAGGTTTTAAACATTATGGCCAAAACTGATAATCCCAATAGTACTAAACAGCTTTTGGGAGGTGCTGGAATAATATCACAGGAACTTCAAATTGAACAATAAAGAAAGGAATATTATGGAAATACATAGAATGAAGCCGGAGAATCCTATTATCATTGTTGATGAAGCAGAGTTCGACCGAATTGACTCAATAGCCAAACTGAAAGAAGAAGAGGTAGAAAGACTTGCAGATGAGAAGTTCTTGAGACATGTTAAGAATAATGGAGTTCACATGAGATTCCGTATTAATGGGGTGGAGAAGGTGATAAGGCAGGAAGTCCTTACTGAACTTAATTACGATGAACGTGGGTGGCCGCAATCAATTTCTGAGGAAGTTAAGTATGCCATTGCTGACGATATTACTCATTATGTGAATAAGCATTTCGAACATTATAAAAATGATTGTAAAGAAATGGTAGAAAACGAATGGGATAGACATAAGGCTAAGCATGAGAAAAAGATCAAGTATTGGAAATCTCTTTTTTTTATTACTTTTTTCGTGTTATTGGTTGAGTGTATTTATAGAATAATTCAATAAAAGATAAATATGAAAGCAGGAGATATTTTTGAACACCCTGTCAAAGATACGGGAAAGACGGTAAAGTTAATAGCTGTAGAAAGTGATATATGCGCTGGTTGCATATTCAAAGACGGTGGTTGCGAGTCAGATGATATAGGTATAAGACAACGCAATATCACTGGATCATGCTCAATAGACAATGTAATCTATCAACTGTACGAAGATAATAAACTAAAATCCTAAAAAAATATGAAACAGACATTAGAAGAAGCAGCAAGGAAATATGCAGATGAAAATTGCTGGATTCCAGAAGAACTACATGATTCAGAGATTCCTGATTATATAGAACATTTTGCCAAGCACTTTATGGCTGGTGCAGAATGGCAAAAACAAAAAGCCATTGAGGTTTATCGAAACCTATGTCCTTCATATAAAGTAAGGACACGATACGAATGTGGTAATTATTCCCACCGTCAAGAGTGGAAGACTAAAGTGTGTGACATGAATTGTCAGTACATGAAGAATTTAATGGAAAGACTTTAATTCAAATAAATAAAAGAAGGAATCAATATGGGAACATTTATTTTTAGACTCTGTATTGATAATACACTTTGCTTGGTAACCGCTTTTGATAAAATAGAAGCTGAACACATGTTGGAGAAAAATAAAGGTATCATCTCAAAGGCAGAGTATTATTTTGTTGGGGTAACGAGCGGGGTGATTACTATTAATAAAGATGGAAATTTAACTTATTAATAAATAAAATATGAAGATGGATTGGGGAGGGATTAGCTGTGCACTTATCTGTGCGATACCTATTGTGGCCATTATCTGCGATGCAGTAAAGAAAGTGTTTGAGATGAAATATAAAAAAGAAAATGATAATGAATTATGAAATACATTGTGAATCGGGCTGAATTGTTTGACTCTTCTGATAAGAAGACAGTCATAAAGAATATGAATGAGCCGACTAATGACATAGAGGTCTTTAGGGAAGAAATTTGTGAAAAGTATGGTTGTGAGCGTGCATTGTTAATGTACACTCAGGTGAAGTAATATAAAAAGTATAGCTATGATAACCTTAAACAAGCTTGCAGTTAAATGTTTGAGAACTGCGATCAAAAGAGGGAAAATCGGCAAACATAGTTCAGCAAAAGCGATTATTGTCGCTATATCTGCTGAGTGGCGTGAGTTGTGTAATGCCTCTGAGTATCGTAGTATGCATATTCCTAAATACTCAGAACAAGAGGAAGAAGCTGCCGATGTCATAATCGCTTCGTTGACATATCTTCAAAAAATAGGTTGTAAAGACATAGAACAGCTTATAAAGGACAAGATAAATTTTAACGCCAAGCGAGAGGATTAAGGTTGTTATACTGACTATGGTGATGTTGATTTTGTGTTGTTGAAAAAATAGTTAGTTATGACAGAGATTATTTCTATTGCCCTCCTGGACTTTAACAAGGGGCAACTTGCCGGGCTTCCAAAGAACCCGCGGTTTTTCCGGGATTATCGCTATGAAGCGATGAAGAAAAGTATTTCTGATTGTCCGGAAATGCTTGAATTACGTGAGTTGATTGTCTTTCCGTATTCGGATGGCAGGTACATTGTTGTTTGTGGTAATTTACGGCTCCGGGCCTGCAAGGAACTTGGCTATACCGAGCTGCCTTGTAAAGTCTTGGAACCGATTACTCCAGTCAGTAAATTACGCGAATATTCCGCTAAAGACAATATCAATTTCGGTGAGAATGATTTGGATATTCTGCAAAATGAGTGGGACAGGGCAGAGTTGCAGGACTGGGGTATGGAGTTTGCGCCGGAAAAGACTGAGGATGAATTCAAGGAACGCTTTGAAGCCATTACAGATGATACCGCTGTTTATCCTCTTATCCCCAAGTACGATGAAAAACATGAGCTCTTCATTATTATATCAAGTAATGAGGTCGATAGTAATTGGCTGCGTGAAAGGTTGAACATGCAGCGCATGAAATCGTATAAGACCGGGAAAGTGAGTAAAAGTAATGTTATTGATATTAAAGACGTTCGCCATGTCCTGCAAGATAGTAATACCAAGTCATAAGCGCCATGACCGGGTGTTCGCTAAAAAACTGGTGAATGATCCAATAATCTGTGTTGCAGAGAGCCAGGCAGATTTGTACCGGCAGTTTAATCCGGACTGTGAAATAGTAACTCATCCTGATGATGTGGTAGGTCTTATTCCCAAACGTAATTGGATGGCAAAGCATTTCAGAGAGTTATTTATGCTTGATGATGATGTACATGCTTGTAAAGCAATATATGCCGAAAAGGGTGAGCCTTGCCGTGTAAAGGATAGGGACTTAATAACTCATATCATATTGTCTTTACATGATATAGCCAAGCTAATGGATGTGCATCTGTTTGGTTTTACTTCCCGTATATCTCCTGTGATGTATGATGAGACTGGATTCCTTTCTCTCTCAAAAATGATAACCGGTTGTTCTTATGGTGTTATCTACAACAAAAATACATGGTGGAATGAGGAAATAAGGCTTAAGGAAGACTTTTGGATAAGCTGCTATATGAAGTATAAGGAGCGCCGGATATTGACGGACCTGCGCTATAATTTTGAGCAGAAGAACACATTTGTCAATGCCGGTGGTTTGGCTTCCATTCGCAATCAGGAAGAAGAGCGTAGATCTATCCTTTTCATCAAAAAGAATTTTGGTGATAGTATCTTGTTGAAGAGTGCTACTAATAACGGGAAGGATAAGACAAAGCAGCTTGTAGAGTACAATATTTCCTGCAAATTCAAATTCTAACAGTTTGTAAAAAAGGCGTTTAAATGGCGCTCATTCTGATTGCTATTTCCGTCAATTATGATTAATTTTACTGATGTAATAAACTAAAAGTCAAATAATTAAATTGAAATTATGATTATTAGAACAGTTGGAGGATATGATTTCTATGAGGTGAGTTCTGCCATGCAAAAAGCCATCAGGCGAGCTGATACCGGTGTTGCCGGCTTTTTTGCCTTGGAGCTGTGGGCGAGTGGATATAGGGATTATGTTTGGAAGAGATTATTCACCATCAGTGCTGAGGATTGCTTCGGTATCATAACCAAAGAGATTGAGGCTTTATGGCAAGGGCATGAGCTCGTCAATAAAAAGGCTCCTCAGCCGAAAGGACGCATCTTTGTCAGTAAAGCTGTGATTATCCTCTGTGAGTGTAGGAAGTGCCGGGATGCAGATCATCTGCAAAACTTCATTTACGATAGGAGAGAAGTTGACATTGAAAAGTGGATAGAAGACGTGAGGCGATATCCCATTTCTATTCCTGCCTATACCTATGATGTACATACAAGGGTAGGGAAGAAGCAAGGTCGGACAAAGGCAGAGTTTTTCCAACAGGAATTTAATGCTTTAACTCCCCGGGAGCCTGGATTATTTGATGATTTTCCGTCAAAGAAATAGTTGCGAGCCCACAGTGTAATAGCTGTGGGCTTTTTATATAAGTCAAACCAATAAACCAAAGAATTATGAACAGAAAAGAAAGACAAGAGGCGAGAGCCAACAGGTACAGAGAACTTGCAGAAAAAGCTAACAAACAGTCGAACGAGGCTTCTAAGCTAAGTCACAGCATGGTAGAACACATTCCTTTGGGGCAGCCCATACTTGTAGGGCATCATTCGGAAAGAGCACATCGCAGTTTATTGGATCGCTCCTGGAACACTTTGGGGAAATCAGTTAAACTTAGTGAGAAAGCTGAGTACTTTGAGCAAAAGGCCGCAGCGGCAGAAAATAATGATGCGATTTATCTTGGTGACGATGATGCTGTGGAACGATTGGAGGCAAAATTAGCAAATCTGGAAAAAAAGCAGGAAACGATGAAAGAAACCAATAAGATCATCCGGTCAAAGAAGTTGTCTGAAGTTGAAAAGCATGATAAGCTAATTGAATTGGGATATTCCGGAAATGGTGTTAGGGAAGCCTTTACTCCTAATTACATGGGAAATATTGGCTTTCCAAGCTATTCTATTACCAACAATGGAGCTAATATCCGCAGAGTTAAAGAACAGTTGGAGAAAGCCAAGCGAATGAAAGTTACCGAGGACAAAGAGTATAAGATTGGCGATGTTCGCATTGTTGAAAACTATCAAGAAAATCGACTGCAATTATTCTTTCCTGGAAAGCCTGATGAGGATGTCCGAACTCAACTAAAACACAACGGTTTTCGATGGTCACGCTTTAACGGCTGTTGGCAGTCTTACCTCAAGCGCTGGCAAATAGACCGGGCGAAAGAAATCATAGGAGGTTGATCTATGAATGTTTTTCAGTCTGTACCCCGTAAGGACTGCAAGGTATTTGCGAAATGTGGAGTAAAATCCCTTTCGCATTGCCGCAGGTATCGAGGAAACGATGAAGAGTGCAAGAAATGCACTCTCATCCGTCGTAAGCCTCAGAATCGTAAGTTTGATACAAATGGTAGGGAGATGAAGAAATGTACCCTGTGTGGACATTATTTCTACTTGTACAGGTTCTATGATCGAGTAATTCATCATGGAGGTAAAACGTATTACTGTAAATGTTCCCGGTGCCGTATGTGTATGTCTAAGATAAACAGTGAAAGGGCAAAGAAAAATGGGTAAGCTAAGAGTATATTATGGCTGGGCGCGAATCAATAAAATACGTAAGCATGAAGCTATTTCTGTGATATTTGAGAATAGCCAGCAGACAGAAGAGCGTGCTCAATGGTTTATTAAACGTATGCAAGATACGGTATATACTCGTTTTCAAACTGATGGAGAAGCTTCTGATGGGGAAGATATTAATCGCATGTACACAGAGTATAGTATCTTTCTTGACCATAAAAATATCAAAGGAAGTTTAGAAGCTGCTCTCTTGGAGAATTATAGGGCAGACAGTAAGAACGTTAGTAAAAAAGTTCTTGAAGAAATCCGTGATAAATTACGTATTTCATTTATGAATACTCATCCTCGGTACAAAGAACCAAATAATCAATTAGAATTCAATTTTGCAGAATAGAGAAATGAGATATTACGCTTCTGTCAGTTTCGGCAAGGATTCATTAGCTATGCTTTTTATGTTGATTGAGAAAGGATATCCTTTAGATGAAGTCGTCTTCTTTGATACTGGAATGGAATTTCAAGCGATCTATAATACCCGCGACAAAGTTCTTCCAATCCTTGCCAGACTAGGTATCAAGTTTACTACTCTTTATCCGGAACAACCTTTTCTTTGGAATATGTTTGAGCGTCCTGTAAAGAAGCGAGGAACTAATATAATTCACAAGTATGGTTATTCTTGGTGTGGTGGTACATGTCGTTGGGGAACTTCCCAGAAGTTGAAAGCATTAAAAAGATACACCAGCGACGGCATGGATTATGTAGGTATTGCCGCCGATGAAACCCACCGTTTTGAAAAGGAGAAACGTCCGAACCGTATTTTGATTTTAGTTGAGTGGGGTGTTACAGAAGCCGAAGCCCTTCAGTATTGTTATGATCGAGGGTTTACTTGGAGTGAGAGCGGGCAACAGTTATATGCTTTACTTGACCGGGTTAGTTGTTGGTGCTGTGGAAATAAAAATTTGAAAGAATTAAGAAATATATTCCTATATCTTCCTCAATATTGGATGATGCTTAGAGAACTTCAGACAAGGACTAAAAGACCTTTCCGACGTAATTCAGGAGAGACTATTTTTGATTTGGAGAAAAGATTTTCTGATATTACCTCCCTATGAAAATGGCGAAGTTTCTGTTTGCTAAACTTGTCATTATAAGTTGTCTTTACTGATGTAAGGAGCTAAAAGTCAAACCAATAAAAATAGATTATGGAAAAAAGAGAACTTGTAGAACAAAACATCACTAAGATTAAAGAATATGTTCTTGAATATATTTCTGACATTGAATCCACTTCTATAATAGTAGGCAATAGTGGTGATGATTTCGATTTTGCTATCTTATTAATTGCTGATATAGAATATTACTATTGTAATATTGTTGAAAATCAGATAGAATATATTGGTTGTGATGTAGACTGTGAAGATTTTCGATTTGAAGGTAGGATAGTTTACAAGTACAAAAATGGTAGCTATAATAAACAAATATTAAAAAGAAAGGAGGCGAAATAATGAGTAAACAGGTATTATCAATAGAGCAGATGAATCATTTGCAAAAACTTGGAATAGATACAAGTAATGCATCATTTGCAAAAATTGAATATGATGAACATGACGGAGAAAATAGGCATCTTATTTCAATATTAGTTGAGGAAAATCATTATCTGAACGATGATAGTATAAAGGATTCTGCCAACGTCTATACATTGCAGGATATTCTCGAAATGCTGCCGCCAATAATTGACGAAGTCTATTGGCTTACATTAGAAGTTATGGATAGGCGAAAGAACGAATGGAAGATTAAATACGCTCGTATGAATGCAGAACATGAATGCGCAAGTTTTAGTTCTGAGAGTCTTATTGATGCAGCCTATGATATGCTTTGTTGGCTATACGAAAACGATTATCTGCCATTTAAAAAATAATTCAAATCAAGATAATAACGATTCTACTTATTGTGCCCTGGAGCATAATATCTAGCAGACTTACTGCCTGTCGCTTTCTTTATTTGTCCTGGAGGAATTGTTTTATCCTTATGTGAGTGAACCCTCACCGACATACATGAAGTAATGTTAAGGCATAATGATATGCAGAATAACGTAAGTAGTAATTTGGTTCTCATATAATCTATTTTTTAATTAAACAAGTAGCAACAAAAAAAGTTTGGAACAAAAAACATGAAAAAGAAAATTCAAATTAAGAATAGAAATGAGTAAAACAGATCGCATAGAACGTATCCGAAGTGACATCAATCATCAGATTAGCAGTTGCTATCACAGAATTGATATTCTGAATAAAAGAAGTAATAAACTCATGGGAATAAGCATGAACATCATTGAACCTCATGCCCTTATACCCAAGTGGTATGATGATATTGAAGAATGGATAAAAGGACATCCATTTCCAAAAACATGTATTGATATGGTGTATTCAAACAAAGAAATTGCTTTCAATAACTCTTTAACATGTAATACATATCAGATAGATTATCATATTGTAAAATGCAAACCTCGTGAGTATTATATAGATAAGTATTTAAAGTAAAACAAGATAGAAAGGAACATTTATGGCATTTTTAGCAGTAAACAGAAATGGGGAGGAATTAGTATTTAATGATCTCCCTACTTATGACAGAGTAGAAGATACATGGAAGGTTAATTGTACAAGAGAGGAACTTGTTTATGATGATCCGCATGATTTTTCAGCTGGGCATCATTGTGAAGAAGTAGATGATAGCGACTATGGTATCACACTACCTAAAGGTACAATTGAGAAAATTATAGGTGATCAGTTGTCATTTGCAGACGATCCGGTAGAAATATGCTAATAACAATAAAAACTTGTTCTAATGAACAAAACTTATTTTGTTCAACAGAATTGGGGTAAGTCTGGTTAGTAAGCATTATCTTTGTAGTATAAAATGCCATATTGTGTATAGAGAGAAGATATAATGGTTATTCATCCCAAAAATGCTTTATATTATCATGAGTCAAATTCAAAATACAATATTTCAAGATGATATCGCTATTCTAAATTTAATTGATATTATAGAGAATGGCAAAGTTGACCTTATTTTGGCGACAGAAGTAGAAGGCGGTTGTATGCCCGCAAAATTCATTTATAATGGTGATGGAACTTTTAATTTGACATTTAAGATGCCTCAAATGATGTTTAAGCAAATAGGAAGAGATTTCTTTTTCACCCATCATATGATGTTGATCGCTAAGGAATTTCGATTTCTTATTCAGAATCAGGATGTTAGGTCTTTTAGACAAGATTTAACAATGGAAGAAAAAGATATTGATACAAGTTTAGTTATAAACTCATTTAGAGCAGATATTATAGATAATCTGTGGAAAGATAGCAAACAGGCTGCATTTTGTTTTTGGGGAAACAAAGATTTTTATAATCACAAGTTTGGAGTAATATTTGATATGACTACAGATAAGAATCAGAATTCTTCATGGAAAAATTGTGTTAAGCTGGAAATTGAAAAGGATATATTTTTGCTATATTTTAATACGAGTAAAGATAAACGTCATTTTTTTGTTCTAAAATCTCAGAAAGAAATAGATCACGAAAAATTTCTAATTGTATTAGAAGCTGTAAGGGTGGCTTTAGGGCTAATATCTGGATATTATATTGCGGATAGTGTATGGTATTTTGGAATGCGACCAAATGATAAATCATCATTTACCTTCCGATACGAAAATATTGATGAATCAATTTGTAATAATAATCCTTTGCTTGATTCTGCTCCATACGAGAATCTACCAGAACATGAAAGAAAATTATCATCATCTCAATTTGAAAAGCTTGTTGTTCTATTTTATAAAAATAAAGAAATGCGAAGATCTTCTCAGCTTTTGATACAAGCGGGTAATATTACAGGTATATCGAAAGGATGTCTTGCAGCAGTTGCATTAGAAACCATAAAGTTAAATGTAGGTAGAATTGGTTTACATAAAAAGGAGCTGATAAATGATAAGGAAGTTCAATCAAAACTCAAATATGAATTGAACAAGGGATTGAAAAAAATAAAAAGATTAGTTAATCCTGATATTTACAGACGGCTTGAGTCGAAGATTGGTCAAATTAACCAAAGTTCGAATGCGGAAAAATTGGAAGCACCATTTGAAGCTTTAGATATCAAATTGACAGATGATGAGTTATATTGTCTTTCTTGTCGTAATAGTTTTCTACATGGAGCAACCCTTACACCTAAGGGTGATTTATATAAATGCTTAAATCAGAGTGAATTGATAGAAATAGTAGCCGATAGACTAATAATGCTGACAACAATGCTATTATTGAAGAAGTGTGGCTATGATGGTAATATTGTAGATTGGGGGTATACAAAAGTTGCCAAACGTAGAGCTTTTATGGCAATGAAGCATGTAAACTCTGGGTGTGCTTTTAGAAAATTGAGTTCTGATTGAGGGTTTAATTGATAAATAATATTGGAATATATGATTTGTGAATTGTAAAATACAATCTAAATCATAAACGTTTAATATAAATTAAGCCAATCACTTCTAATCCTGCATTCAAGAAGTAAAGTTTGAGTGTCCGGAATGTGGTAGTATTGAAATAGCAGTCAAAAATTTTACAACAGCTCCCTTCGCCCCCTATTGCATAGCTGTAATAAGTGTGGAAAAGATTAATACTACCTAATAATTAAAAGTGAACAAGATATTCAGGTTATAATTTTAGTGGTGCAGGGAAATTTTGAAATGGATTAGCTTCGTATCTTTATTTGTAATCCATGAATCCTTCTTTTTAAGCCAATTTAAATTGGAATGTGAGCGTGTGAGATAATTCTTGCACGCTTTTTGTATAATTATAATTCGATTAGAAAAATGAAGATGATTGTAACCGGCAGTGCAGGCTTTATAGGCAAAGCGCTCTGCCAAGAATTGAGAAAACGTGCTGTTGAAGTAATCGAAATTGACCGTATGACCGGGCAAGAGGCATCCACCATCAGCGAGTATTTGAAAGATGGAGATGTTGCGTGTGTTTTCCACTTGGCAGCACAAACCAGCGTATTCAATGATGATTTGGCGCAGATCCGGAAAGATAATATTGATACGTTTATGATAGTCGCTGATGAGTGTGAGCGATATCATGTGAAACTTGTATATGCAAGCTCTTCGACAGCTAACCCGTGTAACACCACTTCAATGTACGGGATAAGCAAGCATTTCGATGAGCAATACGCATCCATCTACTGTAAGAATGCAACTGGTGTTCGGCTTCATAATGTGTATGGTCCGAACCCTCGTAATAGAACTCTTCTCTGGTATCTCTTGAATCGGGATAAAGTGGAGCTGTACAATTACGGCCAGAACATCCGTTGCTTTACTTACATAGATGATATAATCGAGGGGCTTATCTATGCTGCGGGCTGCAATAAGCCATTAATCAATGTTGCTAATGTTCAACCGGTAACGATTATGTATTTTGCCAATCTTGTAAAATACTACAAAAACATTGATATAGAGCTTGTTGGAGAAAAACGCGAATTTGACAATTTGGAGCAACAGGTGAATCAGGGTATCTATTTAGTACCTTTGTCCTATATGCCAGTTGAGAAGGGCATAGAAAAGGTGTTCGCCAGGCGGAGAAAGGAAGATCCTCAAAAAAATGCAGAGGCGGAGAAATAGAAAAGTTCTGTAAATAAAAAGCCTTTCATAATTATTCCTACAGGTTGAGTAGCTTTGATTAGTTCTCTCTCTGTAGGAATTTATAATATGTGTAGCTATGAGTGAAGAGAAAGCATTAACATTGAAACAAGAGAAGTTCTGTCATTATTACGTTGACACAGACGGCAATGCAAGTGAGGCGTATCGTATGGCTTATGATACTTTGAACATGAAACCTGAAACGATTTGGAGTGCTGCAAGCAGGCTCCTTAAAAATAGCAAGGTTAGTGCAAGGATAAATGAAATAAGGGATAAGAGGGCGAAAGAGTCTGAGGTTGAGCGTAAAACGGTCGAGAAGGTGTTAATGGATATTGTTCTCGCAGACCCTGATGATTTGCATTATATAGACCCGAAGACTGGAAAGGCTAAGCTGAGAAGTCCATCCCAGCTTTCAAAGCGTGCTCGTAATGCATTGAAGAAGATACAGAACAAACGGGGAGAGGTTACTTATGAATATCATGGTAAAACTGAGGCGGCCCGGTTACTTGGTGCCTGGAACGGATGGGACGCGCCTACTAAGATAGACCTTACCAATAGTGGAGGAAAATCCGGTGAGCTTCGCATTGGGTTCGATGATGATAGCGTATCAGAAGTATAGGACAATAAAATAGGCGATTTCGGTTGTTTCCCCAGCTGTGGAGTCCGACTTATAGAACAATATAGAATGATCGTAAATTATAAAAAACTCAATCCTAACGGCTTTTATTTGCTGAAGTACTTGCAAGATGCGACATTGCGTTTCATCATCTTGTATGGTGGTTCTTCGTCTGGAAAGTCCTATAGTGTTGCTCAGACAATACTTATACAGACTTTACAGGACGGTGAGAACACTTTAGTCATGCGTAAGGTTGGAGCTTCTATACAGAAAACCATCTATGAGGACTATAAAGTAGCAGCTAAAGGATTGGGAATAGACCATCTCTTCAAATTCCAGCAGAACACAATTAAGTGTTTGTACAATGGTGCAAAGATTGACTTCTCCGGTCTTGATGATCCAGAGAAGATAAAGGGTATATCCAACTATAAACGTGTACACCTTGAGGAATTATCCGAATTTGATGAACCGGATTTAAAGCAGATACGTAAGCGCCTACGTGGAAAAGTCGGCCAGCAAATTATCTGTACTTTCAATCCTGTTAGTGAAACGTGTTGGATAAAGAAGAAGCTGTTTGACACAGAGAAGTGGCATGATGTCTCTATGACTGTGGAAATTGCCGGGAAAGCATTGCCGGAGGAATTGACAAAAGTAAAATCCATCCGGATGAACTCTACGAAGTCGATTTTGAATCCGAGGACCAGGCAGATAGAAGAACATGCACCGGACATGGTTGTTATCCAATCCACCTACCTGAATAACTTCTGGGTTGTTGGCAGCCCGGACGGAACTTATGGATATTATGATGAACAATGTATTGCCGATTTTGAGAAAGACCGTCTGAATGATCCGGATTATTACAATGTATATGCTCTGGGCGAGTGGGGCGTCATTCGTACCGGTAGCGAGTTCTTTGGTTCATTTCATAGAGGTAGGCATTCCGGCGAGCATCCATATATACCAGACCTCCCCATCCATATATCAGTCGATAATAATGTACTTCCATACATCAGCGTATCGTATTGGCAGGTGGACTTATCCACTGGCATTAAGATATGGCAGTTCCATGAGACGTGTGCTGAAAGTCCGAATAACACAGTTAAGAAGTCCTCTAAGCTCGTTGGCAAATACTTGAAAGATATCGGCTACTGTGATAAAATCTACCTGCATGGGGATGCTTCGACGAAAGCGGCCAACAGCATTGATGATGAGAAACGTTCCTGGATGGACTTGTTCATAGACACTTTGCAGAAAGAAGGTTTTGAGATTGAAGATAAGGTAGGTAACAAGAATCCAAGTGTAGCGATGACTGGTGAGTTTATCAATGCTATCTTTGACGAAATTGTGCCGGGCATCGAGATAGGTATTGATGAGAGCTGTACCGTTTCTATTGAAGATTATATGAGTGTGCAGAAAGACGCTAACGGTGCCATTCTCAAAACTAAGGTCAAGAATAAGACTACAATGCAGACCTATGAAGAACATGGCCACCTTTCAGATACGTTCCGTTATGTAGTGACAGACTTATGTCATGAAGACTACATCGCTTTCAGCAACCGGCGAAAGAGAAATCTCTACGGTAACAAGGGGGCATTTTCATACTACAATCCTGGCACTGAATATGAATATAGTAATAAGATTGTTTATGTCATGCCCAATGTCAACGGGCACTTCTTACTTGTTCAAGCGTTCAAGTGTGGTGAAAAGTGGCATCTTGTAGATGTAGTCTATCGGCAGACATTTTCTATGGATGAGATCAAGTCTTCAATAAAACACCATCAAGCAAACCCTTACATCGTGGAATGCTCAAATGCTTACTTCCCAATGGTCAGAGAGCTTCGTGAAACGCTTCCTGATGTGAGGGTTGCTAAAGAATTCCCGGATGTGGATAAGCGTATTGCTGCTACCTCCGATTATATTAGAGAATACTTCCTGCTATCCGAAAGCAAGCTTGAGGAATCTGAAGACTATTGTTGCTTTCTGAATAGCCTGTTAGACTATAATATTGATAGTGAAAACAAGGAAGCAAACATTGCTTTGAGTGGTTTGGCGTACTACATAATAAAATACCTCTCTTAAAATATACCCTATGTAACGAGTTGATAGTTAATTATATATATGCTATTGTACTCTTAATTGTATGTGTCAAGATGTTTTGATTCAGAAAAGCTGTATACTCTTCTATCTATATTTGCTTCAAAAGATAATCAGATGAGTTGGAACCTTTTTAAAAAGAAATCAGAGGATGATTTGAAAAATACGGCGGATAAAGAAAAAGAAATTCAGCCACAAGATACAGCAGTTCCTTCTGGAACTGTTGCCGGAGAATTTGTGGCTGAGGAACTTTTTGTTAATCCTTTTGTTTGTAGCCGCAATTTTCTTGAACTGTTCAACACTGTTCCAGAGGTGTTTTTCCCTATTGATTATATAGCTTCCAGGATAGCAGGTGCCAAATTTGTACTTAAGAAATCCAAAGATGATAGTATTGTTTGGAATAATGAGAAGGTCAATCATATCTTGAATAAGCCTAATTGTTTGTTTAGCTGGAAGGAAACTGTTTACTCTCATCATGTATACAAATTGTGTGTTGGCGATAGCTTTTTCAGAGCGGCTGTTCCGGAATCTTTCTCGAAAATTAAGAACCTGTGGCAATGGTGTTCCAATTATTGGGTATTGCCTGCCGATAAAGTCGAGATTGTTCCTGTACGTAATAGTATTCCATTGTTTGGTATTGCTGAAATTGAAGAAATAGTAGATTACTATAATTTGAGTTTTGGCTTCAGTGCTGGTATTCATATTCCATCTAAACAGATATTACATGATCGTGAGGGCATTCCTAATTTATACCCGGGAGTGAGTTTCTTGCGTGGAACCAGTAGGCTAAAGTCTCAGCTAAAGCCTATAAGTAACCTTATTGCAGTTTATGATGCCAGAAACGTGATATATGTTAAACGTGGAGGTTTGGGGTGGCTGATTTCTGCCAAAAAGGATGAAACAGGTACAATTGCAATGACTCCTGATGAGAAAAAAGAGATTTTGAAAGAGCATAACAAAACCTATGGAGTGGGAAAGGGGCAGTTTCCTTTTGGTATTTCAAATATTCCTTTGGATTTTCTTCGTACCAATTTGTCTATTCAAGAGTTACAGCCCTTTGAAGAGACATTAGCTGATGCAATTAGTATTGCCGGTGCTTTCGGTGTACCGGCCGAGCTTGTACCTCGTAAGGATCGCTCCACATTTAATAATCAGAAAACAGTTGAGAAGAACGTGTATAGCTCTATAATCATACCTATGTGTAGCCAGTTCTGCAAAGATATCACTGAATTCTTGGGGCTTGAATCCGATGGGCTTTATATCGACTGTGATTTCAGTCATGTCGATTGTCTGCAAGAAGGAAAGAAAGAGGCAGAAACGGTAAACACAAGTATCTCTAAGAGATGTCGTGAAGAATTCCTTTCCGGTATTATCTGTTTGAATGACTGGAGAGCACAAATAGGAGAAAGTAAGGTTGAAATCCCGCTGTATAGTAAACTCATATACGAGATGTCACCTGACGAAATAGAGAAAGTTAAAACGATGTTGAACTTAACAACAAAAAGTGTAGATGGAGAATTACAGAAACCTTCTGTGCAAAACGAAGGCAAATGATGTTGATGAAAAAGGTGTTGTTACAGTAGCTGTTAATGGCATTGGTGTTAAGGATTCACAGGATGATATTTCAATGCCTGGTTCTTTCAACAAAACGTTGAAAGAGAATTTTAATCGTATGCGTTGGTTCTTAAACCATAGAACTGACCAACTCTTAGGTGTTCCTCTTTCTGGTGAAGAAAAGGAAAATAATCTTGTGATGGTCGGGCAGATTAATCTCAAAAAACAGATGGGGCGCGACACTTTGGAAGATTACAAACTGTATGCTGAGAATGGTAGAACTCTTGAACATTCTATCGGTGTCAAAGCGATAAAGCGTGATGAGGCAGATCGAAGAAAAGTAAAAGAATGGTTCATGGGAGAATATTCGACTTTGACTGCATGGGGGAGTAATCCTCAAACGTTTCTGGTTGATATTAAGTCTGCCACGAATGAACAGGTAAAAGATGCTATAGAGTTTATACGGAAGTCCTTCCATTTCAGGTATTCTGACGAACGTTTAAATGCTTATGATATGCAACTGAATTTAATGCTAAAAGCACTTAGTGGTGCTCCCATAGTAACTTGTCCACATTGTGGCTATGAGTTTAACTATGATGATGTTCCAGAAGTAACTTATTCTCAGCAAGTGTTAGAGCTTGCTGCGCAATATCACCGGTGGATTACAGAGGATATTGTCCGTGAGGAAATGAATAAGCTCACCCCACAAATCCGGGAACAGGTTATTGCCATTCTTGACACACAGAAAATGCTGGATGTTAAGTCTATGGATAATATCTCGAATTATGTACGTTGCCCTCATTGCTGGGCAAGAGTCTATAAAAGTAATGCAGTTATCAAAGATGAGTCAACAGATACTTCACCTAAAGGTGGCAATGAGCCGTTGAATGACACTCAGACCCCGTCAGCAGGAGCCAATGAAGTAACTGTTGATACAGGGAAAGCCGCTGATACCAGCACTTTCTTCCATACTCTGAATGATTGCTTTGTCGAACAATAAATTGAAAAAAAATTATGTCTTTAAAGAAATTTACTGTATCAGATTTTAATCTGAAAACTGACCATCTGCCGACTGAGCAGAAGTCGTTCATGGAAAACATCGCTGGTATGATGTGTGATGTCATGAACAAATCTCTTGAGGGTATGCTTTCCCCCAGTGAGGTGACTGAAAAGTTCACCGAAGTCAACAATCTGTTGAAAGCTTACGATGGTGAAAAGTTTACCCAACTTATCAAGGACAACGAAATCCTCGTTGAACAGGTCAAGAATCTGGGTGAAAGCATCGAGAAGATGAAACAGAAAGGCTTATCAATGGAGACTATCAATAAATTCGATGAAAAATTGAATGAGATGTTAGACTCTGAAAAATTTGCTGATTTTGTTTCCGGCAAGACGCGCAAATCCGGTTCTTTTGATGGTTTCTCTTTGAAAGATGTTGTGTCTATGACCGACAATTATACCGGTGAATTGTTGATTACTCAACAGCAAAAGCGCGTAGTTAGCCAGGTTTCAAATAAACCGTTGCATATGCGCGACGTGCTAACTACTTTGCAGGGTGATCCGGCATTCCCTCAGTTGGCTTATGCCCAAGTGTATGATTTTGACCGTAACGCCAGGTATGTTACCGAGAATGGTAGATTGCCTGAATCGAGCATTAAGGTTAAGGAGCAACAGACTGGTACAAAACGTTTGGGTACACATATCCGTATTTCCAGACGTATGCTCAAGAGCCGTGTCTATATCCGCTCTTATATCCTGAATATGCTTCCTGAAGCTGTATGGATGGCTGAGGACTGGAACATCCTGTTCGGTGACGGCAATGGTGAAAATCTACTTGGTATTGTTAATCATACAGGAGTTACTTCTGTTGAGGCCATCATCAGTAGTGCGATTGTAACTGGGGGAGCCGGTTCTGTTAAAGCTGTCGCAGGGCAAAATGACAACAAAGACACCATCATCGAGTTTGCCAATCCTCAAGACCTGATTATTGACGGTATGACAATCACGTTTGCCAATGCGGCAGTGAATACCGATCTTAGTACTGCGCACCCTCTCGTAAAGATAAACGACCGTCAAATTCTCATTGAGGGTGTCGCATACAAAGGTGCAGAGACTGCTCTTGCAGAAATGACATTTACCGTTAATAATGCTGCATTCAAAAACATCGAAGAGCCGAACTCTGAGGATGTAGTGAAAACGGCTTTCGCTGTAATGACATACGCACAGTATTATCCGAACGCCATAGTTTTGAATCCGATCACAGTCAATGCTATCGAATCTGAAAAAGACACTACTGGGCGAAACTTGGGTATTGTTTCAATGCGAAACGGTATGAAATACATTGCTGGACGTCCTGTCATTGAGTATCAGGGTATCATGCCTGGAAAATATTTGCTTGGAGACTTTAATCAGGCTTCAAACTTGGTTGATTATTCTTCATTGACTCTTGAATGGGCCGAAGATGTTGACACCAAGTTGTGTAACGAAGTTGTTTTGATTGCGCAAGAAGAAGTAATCTTCCCGGTTTACATGCCTTGGGCTTATGCTTATGGTAATCTTGCCTCTTTGAAAACTGCGATCACTAAAGCAAAAGCGTAAAATATGAAATACATTCTTGATGGAAACGAAAAGGATGTTACCAATGTGATTAAAGAGCAACGCGTTCGCATGGGTAGGGGGGTGATTTCACTCACCCCTATCTCCAAATGTGGGCTCATCACTAAGGAAGACGCCCGTAAAGCGATGGATGAAAAGCTAACTGAACTTACTGCATCTGTCGAAGAGAATGAAAGTCTGAAATCGCAAATATCAGGCTTTGAGCTGAACATGAAAGAGAAGGATGCTCTCATTGCTTCTCTAACTGCTGAACGCGATGGTTTGCAGGCCCGTATTTCGGAACTTGAAGCTGTTGCAGATAAAAAAGAGTTGCCTACAGGTGACTCGAAGGAACTTCCGGCTGAAGACTCTAAGACACTTGAAACGTCTGACGATAAAACGATCAACGTAGAAGAGAAAAAGAGAGGGCGTCCGGCTACTCGTAAAACTGAATAACGATGCTAATTGATGTTTCATATTTCCTTGCCGGGCCGCGACATATTGCTAATGCGACATTGGCAGAACTTCCTTCACAAGATTCTATTGCTGTGAATGATACGATAGTGGCGTATATAAAGGAGTTCCAACCTATTTTCCTGTCAAGCATGTTGGGGAATAAACTCTCCAAAGAGGTTACAGACTATCTTGAACTGCTGGAACAGGAGAATGCCGAAGCCGAGGAAGATAGTGGGGAAGAAACTATTGTCGCAGCGGGTGAGGAAGAATCAAAGTATGAATCATTATGCAAGCTGCTACGCGAACCGTTCGCTAACTATGTGTTCTTCTATATCCTGCGTGATGCAAATTCCCAGGCTACCATCAAGGGACTTGTGTTGCTAAAGTGTGATAACACCTATGTCTCACCGATCCAACGGCAAGTAAGTACCTGGAATGACATGGTAAAGAAGAACCGTGAGTTTGTGAAGTGGGCATCTTCGAAGCAATGTCCTTTCACGGTAAGTATCGACAGCAATTTGTTAACTCCGATCAATACTTTCAACTTATGACAAATACCGATATCATAGACATATTTGCCGATGTGGTAAAGAAAATTCCGGAAGAACTTGAGGTTATCTACACTGATAGTAAAGGTACCCGGAAGGTTATTAAGAACCTGCCAATAAATTTTGTATTCGGAAGCGGTCAGTATGTTAAAGACATGCTGGATACCACCACTAAATCAGATAAGACGTCACCTTCAAAGTTTCCTCTCATAGCGCTGTTCTGCCCGATTACTGAGGAAAGGAACAGCATGGATTACTTTGCAAAGGCAAAGGTGTCGTTGATAATTGCTTGTTCCTCTAACAATGAGTGGAGTAATGAGAAACGTCATGAAACGTCATTCAAGAATATTCTTCGTCCGATATATGACCGGTTTATTGAAGTTCTCAAGGATGATGATAGATTCGATTGGGGGTATGGCAAAGTGAATCATGGTTATTCAGAGAACTATTCATATGGCAGATATGGAGCCTACACCGAGAAGGGTGATGCCCTTAGTGAGACTATAGACGCCATCAATATCAAAAGTATGGAAATTACTATTAACAATCCAAATTGTAGATAAAATGAGAAATATTAGAACTTGTGAGAGCTCGTTGCTTAATACTGGCGGCTCTACGTGTCAGATTGATTGGGGTAGGGTTAAAGGCTGCATCATTGTTGAGAAAGGCCAGAAGCTACCTACTGAACTTACGAAGGAAACACTTGAAGAGTTGTGCCATGCCGACCGGCCGGGTAGGGTATATCCGATTCCTTCCTTTGTCGAATATGCTAAAAACGGCGGTGAACCTCAGGTTAATGCTGTAGGTTATGGCCCAAGTCAGTACAATGGAATGAGCGCAGAAACGGAAACATTCACTTTGCCTAAGTTTGATGAAACGCTTAATGCCAAACTGTTGCAGGCAGCCACCAAGGAATGGGATGTTTATTTCTACGACGATAAATTCTTATATGGCTACAATGATGGCACTGATATACTCGCTGGTATGTCGATGTCAACGATTTATCCTACTGTAACCCCCTTCTCTACAAGTTCCTCAAAATCAACTATGACAGTCAGCTTCTGTCATACGGATATTGAGGATTTGTTGACGCACATTGATTTCGTCAAGCTCCATTTCAATATCAAGAATGGACACAAAGGCTTGACAGAAGTTTCACTTGTGAGCAAAGAAGCCAACAAGTACAAGTTGATCGAGAAAATCGGCGGGTATGACCTTACTCCTTTGCACGGTGGAGTAATAGCAAAAGCTGCTGCCGAAGTTCTGAATGGTGCTACGTCTGCTACTTATGCAGATGGAATTCTTACGGTAGTGCCTGCTGAGAGCGGAGGCACTGTCTCCCTTAAAGCTCCTTCAGTATTGTATGAGAATGGTATCAAATACATTGAGGGGGTATCTGCATGATTATTGAAGGTGTGACTTTTATTGAGCCGGCAGTAAAGGCTATGAAGAAGTCTGACTTCATTAATAAGCATATGCCGGTAATTTGGCAGGACCGCCCGGAGGATGATCGTAAGAAAATGCTATCTGATGCATACGATCTGATAAAGAAGGGAAAGGTCAAGGAAGAAAATGAGTGATAAACGAGGGGGGTGAGGGATTTTTCGCATCCCCCTTTTCTTTTAAAAGATATGGCCAGTATAGATGAAGTATATGAAGTGATTCATAAGATTGCTACCGGTATCAAACGGGAATGCCTTGCGTGCATGGAGGATAACAGTAATGTTATTGAATCCCTGATACATGAGCAACTTTACAGTGGTATGAACGGTAAAGAACGTTTGCTTCGTCCGGATTATGATAATGACCCGTATTTCAATGAACCGGGTCCCTGGTTCCACCGGGCGAAGAGTTATAAGAAGTGGAAGAATGATATTACTCCACCAATTGAGTCAGAGGTTTTATTCCTACCTCCGCGTCCGGTTGAAGTTCCCAACTTGTACATAACTGGTAAGTTCCATGATAGCATACAGGCCCGGTTATCCGGTGAGGTCATGGAAATAAAGACTATTGGTTTCAACGAAGGCCCGGACATTGAGAAGAAGTACGGTAGTGAAATCTTTGAGCTTGGTGATACTGCAAAGAAATACTTCTCTGAGCGTATTCTTCGCCCCTGGCTGGAAAAGTTTATATCAAATAGTGGTTACAGATGAGTTGCAGTTGTGATAACAAGCAGATAATGTGCGAGTATGCTCATGTGAGCGAACTTGCACGAAAAGCTGCCATATTGGAACAGTGCATCTATGTTGTGTATAGAAGACCGGACGGTGCATATGGTTTTGATAAGGCAGGTAGTGAGATAGATGGTGAAATAGTAGAATTTAGACATTATTTGTGATGGGAGAATTTGGAATAAGTGGATTAATTAAAGAGGGTGAACTTGAAAAGCTTGAGCAATGTGATGCCAAGTTGATTAAGATAAAGAATACTTATGTCGATGTGGCAAAAGAACTTGCCAAGGGCATGAAAATGGAAATAGAGACTCCTAAAGAGCTTGATAAGCTGTTTGCATTATATTCTGCTCAGGTTGCGACTGCAGAGAAAACGAACACCGAATTTAATGTGACTCTTGATAAACAAAAGAAGGTGCTTCAGGAGGTTGCAGATAATTTGCAAAAGCAAGCTTCAGCAAGTGATTTATCTGCCAAAGATATGAAGCAACTTGCTGATGTTAATGCAAAGAATGCCGCTGCACTTGAAAAGGTTGCAAAAGCTGAGTTGGCCGCTACAAAGGCGCAGAACTCTGTTAATAGCACAAGAAGAAATGCTAATATAAGTGAGGAGGAAAGGCTTCGTATAATTAAGGATGCCATTACTCTTACTAATCGTGAGGTGCACAGTATTATAGAGGCTGAGACAGCCAATAAACAATTAAGGCAAGCGGTAAAGTTACTTCGTGATACGGATGCTGACTATATTACGATATTGGCACGGCTAAATTCTACGATAGATACCAACTCCAATTATTCCAAGAAGAACTCTGATGCACAAACACGGCAGAAATTGACTGTTGGTGCATATCGTGAGGAGGTGAAACTTGCAATTCTTGAAATCGAAAAAGGAAATAACAGGCTACAGAATTTTGGAACTATTGCAGGTAATGCAGGTAAAACACTCAGTTCTCAGTTGTCTCCTGGTTTGAATAAGGTGCACGATGGGATGAAAAACATTGTTGCCGGGTATGTTGGCGGACAAGCTGTTATCAATGGTATAGTTGCTTTGTTCACAAAATTACGTGAAGGGGTTGGCAGTATTGTTGAGTTTGAGTTTGCTAATAGCCGCTTAGCAGCGATTTTGGGAACTACCTCTGACAACATCAAGGAATTGACAGCAGATGCAAAACGTCTGGGAGCCATGACAAAGTACACGGCATCTGAGGCAACAGAATTACAAATAGAGTTGGCTAAACTTGGTTTTACCCGAAAGGAAGTTCTACAAGCCACTGAGTCTGTTTTACGTTTTGCCCAAGCAACTGGTGCTGAATTGGGTGAAGCGGCCGCTTTGTCTGGTGCAGCATTGAGAATGTTTGATGCTGATACAAGAGAGACTGAACGGTATGTCTCAGCTATGGCAGTAGCGACTACAAAAAGTGCTTTATCATTCAATTATCTTGCTACCGCCTTACCAATTGTAGGACCTGTAGCGAAATCATTTAATTTCACAATAGAAGATACTCTTGCTTTGCTTGGAAAGTTGGCTGATGCTGGTTTTGATGCTTCAATGTCTGCTACTGCAACGAGAAATATTCTATTGAATCTTGCTGACGGCTCTGGAAAACTCGCTTTGGCATTGGGTAAACCTGTGAAGACTTTGCCGGATCTTGTAGATGGATTGAAAACATTGCGTGATAGGGGAGTAGATTTGAATACTACTCTTGAATTGACAGATAAACGTAGTGTTTCAGCTTTTAATGCCTTCCTTACATCGGCAGATAAACTTGTTCCTTTGAGAGAGCAGATAACCGGTGTTGATGAAGAACTTGCTGGTATGGCCCATACTATGGAAGATAATGTCAAAGGTTCAATAGCTTCTCTGTCTTCTGCATGGGAGGCTTTGATGTTGACATTCTCTAATTCCAAAGGAACGATGAAGAGTGTGCTTGACTTCTTAGCGCGTGGAGTTCGTAATATTGCTGATGATTTTAAATCCCTTGAAGATAAAGAGACTGAAGCTATGCAGGAAGCTCTAAGAGGTCAGCGTGAAATAGCTTCTGAATTTAAAATTGAAGAACGTTATATCAATGAAATAAAAGAAGCATGGCAAGGCTATATGGATGGCGGTATGGATTCTCAGGAAGCATTTAAGAAGGCTGTTGAGGAGAAAAAGGAGTATCTTAATTCTGAGATTAAGAAATATTCTGAGGTGGCGGATAAGGCTGAATTTTCTTATCGAAAAGTTACTGAAGCCATGCAAAAGAGTAATATGTTTACTCGTGCTCAATCAGGAACTTCAATGTCGACTTATAATAAGCAACGTAATTTTCAATTTGGACTCTGGACTGAAGCGGAGAAGAATGCAGAAAAATATAGGTATGTCCTTGAAAATGTAGATGCTTATGAAAGCGATTATGTAAAGGAGCATACAGAAAAAGTAGAAACGACCAAAGTCCTGACAGAAAAAGAAAAGCGTCAATTAGAGAAGGCTGCTGCTGAAAAGAGAAAGATCCAAGAGTCTTATCAGGATTCCATACTTGCTTTGATGAATGAGGGCTTAGATAAAGAATTGAAAAAGATTGGTCTTGAGTATTCTAAAAAGATAGCCGCAGTTAAAGGATATAGTAAAGAGGAAATAGCTACTCGTGAGAACCTGGCTAAAGAAATGCAAAATGCTATTCAGCGTTTCTCCATCCAGTATAATGCCAACCGTGAAAAGCAAGACATTGCCAATTCTCTTGAAGTAGTTCAGAAGGGCTCAAAGGAAGAACTTGCATTGAAACTTCGGCAACTGGATTTACAGCGTGAAGCTGAGATTGATGCAGCAGAAAAAACTGGTGAAGATGTCTTCGCCATAGACCAGAAGTTTGCCAGTAAGAAGCAACAGATACTTTAAGAGAATGCAGCTTATCAAGTACAACTCATTGCAGAAAATGCGGCTGCCGAACAGATTGTTCGTGACCAGCAGTATCAAACTGATATGCTTGCTTTAAAGAAGCAGTTGGCGGAACGGCAAATAACGCAGAAGGAATTTGCCGAACGAGAATATCTACTTACTTTGGATTATGTTCAGAAAACCAATGAGGCGGCTATTGATGCTTTGGAACTGGAACTTCAGGCTGATAATCTCAGTGCTGAGGACAGGAAAAAGATTGCTGAGGAACTCCAAAGGTTAAAGGCGGAATTTGCTCAGAAAGAGGCTGAGGTTGAGATTTCAGCGATAGAGAAAGTGGCTAAAGCTGATGACAAGGCACATAAAGATAGAATGCGTAGCCTGCAAAATTGGTTGCAGACAGCTCAACAGGCTATCGGTAGCATCGGCGACCTTGTTGCTACTGTTTATGATAGTCAGATAAATAAAATAGAAGATGAACAGGACGCTAATGATGAAGCCTATGATCGTGATATTGAACGTATCGAGAAACAAGTGGAATATGGCGTTCTCTCCGAGGAAGAAGCGGAAATAAGGAAACGTGCTGCAAAGGAAAAGACTGAGGCTAAGAATCGTGAATTGGAGAAGAAAAAACAGGATCTTGCCAGAAAGCAGGCAATTTGGGATAAGGCTACAAGTATTGCACAAGCTGGTATCGCCACAGCGTTAGCGATTACTAAATCATTGCCAAATTTTGTGTTGGCGGCCATTGTTGGAGCTATGGGAGCTATCCAAGTTGCCACTATTGCCGCTACCCCTATACCATCATACGCTGAGGGTACGAAAACTGGTGCTCACCCTGGAGGAAAAGCCCTCGTAGGTGATGCCGGCAAACGTGAAGTTGTAATGTATAAGGGACTTGCGTGGATTACCCCGGACACGCCCATGCTTGTTGATTTGCCTAAAGGTGCTCAGGTATTCCCTGATGTTAATGAGTTCGGTCCCGTTGACTGGCAGAAGGACAGCTTTTCCCCCATGTTCTCTTTCCTGGGAAATACTGATAAAGGAAGTGCTACTACTGTCTATAACGATTATTCCGGTCTTGAACGTCGCATGGATATGACGAACAATTTGCTTATACAATCAATGAAACAGCGTAGGAGAGAGGTTTACAATAGGGAGTTTGACTTATATATATTGAACAAATTATGAAATCAAGATTAAACGAAATAACATTAGCTCAGTTAATAGAGTTGTTATGCGGAAACTACTTTGTGCTATCAGATGGCGATGAGGTTAAAGAAAGCGAGTTGCGAGAGCGTGCCCGTTCGTTAATAGCTTCATACCGTTTTATTGCTGATAAGCCCGGAATGAGGGCATTAATAGCAGATAAAGAGGAATCTGTGAAATCAAAGATGAAAGTCTTCTTTCTTCGTATCTGTAATATGCTTGTGTTACAGGAAGAATTTGCTGATGTGCGTTCATTACTCTCTATGATTGATGAGGATGTTTCCGGCATCGACAACGATACCTTGCATGACAAGGTTGCCGAATTGCTTAGATATGCTGTCTTTGAACAGCAACGTGACGAAGAGGCTCATAAGAAGTTTGAGAGTGGTGTAAAGGCTTCTCCTGATAATATACGTTCATATTATGATGCAGAAATAGCGTTTATTATGACTTATGTCAAAATGAACATAGATATGCATCATATAAATGCTGCTGTATATGCCAATATTGTTAATCAGGTGAATGCTGATATTGTTAATAAGAGGGGAGCATTAAGATAGCATAAATATTTTTTTTTAATGTTATCGGACTTTTGGCAAGGTCATTAGTAATTCTTTTTACGAACTACTAATGACTTTTTTTATGAATAAAACAAGCATTAAATGCGGCATTAACCAGTCAGGTTGTTGCAGGCTGTTGCAAAAACTAAACTCCATCGAGAGTAAATGTGATCGGATAATTCTTGAATTGTCCGAAGTAAAGAACCTTGTTTCCTCCAAACCTTCTGTTGAAAAGCTCTTAGAGTCTTTAGAACAGTCTGCTAACGATTTATATGAGCAGAGTGTTAGACAACGAGAATTTGTTGAACGAAGCATGGCCGGAGAAGCTACCATGCACATTGTGAGGAGGAATGACTATGGACTTTGAGACGGAAATAGCTTTGCTTTACCCTTGGATTGTAAGAGTTGCAAGAAAGTATTGTTGGTCTACCCAAGATGCAGAAGACCTTGCCAATGATACAGTTTATAAGGCTTTGCTGAATAAAGACAAGTTTGAAAGCGGCAGACCTTTGAAGCCTTGGTGTGAGGTTATTATGCAGAACACTTACATAACCAGTTATAACCGTAAGTCCATCATTCGCTTTGTTGACTATGATGATGCCTTTCAGGTAATGTCTCTTCGTGTCGCTTCTGAGAGAACTTTGCTCCATGAAGTACTATCTGTAATCCGGCGATGTGCTTTCAAATCGTGCTGTATAGAATGTGTCTTATTATCTGCTAAAGGTTACTCTTATGATGAAATAAGCCAGATGCTTAACATTCCTATTACAACAGTACGGAGTCGTATTTCTTTTGGCAGGGAATTATTGAGGCGTGAACTTAGATGAAGTGATGTTTGCAAATTCATGCTTTTATTTGTACCTGTTATAATACGTTGATTATAACATGATTGTGCGAATTTTACTACAATTATGCAATGTCAAGATAATTGCCAACCAGTTTGCCGGTTGGCATTTTCTTTATATTCGCTGCAAAGGAAAAATGTATGAACCGGTATATTCTTATCATAAATGGTACGCCTTTCATCCTTAAAGAAGATTGTATCAAAAATTGGGATGAAGTTAGTCTCTCGCTGAAACGGAATGATTTTAGCGGGATAATCCGTTCATTCTCTTCGAAGTTTGAGTTTACGAACAAGGCCTATAACCTTTTACTTAATGAATACTGTACCAATTATTTAAAGGCCAATGCCCAAATAGAGGTTTATACAACAGACAATGAGCGTAATAAACGCTTTGTCTATGGTAGTTATTTGGATTTTGGCTCGTTGGAATATGATGATACTACCGTTTACATCAATGCTATTGATAACAGCCTTGCGGCAAAGATAAAGGCGAAAAAGAGTACTGAATATGAATATCTTGTTGATGAACTGAAAGAAAAGAAGGCACTCAATTATGACAGGCTATTGATGCAGAACACTTACAATTTCGACATTGATAATGACGAGTATATTTATCCTACTGGGACTCCCCAAGCTAATACGAATATTGATGTCTATTTGGTTGATTCGAATAATGAAGTATATGTAGGTGGTTATGTAGAACCTTATCATGAATCAGACGGTGCTTTTTATGGAAATACAAAAGGCGTTTTCATGAAAATTTTTGCTTTGCCACCGCACGGTTTATATATGGACTTGACTTGTGACATCACTATTTCGTCTGGTACCGGGAGATTTGATATAGAAGGAGAAAAAAAGGTTGGATCAGGAAAATCGAGTACGTCAGTGTTTCATACGAGCGGTCTTAAAGCTGGCATCCCATATCATGTAGGGGAAAAAGGTCTTGTACTTGTTGACCCTCAGAAAAATGAATCCGGAAAGATTGGAATGGTCTATAGACTTTACGTTAATACGGCTGATGGGGTAAAGATTAAGATTGAGAATTTTAAGATGTCTGTTTATTACATGGGCAAGATGCGATCAGAACTTATCAATGTTATTAAACCAGACATTCTTTTAAATCGCCTATTAAATAGTATAAATGAAGAAAAAGAGGGATATATAGGCGAGATTGATTATTCCGGTGATGCCCGGCTATCTTCTACCATGATAATTGCCGCAGAGAGCGCCAGAGGCTTGAAAAATGCTAAGGTATACACCTCATTCAATAAGTTCTCTGACTGGATGGAGTCAGTATATGGCTATATTCCTGATATTGCAGAAAATAAAGTCGTTTTCAAGAAGCGTACATCACTTTTTCATTCTGAAGTTCAAAAACGAATCGGCTATACCGGGGATGATTTCAAGGTAAAAGTGAATTCTTCACTCATTTATGCTTTACTGAGGGTTGGTTATGATAAACAAGATTACGATAGTATCAACGGACGTGATGAGTTCCATTTTACCAATGAATATGATACCGGGATAACAATTACGGATAAAGCTCTTGAACTTATAAGTCCGTTTCGTTCTGATCCATATGGTCTTGAATTCTTGGTAAGTAAACGAGGAAAAGATACAACCGACAATGAAAGTGATAATGATACTTTCTTTGTAGGTGCCTCATTAAAAGAGGGTACCGGGTATTATGAGTTGGTGAGGGAGGGTTATAACATTGAAGGTGTAATTTCTTCGTCTTCCATGTTCAACGTTATGTTTTCGCCTCGTTCGATTATCGAGGCAAATAAAGAGTATATTGCTTCTTTTATGAAATCTCTGAGATTTGCCTCTTCATCGGGTAATAGCGATGTTGTTATAAACGATGTAGCCGAGAATTCTGACATAGAACTTACCGACCCTCTGTTCACTGTAGATACTTTATCCATAAGTACAGCCGATGGTGGAATACCATCAGATGTAAATGCTCTGGTTGAGGTTGAAAGGAACAGCCTGCTATATACTTGCTTCATAAACGAGCTGAAATATAAGATTGGGCACTATGAAGGTGTTGATTATAATCTGCAAATTAAAAGTATTGGTTAGTTATGATAAAGATATCACCATTTACTCCACTTTTCTTTAGTCCATCCTCTGATAAATTCGGGGCTGAGAGTAGGTACATACAGTTGTTTGCACCTACCGATAACATATTCATAGAGGTTATTACCACTACTGAGTATAAGATGAATGGTTTACTGAAGAATCATGTTGATGGTACCAGCAGGGAAATCGAGTTTCAATCCTTTTCTTTGAAAGATGGTTCTACAGTCTTCCATTCAACGATCACTGGGCTTGCATCTGGTTATTATTCAATTTCTGTAGGCGATCAAGAATGCAATGTCTTCAAAGTGACGGATGATGAGCACGAGCTGGATAAGACTACTCTCATTCGCTACTCTATGCGTAGTAATAAGCAGAGGAATGATTGCATATTCTGGAACGGTGAAGAGCAGTTCTATTTTGAATTCCGTGCACCTGGCGGCTTCAAAGATGATGATTGGACATTTGCCGTCAACAATGAGCAGTTTGAAATTTCTAATGGAAATATCGTTGAACTTTTTGCAGTAGAGAGTACGCAGAAGAAGTTTACTCTTGGTAATGCTGAGGGGTGTCCTGTCTGGTTTGCGGAGCACCTGAACCGGATACTATGTTGCTCTAATGTGTATTTCAATGGCGTGCGATTTGTTCGTAAGGGTAATAGTGTGCCGGAAATGACTAAGGAAATTGTGTCATTGAAGAGCTATATTTTCAAGGTGTCTTTACAGGGTATGGTTGACAATATAGATGTTGATTTCCCTGAAGGTGGTGAAGAAGAAGGTGGTGAAACTGGGGGAGGTGGGGAGGGGTATGTTTATTTGATAAAGCTCAATGACACTGTTGTTCCTACCGATAGGAATACCTTTTCAGCATTGAGAATACTTGCTGAGATTGATAAGGCAATTAAGGCAAATAATGAGGGCTTAGGAGATAAGTTTATCAGCAAAAAGAATGATGATTATGCAGAAGGTATAATCACTTTCTTGAAAGACATCATAGTAAAAGGGCCTATTAAGGCTTTGAGTAAATTAACGGTAGGCGAAAGCATCATTGATTCATTATTAACGGGCAAGGGCATAATTGCTGAAAATGGACGAATACAGGCTGACCGCATGGAGTTGCGGTCATCGCTGACCGTTTTAGAGCTTATCTTCAATCGGTTTTCAGCTATGGAATCTGATTACTCATTTTCCGAATCCGGCACGATTGAAAGCGTGGAACTTCTGGAAGACGGTACTTACCGTTTACCACTGCGTAAACGTTGGGAGAATGATTTCACGGCATTAGCAGAGAATGATGTGGTTTACGGCATTGTCAACGACTTGGCATCAGGTGGTGGCAATTATTACACATCTTGGTTGCGTGTCTTGCACGTAGATACATCTGCCAATGCCATCAATGCTGTTATGTATCCGGATAGTGAGGTTCCCGGTGGTAAGAACTATCCTCCAGAACCATTAATGATATTGTCTCATCGTGGTAATCCGGTAAATGCAGAGCGTCAGGGATACTGGTATCTATCCAGCCGAGAGAAGTGCATCTGTATGTTAGACGGTGTCATAAAGCCTATATTGGAAGAAAGCAACTACTCCATCATCATAGGGCGTCTGAAGCATTTGTCACTGTTTGACAATCTGCCAATCAACTACCTGCACACCTACGTATATTGCCGTGGTATTGCTGTTCAAGACATTCACCGTATTGACTATGAGGGAATACCTGTACGGGTTGAAAACAACCGTGGCAAGTGGAGCGCAGAAGAATCGGTGAGCAATCCTTATCAATCTACTCAGGAGGTGTACGATGCAGTATATCACTACGGTTGCAAATGGATGTGTCTGGTAACGGGTACTACCGAAGAACCACAGTATGCATCTACAGGATGGGCTATGATCGAAGGAAATCCGGACTTTACTATTGACATTGATAGCAGTAATGGCTGGTACTTTGACGCGGATAAGTTTGAGACTACCCTTAAGATTACCGGTAAGCTGTACAATCAGGATGTGACGTCTCACATCCTTGATACGGATATTGAATGGACACGTGATACGGGTAACATAACGGAAGATAATGCCTGGGCGGTCGCACATGCCGAAGCGGGCAAGTCGTTGGCACTGACCATGAATGACCTTGGTCCCGACTATATGAATATGACCGGATGCAAGTTTATAGCAAGAGTGCTGTTGCGTGACGGACAGAATAATCATGAGA
>ERZ1673700.104-NODE-104-length-114458-cov-7.317666_pt1 | contig 114458 bp, 122 predicted proteins | sample MGYA00580230_ERZ1673700 | MGnify/ENA primary metagenome ERZ1673700 (study PRJEB41218, sample SAMN15661782) | gut metagenome | host: Homo sapiens | place: Canada: London | collected 2015-08-20/2019-03-30 | study: EMG produced TPA metagenomics assembly of...
AGCAAGGTGTTACAAAACTCTGTAACCCTTGCTATTACTGTATTTATTATTCAATGATGTCAGCAACAACACCTGAACCAACTGTTCTACCACCTTCACGAATAGCGAATCTTAATCCTTTTTCGATAGCGATAGGTGTGATTAATTCGATTGTCATTGATACGTTGTCACCTGGCATAACCATTTCTGTTCCAGCAGGTAATTCGATAACACCTGTTACGTCTGTTGTTCTGAAATAGAATTGTGGTCTGTATCCGTTGAAGAATGGAGTATGTCTTCCACCTTCATCTTTAGTTAAAACGTATACTTCTGATGTGAATTTTGTATGTGGATGAATTGTTCCTGGTTTACATAGTACTTGACCTCTTTCGATGTCTTTTCTATCAATACCTCTTAATAATGTTCCGATATTGTCACCAGCTTCAGCTTGGTCTAATAATTTTCTGAACATTTCTACACCTGTAACAACAGTTTTTCTTCTTTCTGTTGTTAAACCAATGATTTCAACTTCGTCAGAAACTTTAACAATTCCTCTTTCTACTCTACCTGTTGCAACTGTTCCACGTCCTGTAATTGTGAATACGTCTTCAACTGGCATTAGGAATGGTTGGTCTACTGGTCTTTCTGGTGTTGGGATATAGCTATCAACTGCATCCATTAATTCTTTGATTGGTGCATAAACAGGATCATTAGGATCTGTTGATGTACTCTCTAATACTTTTAATGAAGAACCTTTTATTACTGGAATTTCATCTCCTGGGAAACCATATTCTGTTAATAGGTCTCTAACTTCCATTTCAACTAATTCTAATAATTCTGGATCATCAACCATATCACATTTATTTAAGTAAACAACGATGTATTTAACACCTACTTGTCTAGCTAATAAGATGTGTTCTCTTGTTTGTGGCATTGGTCCATCAGCTGCTGATACAACTAATATTGCACCATCCATTTGAGCAGCACCTGTAATCATGTTCTTTACGTAGTCAGCATGTCCTGGGCAGTCAACATGTGCATAGTGTCTGTTATCTGTTTCATATTCTACGTGAGCTGTGTTGATTGTGATTCCTCTTGCTTTTTCTTCTGGTGCTCCATCAATTTCATCATAAGCTTCGAATTTAGCTTTTCCTAATAATGATAAATATTTTGTAATAGCAGCAGTTGTTGTTGTTTTTCCATGGTCAACGTGTCCGATTGTACCGATGTTAACGTGTGGCTTTGTTCTTTCAAATTTTGCTTTTGCCATTTTAAAATTCCTCCTTTAATTTTTAGTAAAGATTCTGTTTTTCTTTACCTTTATATTATTTTAAATTTAATAACTTCATTAAGTATAAACATTTTATAACAATCTTTTTCAAATTGCAAGTGTTTGCTATAATTCTTTTACACTTTTTGTATTAGTCTTCTTTTTTAGCTCTTGAAGCAACAATTGTTTCAAGTACTGATTTTGGAACTTCTTCATAATGAGATGGTTCCATAGAGTATGAACCTCTACCTTGTGTTTTTGAACGTAAGTCTGTTGCATATCCGAACATTTCAGATAATGGAATAAATGCATGTATTTCTTGCATTCCATCATTTGCATCCATACCTTCCATTCTACCACGTCTAGAGTTTACGTCTCCAATAACATCTCCCATGTATTCTTCTGGTACTGTTATTTCAACTTTCATGATTGGCTCTAAGATAACTGATTTAGCTTGTTTACATCCTTCTTTGAATGCCATAGATGCAGCAATCTTGAATGCCATTTCTGATGAGTCAACTTCATGGTAAGAACCATCAACTAATGATACTTTAAAGTCGATTACTGGATATCCAGCTAAGATACCACTTTCAGCAGCTTCTCTCATTCCTTGTTCAATTGGTTTGATATATTCTTTTGGAACTGCTCCTCCAACGATTTTGCTTTCGAATTCAATTCCTTTTCCTGGTTCTAGTGGTTCCATTTCAAACCATACGTCACCGTATTGTCCTTTACCACCAGATTGACGAATAAATTTACCTTGAACTTTTACTTTATTTCTGATTGTTTCTTTGTAAGCAACTTGTGGTTTACCTACATTACATTCTACTTTGAATTCTCTTTTTAATCTATCTACAATTATGTCTAAGTGTAACTCACCCATACCTGCGATAATTGTTTGACCTGTTTCTTGGTTTGTATATGCTTTGAATGTTGGGTCTTCTTCAGCTAATTTTGCTAAAGCTATTCCCATTTTTTCTTGAGCTGCTTTATCTTTTGGCTCAATAGCAATATCAATAACTGGTTCTGGGAATTCCATTGATTCTAGAATTATTGGATGTTCTGGATCACATAAAGTATTTCCAGTTGTAACATCTTTTAATCCTACTGCAGCTGCAATATCACCAGCATATACTTTTTCAATATCTTCTCTGTGATTTGAGTGCATTTGTAGAATTCTTCCTACTCTTTCTTTTTTATCTTTGCTAGAATTTAAAACTGTTGATCCTGTTTCTAATACTCCTGAATATACTCTAAAGAAGCATAATTTTCCAACAAATGGGTCTGTTGCAATTTTAAATGCTAATGCTGCAAATGGTTCACTATCAGAAGTTTTAGCTTCTGTTGGTTCACCATCTAATGTTTCACCTTTGATATGTGGTATATCAAGTGGTGATGGCATAAAGTCAACTATTGCATTTAATAGTTCTTGTACACCTTTATTTTTATATGAAGATCCACATGTTACTGGAACTATTGCGTTAGCTATTGTTCCTTTTCTTAATGCTTTTTTGATTTCTTCTTCAGATGGTTCTTCACCTTCTAAATATTTCATCATTAATTCTTCATCTTGTTCACATGCAGCTTCAATCATAGCTGTTCTCCATTTTTTTGCATCTTCAACCATATCTTCTGGAATATCTGTTTCTTCAATTTCTTTTCCTAAATCATCTTTATGGATGAAAGCTCTCATTTTAATTAAATCAACAATTCCTTTAAATTGGTCTTCTGCACCGATTGGTAATTGGATTGGTACTGGGTTAGCACGTAATCTATTTTTCAATTGGTCAACACAAAGCATAAAGTTTGCACCAACAATATCCATTTTATTTACATATACCATTCTTGGTACTTGATATTTGTCAGCTTGTCTCCATACTGTTTCTGTTTGTGGTTGAACTCCACCTTTTGCTGCTAATACTGTAACTGCTCCGTCAAGAACTCTTAAAGATCTTTGTACTTCTACTGTAAAGTCTACGTGTCCTGGTGTATCTATAATATTAATTCTATTATTTTTCCAGAAACATGTTGTTGCAGCAGATGTAATTGTGATTCCTCTTTCTTGTTCTTGTTCCATCCAGTCCATTGTTGCAGCACCTTCATGAACTTCACCTATTTTATGTGTTTTACCTGTGTAGAATAATATTCTCTCTGTTGTTGTTGTTTTACCAGCATCAATGTGAGCCATTATTCCTATATTTCTTGTTCTTTCTAATGGGTATGCTCTTCCTGCCATGTTAATATTTCCCTCCTTTTATTGGATAAAGGGTTAATGTACTTACACCCTTTTATTTTTTACATTTCTTATAATGTATAAATTTTTACGTTCCTATGCTTTAAATTTTGATTAAAAGTAATAAGATGTGCATTTTTAATAGTTATTTCAAGCCGAAGTCGTACGATGGTACGTCGAGGTTTGAAATAGTTATTGAAAATGTGCAGATTGTTGCTTTTAATCGAATTTTTACCATTTATAATGTGCGAAAGCTTTATTAGCTTCTGCCATTCTATGTGTATCTTCTTTCTTCTTAAATGCTCCACCGTTTCCGTTAACAGCATCCATGATTTCTCCTGCTAATTTTTCAGCCATAGTTTTTTCATGTCTGTTTCTAGCATAAGTTACTAACCATCTTAAACCTAAAGTTTGTCTTCTTTCAGGTCTAATTTCTAATGGTACTTGATATGTTGCTCCACCAACTCTTCTTGCTTTTACTTCAAGAACTGGCATAATATTTTCTAATGCTGCTTCAAATACTTCTAAAGGATTTTTTCCTTCTTTTTCTTTTATTATGTCAAAAGCATCATATACTATACCTTGAGCAACTGATTTTTTACCATCTAACATTATGTTGTTAATTAATTTTGTAACAACTTTGCTGTTATAAATTGGATCTGGTAATACATCTCTTTTTGCTATATATCCTCTTCTTGGCACTATTCTTCACTCCTTTTCTTTTTTTGATACCCATAAGGTATCTAAGTTACTCTGGAAAGTTTCTCTTTCCCGTATAGTGCTACATAATCTATTCTAAATTTAAGTACCTTAATTTAGTAAATTGTGTGCACTAATCTGATTTAATTTATTTTTTTATTTTTTTGGTTTTTTAGCCCCATATTTAGAACGAGCTTGCATTCTGTCTTTAACTCCTGCTGTATCTAATGTTCCTCTGATGATATGGTATCTAACACCTGGAAGGTCTTTTACTCTTCCTCCTCTGATTAGAACTACACTGTGTTCTTGTAGGTTATGTCCTATACCAGGAATATAAGATGTTACTTCATAACCATTTGAAAGTCTAACTCTGGCAACTTTTCTTAAAGCTGAGTTTGGTTTCTTTGGTGTTACTGTTTTTACAACAGTACATACACCTCTTTTTTGAGGAGCTCTGTTATTTGTTAGTGTTTTGTTTTTAGAGTTCCATCCATGTTGTAATGCTGGTGCTGTTGATTTTGCCTTTGTTGTTTGTCTTCCTTTTCTTACTAATTGATTAATTGTTGGCACTTAAATTTCACCTCTTTCCTTATATTTTTTAATTTTTTATATAAATTAAAACCGCTATAGATTTTCCATTTTAGGTTTTTCTATCGCGGTTTATATTTTATCATTTTTACTTCGTTATGTCAATATTTTTTACTTTATTTTATTAATATTTTCCTTCTGGCAATGCATTTGTACTATTTAATGCAAACAATTTTTTAAATATGTATTTAATTCCTGTCAATGCAACTACATCTCCTACTATATCTATATTTTGGTTTTTCATTGCATTTTTACAAATCTTAGAAATTGCATTTTTTTCCGTTTTACTTAGCTTAGTTGTATTTAAATATGAAAAATTATACGTTATTGGAACAGAACCTGTATCTAACAATATATTTTTTGAAAATGACATTGCATAATTATATATAAAACTACCAACATCATAATTATATTTTTGAGCAAATTGTTTTAAAACTTCACATATAATAGGATCTATTTTCTTTATTGCTTTTTTATCTAATAATTTATATTCTTCTATTGAATAATTTATTAATTCTTCTTTTATCTCGTCTCTTTTCTCTTTTAATTTTAGTAATATATTTCCAGCGACTAATTTTGTAGGATAAACCTTTATTTCTTTACCATTACTTATTTGTGCTTTATAAACAATTTCACCATCTTCGATTTTTGCTATTATATCTAATATTTCTGCATTTTCATTGTAATCAAATACTTTTTCTTGTTTCTCTTCATTTTTAAACGCAATAATTTCTTGTTCTTCCCTATTATTTATTAGCGAAGGTTCATTGTTTTGAGTTTGTTCTTCAACAATTTGTTCTACTATCGCTTTTGCTAGTTTTTCTATTTCATCTATTTCTGATTGATTTTTTTCTGTTTCTTTTTGAATTAGTTCTGGTTTATTTATTTCTTCTTGTTCAAATTCTGGGATTCTTATTTCCTCTATTGGTTCGAATTCTGGAACATTTACTTCTTCTATTGGTTCGAATTTTTCAACTTGAATTTCTTCTATTGGTTCCATTTCTTCTACATTTATTTCCTCTATAAATGGCAATACCGCTGTTTCTTCTTCAACTTCTTCTATCTCTTCGATATTTTGTTTTACTTCTTGCTTCCATTCTTTATTTCTAAAATTATTCTTTAAATTAACTAATTCAGTTAGTTGAACCTCCTGATTTTCTATCTCTTCTGCTAATTGTTGAATTTTATTATTATAAATTTCACATTGTCTGTCTTGAATTTCATCTTCTTGTTTAGCTTCTTGAGAAACCTCAGGAACTCTTCCAAATCTTTCATAAAATTCTTGTTTTTGAATTTCATATTTTGCTTTTCTTTCTTTTTGAATTGTTACTTTTTCTTGTAGTTCTTCTATGTGTTCATCTAATTTACGAGCTTTTCTTATTCCTTCGGCAATTAAATTATCAACCATAAGATTTACTACTTTTTTTACATCTATATATTTTACATCGAGTTTATTTTGTAATTCTTGACTTTGATTTCCCAATTCTGCAATTTGTTTTCCAAGCATGTTAATCTCTGCCTCATATTCATTACTATTGGCATCCTTTTTTTGATTTCTATTTTGAGCTAATATATTTCTTTCATTTTCTATTTGTGAAATTTTCTGTTTTGCTTGTTTTGATTCATCAATAAAATTATTTATGATTTTTTGTATTTCTTCTAAACCATTCATTTTTCTAATCTTATCAAGTAATTTTATTACTTAATAAACTCCTTTCATTAGTGATATATTGTATTACATTCTTTATTCTAACACAATGATTTTTTTTCCACAAGCACTTTTTGTAAATTTTTTTCTTTTTTTGTTTTTTATTGTTTTTTTAAGTCTTCTAACGCTCTATCCGCAAGCTTTCCGTATTTTATTTTTTTGTCTTTGATTTTTTCATTTAATGCAGGAATTATTCCAAAATTTGCATTCATAGGTTGAAATTTTTCATTTTCGGTTGATATATATTTTGCTAATGCACCAATTATTGTAGTTTCAGGAAATGTTACTTTTGTATTACCAGTATATTTTTGGCAAGCATTGATAGCCGCAACAAGTCCAGATGAAATTGATTCAACATATCCTTCAACTCCTGTTATTTGACCTGCAAAAAATATATTATTATTTAACTTTAAATTATATGTTTCATCTAATAATTTTGTAGAATTAATATATGTATTTCTGTGCATCACTCCATATTTAACAAATTCAGCATTTTCAAGACCAGGTATCAAACTGAATACTCTTTTTTGTTCTCCGAATTTCAAGTTTGTTTGGAATCCTACCATATTAAATATTTTTCCTTCAACATCATCTTGTCTTAATTGCACTACAGCATATGGTCGTTTTCCTGTTCTTGGGTCATCAAAGCCTACGGGTTTTAGTGGTCCAAATCTTAATGTATCTAAGCCTCTTTTTGCCATAACTTCTACTGGCATACATCCCTCAAAAATTTCACGTTTTTCGAATTCATGTAACATTACTACTTCTGCATTTATTAATTCATTACAAAATCTCTCATATTCTTCTTGATTCATAGGCAAATTAATATAACTAGCTTTTTGTGCGTTTATTCTATCTTTCCATTGTTCAATTGTTTCTTCTTTTTTCTTTTCTTGCTCATATCTGTCACCCCAAAAAGCTATATTAAAATCAATACTTTCTTTTGTTATAATTGGTGCTGCTGCATCATAAAAATATAACTTATCTTGCCCTGTTATTCTTGCAATTTCTTCTGCCATTCCTTTTGATGTTAATGGTCCTGTTGCTATAATTACAATACCATCTTTACTCATTTCTGATATATCTGTTATTTCTTCATTAACCACTTCAATTAATGGATTTTCATTAATCAATTTTGTGATTTTTTCAGCAAATTTTTCTCTATCAACTGCCAATGCTTGTCCTGCTGGAACTTGTGTTTCATCAGCAGTTTTTATTAATAATGAATCTAAATATCTAAGTTCCTCTTTTAACAATCCACATGCATTTGTATGTAAATTAGATTTAAAGGAATTGCTACATACTATTTCCGCAAAATTTTTATTACTATGTGCTTCCGTAAATTTTTTAGGTTTCATTTCATATAGTTTTACTTTTATTCCCCTTTTGGCTATTTGATATGCCGCTTCACATCCTGCAAGCCCTCCTCCAATAACTGCTATATAATCTTTCATAACTTTAATCCTTTCTTTTAAAATATTAATCTGGAGCTATTATAGAATGTCTCCAGATTAAATTTATTCAAACAATTTCATAATATCTTCTTTTGACAATTTGCTTATAAAAGAAGTTTTTGTATCAAGAACATTATCTATTAATTCTGATTTTTTCTTTTGAAGTTCATATATTTTTTCTTCTATAGAATTTTTAGTTATTAATTTATAAACTTGTACATTGTTTTTTTGTCCAATTCTATAGGCTCTATCTGTTGCTTGATTTTCAGCTGAAGCATTCCACCATGGGTCGTAGTGTATTACCATATCTGCACCAGTTAAGTTTAATCCAGTTCCTCCTGCTTTTAATGAAATTAAAAAAACTTTTATATTTTTATTTTCATTGAATTCATCTACCATTTTGATTCTCTCATCAACTTTTGTAGAACCTGTTAATTTAAAATATGTTATTTCATTTTTTTCTAGTTCTTTTTCAATTATCTCAAACATCGAAGTATATCCTGAAAATAGTAAAATCTTATGTCCCGCTTCTGTCGCATCTTTTATAATTTCTATACATTGTTCCAACTTGCTGCTACCATCATTATAATCTTTTATAAACAAACTTGGGTGACAACATATTTGTCTAAGTCGTGTTAATGCAGCCAAAACTTGAATATGGCTTCTTTCAAAGCCTTGCATATTTATAGTTTCAGCCAAATCTTGTTTGGCTTGTGCTAAATAATTCAAATATATTTTTTCCTGTTCATCTTTCATTTGATTATTTAAAACTGTTATTGTCTTTTCAGGCAATTCTGTTAGAACTTCTTTTTTAGTTCTTCTTAACACAAATGGTTCAATTAACATTCTTAATTTTTTCATAGCTCTTTGACTATCTTCTTTTATAATTGGAACTTCATATTCTGTTTTAAATTTTTTATAATTAAATAAATATCCTGGCATTATATAATCAAAAATTGACCACAATTCTGCTAAGGAGTTTTCAATTGGAGTTCCTGTTAAAGCATATCTTGTGTCTGCTAATATTTCTTTTACAGCTTTTGCATTTTGTGTGTTACTATTTTTTAAATATTGTGCTTCATCTGCAATAGAAAATCTAAATTGATATTTAGTAGCTTTATATGATTCCACATCTCTTTTTAGCAAATCATATGAAGTTATGACTAAATCATATTCTCCAATTTTGCTTATTTGTTCTCTACGCTCTTCTGCATTTCCTTTTATTACTAATGTTTTTAACTTATTAGTAAATTTTTGTGATTCATTTTGCCAGTTTAAGGCAAGTGAACTTGGACAAATTACTATAGATGCTCTTGTTTCTTCGTCTTTGTTTTCTTCAATATATCCTGCTATAATCGATAACATTTGAATTGTTTTTCCAAGTCCCATATCATCCGCTAATATCCCACCAAATTTGTAATTATCTAATGTTTTTAACCATTTATATCCTGTTTTTTGGTAATATCTTAATATTTTATCTAGACTTGGTGGAATTTCTATATCATCTTCGCCTTTTTCTTTTTCTAATTCATTTATTATTTTTTTGTATTCTGTATTTTTTGTTATAACTGTATTATTAACCGTTTTTAACAATTGATTTAAATATAAACTTCTATTTACAGGTAGTCTTACTTCACCTTTTTCTAAATCTTTAAAATTAATATTCATTCCTGTGATTAATTTATCTATAAATTCTATATCCGGATTTTCTTCTAGGTCAACAAAACTCCCATCTTTTAATTTATGATATTTTTTCTTTAATTCATATTTGCTCATTATTTCTTTTAATTCAGAAATATCTATATTTAAATTCTCTAAATCAACTGTTAGCAAATTATTTTCTACTTTTATTCCTATATTTCCTATTTTAGGCTGTTTTATTTGTTTTGCTTTAAAATTGTCTGTTACCATTACTTCAAATTTTTGCATATATTCATTTATATCGTTTGTTAAAAATTCATATATTTTTTCTTCTGTTGGAAGTATAAAACATTCTTTTTGTGCATAATACATAAAACCAGATTTTCTAAACATATTTAGTGCTTTATTTTCTGACACTATGTCTCTAGGATATTTTATTTGTATTTTTTGCTGTAATGGATTGAATTCTTCTTCTCCATAGCAGAATCTTGCATCTGCTAATATGTAGTCATTTTTGTCATAATCCAAGAATATTTTTACTCCTAATTTCTTAGGTTTGTATTGTTCCAATTGTTTTTCATCTATTCCTTTGAATTCAATGTTACTTTTCATTCTTAATAATATTACTGAAAATAATTCTGGAAGTTGTTCTTTTCCAAATGTTAATTCTGTCATAAAATTGTCTTTTAGTATTTTTAGTAATTTGAATGTTGTATTTTCATAGTTTTTATCACATCTATATAGCGTGTTTTCCACTAATAAATATTGAAATTCTTTTCCTGATATCACATCTATGTCTTTTAATATGTCTATTTTTTTATTTAAAACAATTTGGTATTCTTCTTTTCCTTTTTTCTTCATTATAAAATGTATATCTGGATTTTCATCTTTTAATTCTATATCTTCTTCTTTGTATTCTAATTGAAAAGCTATTTTCTTTCCCTTTAATATATCAAAAATTTCATCTATTCCACTGTTGTTTAATAATATATATCCCTCATTTAGAGCTTTTCCGTAGTATCTATAACTTGAATTTGCATTTGAATTTACAAATCTTATTATTTCCGAATGTTTCAATATAAATTCTAAAAGTTCTATATCTTCTGCTTCAAACATTTCTTTTTTGTGTACAAATTCTAGTTTATTTCCATATTTGTATTTTTCCCTTGTCATCATTCTATCAAAAAATTCAGTTAAATCTTTAAGTTTATACATTCTTTGATTTCCGATTTTGAATTCTACTCTTAAATTATTTGCATATTTGTCATAAATTAATTTAGGTTCGATTCTAACTTTTTCTTTAATTTCCTCTTGTTCACTTGAATCTTCTATCTCTCTCATTTCTTCTGCATAAAATTCGTTTACTATTTGCTTGAAATTTCTGTACTTTGAATCTGTTCTTATAGTTTTGTGTAAATCCACAACATTTGAGCCTTTTATCATTTCTTCATATTTACTATTATTAGAAAATTCCATCATTGTTGCAACAACATGTTTACATGCAGCATATCTTTTTTGATAATCTGGGCATTCACATGTTACATCTATTATTTCTCCGTTTTCTACACTTACATGTGTTCTATATATATCTTGTCCTGTTACTTTTCCTGTTAAATCAAAATTATTTTCATCATTATAATTGATTTTTTCAATTGACACTCTTCCAGTTCTTACATATAATCTGGCTTTTTGTACTCTTTCACTTCCAGCATCATTATATAATTCATTTATTATTTCATCATTTACCAACATACTATTTCCCCTTGTTATTTCTGGTTTTCTATTATACAATATTTTCTTTTCTTTTACAATAGAAAAAAAGACATATTTACACTAAAATAATGTAAATATGTTCTTAATCTTATATATCAAAGAAATATGTAGCTTCTAGATCTGATTCAAATACTAATAATGCTAATGGATATTTTGTATATGCAATTCCTATTGTGCCATATTGTTCTTTTGGCTCTGTGAATCCCATATGCCAACGAATTGCATATTTTTCTTCACTTGTTAATTTCATATATTCTGTAATCATCATAACTGATTTTTCTCCATGTCCATATGGTATTGTATCATCTACTGTATAATATGGTACTTTTTCCCACACACCTAATGCATTTTTTGCATTTCTATAATCGATTTTATAAAAGTTTGCTTTACATACATCATGTAATAATGCAACTATCTTTAAAGTATCATCTGATACTTCAATTTTCTTAGATGAATTTTTTACCTTTTCTACTAATATTTCATATACTTTCATACTGTGTTCTACAAGTCCACCTGCATAATTTCCATGAAATCTTGTACTTGCTGGTGCTGTGAAAAAGTCTGTACTTTCAAGAAACTTTATAAAATCTTCCATTCCTTCTCTATTTACTGTTCTTAATATTTTTAAAAATTCTTCTTTCAATTTATTCTACATTCCTTTCATGCTATTTCTTTTTTCTTCTATTACTTTTATTACTTCTTTTGCTTCTTCTTCTATTGTCATATGTGTTGAATCTATATATGTTGCATCTTCTGCTTGTACTAATGGTGCAATTTCTCTTTCTGTTTCTAATTTATGTCTTTCTTTTATGCTTTCAAGCACTTCCTCATAGGTTGTTTTTATTCCTTTTTCTATATCTTGATTATATCTTCTTCTTGCTCTTTCTTCTACTGAACAATCTAAAAATATTTTTACATCTGCATTTGGAAATACTACTGTCCCTATGTCTCTGCCTTCCATTATGATATCAGCTTTTTCTCCCATTTTTCTTTGCATTGGAGTTATTTTGTCTCTTATCTCTTTAATTGCTGCATATTTGGCAACTAAAGCATCCACCTCTGGTGTTCTTATCTCTTTTGAAACATCCTTTTTATTTAATAACACTATTTGCTTTCCATTTTCATTCTTTAGTTCAATCTCAATGTTTTTTAGAATTTCTTTTATCCCCTCAATATTACTACAATCAACGTTTTTATTCATGCATTCTAATGCTACACACCTGTACATTGCTCCTGTATCTATACTTACTAAGTTTAATTTTTCTGCAATTATTTTTGTTATAGTTCCTTTTCCGCTTCCTGCTGTTCCATCAATAGCTACTATAAATCCCATAATTTTACCTTCCTTAATTTTATTTTTTTGTTAATATAAATCCTGTTGATATAAATCTTGTTCTATGTGCACCTGAACTATCCACAGGGTCATTTATTATTTTTCCATCTACTACCATTACACTTGATGTTCCACCATCTAAGTTAGCAGCATTATAAGCTCCATATCTTTCCATTATTTCTATCAAGTCATTCATGTCTGCACCTGGTTCTTTTAGTGTTCTTCCATCTACTACTAAAAATAATACTATTCCATCTTTTCTTTGGCCTATTGCTGTACGAGGTGCTGTTCCCCATCCACCATTACCAAGAACTTTTGAAGCTTTACCATTTATTATTAAAAATGGGCCAAATGTAACACCATCTCTTATTTTCATTTCTTGAGATTGTTTTACTGTCATTTTTCCTAATACAAGTTTGTCATCTTGTGTAAATCCTATTAATCCTCCTGAACCATTCCATGTTTTTGAAGTTATTAATTTTCCACCAGAATATGTTATTCCTAAAGGATTTGCTCCATTACTATTAAAATTAGGATCTTCAAATCCACCACCATTTATTGCTATTAATGCATCATTGTCTTTTGCCATCTGTGTTAAATATTGTCCACTTGTTCCTAATTTTTTTGTATATACTGTTTTTATTCTTGATGGTTCATATATTGCTGCTAAATACCCGCTATATCCTTTTCCTTTTATATTGATTATTTTATAGTCTGCATTTGCATCTCTTTCTAATATTTCTCTTTCATATTCATTTTCATATTCTTTTTGAGTTGCAGTTTTATTTATTACTATTGTGTTTGTGTCTGTTACTTCGTTTACCTCTTTTACTTTGTTTTTGTCTAATACTGCATTTATTGTATCGTCATCGTAAAACCAAGTTGCTAAATATTGATGTGTCATTGTCGTCATTGCTGTTGTTATTAGCCAATCCCTAAATCCAGAATATGGACCATATAATAAAAATCCTCCTGAACATACTCCTAATATGACTAATATTATAAATATCAATAATATTTTTTTCCAGTTTTTCTTCTTTTTCTTTTTATCTTTATCTTTTTGTAATGCTTTTGGTAGTTCTTCAATTTCTTTATTTTTTTTCATCTTTATTTTTTCCAATCCTTTCTATTGTATCCTAAATTAATTCAAAATTAACCTTTTTCTTTCAATATCTTGTTCATTATAACAATTTTTTTTCTTAATAGCAACATATATATTAAATTTTTTTGCATGTAATTTTATACGTTAATGGTTTATTTTACTTTAATCCAAGAAGCCATATAAATATAAGCTTTTGTGAAAAAATATTAAAACCATTATTTTTTCTATTAAAAAAGCGAGTCTAAGATTTTCTATCAAATACAAATTTTAAGAAAATCTAAGATTTGCCATATTTATCTAGTACAGAAAGTCCTCCTACAATGAGAACTTTCCTACTAATAAAAATAGAGCAGATTACAAATCCACTCTATAACTAATATTTCTAATTTAATATTCAACATCTTTAATTTTGTTTGCTTTTTTTCTTATTCTTTGTATTGCTGTATCAACAGATTTTACTTTTGCATTTAGCTTAGCAGCTATATCCGCATAGCTTTTTCCTTTTTCATATTCATGCAACACTTGTAATTCGAATTTACTTAATGCCTCTTTTATTTTATTTTCCATACTTTCAAAGTATTCTCTTTCTGCAATTATATCTGATGGATCATCAAGTGCTTTTATATCAAGTATATCTATTTTATCAACATCTTCATTATCATCATATGCCGCAGCATTTAAAGATACTGATGAATTTAATGGAATATGTTTTTGCCTATTAGAATTTTTTACAGCTGTAATCAACTGTCTTTCTATACACATATTTGCAAATGTTTTAAATGAGTTCTGCTTTTCCGTATCAAATGATTTAACAGCCTTATATAACCCTATCATTCCTTCTTGTACTATATCTTCTTTTTCTGCTCCTATCATAAAAAACTTATTTGCTTTCATATTTACAATATCATTATATCTTTTCATTAAACAGTCTAATGCTACGTGATCATCATTTTTTATATTTTCTATTAATTTTTCGTCTGTCATTTGTGTATATTCATTTTCATTAATTGAAAACATATCTTTTTCCATTATTGTGTCTTGTCCTCCTAATAAATATATATTGATATTATACCATTCAAATTATTGTTAAGTCAATGCTTTCAGCCATTTTTCCGGGGAAATTTAATCATGCACATCTGAGATCGCTTTTTTTCCGTGCAAGTGTCATTTTAACATATTTTTTCATATTATATATTAATCTTGGCATAAGCCAGTATGAAAGGAAGTTTTTTTATATGGATTTAGATGAAAAAAGACCAGAGCCAATGCATCCATTTGTTGACATCGATGGATTCATTGCAGATGGAAAACAATTTGATTTAGATATAGTTTTAGCAAATGACCACAGAGACGTTATTTATGGTGTTGTAAGAGATTGCTTCAAAGAACCAGTTCGTGATGCTGTTGTTAAATTAGTTGAAGTTGATTTTAAATTTGGAAAAAAAGAATTAAAACCTGTTTCTCATACATTCACAGATGATGAAGGCGAATTCGTTTTCGGTCCTCTTTGCCCTGGTAAAAAATATGCTATTCAAATTTGGAAAGATGATGTAAAACACATCAAAGTTTGCGCAAAATGCCATCATGAGGGTAAATGCTTAAAAGGTATTAAACTTGACTGTGATGATTTTAAACCTTGCGACAAACCTTGTGACAGACCTTGTGATAGATGTGAATGTGAGAACGAATAATTTTCTCAACATTAAAAGCTGATTTCTTAATGAAATCAGCTTTATATCATGCCCATTTTTCTTGCCCACTTTTTTCCTTTTTTAGTAATCTTTTTAGTCGTCATATCATTATCAGTCCAAGCCATAATAACTCCTGTTGTTATTAAACTTCCTACCATTAATCCTTTAACAAATTTCATGTATAATCACTCACTTTCTAATTGTTTTTACTATTTTTATTATGTCTGTTTTTGAATTGTTTATACTCTTTAAATAAGGTATATATTTCATGAATGGCAATTACTGCCAAAAAAATCCCAAATAATTTTTTCAATTTAAAAACATCCATATTTACCGAAATATTAGCTCCTATTATTGCTCCTAATACTCCACTTAGTGATACTATTATTGCTAATTTTGTATCTATATTTTTATTTTTATAATTTACTATTATTGCTGAGATTGCTGTTGGTATAAAATATATTAAGTTGGTTGCCTGGGCTATATGTTGCTCCATCTTTGCAAATATTGTTAACAAAAATATTAGTATTGTTCCTCCGCCCATTCCTATTCCGCTAAATATTCCTGCAAATATGCCTATTAGTATCTGCTTCATACCCTCTCCTTTATAATACAAATATCATTCTAGCAGAATAATATAAAATAAATAATATGAAGATTATTTTTAAGATATAATCAGGAATTTTTTTCAATACCTTAGCACCTATATATCCACCTATTACTCCACCTATTGCACATAAGCCTCCTGCTTTCCAATCTATGTAATTATTTTTGTAATAAAAAATACTACTTATCATTACCATTATTAGCATACATGTTAATGAAGTTGCTCTCGCTTTTTTTGGTTCAATCTCCAACATATATATAAAAGCTGGCACAAGCACTAATCCTCCACCTGTTCCAAATAAACCACATACAATTCCTGCTAATATTCCAATTATAATTTTTTTCATATTCACTCTTACCTTTTTGTACGTCTAAAATTCGTGTAGAGAACTCACATGCTAGACAATTTTCTCTACAGAACAAATAAGAAAAATTGAAAATTTTTCTTTGATTTGTTCTCGCCCGATTTGAGTTTTCGACTAAAAGGAGAAAATCTCAAAGGGCTAGCGATTGTAGCTTATTATATAATAGGAAAGTATGACTTTCCTATTATATAATAAAAAGATGGTATCCTTTTACCATCTTTATCTTTTCCTGTTTTTGATTTTCTATTCTTTTATATTTTCATCTTTCACAAAATATTTTGTTCCTAACATTTTATCTGGCAAATATTGTTGTTCTACCCAATGGCCTGGATAATCATGTGGATATTTATAACCTTCATTATATCCTAATTCTCTCATCTTTTCTATTGGTGCATTTCTTATATGCATTGGTATTTCACCAGTTTCTTTATTATTAACATCTTCTATTGCCTTATTTATTCCTAAATATGTAGCATTTGATTTTTTACAACGTGCCACATACACTGCCGCTTCTGCTAATATTATTCTTGCTTCTGGCATACCTACCATATGAACTGCCTGCATTGCAGAAGTCGCTATTACTAATGCCTGAGGGTCTGCTAATCCAACATCTTCTGAGGCGCATATAACAATTCTTCTTGCTAAAAATACAGGATCTTCCCCTCCATTTAATGCTCTTGCTAAATAAAACAATACTGCATCTGGGTCTGAACCTCTCATTGATTTTATAAATGCACTTATATTATCATAATGTGTGTCTCCATTTTTATCAAATATAGCTTTTCTGTTTTGAATACTATTTTTGATAACTTCATCTGTTATATGTATATATCCATCTGCTTCCATATTTGTAGTTAATACCGCAACTTCTAGTCCATTTAATGCTGTCCTTACATCTCCATTTGCAATATCCGCTATTTTCATTAATGTACTGTCTTCTATTTTTACATTATATTCTCCAAGTCCTTCTTGGCTTGTTAATGCTCTTTTTAATATATTATAAATATTTTTTTCAGTTAATGGTTCTAATTTGATTACCATTGACCTTGAAATTAGCGCTTTATTTACTTCAAAATATGGATTTTCTGTTGTTGCTCCTATCAAAATTATTGTTCCATTTTCTACAAATGGCAATAATGCATCTTGTTGAAGCTTGTTGAATCTATGAATTTCATCTATAAATAGTATGCTTTTTCCTGCTGGATTAAACATAAAATTCTTGGTTTCTTCTACGATTTTTTTTATGTCTGAAACACCTGCAGTTACTGCATTTATTTTATAGAATTTGTATTTAGTTGTTTCACTTATTACTTTGGCAAGAGATGTTTTGCCACACCCTGGTGGTCCAAATAAAATTATGCTTGATAATCTATCTGCTTTTATAGTCCTATATAATAGTTTTCCTGGTCCTATCACATGTTCTTGCCCTTCATATTCTTCTAATGTTTTTGGCCTCATTCTATATGCCAATGGTTCTGCTTTATTCATCTTTCTTTTCCTTTCACACAAATTATAAAACGTTCATTAAAAATTGTCAATAGATATTGCGAACATTTTTTTGTAAAATGCTTGACTTTTATTTTTTTTATATTTATAATACTTTCTGTGAAAGGATGATTAATATGTTAGCATATATAAAGGGAACTTTAGAAATAAAATTAAAAAATTATGTAGTTATTGATGTTGGTGGTTTGGGATATAAGGTTTTTATGTCTGAAAGTTCTATAGATTCACTTGGAGAAATTGGAGAAATCGTAAAAGTTCATACTTATTATAGAGTTAGAGAAGACGATATTAGTATTTATGGTTTTAAAACCCAAGAAGAACTTAGAACTTTTGAATTGCTTTTAGGTGTTAGCGGTGTTGGAGCCAAAAGTGCATTAGTAATGTTATCTTGCATAGAACCTTCTGAATTTGCAATTGCAGTAATCTCAAATAATGTAAAATTGCTTACACAAGTTCCAGGAATTGGGACTAAATCAGCACAAAGAATTATTTTAGAATTAAAAGATAAGTTAAAGGCTGAACAATCAGAATTAGATAAAGAAAAATTAGAAGAAGCAAAATTACAATCAGTTAAAGTTAATGAAAATGTTCAAGAAGCAACTTCTGGTCTTATGGTTCTTGGCTATTCTCGTAAAGATATTGAAAAAGTCTTTGAACACCTTGCAGTTGAATCTCTTTCTGTTGAAGACTTAATTAAAAAAGGATTAGTTTTATTAACAACAAAATAAACTAGCTAAATTTTAGCTAGTTTATTTATATATCTTATTTAAAACAATTCCAACATAGTGAACTATTTGTGTTGAATTTCTATTTGCAATTTCTTTACCAATAGCTTTGCCTCCAACTGTTATAGCCGCAACACTTGCACTTATAACAAATTGTAAATTAACTCCTGTTTTTTCTGCAATTTTTGCTGCTATTAATGCACTTATAGAACCACTTAAAACTCCACATATATCTCCTATTACGTCTGCACATATATTTGCAACTTTTGCTGCATTTTTGATTAATTTGATTGACGTTTTTGCTCCAACAGCTTTTTTTGTTGCTTTAGCATGAAATTCATGTTCTTTTGCCACAGTTACTGCTACACCTATTATATCAAATAATATACCTATTAGAATTACTACAATTAATATGATTACTGACGCAACCATATTTAAATTATTTACACCATTATTTGATATGTATGAAAATGCCATTGATAATATAAATGTTGTTATAAAAATTTCAATAAACCATTTTGCTTTCGAGTGTTCTTTTTCTTTTTCCTTTTTCATTCTTCTATCATTTCTCCTTATCGTAAAACAAAGCGAGATTTTTATCTCGCTATTAATTATTATCATATTCAAGATGGTAAAACCAGAGTAAATTTTACGGTTTAGGTCTAGTTGAATTTCTCTATTCTTTACTATGCATTACTACATAGCTGTTTCCATTTAAAAGAACACCTACATATTTCATTAGGCACTAGATCGCCACTTAAGTCCGTACCTTAATCCTCAGATTCCTATGCTTTTTTAAGCAAACATTCTAGAAGTTTTCCTTAACATACTATTGTTTATTATTAGTCTTTTTTGCAAGTGTAATTTCATATGTTATTATAATCCCAATACCCTCACTCAAGACAGGCTACTCTATGTATTTTGTGTCTTGGCACTCACCATAGGTTACACTTAAAAGATATTTTTTAAGTCTCAGCGAAACAAGGGAGTCCTGTATATGCCATTATACCATACCCTGGTTTCTTTCATCCTACTCACACACAAAACTGGCATTTCGCGCACAAACAAGATGCTTCATCGGTATGCCCTTTAGTGGATTTTTAGCCCCACCCTCATAATAAATAGTACGACTAGAATAATGCACCATCGATATTTATTATACCAAATTTATCCATTTTTTCAAGTCGTTCTTTTGTTCTTATTTTCTTTTTTTTGCCAATCTACAGCTTTCTTTATTCGTTTTTTTATGTTTTTTTATAGTTTTCATCTTTTTTCTTGATTATATATGTTTTTTTATTTCATTATAAATTTCCTCATGTATGTCTTCAATACTTCTTATTTCTCCGTCTTTTACACATTTTATTTCATACCAGTTATATTTTTTGGCCACATCACATGCTGCATTATATGCATCTTTTAAATGGTCTTTATCTCTTTCATGTATATCTTTTTTACTTTCATGAGTAAATTTATTTTCTCTTTTCTTAATCAACTCTAATGATTTTTCAACTGGCATATTTAAGAAAAATACTTCTGATGGTACTGGCAATCCATATAAATTAAATTCAAAATCACAAAGCCAATCTAAAAACTTTTTTCTTTCTGTTTCATCTTTTATTTTACCTGCCTGATGTACCATATTTGATGTTGTATATCTGTCTGCTAATATTATTCCTCCATTATCATAATATTCCTTATATCCCATTTTAAATGTAGCATATCTATCTGCTGCATAAAATGTTGACGCAATATATGGACTTATATCTTTAGCATTTTTTCCAAATTCTCCTGATAAATACATTTTTACCAGTGCTGAACTTGGTGAATCATAATTTGGAAAACTTACCTTTTTATATTCTATATTTTCTTTTATTAGTCTTTTTTCTAATTGTTCTAGTTGAGTTTGTTTACCGCTTCCATCTGTTCCATCAATAACAAATAATTTTCCCATCTTTTTTCCTCCTTTTAATACAAAAAAATAGAACTAGATAACTGGTTTGTTAAGCAATCTATCTAGTTCAATAAACGATTTTTAAATATATAAATATATGATTTATGCTGTTATTTTAGCAAAAACAATGCCATAAGTCAATAAATATCGACATTTTTTTTAAATTTTATTTTTCTTAAAAATTCCTTTAAAAAAGTTAATTATTTTTTTGAATATTCCAGGCTCTTTATATTGTACTAGACTATTTTCATTTTCTGTTAACTGTTCTTCATCTTCTTTTTGCAGTTTTTCTTTTATTTCAGGGCTTGCTAAATAGTCTCTATATATCAAGCCTAATATTGTGACTGTTTCTGGCTTTAAATCTTGCTCCTTAATCGGTTCTTGTATATTTGTTTTATAATTTAGAGCTTTGTTTTCTGAAATTACTTGCCTAAATTTTTGCGGTATTTTACTACTAATATCTATTGGCATTAATTTTATTATTTCATCTACTTCAGAAAAAGCTTCTTCATACACTCTTTCCACTGTTTCCTCCTATGTTCTTATTCTATAATTCCATACTAACTTCTTTTGCAATCTCTACATCATTAGTAAATAGTATTTCCTTCTTTTTTTCTTCTTGGGCTATTTTACTTTTCATAGTTTCTCTTTCTTTTGCATTTTTTAATTCGAAACATCTTTCTACTAATCCCATATATGCATCATTTTTTTCTTGAATAGCAACTCTTTCCATTACAAGTTCTGCAAATTTTTCTCTTTTATATTTTTTTACAATTTCTCTATATGTGTCTGAACCAATTTCATCTAAATATTCTTCTAAAATCTTTTGACATTTTCTTGCTTGCCCTATTTTTCCCATAGATAGTGCTTTTTGTTGCACATCTATACTACCATAACATGCTAGTAGTCTGCTATCAATTAAGTTTGGGTCTCTGGGTTCTTCTTTTAATTCTTTATTATCATATTTGTCTGATACTTCTTGCATTAGAACTACTTTTAAGTTTTCTAAATCGTTTTCTTGTGATATTTTTTCTAAGTTTTTATTTAGTTGCTCATATACTTTTTTATCTTCTGATGATATTTTAGCAAAATTTGTATAGTATTTCATTTTTATGTTTTTTATAGCATTTACTATCTTTTTTACATTTTCACATGCTTTTAAGTATCTTGCTTCTTCATCTATCTTTTCGTATTCCATTTATAGTTCTCCTTTGTTTATCATATACATTTTAATTATAGCAAATCAACTATTTTTTGTAAACATTTTTTTGAAATTTTGTACTATTTAATTCAAATCATTAAAAGTCGCTAAATTTTTTATTGCAGGTTCATAAATATTTTTTCCAGTATAATCGAATCTACTTCCATGACAAGGACAATCCCATGTTTTGTCGAGATTATTCCAAGATAGCAAACAACCTAAGTGAGCACAGTTAGGCTTTACTGCATAAATTTTTCCAACTTTATCTTTATATATTCCTACATTTTCTCCATTTATTTTTAATATAACACCATTATCATTTTCAATTTGTTCAACACTATATGGTTCTATTTTAAATTTATTTAAAGCAATAGAATTTGCTGTCTCTTTTACCATATTTTCAACTTCCCATCGATTTTTTATTGGTTTAACTCTAGTTGCTGTAAAAACATCTGCATATTTATTTGGTTTCTTCATAATCTCATCAGAAACTATTTGAGCAGCAACATTTGTGGAAGTCATTCCCCATTTTTTAAACCCTGTTCCTACATAAACATTTTTTATCAGATTTGAAAATTCTCCTATATATGGGATTTTATCTAATGATATACAATCTTGTGTATTCCATCTATATAATATTTTACAATCAGGATATAACGCTTTTGCCTTTTTCTCAAGCATTTCATAGTGATTCTCATCTGGTATTGCTTCTCCTGTTTTATTTCCGTTTCCACCTATCAAAAGCACATCTTTTCCATTATATTTTGCTGTTCTAAAAGAATACAATGGCTCTTTAACATTGATATACATTCCTTGTGGTAATTTACTTTTGGTTTCTATTGCAATTAAATATGAAGTAGATTGATACATTTTTCCAAAATAAAATCCAGGCATATTTACAATAGGAAAGTGTGAGGCAATAACTACATATTTAGCATATACATTTCCATTTTCTGTACAGATTTTATATTGTTCATTATCTTTTTTCACATCTGTAACTTTTGTATGTTGATATATTTTGTTTTCCTTAAGTATAGCTTCTGCTAATCCTATCATATATTTTCTTGGGTGAAATTGTGCCTGATTCTCAAATTCGATAGCTCCTTTTATTTTTATTGGTAAATCTATTTTGGTTACAAACTTTGCTTTTTTCCCTAATTTTTTTACAGCCTCTACTTCTTTTTCTATTTCTATTACTTCATCTTCTTTAGTTGTATATACATATGATTTTTCTTCGCAAAAATCACACTCAATTTTTTCTTCTTCTACTATTTTTTTTATATTTTTTATTGCATTTTCATTTGCTTCTAAATATTTTTTAGCAAATTCTTCTCCATAATCATCTATTAAATGTGCATAAAACAAGTCATGTTGACTTGTTATTTTACCAGTTGTGTTTCCACTTGCTCTTTTTCCAATCTCGTCTTTTTCTAAAACAGTAACCTTAAATCCATTTTGGCTCAAATAATATGCTGTAGTAAGTCCAAATAAGCCTCCTCCTATTATACATACTTCTGTTGTTTCATCTCTTTTTAAACTCTCTAACTTGATTTTATCTTTTGTTGTTTCTATCCATAATGACTCCATTTTTTTCCTCCTTTTGCTTATTTTGCCACTTTTTATTCAAAATATACTATAAATTATAGTTACAAAATCTAGTCTATTTGAGTTGTTATCTCTATAATACAAAAAAATCGACTATGATTTTTTACTTCATCATAGTCAATTTTTTTCATAGTTCATTTTAAGTTTTCTATTTCTACCTCGCTTAACCCTGTTATTTCTGCTATTTGTTTAGCTGGAATTTTTTGTTTTTTCAACTTTTGAGCTATTTCTTTTTTTCCTCGTTTTAGTCCTTGTTCCAGTCCTTCTTCTCTAGCACAATCAAGTGCAGACTTTTCTTCTAGCTTTGACATTAATCTAATTTCCGCCAATCTTTTAACTTCTTCATCTCCTGTTAGAACTTCATAGTTTTCAACAGCTCTTTTTACTTTATCATTTTCTTTACATGCCATTTCTAACAAGTCCCTCCTCTCCATGTCCAGAAACGCACTCCATTGGTTTATTCGTTTTGTCATATCCGGATTTTTGTTTCTAAACTTTTCTAATTCTATATAATAATATTTTACATCATTATTTATCTCATATTCTCTATGTTCTTTTACTACTCTTACTGTTTCTGTAATATATTCTGGTAAATTTATAAACGAATAATCCAATATTGCTATTATTATTGTTGGTTTCAATTGTTTATAATCTTCTCCTGGTCCTAATTGTTCTATTAATTTTTTGCATACATAAAATGTTGTTCTTTTCTCTATATTTTTATAGTTTTTTATTTGTATCTCTACATTTATAAACTCTCCACTTTCTAGTTCTACTCCTAAGTCTAGTATTCCAAATTTTTGCTCTTTTGCTAATTGTTCTAACCTTACATCATGCATTACTTTTTTTATTTTTATTTTTTCTCCTAATACAGACTCTAGAAAATCTTGTAAGAATTCCTCATTTTCTTTTCTGCCATAAAATGCTTTAAACATTATATCGCTTTTCATCTTTAGTTCTGGATTTATTTCTATTTTAAAACTCATCCTATCGCTCCTTCCATTATATCGTTTTTTGATATTTTTAGCAATCATTTATGCTATTTTTCCTGTATATTTTTATTTAAAGTATGTTTAATAAAGGTGCATAGGCATCATCTCCGTTCTTTATAATATTTTCTAAATACTGATTTTTTCATGTGAATTAAACTATTGAATAAAATCAAAAATTTAAAATTTATTTCTGTATTGCTAAGTTGTTGTTGTACTCCAAATTTAGTACATATCTAATATAACATAAAAAACTCTATCTGGCAAGAGTTTTTTATAATTTTACATAAGTTATGATTTCTGGTTAATATTTTTTATTGAATATTTATTTAAATGTATGGAAAAATAAAACATAAAGTGATATACTACAATAAAATATAAGAAGTTGATTAATTCAACAGCACTGAAGAAAGGAAGATAAAAAATGGAAGAAAGACTTTTTAACAAGAAAGAAACAGGATGGTCAAAAATTGACACACGCGAGAAAGAGGCAATTTATTCATATTGTAATGGATACATGAACTTTATGAATAAGTCAAAAACAGAAAGAGAAGCAGTTATTACTGCAAAAGCAATAGCAGAATCAAACGGTTTTAGAGATTTAGCTAGTTATGAAACTTTAAACCCAGGAGATAAAGTATATTTTATAAATAGAGAAAAAAGTATGTACTTAGCTGTTATTGGAACAGATAAATTAGAAAATGGAATTCAAATAGTTGGAGCTCACATAGATTCTCCAAGACTTGATTTAAAGCCAAATCCTTTATATGAAGATTCAGGATTTGCATATTTTAAAACACATTATTATGGTGGAATAAAAAAATACCAATGGACAACAATTCCTTTAAGTTTACATGGTGTGATTGTAAAAGCTAATGGTGAAAAAATAACAATCAATATTGGTGAAGATGATAATGACCCAATTTTCACAATTTCTGATTTATTACCACATTTAGCACAAGATCAAATGGAGAAAAAATTAAAAAATGGAATCGATGGAGAAGATTTAGCTGTTTTACTTGGAAGCATTCCTTATGAAGATGACGAAAAATGTGCCGAAAAAGTAAAATTAAATATTTTAAATATTTTAAACCAAAAATATAATATTACAGAAGCTGACTTCTTAAGTTCAGAAATTGAAGTTGTTCCAGCTTTTAGAGCTCGTTCTTTAGGTTTTGATGGAAGCATGGTCGCAGCATATGGTCAAGATGACAAAATATGTGCATATACATCTTTATCAGCTATGATGACTTTAGAGAATGTTAAAACAACTGCTGTTTGTATATTATCTGACAAAGAAGAAATTGGAAGTATGGGAAATACTGGTATGGAATCACATATGTTTGATTATTTCGTTTCAGAATTATTAAACAAAACTGGTGAAAACAGACCAAACTTGCTTGACAAAGTATTCTGCTTCTCAAGAATGTTATCAGCTGATGTTGATGCAGGGTTTGACCCACTTTATGCAAGTGTTTCTGATAGAACAAATGCTGCATTCTTAGGACGTGGTATTGGTCTTAATAAATATACTGGTGCTCGTGGAAAATCCGGTGCTTCTGATGCTAATGCAGAATTCGTTGCATGGGTTAGAAGAGTATTAGAGAAAAATGATATCAGATATCAAATTTCTGAACTTGGTAAAGTTGACGTTGGTGGAGGCGGTACTATCGCATACATCTTAGCTAATAAAGGTGTAGATGTTATAGATTGTGGTGTTCCAGTCCTTTCAATGCATGCTCCTTATGAGGTTACAAGCAAATTCGATATTTATACAGCTTACAGAACTTATAAAGCTTTCTGGGAAGAATAAAATATTAGAGGATTCACTATTTTATGTAGTGAACCCTCTTTTTTAGATCTTACACTTTGTTCTTATTTTTGATATTTCTTTATTTATTTCTTCTACATCTATTCCTTCAAAATTTTGTGAATCTGAAATATTATACTTTTCTTTGATTTTTAATATTCTCTTAACACTTTTATTGATTCTATTTTCTTTGATTTTTCCAGTCTTAACAAGACTTTCAATTTTATCTAACACTCTCTGTTCTTCATCTTTATTAAATCTAAATACTATGATATCGTTTCCTGCTTCAAATGCTTTTCTTACTGCAGTATCTGGTCCATAGAAAAATTTAATTGCTCTCATTTTCAAGTCATCTGTCACAACAAGTCCATTATATCTATATTTAGCTCTTAAATATTTTGTAATAAATTTTCTAGATAAAGATGCTGGATACATTCCAGTAACTCCCATTATTAATAAATGTCCTACCAAAACAGCATCTGCACCATTTTTTATTGCTTGTTCAAATGGATACATATCTTCATTTTCGATTTTTTTCATCGGTATATTTATTACTGGCAAAAAATAATGTGAATCTTGTTTTGTTGCACCATGCCCAGGAAAATGTTTTACTACTGGTAAAATATTATTTTTTTGTAATGCCTTCATTGCCGCGATACCACATTCTGCTACAAATTTTTTATCCTTGCTAAAACTTCTATCACCAATTGCAGCACTTTGATTTTCAGTTCTATCAATGTCTAAGACTGGTGCAAAATTTAAATTGTATCCTGATTCATGTAACAACTTTCCTGTAATTTCTGATGCTTTTGCAACAAACTCTTCTCCTCCATATTTTGCAATTAGCTTTGCAGCAGGTAGATTTTTTATTTCTTTTGGCATTCTATTTACTCTTCCACCTTCTTGGTCTATTGCTATAAATAGTGGAACTCTATTTTCTTTGTTAAGACCTTTTAGCTCTTTTATTAATTTTAACATGTCTTGATATGTTGAAAAGTTTTTTCTGTATAAGATTACTCCACCAATTTTATAATTTTGTATCATATTTTTTATTCTATCTGTTATATAATTGGTGTCCATTCCTATTATAACCATTTGTCCTATTTTTTCTTTTATTGATAATTCTTTTGTTTCCATAGCTACTCCATAAAGTTTTTTATTAATTTTAGCATATTGATTTTTATATTACAATAAAAATTTCACATTTTGTTCGCTTGCTTTTATTGTAAATATGCCAAACATTTGAAAAATAAAATTTTTTATTATAGAAACATTCTTGATATTATGTTAAAATTTATTAAATAATAAATTTTAGTAATTCTTGTAACAAAAACTATTTTTTAACGTCATATTGCTAAAGGAGGATAAAAGTTATGCAGGATATCAAACAAATATACGAAGAATATTTTGAAACAGTAAACAAATATTTATTCTGTTTAACTCATGATAACGATATCTCAGAAGAACTAACTCAAGAAACTTTTTATAAAGCAGTACAAAAAATCAACACATATAAAGGCAAGTGTAAGATGTCTGTATGGTTATGCCAAATAGCCAAAAACTTATGGTATGACCAATGTAGAAAAAAGAAAAAGACAATAAATATTGAAGAAAGTTTATGTGATTTTGAAACATTAGAAACACCAGAAAGTCAAGTTATTTCAAATGATGAAAAAATTTCATTATATAAAAAAATACAAAAATTAGATGATAAAACACGAGAAGTTATATATTTGAGAATAACTGGTGAATTAAGTTTTAAAGAGATAGGAACTATTTTGAATAAAACAGAAAATTGGGCTAGAACAACATTTTATCGAGGAAAAAATAAATTGAAGGAGGTTGATTAATATGGAAAATGAAAAAATTTGTAAAATTGTTCAAGATTTATTGCCAAATTATATAGAAAATTTAACAAGTAAAGAAACAAATATTTTTATTGAAGGACATTTAAATACATGTAGTAATTGTAAAAATATATTAGAAAATATGAAAAATGATTTAAATCCAACTAGCACCCATAAAGATAACAGAGAAATCAAATATATGAAAAAATATAATAATAAAATGAGAATACTCAAAATAATAATATTTACTGTTATATTGTTATTTGTAATTTTAACAGTAAGAAAAATTATCATAATTTCAGACTTATATAATAAAGCAGAAAAAACTAAAATGGCATCTAATTACCATGAAATATCATATAGCTATAATTTGGGATATTATTATAAAGAAGAAACATTTAAATTAGATAATAAAAAGAAAATAATAATAACCCAACTTACAGAAGACGGAAATGTATCAACTACAACAATGTTCGCAAATAAAATTTCTGACACTAATAACACATCTCTATATTCAGTAAATATATATGGAAATACTTCAGAAGGAAAAAAAGCAATTTTAAATAAAACAATGGAAATATATGATACTATGCAAAATAATCCATTTTACACAGAAAATTGGTGGCAACTCTTAAAATGTACTATGCTTGCATCAATTAAACCTACGACTTTTAACGGAAGTCAATGTTATTACTTATCTAATTTCAAAACTCCATATTCATATAATTCCGAAGGTATTTATGCAAATAAAGAAACTGGTTTTCTTATTGGTAGCATAGCTTATGAATATAAAAATTCAAATAAGATTGATGATAATTCCCCAAAACGTGAACCTTCACATGAATATATATTAGAATTAAATATGGTAACAGATTCTGACTTTATCGAGCCTAATATAAACGAATATGAAATACAAGAATAATTTACTTAAATATAAAACCTACCCTGTACTATTAAACAGAGTAGGTTTAAATTTTATAACTATTATTTTTTTAAAGATATTGACAAAAAATATACCTTGTTGTACAATGTATTTATGCATAGCTATACTATGTATAAATATTATAGGAGGTGTTAAAATGAATATCGACAGAGAATTATTACGCGGAAGTACAAATTTATTGGTTTTAAGTGTTTTAGAAAAAGAAAATCTATACGGATATCAAATGATAAAAAAACTAAAAATGAAATCAGAAAATGTATTTGAATTTCAAGAAGGAACACTATATCCCATACTTCATAAATTAGAAGCAGATGGTGCAATTTCATCATATTGGGATGAAAGTACAAGTAAAAAAAGAAAGTATTACTCAATTACAGAAAATGGCAGAAAACAATTAAAAGCTAAAAAACAAGAATGGGAATTGTTTAGTGCAAAAGTAAATCAGGTAATAGGAGGTGTTCTATTTGAATGTTAAAGATTTTTTAAATACTGTTAGCAATCAAATAAAATATAAGCCTGTACGAGAAATTATTACAGAAGAGCTAAAAGAACATATAGATGAAATAATAAGTGAGAATACGACTAATGGCCTATCTGAAGAATTAGCAGAAGAAATTGCAGTAAAACAAATGGGAAATCCAGTTCAAATAGGAAAGAATTTAAATAAAATACATAAACCTAAGATGGATTGGATAACATTAATTCTAACATTAATTTTAATTTTGATTAGCGGTCAGTTTGCAATATTATTTCATCCTGATGTATCTTTTAACAAAGGAACACTTGGGCTAAATGATTTTATGACAGCGAAATTGCAATATATAATATTTGCTATCACAATTTTGCTTAGTATATTTACATATTTTTATGATTATAGAAAAATATATAAGCATTCTAAAATAATTTACATATTGGCTGCCATTCTTAATATTATAGCTTTTTTTAGAGGATGCAGAGAAAATGGTAATCTAATACTAGGATTAGCACCAATTACTTGGGTATCGCCAACTACATTTACAAATTTAATGTATATAATTGCTTTTGCAGGATTTATAAAAAATTTGAAAACAAAAACTAGTACACAAAAAATAATGATAATAATTTCAAGTTGTTTTTCTGTAATTACAGCACTGCTGATAAATTTTGTCTCTGGTTTTCTTTTAGTAAGCACATATTTAATTATAGTTACAGTTAATTTATTAAAAGAAAAGCAAATAAAAAATACTCTTGCATTATGGATTAGTTCAATAATACTCTTTTCTTTATTGGCAACTGTTATTTGCATAATTCCAACTCTAAAAATGAATAATGAAGATAAACTAGAATCATCATTATGGTTTCGGAATTGAGACAAATGGAAAGAAGAACTTTAAATATGCAATAGCTGAAACTATAAAATCCGCAAAACTATTTGGGAAGGCAGATTTAGAAGATAGAATGTTTGAAACTGATTTTGGAACTAAAATAGAAGCTGAAAATTACTTTGATGGAAATTTTAGAACTAGTTATGTGTTTTGTAAAATACTATCACATTATGGATGGATAGCAAGCATTGGTATGATTTCAATTATTATTGCCTTAAATATAAAATTGTTAATTAATGCAACCAAAATAACAGATACTTATGGGAAATTAATAATGATGGGAGTTTCAATTTTCTATATGATTCAAACCATATTTAATTTAGCAATGAATCTTGGAATTGGCTTTATAGCTGAATTTCAATTGCCTTTTATTTCAGGTGGATATGTAAATAGCTTAACAAATTTATTATGTATGTCTTTGATTTTATCTATATATAGAAGAAAAGCTATTAATTTAGAAGAACCTAAAAAGTCAAAAGTATTTGTTAAAATTGAAAATTTCTTCTTCGAAGAATATTAGAATAAAAGCAGATAAATTAACAACTTTAATTTATCTGCTATCAATATTTATTTCACTTTCTGTAGCCTTATATATTCTAATGTACCTCTGTAATTTACAACCATTGTAATATCATCAGTTGCATCATATTTAGTCATCGAATATGTTTCATAAAAATCATATTTATCTCCATCAATGAAATTATAATTACATTTTCTTGATGGACTCATAGTACATTCAAACTTTTCTCCTTTGTTATTCATAACATAACAACCATCTTCAATATCTGATTTTACATCTATTGTCAAACCACGACTTAAAATCGGTGTATCTTCTTTCTCATATTTTTCTAGCATTTCTTTATAGGGTGATGCTACACTCAATTCATTCATCTTTTGACTCATTATTTTTTGGCTTTCTGTTGTATATAATCCATCTTCATCTAAAACTCCATATTTTTCTATTATATTTTTTCTTCCATTTTTCACTTCTTCAGGATATGTTGGCTTATGTTCATCTTTTATAGTCATACCAAACTCGAATCCAGTGTCTGTCAATTTTGCAGAATAAATATTAAACCTATCATTAGTAGAACTTACAACTTTATAATATTCTTCTGACCTATTATAGAATTTTTCTGGCACATCTATGTTAATATTCCAATTTCCACTTAATACCGTCTTTTCATTCTTATCCATTTCTTGAAATTCCATCTTTGCAAATTTAAAGCTTAATTTTTGAGATTTTGGATATTTGTCTGTATACATGTTATATTGTAATTCTATTTTTTTCAATTCTTTGCTACTAGCTTTTATAAAACTATTCAAACCACTATTTATAGCATTCTCATTATAAAAAGCACTATAAAGTATAATATTGTTCTCATCTGAAACACATAAATCACTTAATTCTATATTTTTTATCTTTTCAAAATCAATAACCTTATCAATATTTTCATCAAATTCAAAATCGAATTTTACTGATAAATTATAATCATCCATAATAAAATCATCAATTTTTGCTCCAACCTTTACATTATCTATTATATTGTTTTCGACAGTTGTATTTTGATTTATAGTTTCCATATTTGTTTTTTCAATATATCCATTATTAGCAGCTGTGTCTATTCCTTTTCCTAAGCCTTTCATATAATTAATTATTTCCTCACTATGAAATCCAAAAGCAACTCCTGATGCAAGCATAATTCCTCCCATAGTTATTGCTATAATTCTTTTTTTCATTTCATATACCCTCCAATATTTTTTCTCTTTGAGAGTATATTCTTTTTCAAAATTATCTGCAATAATATTCCCTTGTAATTCTTCAAATAATTCTTTGCTACTCTTCACTTGAAATATACCCCCTTTTCTTTAATATTTTATGCAATTTCTTTCTAGTTCTATATAATTTTGATTTTACTTTTGATTCTGAAATATTGAAGGAATTTGAGATTTCTTTTATGCTTTGTCCCCAATAGTAATATTTAATAAAGATATTTTTATCTTCTAACTTCATTGAATTTAATTCATTATTTATTATTCTACTTTTTTCTCTTTGAATAAAACTCACCTCAATATTACTAATATCTATTATTTGGTTCTCATAATCTTCAATATCTTCATCATTGTTATTTGTTCTATATTTCTTCTTTATTAAATTTTTTGTTATTCCAGCTATATATGATGACATCTTTTTATTTATATCTAACTTATTTTGATTATTCCATAATGTTAAAAATACATCTAAAATTATTTCCTCTATATCTTCATCTGAAAAATTATTGTATTTGTTTTTTATAATTTTATATATATAGTTATTGTAATCTTTCATTGCTAATTCAATATTTAAGATTTTGCCATTCATATAGTTATCTATTTTTTGATTATTCAATTTAGATCTAAACTCCTTTTTATTTTAAGATATCCTACATTTATATATTACCAATTTTTTTCAATTGGTTGCATTTATTTTTTAATAACGTTAAAAAATTTCATCAGAATAATTTAAAATATTTGTTCTGTTCACTTGATTTTTAATAAATATTTGGTATAATGTTTGCTAGAAGACAGAAAGATGCAGAGTGTGGTATGTTCGCTATCCTAGATGAGAGGAGGCGATGCATTATGTTATTAGAACAAGTTTATTTACTTTTTATATACATACTTTTTATTGAACTTGCAATAGTAACTGTTGTTGCTATTGCCTTATTTGTAGCACTTGTTGTTACAATAAGAAAATTAGACAACGAAAAAAACACATCTCTGCTTGGCCGTTAGAGATGTATTCTTAATATCTTCTTAACTGGACATGCCACATTTCTGTGGTGTCTGTCTTCTATAATTATTATACTCATAATAAAAGCAAAAGTCAATAATTTTTTAAATTTTAATCCACTCTGGATTACTGACTAATGTTTTTAACTAGTAACCTAGTAACTAAAAAAATTTTCAAAAACTATTGACTTTATACTAAAAACATGATATTATAATTAAGCGTTAAGAAATGGGTCAGTAGCTCAGTTGGATAGAGTACGGGCCTTCTAAGCCTGGGGTCGGGGGTTCGAATCCCTTCTGGCTCACCATAACATTCTTATACGAACACGTATAAAAAAATTACTAATTTCAAAATTAGTAATTTTTTTATTTTATAATTTTCTATTAGCAATAAAATTAATTCGTAATTTCTTCTTTATCTTCTATTTCTTTTTCCAAAAGCTCAGGCTTTTTCAAATATTTAGATAAAATTTTAAATGACGAAGCATAATAATAGCCATCACAAATTCTTTCATCTCCTACAAATGCAAGTGTTATACATTATTTATCTAAAAACATCAGAAATTTTACAACTGCTCTTATTAGTCCACTTGGAATTACATTTAGTATATTTACTAACTTATCTGTTTTATTTGAATTTTCAAGTTCCTTGTTTCTTTCTATGGCATTGTCTAACTTCTGTTTTATCTCTTCTACTGTCTATATCCCTAATATTTTTGCCTCAACATTATACATTTTATATTTTTGTGTATTTTCATCAATTTTAAATTCTATTAATGTATTTTCAAGTGTTTCTTGATTTTGTCTTAAGTCTGTAGTAAAGTATAATTTTATTTGAGATATTTCTAATTTATTTTTTACTATTTCTTTAAATGCTTCTGCTGTATGTTTATCATCTTCGCAAACAAATATTAATTGTGGCATAGCTGCAAATCCAGAATCTCCCGGAACAAAATTCTCATAAAATTCTTTATACATAGCCATCTTATCTGCTAATTTCTTTTGCCAGTCAGGTTCTCTTCTTATTACTTCAAATAAAAATGTTATTGATTTTTTATTTTTGGTAAGTTTTACAGAACCACCTGTTGCTTTAAATACTTTCCCTGAAATTTTAGCAGTCAATGCTGGTTTTACAACATAACTATCAAAAGCTTTTACTTTTCTTAAATATGCAATTATTGTTTGATTTCCTGCTAATCTCTTTTTTATCATTGGAACAGGTTTTACATTATCTGTTTGTTGCCATTTACATTCAATCTCTTTTGATGTTAATAAATATTTTCCCATCTTCTCTAAGCAATAAATTCTGTAAATTCCCTTTCCTTCTTCTGATGTAAAATAATATCTTGTTAAAATCTTTGATTTTACAAGTTGGTCTAATTTATTGTTTAATTTATCTTGTGACTTAGGGTCAATTCCCTTCCATTCTAGCATTTGATATAATTGTCTTGATGTTATAAACTCAAATTCATTTACTAATTCTAATATTGCAAAATGAATATCAGTTATATGTCCTATATTTATTTTGTGAATTATTTGATTCATAGATACATATCCATCTTTTCCATCAAATGTTTTTATTTCACCTTCTCTTATAGCAAATGGTGATACTTGTGCTTTGATTTGGTTATCTTCAACCATTTCAATCCCTCCTTATTTTTAGTGACTAAATATAGCCTACATTATATTAAACTATTGTCAATTTTACCTTTTTCTTTTCTGGTAAAATTCTTTTTATGCACACATCAACAGATTCTCCATATTTCAATTCTTCCGTATATTCTGCCATGCCAATTAAATTCGGTGTTAACTCGATAAAAACTCCATTTTTATTTTTTTCTGTGTCTCTAACTATTCCTTTTACTGTCATTCCCTCTTTGAATTTCTTAGCATTTTCTTCCCATGTTCCTAAACAATTTTTATATGATAAATTGACTCTGCCTGTATCTTTATCAACATATTTTACCATACATTTTATCTTTTGTCCAATTTTCACCCTATCATTTGGTGATTTTATTCTTGCAACAGATAAATCTTCTATATATACTAATCCATCTGCTCCATTTTCCATTCTAATAAAAGCTCCATATGGTTGTATTCCAGTTACAATTCCATTAACTATCTGTCCCTGTTTAACTTCTTCCATTTTATTTTGCTCCTTTTTCTTTAGTTCATCTTAATTATATCTTTTTTACTTGTTTTTTTCAACTAGTTTATTTGTTTTTTAATAATTCTTGAATCTCTCTATCTTTTAAGTATCTCCATTTTCCAAGTTCTATATCTTTTACTCCAATTTTTCCAATTTTACTTCTATGTAATGCTAAAACCTTTTTTCCTACACTCTCACACATTTTTCTTACTTGCCTATTTTTTCCTTCATGTATAACTATTTCTAATCTTGAAATATTTTTTTCTATATCTGTTTTTAAGATTTTTACTTTGGCAGGTTTAGTTATATAATCATCTATTTTAACACCTTTTCTTATTTGTTCAACTTCTTCATTCTTAATTATTCCTTTTACTGTTACAGTATAGGTCTTTTCTATTTCATGCTTTGGATGAGTCACCTTATAAACAAAGTCTCCATCATTTGTCAAGATTAATGCACCTGATGTATACATATCCAGCCTTCCTACTGGTACAATTCTTTCTTTTACTTTTACCAAGTCTAATACTGTATCTCTTCCAAATTGGTCATCTGCAGTTGTTACATAGCCAATTGGTTTATTTAATAATATATATACCATTTTTGAAGTTGGCTTTACTTCTTTATCTTCAAATTTTACAATATCTTTTTCTGGATTTACCTTCACTCCAAGTTCTGTAACTATTTGATTATTAACCTTTACTTTTCCTTGTAATATTAGTTCTTCACATTTCCTTCTTGATGCCACCCCACACTCAGCTAGATATTTTTGTAATCTTTCTTCCATTTTCAATTCCTTTCAATTGTTTTATTAGGACTGGTTCTTTTTTTATTTTTTCTGCATACTATATATTAATTCCTTTTACTTTTCTAAAAGGCTTTATATAGATTCTCTGGCAGGGTTCTCTTGCCAGATTTTAATTTTCTAATTTTTTTAATATCTCTAAAAAATATTCTGGTAACTCCGCTTCTAATTTCATACTTTTTCCTGTAATTGGATGCTTAAATTCTAAACATTTTGCATGTAAACATTGTCCTACTACACCAAATTCATTTTTTCCATTTGAATATACACAGTCTCCTATTATTGGATATCCTATATATGATAAATGTACACGAATTTGATGTGTTCTTCCTGTCTCTATATTTACTTCCAATAGTGTATATTTGTCATATCTTTTTAAAACTTTAATATGTGTTACAGCATTTTTTCCAGTTTTGGTTACTGCCATTTTCTTTCTATCTGAATTGCTTCTACCTATTGGCATATCAATAGTTGCTTGATTTTCTTTTACTACACCTCTTACCAAAGCAATATATGTTTTTTTCACTTCATGATTTTTTATTTGTTCACTCATGTTAACATGGGCCTTGTCATTTTTAGCAACAATCAATAGTCCAGAAGTATCTTTATCTAGTCTATGCACAATTCCTGGTCTAATTTCTCCACCAATTCCTGACAAACTATCTTTGCAAATTGACATTATAGCATTTACTAATGTTCCATCTGGATTTCCATTTGCAGGATGTACAACCATTCCCTTTGGCTTATTTACAACAATTATATCATCATCTTCATACACAATATCCACTGGAATATTTTGTGCTTTTATTTCAATCTCTTTAGGCATTTGTTTTTCAACAGCTATAATATCTCCTTCGGAAACTTTATATGCTACTTTTACTTTTTTGTTATTAACCAATATGTCTCCTTGCTCAATTAGCCTTTGTGCTGATGTTCTAGTTAATTCTTCATCTTTGCTTGATATATACATATCTAATCTTTTTCCTTGTTCCTCTGCTTCTACTATATATTTTTCCATTTCTATCCTTTCTATTTTGTTATTTCATAAAAGACAAAGTTGTCATCTTCTTTTAATAAATTATATCCTTTTAAATGTGCATCTTTTATTATCATATTCATTTTTGAATCTTTATACAAAATTATATGTGTTATATCATATTTAGAAAAAATATCTTCAAACCAAACTTCTAAATTAGAACTTTGTATAAAATCTGTAAATATATCTTTTCCTGCATTAAATTCTGGTGCATATAAATCTGCTCGTGAATCTATAAATACTGGTATTCCCCTATATAACAAGTAACTTCCATAATTGTATTCATTATATAATCTAACTTCTTTAATATCTATATTATTTTCGTCAAAGTATTTTAAAATATAGTCACTCATTTGTACTGGATATGCTTTTTCGTCAATATATTCTTCTTTTACTCTTCCTTTTGCACAATGGAATCCTAATATTAATACTAATGCCGATACAACAAATCCCCCAAACAAAGTTGTACATACATTTATTAGATTATTATCAATCTTTTCTCCATCTTTTTTCATAAATTCATATGTCATTCTATTTAAAATAACTGAACACATTATTATAAACATTGTTGATTGTCTTTTTGAATATAACATTAAAAATATTAATCCACCTAGCATAAATAAATCTGTTAATCTAATTTTTACATCTGTAAATGTAAGCAGTATAATAAATATTATCAATGTGCATAATATCTCAACACAATTTATCAATGTCATAGGCAAATGCTCATTTATATTCTGTGTTGTATTTCCTTGCATTGTTTTTATTAAATAAGTATATGGTGTAGTACCCAATGGCGTTAATAGTCCTGTAAATGCACAAATTATCATAACAATTATTAAATATTTTGTTCCTTCTCTTTTTTTAATTGTTATTTTTGTTCCTTCTTTAACTTCTTTTCCATACTTTTTAGCTATTCTCTCTTCTACTATAGCAAATATATATTCTGCTATATATGGTAAATATAGTACAAATGTAAATGGCCAAGCAGCTATATGTAAATTTGCTATTAATATTGATATTAATATTAGTCCAATTCCATATCGTTTTTTACTAGTATTTGCCAATTTTTCCATCGCATAAAGTTGCAATGCAAATAATATAAATGTTACCAATTGTGCTCTTGCCGCAATATAATCTCTTAATAAATACATTGCTAATATTGTTATTACAAATGATAATACTTTGTTTGATGTTAATTTAGAATTTACTTTGTATAAAACTATTCCTAATATTGCTGAAAACACACATGTGGATATATATATTCCTGCCATTCCACCTATAGAATATATTGTATATATCATAACATCATATAACCAATGCGGATATGTATAATCCAAATTTTGGTGCCATGAAAATGGATCTTTCATGTCTATTCCTTTATTTTGAACTATATGCTCACCTATTTTTATTGTATAAAATGTATCGTTTTGTAATGTCTTTGGTGCCAAACATATGCCAAATATCGTAATTAATATTATCGCCATGATTTCAAAACAAATTTTTTTCTTATTTTTCATGTGTAACCTCCGTTATTTTAATATCCATATTATAACAAAACCAAAAAAAAAAATCAACCGCACTAGCATATGCTGTACAGTTGATAATCTATATATTAAACAGCTTCTTGACTATCTGTTTCTTCTTTCTTTTCTGTTCCTTCTTCATTTATTAATTCTAAGCTACATATTGAAACTTCATAAGCAACTTTCATTTCTGATGTTCCATCTTCATATTTTTTTTCATATTGTCTTGATTGAACTCTTCCTATGATTTTTACTTGAGCTCCAACTTCTAAGTTTTGGCAGAATCTTGCATTTCTTCCCCATGCTATTGTTGGGATGTAATCTGATTTATTATATGCTCTGTTTACAGCTAATAATAAATCTGCAATTTCTCTTCCAAATGGTGTTTGTCTGTAAATTGGTTTTTTACATACAAATCCAATAAGTACAACTTCGTTTGTTGTTTCATCTTTTCTAACCATTTCATTTTCTTCTTGTTCTTCGTCTTCTTTTAGCTCTTCAACATCTTTAGCAAATACTGTTAATATTAACTTGTTTCTTTCATTTTCATAACTATTGTATGATCTGAATTGACCTTTTATTAATAGTTTGTTTCCTTCTGATAACATTTCGTCTGTTATTAATCTTTCAGATATTGTTATTGGTATAATATCTGAATTTCCACTTAAACGTGGTATTGATAAGTTGAATGAGTAAAATTTCTCCCCATAAATTTCATGGCTAAATTTCTTTTCGCCTGTAACTTTTCCTACTAATGTTAAGTAGTTGTTTTCTAAATAATTTGTATCCAATTTTGTTTCCTCCCTTAATTTTCTTTATCAATTGTAAATTTCTCGTCTTGCTTTTCTCTTTTTAAAATTTTCTACATTTCTTATTATACTACACTTTTTTGGTTTTGTCTACATAAAAAGTTAATTTTTTCTATTTTTTTTATTGTCTTTCCTCAAATATTGGCTTTTGGAGTACATTTTTATAGATTATGGAGTTCTTTTAGAATAAAAACTACTAACTTATTGTAAATTTTTTTGTTTGAATCTTTTGTAATTTCAATTTCTTTTTCTTGTGTTTCTATGATTTCCTTATCTCCATTTTCTATATTTCTCTGCAAGCAGACTAAAATTTTATCCTCTTTTACACTTGATATTGTAATTGTTGACTTAGGGTTAAAACCAAATGTTATTGTCTTTATCGGTTTTTTTAACTTAATATATTTTAATACCCCAAAGTCTATGTCTGAATTTAATATCAAATATTCTGCCTTTGATATTATTTCTTCCATATAAGAATATTCTGCTTCTTGCAAATTTATGTCTTCTAATATTATTAAATCCTTAAATATTATATTTTTCATATTTTTTAAAGCTTCTTTATTAAGATGTATAATCTCCACTTCATATTCAGCAAGCTCTTTTTTTATTGCTTGGATATCTCTTTTCTTTGCAATTATTCCAACTAATGGCATAACTCTCTCCTTTGTTGTAATTATTTCCTAAAGCCTACTTTTTATACTCCTATTTTTGATTTCTGATTTGTGTCCCATTATTATTAATAGAATAATTATCTTTATATATTATCTCTGAAACTGTAGTAACTTGAAATCCACTAGCTTTTATGTTTTTTATTAACATATCTAAACTATCTGCCGTATGTTTTGTTCCATTATGGCTCAATATTATTGCTCCTCCATCTAATTTATTTTTTAACCTATTCCACATTTCTTCCCCTGTTAATCCTTGATAGTCTAATGTGTCCCGTCTTACTAGGGTTTACAAGTTGATTGTATATGCCGTCGTTTGGTGTCATTTCTTGCGCGTATTTTAGGAAATTTTTCATTGTTATTCTTAGTTTGATTTCTATTTTATCTTCAAAGACTAAGACCGATTCAATTATTTGAGATAAAAGCATTTTCTTTATTTCCGTATTTGTTTTTTCAAATTCTTCCCTCCATATTGGAATTAAGTTTTTTAGTTCCACCATAGAGTTGTAGTCGTATTTTTGTTTTTCTATTTGTTCTTTTAATTCTTGTACTTGTGATTGCAAATTATTTATTTCTTTTTGTTCTAGTAGGTTAGATAGTATGTCTGTTGAGAACTTACTTGTCCCATTTATTGCTGAAACAATTTCTCCTTTTAGCGTTTCAAATTCATCTTGTGATTTTGATAGTTTTTTTGGTGACCTCCTTTAGTTTAATTTCTTCATCTGTTTTGTTCTTTAAATTGATTTCATTTATTCTGTCGCTTAAATCTACTTTTTTCAAGGTGTCCAAATATGTAAAAACTTCATCAATTACAATGTTGTCTATTTCTTCTTGTTTATAGCAAGTTTTACCTGTTTTGCATGTTGCTCCTCCATTGCTGATTCTGCTTACACATCTGTAATAGTGCCTTTCTTTTCCTTTTTTTATTTCTCCAGTTTTTAATTTACTTCTATCTGTGGACTTACTTGAGTTCATGTTACATCCACAATATCCACATTTTATAAACCCTGTCAGAAGAGCTTTACTTCTCGTTTGTAATGGATAACTTTCATAATCCATATTTTCTTCTTTGTATCTATCTGGTATTCTCGATTCTCTTATTTTTTGTGCTTTATTCCATTCTTCTTCATCAATTATTACAATCTCATCTATTTTTTCATCTGATAAAATCCAATCTTTGCTACCTATTCTGCCCTGAGTTCCATTCTTTTTTACACTTGTTTTATTATAGGATAAATAGCCTTTATATATAGGATTTCTAAGCATGAAATTAACTACACTAACTGTCCATTTTGAGTTTTTCTTTGTTGGAATATTGTGTTCATTTAGATATCTAGCAATTCTATGTCCTCCCCAACCATTTTCTGTTGATAATTTATAAACCTCTTTTACTATCTCTGCTTCTTCAGGTAGAATTTGAAGTTTCTTTCGTCCAACACCTTTTTTAGAAAATATGCCAGATTTAACCATTTCATAGCCATATGGTGGAGTTCCATACATTAATATTCCTTCTTTAACCATTTGAGATTGCTTTTCTTTTACTCTTATAGATGTTTTTTCACTTTCTCCTCCTGCTTGCCAGTACTTTATGTAGTTTAGTAGCTTATCAACTCTATTATCAAATTTTTGTTGTCCTTCTTTAGTTGACCATACTTCAATTCCTTGCTGTACAAACCATTCAACAACAAATGGGGTTTCATCTTCACGTCTGCCTAATCTATCAAACATGAAAACTAATAATATATCAAATTCATTTTTTAAAGCATCCTCTTTTGCAGCTTGAAGCTGATCTCTGTCTATGGCTTTTTTCTTATAACCAGATACACCTTTTTCACAATATTCTTTAACTAATTTCCAGTTAGGCATTTTTTCTATAAACTGCTTACATGCTTTTTTTGCATTGGAATATCATCATCTTCTACTTGCATTAATGTTGATACTCTGTATAAACAAGCTACTTTTTTTTCTGACATCTTGCGTTCCTCCTTAATTGATTTTTGTGATCATTTACTATTCTTACAATACTATAACAAGTATTATAACTCGTACAATAATTAAATACAACATTAACACTTTAAAAATTTATAATCTTTGTCTTGTATATTTCTAGCAATAAATTGTTTTGATAGAGTATCAACAACATTCTGTTCTGTACGATTTACCTCTTCTCCTATAAAATTAATATGTACCCATTTGTCATACTTTTCGTTATATCTCCATAGTTCATATTCGCCATCTTTTGTTTTGTGTAAAAAATATTTTTTTCCGTTGATTTCTTCTACTTTTTCAAACATATTGTCCACCTCTTGTTTAATTTTTATGTGGTAAAATTTTAATTATTACATGTTTAATTGTGCTTCTATATATAAAAGTGCCTGCCTTTTTTGAAAACCGGACAAATTTCAAAAATTTTTTAAATAACATTCAACTATCCATAATAATTAAATTAGCTTTTACTTATATGAACCCGAAAAATTTCCAATTTGTTGCATTATTGGACAATAATTTATTGTAAAAAATAAAACACCTCGATTTTTACATCAAGATGTTTTATTTTATATTTACATTACTAACATATAATTAATATATTTCATTTACTTTTTTTATTTCAACAGCAAATTTATCACTATCTAAGGCTAAATCAGTTATATCATCTAAATACTTTTTATATTCCTTGTCATCAAAAAACATTTTGCTTCTTGCATAACCATTTATACCAAATTTCTTTAATAAAAATTTTCTACATTCTTCTATAATCTCGCTTTCTTTTAATTCAGAAAAATGCCTTCTATTATATGAATAGCATCTTTTTAAAGTAACCTCAACACTTGTATTTCTATCAGCAGATGATACTATTTTCCCATAGATGCTTTTTGGCTCTGTTTCCATTGATGAACGATGGTCTTCTACTGCTTCGCTCATTATTTTTATTTGTTCATCTGTGAAAAAATCTTTTAATTTCTTGTCTTCCATTAACATCTTAGCAGAAATAGTTTCATGTTTTTTCACATCAATATGATGAGCCACATCATGATATGCTGCAATTACATATACCATTTCTAAATTTATAGATTCAACCTGGTATGCAAATTCAAAACTTCTATTTATTACATATTTTGCATGCTCAACTCCATGTCCTTTATCATTTAAATTGTAATGATAATTTACAATTTGCTCTATATATTTTATTAATTCTAGTTTTATTTTATACTTTTCAATCATAGCTTCATATTCAAGCTTAATATCATTATATCTTTTGATTGTATTCTTTACTTCATGAGTTATTTTTGGATTATTAATTATTTCTTCAACTGTTTGCCATGAATATGATTCATGTTCTGTTAAAACAATATTATCTGTTTCTTTCACTTTTATAGCAAAATTATATTGTCTAGCATTTTTTCCACTTCCAGATTTATAATCAAAACTATCTATATAATATAAAATTTCGTTTAACTCGCAATTTGTTTCTTCTTTTACCTCTCTTGCTAATGCCGTTGGTATATCTTCTCCAATTTCCATATTTCCGTTTGGTAATTCGTCAATACCTCCCATAAAATCATCCGACTTTCTTGACATTATAAGTATTTTTCCTTGTCTATTTACAATAACCAATCCAACAACATTTTTCTCTATTTTCTCTTCTTTCGCTTTTTCCAATAAATAGTCAAAATCATTCATACATAAATCTTCTTTTTCAATTACATTGTTGTTTTCATCAACAAAATCTAAATATTCAATTTCTTCCATAGCTACCTCTTCTTTATTATTTGTCCTTCTTTATAATATGTGTTAATCCTTTGAGATAATCTCCATTAACTATCATATCTCTTATATTTTTAGGTCTTAAATCTATGTCTCTTAACTCCTCTAGTGTAACCCACTTAAATTCCAATAGTTTCTCTTCGCCCTTGTCATTTTCCATTATTTCATAATCTTTCATTTCTAATTCATATTTAGGTTTTATTATATAATAAAATTCTATTCCGTGACATGTTTTTTTGCCTTTTTTCCAAAAGTTTTCCTGTATAGCAAATAAACTCTCTTCTTTAATATCACAACCAATTTCTTATTTTATCTCTCTAACAACAGTTTGGTTTGAATCTTCTCCTATTTCAATATGTCCACCTGGTATATGAAAATATGGTGCTTTGTCTAGTCTCATAATTAAAAACTTGTTTTCTTGTTTAATTATTCCACAACTTCTTCCATGAAATTCTTTGTAATCTGTTTTAATTTCAATATCCATTGTTTTTTATCCTTTCAAAAATATTATTCTTTTATATTAGATTGCGATATTTTTCTAAGCCAAGATAATTTTATAATTTTCAGATTTTCCTATCATTATTTTGTGCTTTTAAACTATAAAAAGCGAGTAACTAGCAATACTAATTATTCGCTCAATTATATTAATTTTTATGTTCTTCTAAATACTTAGTAATTTTTTCAATATAAGGTTGATCTTTTGGTGCATTTCTTTTTTTCTTAAATTCAAGTATTCTTTTTAATTCTTCAACCTGATATCCCTCAATTTCTTCACAAGTAAATTCGTCTTTAGGGTTAGGTATAACCTCAATAATATCTGAAATATGATAAAATCCGCATTTATTTTTATCTTTTTCATCTAAATTATATTCTTCTTTTAATCTGGCAAATAATTCTTCTGATACACATAAATCTAAATCTGCAGTTTTATCTTTTATTCCAAACATAACTAAGCTACCACCACCTAAAATATAATATTCATCTCTAGGCATATTTAAACTTTCCACAAGGTTTAATAATTCTTCTTTGTTCATATTCTTTTCAACTCCTTTTACATATTTTAACATATTTATGTCGACTCGTCAATCATTTAAAAATACTTTTTATTTTATCCCATTTAAGAAAAAATCGAAAAAATTTTATGTAAAGCATTGATTTTTAATGATGAATATTGTAAAATGCTTATGTAGACAATTTAAACCATATGGAGATAGTATCTCCATGCAACATTCAGAAAGGAGTTCCTTGACATGATGAATATCTTTGACAGGCCTTGTTACCACATTAAGCAGGTAAAAAAGGTTCGCATCCCTAAGGGTAAGCGCAAGAAGTTTAATTCTAAATCTATGCTCTGTGCATGGGTTACTAAACTCTGTCCTGCCCGCTGTGAGAGCTGCTTCTTTAAGTCCAATATGTACCATGATGGTACTCCGGATGAGAAGTATCAGTTCTCTGAGTACGGCGTTGATAGACTGATTCAGTTCATCAACGATTCTAACAATTCTTACCTCATGCTTTCTGGCGGTGGTGAACCCATGGTTCGCAAAGACATCGTTAACCGGATTGTCCGTGAGGTTAAGTCCGACCGTATCGTAATCGTTACAAGTGCCATTTGGGCAAAAACCTATGAATCGGCAAAAAGAACGATTGACGAACTGTACGATAGTTGGAAAAGCAGAAACGATGACTTGGTACTTGTACTCAGGCTTAGCGTTGATTCTTTCCACTACAAGCCTCTTGGCTTCGATGTCATCGACAATGTAATCCGTGTATTCAGAGAATCCTATTCTGATGGTAAGAATTTTCAGCTGAGAATTCACACCATGCAGAACGATCCCACTCTGGAAATAGTTGCAAAGAAGATTGGCAACTGCGAAGTCATCTACAGCGATATCGAATCTGTTTCCGATAATAAGGAAATCATCAAGATTCTTCCCAAGCAGGCTACCCTTAAGTTCGACGAAGGCTATGAAATCAAGGTTGGTCTTTCCAAACTTTTCTTCTCCAATCTCAAGATTGATTTGAATTCTCTTACCGAGGATATTCAGAAATCTCTTGATGTTTTTGAAGAGGATATGAGTGCAAGTGAATATGGCAATCCTTCAATCCTCACAAACTGTGATGGTTCACTTGGTCTCGATTTCTGGATTGACTACAATGGCAATGTTACTACTTGGGGAAATCAGCAGTGGGATAGTCTTTACAATGTATATGTTGACTCTTATCAGGATTTGGTTGATGGAACATTCAATAATATCATCAGCTATTCTTTTCTCGATAAAGGTTACTACTACAGAGAAAGAATTATCAAAACTGTAAACCCTCATGCAGTACTGCGTTCTAAGGCAATGAATCTCAGAGACTATGCTGGTGCTTTCCTTATGGAAGAAGAAAAAACCAAGCTCTACTATGCTGTAAGAGCCATTAAGGATTACCTGGAAGACGGTGTTCTTTCAGAAGATGACATTTCTTTCCTTCCCGGCAATCTTCTTAGTGTCATTCACTCAAGTGTAGACGAAATTACGGCACTCTATAAGGCATCCGATTTTGACATCATCAGCCAGTATTTTGACAAAAAGTCTGAGCTGAACAAGACAGACTGGGAAATCCTGTTCAATCTTATTCGTCTTGGACATTATGATGTATCCGAAAAGCATATTCAGCAGGCAATCGCATATTACAATGAAACCTATTATTGCAATATTACCAGTGTCAATGACATTCCGGACAGCGATGACCCTATTCTTTACGGAAAGTATCATAACAGAATTTCTTTCATGAAAAAAGAGGCGGAGAATTTCTGCCTTAAGATGAAACTCTAATTGAGTACAATCCAAAACTCCCTAGTTGACCAAGTCAACTAGGGAGTTCCCTTTTAAGGAAATATCTTATTAGGTGTTAATCCTGACCCTGCAAAATACTCCATATTATTTATATATTCCATATCTTCATCTGAAATTATAAAATCATATATATCAATATTATCTTTAATCCTTTCTAGATGAGTGGATTTTGGTAATGGTATTACGTTATTTTGAACACACCACCTGACACAAATTTGTGCTACTGATTTTTTATATTTATCTGCAATTCTTTTTAAATCTTCATTATCTAACATTCTTCCAGAACCTAACGGGCTCCAGGCTTCAACAACTATATTATTATTTCTACAATATTCTAAGATTTCTTTCTGCATCATTCCTGGATGAAATTCAATTTGATCAACCATAGGGAAAATATTTGCTGTTTTTCTTAAAGATTCCATATGCTGTATCATAAAATTACTTACACCTATTGCCTTAACTTTTCCCATTTTATATAAATCTTCAAATGCTCTCCAAGTTTCCGCATTTAATTCTTCCCAATTATCAGCTGTCATAGGCCAGTGTATTAAGTATAAGTCTAAATAATCCGTTTTAAGTCTATCAAGTGTTTCCTGAAAAGCCTTAATTGTATTATCATATCCCTTGTCTTCATTCCATAATTTACTTGTAATAAACAATTTTTCCCTTGGTATATTATACTTTTCTATAGTATTTCCTATTAATTCCTCATTTTTATATTTTGAAGCTGTATCTATATGTGTATATCCATTTTCAACAGCAGTTTTTATTGAAAATTCCAATTCTTTCTCATCTTTTATGTGCCAAGTTCCAAAGCCTATTTCTGGAATTTCTATTCCATTATATAATTTTAATCTTCTCATTTTAACTCTTTTTTCCTTCTATATATTTTTTTATATTCTCAATATCTTTTTGATCTTTTTGGGCATTTCTTTTTAATTTAAAATTTAATATTGTATTTATATTCTCCAAATTATATGGCTCTCCTTCTTCCATATCAAACTCGTACTTTTCATTTACTACAACTTCCAAGTCATCATTTATTTTATAAAAACCACATTCATTCCTTTTTTCATCAGTCAAGTTATATTTTTCCTTTATATTATTAAATAATTCTGTTGAAATACATAGGTCTAAATCTCCTGCAATTTCTCTTATTCCTCTCATAACTAAACTGCTTCCACCAACAATATAAAATTCATCTTTTGGAAAATTTAATTCTTTTAACATATTCAAAATATCTTCTTTAATCATATTCATTCTCCCTTTCATCAAATTTTATGTATATATTACCACATTCTTATTGCAATATCAATAGTTTAAAGTATATGAATTTATTTATTTTTCTCATAAAAAATACTCTATAGGAAATTTTCCCATAGAGTATAAAAGTAAAAATACCACATTAAGCCGCTTATAGATTTATCTATTATTGCCGTAGTTTAGGCCATTGATTCTTATAGTATTCAATTGGAACTCGTTTAAAGTTTTGTTTTTATATAACTTTAAATATTCATTTGATACATCTGAATCAAAAATTAAAATATCATCACTACAAACGGTTGTTTTGATCCCAGCAATAGTAATAATCCTAATTGGGTGCGACTCATATGATTCTACCCTTGAAAGCATAACATTGCTAGTTGGACAAATTGTTAAACTAATATTCTTTTCATAAATCTCTTGCATTAAATTTCTGTCTTCAATTATTGACAAGCCATGCTGCAACATATCTAATCCAAGAATATCAATTGCTTCTTTAACTATACTGCTGTCTCCAAATTCGCCTACATGAGCTCTTCTTATGATTCCTAAATTTCCTGCCATATTATAGTATTCAGCAAAATTTTTAACTCCCAACATTTCATCTCCAGTTACATCTATAGAGTAAAAAACTCCACTTTCCAATAACTTTTGAACATCCTCATCATTTTTTGGATCATATTTATGCCGGTCAAAGCATAATTCCGGATATATCTGCATACAATCGGAAAATGTTTCTTTTAGTAGCTGTATAAAATAAATAAGGTCATCATACGAATCAAAATGTTTTCTTGCACATAAACCAAAATTCGGAGCAAAAACAGTTATCCCGTCTTTTTTTGCTTGTATAAATGCTGCAAGTGCTCTTAGTGCATAGTCAGTGTTTGCATTTGTTAATTTGCCCTTAATATTGTCATTGCACCATTGGTTCATTTCAGGAATACTTATCAACTTTTTATCTAATACTGGAACTTTGTATCTAGTTAATAAGTATATTACCTCTCTACTTCCGCCATATGGTATATGATTGTGCAAATCACTTTTAGGAATAGTTCTCAATACTGAAATATCATTATTCCTTAAAGCTTTCACAAAGCTGTAACTGTCTAGCACTTTTTTGTCAACTACCCACTCTTCAAGATTATCCCAAAAATATTTGATGGCTGCAATTTCATTAAAATTGTCTAATTTATTAATTAATTCTTCTACTGAAATCCACATATATTTGGAATCTTTCTCAACTGTTAAGTATTTTAGTATCATAGATTCATTTTCAAAAACCAATTTACTTCTAATACTTAATATTGTAGGTAGATTACTTGCCTCTATCATTGAAATCTTATTATTCTCAGTCCTTACAACAGGAACTTCAAGATTTTCATTGATAGAAATAACATATGTCCGCTTTGAGTTTTCAATGTTCATCATGCTTAAATCATTCCTTTCTATGAATATAGTTTTATCCATATACGCTAATGTATAATACAATGATTATAGCATTTTATTCAAATTATGTCAATTATATGCAACCAAAAACAGTAGTGACGAATAAAAATTTTTTTCTTAGAAAATTAAGTTTTTTAAAGTTTATGTTTTAGATATTCTTCGTAATGCAGTATTATCAATACTTTCAAAGCTGTACATTTTTTATAAAAAGCCCGCAAAGTCCCTATATATCTATCTTTCAAAATTTGACATTTTCAATGTTCTTTTGTATTATTAATATATCATTAATGATTTATCGAAGCGTATTTGTATCTTCGTTTGAATAAGTTCTATGTTTATTTGAGTTTCGGTTAAGTGGGCATAAAACTTTCTTCGAAATACTTTTACGCTTCCATATTTTTTTCCGAAATCTCCACATATATTTGAATGTTCTATTATTTGTAATATTAAATGTGTTATCTGTATGATTGTATATATTACCTTAATTGCCTTTATATTTCTTGAATATACATGTTCTAAATCTATTCCACTTGTTACTTTTTGTTCTTTAAATCCTTGATTTTCTATATAGTCCCTTAATCGGGCACAATATATTATTTTATATAAATTTTTCCTTGTTATTTCTCGATTTGTAATCCACATCCATATACTATTTTTTTCTGTTTTCTTGTTTTTTATGATTTGTCTTATTACATTGTTTTACTCGTTCTTCATTTATTTCTTTTTCTAGCCATTCTCTTCTTCTTTTTACTTCTCGTACTATTTCTATGTGATGTTTATTTTTATTCGCATTAGCTTTCTTATGCGTTAAGTCAGTAAAAAATGTTTCACCTTTTACTAATCCATATTTCATTGCCTGTTCTACTATTTTCACAAATATATTTTCAAATACTTCTGTTCCAGCATATCTTCTTATATAATTTTGACTAAATGTAGAATAGTGTGGTGTACTTTTTCCAAATGGGATTCCTAGAAACCATCTATATTCTGCGTCAACTTTTATTTTTTCACAAGTTTTTCTCATTGACTTTAATCCTTCTAAAGCCTCTATGAACACTATTTTGAATAAAACAACTGGATCTATACTTGGTCTTCCATTTGTACAACAATATAAATCTTTTACTTCCTCATAAATAAAAGTAAAATCGATACATGCATCTATTTTTCTAAATAGACTATCCTCTTGAACTAATTCGTCCATTGTATATAATATCATTTCACTTTGTTCATATTTTTTATATTTAACATATTCATCCCTCCAATTACAACCAACTAAATTATATCATAAATATAAAAAAATGTAGAGTTTTCTAAGGAAAATTCTACATTTTTTAGTTCAAAATTTGGTTGTAATTGAACGTATTTTTATTATACAACTTTTTTATAAAAAAAGAAAGAGTGCTAACAAATTTTTTTATACTTTGTCAACACTCTGAGGAACCTTACTAAAGGTTCCCTTTTTTGAAGTTTATTGGAGTTCAATCAATCCTACCCCATACCCAGAAATGTCAAGCTCATCGTCTCTAAGTACACCGTATTCCGAGGCACAGCGAAATCCTCCATCACGGTTGCAGTCTCCACCCGCCATCAAAAACCTATACTTAGAATATGGATCTGTATTTTCAATAATTTTATAGGTATTTCCTACAAATCCGTATAATCCTCCAAATTTTCTTTGGCCAGTTTTTACCGGTTCTTCACCATTTGTACGCGACAAAAAATAAGTTCCTAACTCTGATGAATCATACACAATCTGCTCATACGTTGCTACTTCATCTTTTAACCATCGCAAAAGCATCAGAATATATGTTGTTTTCGAACACAATTTACTCTTATTTTCAGGAGAGTATTCTCTTGCTTTTTCCTTCCACTCTTTTGCATTCAGTTTTCCCGTTAATGGAATAGCATCTTTAACAAATCTCAAGTTTCCATTCTTATCAGCAGAAGGTTCAAAAACAGGTAACCATACGCCTTTTTTCGGTTTATTCGCTAAGGCCGCTAAAATATCAACTTTAAACCTTTCTCCTTTCATCTTAAGATACTCGTTTTTTGCTTTTTCTGGATCATAACAAAAATCTTCTACTGTTAAATCCTCTACATACAAATACATAAAAGTATCTCCATTTTTCAGTGTACAATACCAATCTGGGCTATCAACATCCTGATATACACCATTTCCTCCAACAAGATTCTTGGGTTTTGGAATTTCAGGTTGTGTATAAATAATCCCGATTTTTCCATTCCCTTCTACACTTACCCGTCGAAATTTCGAACCTCTAGGTAATTTTACGCACATAGTTTTTTCTTTCATAAAGTAAATCTCCTTTCTGCATAAAATACACTATATCACATCTACATATTAACATAATTATTGTATCACATATTTATTTATTATGCAATACTCTGATTAGTTCTTAATTTGTGTTCCTTTATTATTAATAGAATAATTATCTTTATATATTATCTCCGAAATTGTAGTAACTTGAAAACCACTAGCTTTTATGTTTTTTATTAACATATCTAAACTATCTGCCGTGTGTTTTGTTCCATTATGGCTCAATATTATTGCTCCTCCATCTAATTTATTTTTTAACCTATTCCACATTTCTTCCCCTGTTAATCCTTGATAGTCTAATGTATCTAAATTCCATTGTATCGGATAAAATCCATTTTGCTGTGCTGTTTTTATAACTGTATTGTTATATTCTCCATATGGTGCTCTGTATAAATTTGTTTTATACCCTGTTATTTTTTCGATTTTGTCTACACTTAATTTTATTTCTTCTAAGTTCTTTTCTGCAGTTAAATTATTTACATGTGGATGTGTGTTACTATGACTTCCTATTTCATGTCCAGCTTCGTATATCTTTTTTACTGCCTCTGGATATTTATCTACCCATTCTCCTACCATAAAAAATGTTATATGTACTTCATTATTTTTTAATGTTTCTAAAATACTATCTATATCGTCTGCATTCCATGCACAATTCATCGTAAATGCAATTTTGGGTTCTTCTGTTTGCACGTTATATATTGGCAAATATCTTTCAGTGGCAGAAACTTGTATCGCACCTATATTTTTTATATTAGCAACTCCTATTAATACAGCAACAGTTAACAATGATACTGCATAAGTTTGTATTTTTTCTTTATTAAATATTAAAAACATAAAAAACCTCCAAATAAAAACATTGTACTAATTATATTTAATATTATGTTTTTATTTAAAAATTATGATTTGTAATATTTTTGTAACAAAAATGTAATAAAAATGTAATACACTTTTACGACAAAATATTGTATAATGAATTTGACGAAATTTTATATAAAAAGTCAAATTAATGGAGGATACAATGAGCATCGAGTCTGATTTACGAAAAGATGGTATAAGAGTAGTTGACATACTTGATACAATGTCTGTAAACCGTATCGCTCATGATATTGCTACAAGGTTATGTGATACATTTCCAGAACTTTGTTTCAATGAAAGCGATTTATTTGCAAAACTTTCAAAATTAGGTATGTACAGAGCTACAATGCCAGAAGGTATGGCAGAAGCTAACTATTTTTATAAAAACACATCTATATACTTTAACTCTAAAATTGCTGTCGAAGATTTAGAAGAATTTGCAATTCATGAATGTATTCACTATATTCAAGAAGTTAAAGATAAACGAAATAACCTTGTTAGAATGGGATTATGCAATTTTGACAATTTAAAAATTGTTGGAATGGGCTTAAATGAAGCTGCAGTTCAATATATTACATCTAAAATAATAGGAATTGAAAAAGACTATGTTAAGTATTTTGGGATTTCATTTAGAACAATTAGCCCATCTTACTATCCTTTAGAATGTAATTTGATTGAACAAATGGCTTATATTACTGACGAAACAGTTTTATTTGATAGTACATTTACAAGTAATGATAAATTCAAAAATACATTTATTAGTTTAACTTCTGAAAAAACTTATGATGAAGTAGAGAAAAATGTAGATCAAATATTAGACCTTGAAGAAGCTATTATCAAATTAAACAATAAAATTTCTACATTTGATGAGCGAAATAAAACTGTAGATAAATTAGTTACCAAAGCAGAAAACTGTAAAAATAAAATTTCTGAATATTTTGAGAAAACTCAAAATTTAATTATAAAAAATTACTTTGATAAAGCTTTCAAACATATTGAAAACTTAGAAGAACTTGATAATTATAGAAGAAAACTAGATCATTATAAAAATTTAATTGGTCGCACAGACAATTATACTTTTTTTGATGATTACTATACAGAAAAAATGTCTCAATTAGAACATAAATCTAACGTACTTGAAAATGGAGGCATCGAAACAGCTCTTGAATTCAAGAAGCCTGACAATTTATTTGTTTCTTGGTTTAGAGCTATTAAAAACTTCGTAACAGGAGAAAAAATACATAATTAACAAAAGATTTTAGTATACAAATGATTTTAAAGTACCAATGAATACTTTACAAATGATAAATGTACAAATGATTTTTGCAAGTTATTATTTACAAAAGATATATATTACTAAAGATACATATACAAATGAAATCATACTAAAGATAATCTCAAAAAGTCGACAAAAATGTCGACTTTTTTATTTTAGATATTCCATTATTGAATATGCAGCATCTCTGCCAGAACGTGCAGCCCATGCCACAGTTCCTTTTGCACCTGCAATATCTCCACCAGCAAAAATCTTTGGATTAGATGTTCTATTTTTTTCATCAACCTGAATTCTTCCCCATTTATTTAGTTCCAACCCTAAATCTTTTACGAACTCTTCTGGTTCTGAACCAAGTGCCATTATTATATAATCTATATCAATTTTATAATTACTATTAGGAATATTTATTGGAACCATCCTTGTTTCTCCTTCTTTTTGAACAAGCTCTGTTTTTATTAGTTCCACTTCCTCTACACTATTATTGCCTAATATTTTTACGATATTGTTCTGAAATAAAAACTCTATCCCTTCTTCTTTTGCCTCTTGTATCTCTTTTACTTCTGCTGGCATTTGCTCTTCTGCTCTTCTATATATTACTTTTACTTCTTTTGCGCCTAGCCTTTTAATTGTTCTTGCACAGTCCATTGCTACATTTCCTCCACCAATTATAGCAACTTTTTTATTAGTATAGTTAGGATGATTTTGATATTCTAGCAATTGATTTCCACCATATACTCCTTGTAAGTTTTCTCCTTCTACTCCCATCTTTGTTGTTATATTTGCGCCAAATGCTAGAAATATTGCATCATATTCTTTTTCTAATTCTTCTAATGAAAATTCTTTTCCAAGTTCTTGTTTATATTTTACTTTTAGCCCTAAATCAATTATTTTTTGTATTGTATTTTTCACAATTTCTTTTGGTAGTCTAAATTCTGGAATTCCATGAATTAGTAATCCACCTAAATAATCATATTTTTCATATATAGTAACTGAATAACCATTTTTCAATAGAAATGCAGCTGCTGTAAGACCTGCTGGTCCACCTCCAACAATTGCAATTTTCTTATATTTATTTTTTACATTTATTTCTGCAATCTTATAATTTTTCTTTATTGCTATATCTCCTATAAATGCTTCCATTTCTCCTATACTTACAGGGTTTGACTTTATTCCTCTTACGCAAGAACCTTCACATTGTTTTGTGTGCGGACATATTCTTCCACATACAGCTTCTAAAACTGTAGTTTCTGATAATATTTCATATGCCTTTTTGTAATCCTCTTCTTTAATTGCTTTAATAAAACCTGGTATATTATTTTCTAAAGGACATCCCTTATTTGAACATGGTTTTACTGGACAGTTTAAACAATAATTCGCTTTTTCTTGTATTTCGTTCATTTTATTTCATTCCTTACGTTTTATATTTATCATTATTTTATATTTTTTCTCTCTTTTAGTCAATTCGTCTGACCAAGTATAACAATAAATCCTATTCTACTCTTGCCTTTACAATGAACCTTTTTGTTGCATGTGCATTACCATTTTCATAATAGCATGTAATTAATGTTACTTCTATTTTTCCATTTGTTAATTGGCTTGTACATGATGTATCTTGAGGATCTACAACAAAAGTATCATATACTTTATAATCTAATGTTTTTCCATTTAAATCTGAAATTTGTATTGTATCTCCATTTTTTATATTAAGTAGTTTTCCAAAAAATTTAGAGTTTTTATAATTGTGTCCTGAAACACACAAATTTCCTACTTCATTTGGATTTCCACCCCAATATTTTGTTACTGCCACTTTTAAAGTTTGTTCAGTTGTAGTAGCCAAAATTGGATAATTTATTCCTAATTTTGGTATGTTTATATTTCCTATACTGTCATATGATTTTCCATTTGATGCCTTATATTTCTTTGTAGTAGGTTTTGAATCATTAGTTTGTTCAGCTTGATTTTCTGGTTGTTGTTCTGTTTCAGGCTCTTCAATCTTCACCAATAATGGTGTTTCTACTACTTCTTCACTGTTTTCACTAATCTCTTCCTTTTTTTCTACTTCTGGTACTTCATTATTTGAAAAACAATATGTTCTTATAATTAATCCTAATATTATAATTAACGATATTATTAATACTATAATTTTATTTTTTGTCATATTAAGCTCCTTTTTATCTATATCTTCGCATAACCTCTTGTAAATCTCTTATAAAATCAATCTTTTTAGATTCATCTCTTAAAAGAGCTGCCGGGTGCCATGTTGGCATATATAAAATGCCTTTTCTCTCTATCCATTTTCCCCTACTAGCTGTAATTCCATACTCTTTTCCTAATATATTTTTTAAAGCTACACTTCCAAGTAACACAATAATTTTAGGTTTTACTAAAATAACTTGATTACGCAAATAATCAAGACATGCATTTGCTTCATCATCTTGCGGATTTCGATTTCCTGGTGGCCTACATTTTACAATATTGGCAATATACACTTCTTCTCTTTTTAATCCTATTGCTTCAAATGCCATATTCATAAGTTTTCCTGCTTTGCCCACAAATGGTGTTCCTTGCAAATCCTCGTCTGCTCCTGGTCCTTCGCCTATAAACATTAGGCTTGCTTGTCTATTGCCTGTACCAAAAACTACATTATTCCTATTTTGGCACAATTTACATTTTTTACATTCTTTTGCTGTTTCCTCTAATTGCTCCCAATTATCATACATCTATTTTCACATCCTATATTTCAAAAATCCTCATAGCATTTTCATACGTTTTTTTTGCAACTTCTTCTAATGAAATTTCTTTTATATCTGCAATCTTTTGTGCAACATATTTTACATTTCTACAGTCATTTCTTTTTCCTCTATTAGGCTCAGGAGATAAATAGGGACTATCTGTTTCTATTAATATTCTATCTAATGGAACCATCTTTACTACATCTGGTGCATTTTTAGAATTCTTAAATGTAATTGGCCCAGCAAATGAAATATAATAACCCAATTCTAATGCTTGTCTTACTAATTCTTGATTTAATTGGCAGCAATGGAATATTCCAGCTTTTTTTACTCTATGATTTCTTATTATATCAATTGTATCAACAGATGCATCACGAGAGTGTATAACTATTGGTAATTTCATCTCATTTGCTAATTCTATTTGTTTTATAAATGCTTGTTTTTGTAAGTCACTATTTTCTTTATTCCAATAGTAGTCTAATCCAATTTCTCCTATTGCAACTAATTTTTTTGAATTTTTTTCCTTCACTATTTTTGTAATTTCGTCAATACTTTTCCACAGTTCTTGTTCAGATTGTGGAATATCATTAGGCGAAATGCCACAAATCGAATAAATATATTCATATTTTTTTGATAGTTCCAAAGAAAACAAAGATGAAGGTATATTATACCCTGCACAAACAAATTTAGTTATACCAGATTCAAATGTATCTTTTATAATTTTTTCTCTATCTTCATTAAATTTCTCATCATTATAGTGTGAATGTGAATCAAAAAATTCCATATTATACTCTACCTTTCTTTATTTTTCTAGAACTACTACTGTTGCAACAGCGTATTTTTTACAATGTGAAATACTTATATCTATATCCTCTACTTCTTTCATAAATTCTTCTTTTATTTTCACATATGGTCTACCATTAGAGTCATTTTTCACTTCAATATCTTTCCAACTAATTTGATACTTGTCTTTTAATCCTGCTGAAATAGCCTTAAAAACCGCTTCTTTCACTGCAAATCTTGCTGCGTAATGTTGATATTTTTGAATTTTTTTACTTTCGCAATATTCAATTTCCTCCTGTGTATATACTCTTTTACAAAATTCTCCATTTGTTTCTTCTATGCTTTGTTTCACTCTCTCAATTTCTATAATGTCTGTTCCTGTTCTAATTTTCAATTTTTATTTTCATTCCTTTCTTTAAGCCACATCATAGTCTGAGAACATAGTGGACTAATTAATTTTTTATTACCAAACAATAAAGTTGATATATATATGCATTATACATCAACTTCTTCTGTTATTTGCCCAAAAACAATAAATTAATTAAATTAATTATTAATGCAATCACCAAAATCACAATAATTATCGAATTGTTTTTTGCTGTTTTCTCTATATTCATTTCTTTATATAAGATATCATATTTATTTTTGGTTTCAATATATGTTTTTTTCAATTCTAGTACTTCATTTAAATTTTGATAAAATAATGAACCTGTATCATCTGATGTCACTTCATTAATCCATAAAGTTTGCGTAAAATAAATAAATTCTTTTCGTGCTTTATTTATATTTATATTTTGCTCAAATTCTAAATTTATTTTTCTTAAATATATTTTTGTATAAAGTGCTAATATATATGTATATAAATATTGTTTCTCAAATTCATGTGGAAATACTGTATAATTATTCATATCACAACTTGAGCCAAATAATGTTACGCCTTGTTTAGTTACACCTAATTTAGCATATTTCCATTTTGAAATAACTTTCATATCTTCTTTAGAATAATTTACACTATTATCACTTGGTAAGATATTTAGAAATTTCATATAATTACTTCTAATATTATCAAATTCATTTGTATTATTCCAAGCCTCTTGGTCAATACATACATATGAAAACGTTAAAAATCTTTCTGTGTCAATATCTAATTTTAATGCTTCTGTCATAGGTCCTGTTATTCCTGATATGAAATCTTTAAAATATTGTACATCAGCAAAATAGTCTGTTTGTACTCTTATATTATCATAATTATTCATATTAGCAAATTCTTGGTTTATGTCTCTAAATTTGTAATTAAAATTCAATAAATCTGCAAATTTATTGCTTTCTTCTATGTTTGTTTTTATACATAGAAAGCATATTCCTGTATTAAAACATATTATTTCTATTTTAGGAATTTTGAAAAATATTCCACTTCTTTCTGCTGTTTTTCCTTGTATATCTTTTCTTATATTATATTCAAATATTGTACAAGGATTTTGTGCTAATATTGCTGCTTTAGTTTCTAGTGGTAAGTCATTCAACCTTGCTAGTCTTGTTTTGCTATAATTAAAACTGTTAAACATGTAGTTTCTTGCTCTATGAGAAAAATATGAATATAAACTTAAATCATTTTCTTTTTTGAACATTTTTAATTCACAGTTTCTATCTTTTAATAATTTTAATAAATATTTTGTAAATTTATTTTCTTTAATTACATAAGGGTATATAAAATAAGTATATTGATATTTTGTCTTTAGCTCCATATATTATTACTTTCCTCTCTCCAATAGATATCATCTTTTGGTTATTTTTCACAATAGTAATTCATGTTTAAATCTTCTCCTAAGTGCCATTTTCCTATAAAATCTATTTTTAAATTATTTTCTAAGTCATATTGTGGTTTTGCAACTTCTTCTCCATTTTTGTTGATTGAACCCCATTTGCCGTCTTTTTTTACTGCTGCATATCCATATTCATTTTGCTCTGTTGCGTCATCATATATATATTCTGTTACAGGCTTTCCTTTTTTGTCAACATATCCGTATTTGCCATCTTCTTTGCTTAAAAAGATAGTATTATTTTTTAATACATTTATATTTGAAGTTTCTTCTCCTTTTAAAGTGTAATATTTGTAGTCATTATTTATTCTCATTCTTATATATTCATCTTCTGTGTTAACTTCTGAAAGTATTCCTGTTGCTTTTACTTGATAATTGTTATCAATTATAGATGTTTGATAATCTGCATTTTCTGCAAATATTAAATCTGCTTTTTCATTATATGTCATTCCTGTATATTTCAATTCAACTTGCACATTCCCTATATTGTCTATTATTCCATATTTGTTATCTAGTTTTGCTATATATGTACTATCTTTTATTTCTTTTAAGTCTTGATATTTTGCTTCTAGTGTTACTTCTCCTGAAGTATTTATTTCTCCATATAGATTGTTTTTAACAAATATAAAACCATTTGTTGTTGCTGATTTCAATTCATCAAATCCTTTATCTAATATTGTTTCTCCTTTTGAATTTATTACTTTTTGTTTTCCATTTTCTTTAACTAAATAATATTCTTTTAAATAAACTGATGATATTTCATCATAATTGTTTTCAAGTATTTGTTTTTTTGTAGCACTTACTACTCCATATTTTCCATTTTCGTCTACAGTAATATATCCTTCTTTATATGTTTCTCCTAATGTTTTTATGTCTTTGTAATTTGCTTCTATAATGATATTTCCATTGTCATTTACTAGTCCTAATTTTCCGTCTTTTTTTATTATGATACTATTTTCTTGCCCATCTAATCCTGAAATTTCATCATATTCTAGTGGTAACACTTCTTTTCCTGTCAGGTCTATTAACCCGTATTTTCCACTTTTTTCTACTTTTAAGATGTTTTTTTCGTACCACACATTGTTGTTTTTATCTATGTTCTCAATTGGTTCTATTTGATCATATTCTGTTAGTATTTCTTCATTTTTTTCATTTATTGCTTTTGTTTTATATGTTCCACTGTTTTCGTCTACATCATATGTGCAGATAAATACGTCTTTTTCTTTATTTGGTATTACTATCATTTCTTGATATGATGGTTGTATTACCTCATCTCCATCTTGGTTTATTACTCCCCATTTATTTTGCGAATATAGTACAAAATATTGATAGTTTTTGGTTACTTTTTCTCTTTGTTTTAATACGTTTCTTACCATGATTATAACCATTATTAAAACTGCTATAGCAATTATTACAGCGAATACTTTTGTGTAATTTAGTTTTCCTTCTGTTTGATATCGTTTTCCTCTTGCCATATTTACTATCATCCTTCCATATTTTTTTACAAATATACTATATCATAAAATGTTTTAAGTTACAAGTAAATTGCTAATAATTATTTTATTAAAAATCATAATATAATAGCCTGATTAATTTTTTCACAAAAATTGGAGATGTATCTGCATTATTGTACTCTATCTATATTTTGAGTGCTGTTTTCTGCAAACCTCAAAAAGAGATATGTGAATACATATCTCATGCAAAACTTTATAAATTTATTTTGCTCTATTTCCTTTTTTATAATTAGCAAGAATTTGCTCTTTAGCTGCAATTGTCTTTTTTAAGTCTGCAATCTTATCATCATATAAATCACATAAAGCATTTATTTGTTCATTTGTCAATTCTTTAATAGAAACTTCACCATTATGATATCTTCTTTGAAGTTCAAAAATATTTGAATTATCAATTTCTACATTTCTTATTGAATCTCTAAAAGCATCACTTTTTTCCATTTCCATTTCTAAATGTTCATCAACAACGTTATTTACTTCTATTTCTTTTTTTCCAAATAAATTTCTAAAAAAATTTTTTATCTTTCCAAATATATTATTATCTTCGTTTCTTTCGATTAAATCTTTTTCTTGAGTATTTTCTTTCATATCTTATTCTCCTATTTCAAATTCATCTGCCTTTGATGAAATTCCTTGTACTTTCGCAATATCATTTGAAAGTTCAGAATCTCTTTTTTCTAATTCTAATGCCATTCGTTTTTTTCCTTCTAGTCTATCTTCTTGAAATTTTCTTTCTCTCGATATATTCTCTGTTGTTTCTACTGTATTTTTTTCCATATTAATCCTCCTTAATTCATCTGTACAATTAAATTATATACTAACCCTTATTTAATTTCAAGCCTTTTTTTAAATTATTCTTGTTTAACAAGTTTGCATACAATTATGCTCATGTCATCTTTTGCAATTCCGTAGCTATTGTCAACAGCTTCATTTAAAATTACATCTGCAATTTTTTGGCAATTTGTAGTTTCAATATCTTCTAACATATACTTTACCCAAAGTTCTTTGTTCTTATACTCTATATTCGCATCTAAAATTCCATCACTACACATTACCAAAATATCTTGATCTTCTATGTCTTTATCATACGTTGTTAAATTTATATCTTTTAAAATTCCTGCTGGCAAGCTTAGTGATTTTACTATTTGAACCTTTTTCTTATTTTTTATATATGTTGGACAAGCTCCATTTTTTATAAATTCTATTTTTCCATTATATAAGTCAACAATTACTATATCTAGTGTTGCAAAAATCTCTTCATTCGTATTCATAATTGTTGTATTTATCAAATCTATTGATGTATCTTTATCAAATCCTGACATTAATAATCTTTCAAGCATTTTTATTGCTATCTGGCTACTTTTTCTAGCATCTGGCCCACTTCCCATTCCATCACTTAATGCAATTAAATATTTTCCATCATTTAATCTTATTTGCAACGAACTATCTCCTGAAACAGGGCTGTCTTCTTTTATTTTTGTAGCCTGTCCTATTTGCACAATAAATTTATCTGCTGATAAATAACTAATTACCCTTTTACCTTGTTTGTTAAACTTACGGATTTTTGTCTCATTTCTCATCAGTTTTTCATTCAAACTTTTTTCTAATACTTTTTGAATTTTATCAAAGTCTGAATTTTCATTTATTTTACTATCATCTTGCAAGTATACATCTATAAAATATCTATTTTCTTTTTTGTTTATTTCTATTCCGTCACACAAGATCCCTTTTATTTCAAGTGATTTTATAATTTTTCCTTTTTTATCTGAATAATCATCTTCATTTTTAATTTCTTTTTCCATTTTTACTGCTATACTTGATATTGCTTTTGAAACCCCATCAAGCTGTGCTTGTACATTTTTTTTGTTTGATTTTACTTTTTCTTCCCAAATGAAATTTGACTTGCTTACTTTATATGCATAATTTACTGCTTTTACTATTTGTTCAATATCTGTATTCATCCTTTTGCTTATTTTTTCATCATTGTATTGAACTATGTAACTATTAAATTTTGAAAATGTTTTTAACAAATCTTCTCTATTGATTTCTTGTTTGTCTAACAATATGTCAAATAATTCGTTTACAATTTCATTTTCAGGCTTTGTCATATCATCATATAACATATTTTCTTCAAGTCCATCTAAATTATTTAACAATTCTGTTATAAATGCTTGTCTATTTTTAAAGTACATATTTGTATCATTTTTTTCTTGATATGTACTTGCTATATCTTTTATAGTTTCTGATACCATATTTAGCTGATCTATTGTTTCTTTACTTTGCTCTAATCCTCTTTTATTATATTCTGGCAACATATTATCGGTTCTAACAAGTTCTTCTATATTTATTCCAGCCCACTTTGGTATTGCAAGCAACCCTAGTGATGCAATTAATGCCTCTTTTATTACTACTAAATCGTTTGCTGTTCCATTTGTAGCATATAACAATATTCCATTTCCTATAAGAAATCCTGCAATTACTCCTATTTTTCCAAATCTATTTAGCAATCCTGCTACCATTCCTGAAAGCGCATATATTGCAACTACAATAGGTTCGTTTTGAGCAATTATCCCTAATGTTACACCAATTGTAACTCCTGCAGTTGCTCCAACTAAAACACCATTTTTCCATCCTAAAATTAGTACAATTAATATGCTTAAAATATTTCTGATTGATAACCCTAATATTGAAAAATCTCCAAGCGCGGAAAAAGCTATGGAAACTAATAAACTTGCTCCTATTACTTCTTCTATTGAAAATGCTTCTTTTTCCATCATTTCTTGTATTACAATCAATGAGTTTACAAATATTTTATAAAATACTACTGAAAATATAGCTAGTGTTATATGTATTAACATGTCTGCAACTGTAAATCTTGTTAATATTAGTTTTGCTAACATAACTAAAAATATACTTACAAAAACATGTCCTGCTATTTGTATTTGCTCATTTTTGTATTGGTCATTTTCTTTTGGAGGTTTTATACACATTAATATTAGCAATACTAATATTATTAATATGTAGTTTAATGCTCCTGTTGCTCCAACTCCTATTATATTTCCTAAAAGTCCAGCCACTACTACCATTATTGCAGGCACTCCACCTGCTAAGCTTGCAGCAACTATCGCTATGCTAAATGGCGAAACTTCTTGTCCCATTCCAATTGTTGATATCATAAATGCGATTATATATATGATTACATTTTTTATTTTTATTAAATTTTTTAACATCCTTACCACCCTCATAACCTTTTCATAATATAGCAATATTTTAATCCTTTTCTTTTGTATTTTTTGTCTTTTTTAGTACTCTACCATAAAAAAGTTTTTTACATTTTGTGATATTTATTTTTTTATTATTTTATTTTCCTTTGTTTTGTGTTTTATATTTTATTATATCTTGCCGAAAATTACAAGTTTTTTGGATAAATTACACAATATTTTATCGCAATTTGATGTTTTTCTAATCTTTATAAGAAAGCATAAAAGTTTATACTTTTACGCTTTCTTATATTATCTAGAATATCATCAATAATAATGTAATTTTATTTAGGAAACTTTTTATTTTTGGTTCATATAATAAAAGTAATAACATATTTTATTTAGAGGTGATACTATGTCTAACAACATAAATGATTTATTTGCAAATTTAAATGTTCCTGATGATGTAAAACAAATGATTAATAACGGCTCTTCTAATGACTTGAATAATTTACTTAGCCAAGTTTCCCCTGAAATGATAAATAATCTAAGTAATATTCTTAATTCTAATACACAAACTTCATCTCAAAATTCTTCTAATCAAAATATTAACAATTCAACTCCTAATAATAACAATAATTTTAATTTAGATATGAATACTATTATGAAAATGAAGTCTATTATGGAAAATATGAATAATAAAAATGATCCTAGAGCAAATTTGCTTTATTCTTTAAAACCATATTTGCGTGATAGTAAAAAAGATAAATTAGACCAGTATGTTAATTTGTTAAATGTTTCCAAAATTGCTGAACTTATGAATAAAAATAATGATAACAAAAAGGAGTAAATTTATGATGCCTTATTATAAATACTATAATCCATATAATAGGAATCCGTATTTTTATAATAATTATAGACCTACTTATAGGTCAAATTTCACTCCTAGACCTACATTTAACCAACCTCAAAATTCTTCTAATAGTGCTCCTACTCCTGAAAGCCGTAATAATTCTAATTCTAAAGACGATGATGATGTTTGGTTTGATTTATTTGGTATTAAACTTTATTTTGATGATGTTCTTATTCTTAGTTTGTTGTTCTTTTTGTATAAAGAAGAAGTTAAAGATGAGGGATTATTTCTAGCTCTTGTTTTGTTATTAATTAGTTAAAAGCCACAAACTTTAAATTGTTTTGTGGCTTTTTCTTCATATTTATTTACTATTTATCTCTTATTTTTTCCCAGCAAATGTATCAATATTAAAATTTATACTTTTTATATTGCCTACAATTTAAAAAAGTGAAACCCTGAAACCATTGCCAATAAACTCAATCTCAGATATATCTAAACGAACGCTCACAGGATTTTTATCTTCCCAGGAATAAAAACCTCCTCCTCTTGCAGTACAAGTACCTCTTGGCCTAGCACGAGAAATTGAATTAGTATGTTCTAGTGTCATCTCAAATACATTTCCAGCCAAATCATATATTCCTTGTTTACTAAAATCATCACTTGCTCCTGTTGATAATAATACTATTGTATCTGAATCTTTTATTCCATATGCACCACTTGTCCAATCAAAGTTTTCAAGTTTGTCATCATAAATAGCATATTTAGAATTTGAATTTGTTATATTCCATGCATTATTATAGTAATTTCCCCAAGATGTACTATCTGTTTTCAAGTCCACTTGACTTGTTCCTTTGGTTTCTAAATATTTTAATACTAAATCCCATTGTACTCCAAACATTAAACTACTTGTATGATTTCCCGATTCCATATTACTTGCTAATGTTTGTGCCTGACTACATGTTACATAATTATATGGATATGCATTTCTTTTTATTACTGGTGTTTCTGTTGGTGCTGTATCTGCTGAGCCTGATGTTTTTGGTTTATTCTCTATCCCTGTTTCATATTTTCCTATATAAAATCCTCCATTTTGATATACACTCTTTAACATTGTTTTCTTTAAATTTGTATATTCATCACTTGTTAGTCCTACGTCTGAATAATATTCATCTTTATAGCTTGTTCCATCTCTATAATCATTTGTATATGTGTGTAAATCTGCTTCTATTGCTGTATATTCTTCATCTGTAAAATCCTTTATTTCTAACCCTGCTGTTTTATAGACTCTTTCTGCTTTTGGTACTTCTACCCATACATATTGATTTCCTGTACTGTCTTGGATTGTTAATCCATTCTTTAATGTTGTTCCTTTTACTTGTGTAAATCCTGTTGGTAAGTATGGTCTTGTTTCATTACTTGATACTGATGTTGAGCCTCCATTTGTTTCTTCTCCTGGTTGTTTTGGCTCTGCTGTTAATGTTACATCTATATCTGAATTTAAGTCTTCTTTTGTTTCATCTATTGGTGTTTTTAGTAATCTTACTGTTACTTTTAATGTAGTTTCTTCTTGTGCTTTTAATGTTGTTTTTTCTAGTGAACAGATTACCTCGAAATAAGTTTGATTTGAACTTGTTGCTTCTGCTGTTAAGTCTGCTGATATATCTGAACTTAGATTTTTTACTGTATATGTCGCTGTTGCTTCATCTCCTTTGGCTGTTAATCCTGTTACATTTACTGTTCCTTTTGTTTTATCACTTTCACTTATTGTTGCTGTTGTTGTTCCTTTTCCGCTTGTACTTGGTGTTCCTATAAATTCTACTTTAAAGTTTTCTTGTTTTGCTTGCGCATTTCCTACACCATTTATATTTAATTCCACATTAGTTATTGCAGCATATGCTACTGCTACTAATATTATCGCTACTAGTAGTACTCCTCCTACTATTTTCGTGTTTTTTCCCATGTTTATTTTTCCTCCTTCTTTTGCTTTAAGATGTTATTCTATTACAATCTGATCTCCATCAGCATAAATATAAGCATTATCATAAACATACTCTTCATTCATATCGAACTCTTTAACAATATTTGAAATACGAATTTGTACGGCATCAAGGGTGCTTGCAGCTATAATAGCTTCTTTATTTCCCTTAGCTCCTGCATGTGCTAAGCCCCTAAGAGTTCCTATTACTGCAATATTATCAGCAGCAATTACTTCTGCACCTGCATTAACATCCCCTATTATTACCAAACTTCCTTCAACTTCTAATCGTTGTCCTGAACGAAGTGAACCTTTATGAAAAGTTGTTTCAGACGTTCCTACATCTTTTTTATAGCTACGTGTAATGCTATGTAATCCAAGAGTTGTCGGAGTATCAAATTTAATTTCAACATCAATTTTACTTTTTATTATTTCTCTAATTTCTTCAAGTTCTTTATTGGTTAAAATTTTTCCAGTAACCCTTATAGGTGTTTTTTCGTCTTGATACATTTTTTTTAAATCTTTCATTTTTTTGTCTAATTCTTCAATTACATCTTCTTGTTTAGCATTATCATCTATTTTTATTACAACTTCATCTGTTCTTAAATTTATACTAACACTATTCATTATTTAATATCCTTTCACAAAATACTTTATCTTATTTGTTCTACAAATGGTGTTGCTGTCATTGATTCATTAATTTCTGTTGATTCATTCATTCCAAAATATTGTGTTAGCACATCTCTTGCTACTTCTGCTGCATAATTACCATGTCCTCCATTTTCAATCATTACAACAACTGCAACTTCTGGCTTCTCATATGGTGCAAAACACACGAACCAGGCATTAACAAGGTCATTTCCGTTTTTATCTTTTCCTGCTTCTGCAGAACCTGTTTTTCCTGCTACTTCTTGATTAAATCCTTTGAAAATATTGTAAGCTGTTCCACCTGCTTCACTTGCCGCCATTCTCATTCCTTCTTTAGCAACATTAACACTTTCTTGGCTAATTGTTATTCCATCATCTGTATCTGAATATCCTAATTTTTCGTTAGTATACTGTGTAATCTCATCTCTTGAAACTTCAGAACCATCTGAATTCAAAATTGATTTTACTATTGTTGGTTTTACAACATTTCCTCCATTTGCAATAGATGAAATATACTTTGCAATTTGCATTGGTGTAAAGTTATTATCTCCTTGTCCTATTGAAGCATTTAAAACATCTCCTGGTCCTATTCTTCCACCATTTCTAAGTTTTGCATATGTTTCTTTTGATGCAACTGCTCCTTCTTTCTCGTTTGGTAATTCTATTCCTGTTTTTTTACCAAGACCAAAATGTAATGCATATTTTGATAAATTATCAATTCCCATTCTGTCTCCTGTTTCATAGAAAAAATAGTTACAAGAATGTTGCAATGCTTGTGTTACATTCTGATATCCGTGTCCTCTATGATAACTTGTATAATACCAACATTTCCATTCCATATTATATTTTCTATATACACCTGTGTCGTTTATTCTTTCTTTTGTAGTTATTGCACCTGTTTCCAAACCTGCAATTGCAGTAACCATTTTGAATGTTGAACCAGGTTCATATGTAGATTGAATAGTTTTATTTAATTGTGGATGTCTAGAATCATCTCTTAAATATGCCCAATTTTCTTGCGAAATTCCACCAACAAACCATTGTGGCTCAAATGTTGGATAACTTGCTGTTGCTAAAACTTCTCCTGTATTCACATTCATTACAACTGCTGCTCCACCTTGTGCATCATAAGTTTGTGCAAAGCCACCGCTTCTTATTTTATTTATACAGTTTTCCAAAGAATCTTGTGTTACTTTTTGCAAATTAGAATCTATTGTAAGTACAACATCACTTCCAGCAATTGCATTTTTCGCTACTGTTTCTCCCGTAATGGTTCCATCAACAGACATTTCTACTTGTTTTTCTCCATCTGTACCTTTTAGATATTTTTCAAAAACATATTCTATGCCTGTTTTTCCTATTATATCGTCAATGCTATATATATCTTTATTTGCATTATATTCATCTTCTTTTATTTTTCCTGTATATCCAATTACATGTGCTGCTAAATTTCCTGCTAAATATGTTCTTGCTGCATTTGTTGAAATGCTAACACCTGGAAAATCACTATTTCTTTCACTTATTTGTGCAACTACTTCTTCATTTACATTTGTTGCTATTGTTATTGATTTTGTTGCACTATATCCTGTAGTTGTTATTATATACCTGATTGAAATTATTTTTCTTATTTCTTCTACATTATCATTTGTTATTTCATATTTATTTTTAAATTTATAAAAAGCCTCTTCTGCCGTAGCCTCTTCTGCAATTTTATATTTCTTTTTCCAATTTGTTAATTCATCTCCACTAATAGTAAATTCAAAAGGATTTATTTTCACTGGAAATGTATCATCATATCCTATTTCATATTTGTTTAATAATTCTACTAAATTTAATACTGATTTATTTAGTTCTTCATCTGATATATTTGTTTTATATATTTCGATATTATTTTCTGTTTTTACTCCTGCAAGTTCATTTCCTGATCTATCTAAAATCGAACCTCTTGCAGCTTTTATTACTGATGATCTTGATAATCTTGTATTAGATTGTTCCCTATAACTTTCTCCGTGAACAACTTGAAGGTTAAAAAGTTGTACAATTAATATTATTCCTATTAGATATACTAAAATATTAATTATATTAAACCTGATATTAACTTGTTCTTTTCCTTCTTCATCAAAATTTATTCTATTGTTCAACTTTTCACCAACTTTCTACTTCTAAAAATATCTTGTTAGAATTTTGTCCCCTTTTATTTCATTTTCTACTTCATATCCTACATTGCTTATTATTGGATATAAAATTATTATAAGCAATATATTGTATATTGTTTCTATTAGTAATATTTTTATAAAATTTAATATTTCAACATTTATTCCTAATACTATAAATTGTAAAAAATATAATGCAATTTCATAAATTATAGTACAAATTACTCCCATTAATAAAACCGTAATTCTACTATCTTTCGAAAGTGTTTTTTCTAAAGCACCACTAATAATACCTATTAGAGCTAATGCCACAGAAGTTAGACCAATATTTTTTCCTACCCAAAAATCTATAAGTATTCCTGCCATGATACCATAAATGGTTCCCATCGTTCTGCCCATATATAAACCTATAAACATCATAAAAATTACAAACATATTAGGCATTATCCCTGCAATTGTAAAATGGCTAAAGAAAATTGATTGGAGTAAATAAATTACAATAAATGTTATTATTAACGAAATATGTATTAATACTTTTTTCATTTTCATAATACCTTTCTATTGATTTGTTATAACAAGAACATTTTCAAGTTTTTCAAAGTCAACTGCTGTTTCTATTGTTGCATAAGAGTCTGTTTTATTTGAACCTTCATTTACCTTTTTTATTTTTCCAACATGTATTCCTTTTAGATAAATTCCACCAAGCCCAGAGGTTTCTACACTATCTCCTTGAATTATTCTTGCATTTGTATCTATATTTGAAGCACTTAATACAGATTTGTTTTCTATTGTTCCTTTACATATCATTGTATCCCTAGTAGTGCTTGCAATACAACTTGTAGCACTCGCACTGTCTACAATAGTTTGTATTTTAGCTGTTTTATTAGTTGTTGAAATAACATAGCCAACAAGACCTTCATCAGCTAATACTGTCATTTTTTCTTTTATTCCATTATCACTACCAATATTTATAACAAGTGTCTTTGAATAGTTACTTATATCTCTTGAAATTATTGTTCCTGGAACTGTTTTATATTCGCCATATTTTTCTGCCAAATTTAATTGTTGTTTTAATTGATCATTTTCATTTTTCATAATTTCGTATTCTCTTAATTGTTGCTCTAATTCACTATTCTTTTGTTTTAAGGATTCGTTTTCTGTTTTTAGTTCATTTACATTTTGAAAAAATTTGTCATTATTATTTATCTTGTTTTTTAAATATGTTAAACCGTTCTCTATCGGCATTACTATTGTACTTGCCACATTTTCTATACTGGTAATTTTTTCTGAATTAACATTTGAAAATATTACCAGCATTATTAAAATAATAATTGTAATTATTATTCCAACAATTCCACCTTTTCTATCTCTTTCCATACACTATCTTCTCTTTCTTGAATTTATTAAAATCGTTCTTAATTTCTCTATGTCTTGTAAAGTTTTCTCTGTTCCTTTTACGACACAATCTAATGGTTCTTCTGCAACATATACAGGCATCCCTGTTTCAGCACTTATTAACTTGTCCAAGTTTTGTATTAATGCTCCTCCACCTGAAAGCATTATTCCTTTTTCCATAATATCAGAAGCAAGCTCTGGCGGTGTTTTTTCTAATGTGATTTTTACAACTTCTACTATCTTATTTATTGATTCTTGCATTGCTTGTTCTACTTGATCTGAAGTAATTATATCTGTTCTTGGTAGTCCACTATTTAAGTCTCTCCCTTTTATTTTCATCGTCATTTGAGTCATTAATGGAGTTGCACATCCTATTTCTTTTTTTATTTGTTCTGCTGTTTCTTCTCCAATTGCAAGGTTCATTTCTTTTTTCACATAATTTATTATATCTTCATCCAATTCATCTCCTGCAATTCTTAATGAATTACTAATTACTATTCCTCCTAAAGAGATTACTGCAACTTCTGTTGTTCCTCCACCAATATCTACTATTATATTTCCACTTGGTTCTTCAATTTCTATTCCTGCTCCTATGGCAGCTGCCATAGGTTCTTCTATTAAATAAACTTCTCTTGCCCCTGCACGAATTATTGCCTCTTCAACCGCTCTTTCTTCTACTTCTGTTATCCCTGATGGAACCCCTACTAATACCCTTGGTCTTATTGCATTATATCTCTTACATACTCTTTCTAATAAATTTTTTAATAATAGTTTCGTTGCTGTAAAATCTGCTATTACTCCATCTTTTAATGGTTTTACTGCATTAATTTCTTTTGGTGTTCTTCCTATCATTTCTTTTGCTTCAAATCCTGTTGCAATTATTCCTCCTGTCTTTACATCTATTGAAATTACTGACGGTTCTCTTACTACTATCCCTTTTCCTTTTATTGTTACTAATATGTTTGCTGTTCCTAAATCAATACCTATATCTTTAGAATTGAATGATAAAAAATTCATTGTTATTTCTTTCCTTTCTCATCAGCCTCTTTTTATTTTTCTCTCATTGAAAATATACTTACATATTTTAAATCTCCGATTACAATATGGTCTAACAGTTGAATTCCTAATATTTTAGAGGCTTGTTCTACATTTTTTGTAAATTCTATATCTTGCTTACTTGGGGTTGGGTCTCCTGTTGGATGATTATGTATTAATATTATTTTAGCTGCTTCTATTTTTACTGCTTCATTTAATATTGACCTAATTGTTGCTGCTACAAAGTTTCCCCCGCCTTTTGCAATTTCTTTTATCCTAATTAGTTTATTTTTATTGTTTAACATTGCAACTTTTAATATCTCTTGTTTTTCAAATCTTGTTCTTTCCATTAGTATTTCTGCAATATCTTTTGGCCTCAATATTTGCTTTTCTTTATAACTTGATACTGAATTTATTCTGGTTGCTAACTCACATACTGCCTTTAATTGAATTGCTTTTATTTTTCCTATTCCTTTTATTTTTGTGAATTCTTCAACAGTTAAATCACATAAAAATTTCAAATTGTCTTTTTCGTCAGTATTAAGTTTTAAAACTTTTTGTGCTAAACCTACGGCTGTTTCATCTTTGGTTCCTGTTTTTATTATTATTGCTAACAATTCTGCATTTGTTAAAGCCTTAGCCCCATACTGTTCTAGCTTTTCATATGGTCTTTCGGCTTCTGGTAAATCTTTCATTTTTATTGGCATATTTTTGATTCCTTTCTCTGAAAAAAAGGCTCCCCTATACCGTGTTATTATTATATATTGTATTTATATTTTTTTCAAGTCTTATAAATGTTTTTTTACCAAAAATTGTTCCTTTAAATATAATATTATTAGTAGTATAATATATTTAATGGATTATGGAGGTTTTAAATGAAATTCGAAAAAATTACAGATACACAAATAAAAATTATTCTTGATATAAAGGATATGGAATTACACAATATCACAAACGAAAGCATCATTGCCACTTCTACATTTCCTCAAAAGCTTTTACAAACCATGTTAAAAACTGCTGAAAAAGAAGTTGGCTTCAAAGCAGATGATTCTAAACTTTTAGTTGAAGCTACTATGCCAAATAACACTGAATGTATTTTTATTATAACAAAATTAACAACTAAAACTATATCATCACTGGACAATTCTTTTGTTTTTAAATTTAATTGTTTTGATGATTTTATTGCATTGTGTACTTTTTTGAATAATTTGTCTGATTTAAACTTGAAAGATTTTTCAGAAAATTTTTCTCTAATTTTTTATAATAATACATATTATTTATATAATTCTGATATCAGTAAATATTCAATATTACTTGATTATATGAAAGAGACATTTTCAGAATTTGGTACTAGAATTTATAACCCTATAGAAATTGAAGGTATTTTAAATGAATACGGAAAAGTAATTTTTGAAGACAATGCTATTGTTAATTGCATTTTTCATTTTATATAAAAAACATTACTTGTTTATATAATTAAAAAGCCTTAGAAATATAAGTTTTTATTATATTTTTAAGGCTTTATTCAAAAATATTTTATTCTAATATAAGTAATTTTGCGGATTATATGCGACTCCATTTACTCTAATTTCTATATGTAAATGTGGTCCTGTACTATTTCCTGTATTTCCTACGGCTGAAATTACTTCGCCTTGACTAACAGTTTGCCCAACTTTTGCATATAATTTACTGCAATGTCCATAATATGTTTCTATACCATTTCCATGTGATATTACCAACAAGTATCCATATGAACCTTTGTAACCTGCAAAAGTGACTGTTCCGCTAGCTGCTGCTTTTACTGGTGTTCCTATTGGAGCTGCAACATCTAATCCTGTATGATTACTAACTCTTATGTTACTTTTTGCCCCAAATCTAGATGTTATTGTTCCAGAAATTGGTCTAATCAGATTTAAACTTAATGGAACTTTTTGATAAGATATATTTGTTGAAGTATTTACTTTTCCTACTTTAACTGCTTGTTGTACAACTGGTTGTTGAATTACTACTTTTTCTTTATATAATGCTGCTACAGTTGCTTCTACTTCTGAAAATTCTTTTAATTCTGTATCATACATTTCCATTATTGATATATTATCTATGTTATCACTGTCTTTCTCTTTTAATTGATTAATCACGCTTTCAGCTTGTGAGAAATCACTAACATATGCTTTCTCTTCCCCATCATCTAATACTGCATAATATTTATAATAAACAATACCTGATTGTTTTATTTTATCAAAGATTTCATCATCATTTGTAACTATATTTCTTTTTAACAAACACATTTTATATTCTGGCAAATTATCAATTTGCACAAATGCTATATGGCTGTTTGCGTCTCCATCCCCTGATTCCATATATTTATTTATTTTACTTTGTAATTTACTTTTATCTTTACTATATCCTACGGCTTCTCCATTTATTGTTACACTATATATTGGTTTAAAAAATAATGCTACTGCACATATTATTAGGAATATAGAAACAGCTATAAGTATTGTAAGCTTCATTGATTTTCTTGCAAATACTAATATTTGTTTAAACATCATATTCTCCCTTGTATATATTTTTTAAAAATTGTATACTATTTACGTGCAGTTTAGCAATTTTTCTGCTGTTTATTTTTAGCTGTTTTTTCTCTTTTTTACTTCTATTTTCTATTTTTCTCTCTTGTTATCTCATTTTATTTTAACTTATCCTTGTTGTAGTTCAGTTTTTACTGTTTCAATTTCTGTTTGACTAGCTTTTTGTGCTGGTTTGTAGTATCCTTTTGTATTTGCTACTTTAAATAATTCATATTGAAAACTTTCATCATTATTTCTTATTTGTTGAAATACTTGTCTTAATTGTATATTTTCTGATTCTGAAATTGCAGTTTGATATGCTCCTAAATCTGCTTTAACACTTCCAAGAACATCATTAACCATTGTTTTTTCATCCATTGTTTTTATCCCCCTTTTTAATTATTTAAAAAACTCATAAGTTTTTGCTTTGTGTTTAATGCATCCTGCGCTGATTTTGTAAACATTTGCTTTATTTGCCCATCTTGTACTTGTGATGAATATGCATTTAATTTTTGATATGCAGTTTCATGTGCTCCTATCAAATGTCTTAAATGTTGTAATTCTGCTTGTGTTAAGTCTGCCATTTATATCACTCCTTTTCATAAAATATATAAATATCATTTCCAGTTTTTTCAAAATTATACTAAAAAAATAATACAAACTTTGAACTTTATTATAATGCAAAAAGTTGCCCTTAGGCAACTTTAAATCATGTCTTTAACCTTATCTCTGTAATAATATAAGAATTTCATAGTTGTTGGAATTCCAGTTTCATAATTTACTCTTGCAGTATAATATCTTGTTAAATCTTCAATTGCAGATGCTCTCCATGCATGATATATAGCATTTTGAATTCCATTACTAATCGTTGTTGCAGACTTTTTATATACAGTTGTTAAATATTTAATAACATTTGTATCCCCATCTTCATTTTCTATTAAATATAAAATTGCATCATGTATATATTTTCTACCTTTTAGATTTGAGGTTACACCAATCAATTCTAATTCACTATTAATACAATCAGAAATTTTCTCTCTTTGACTCTTAATCATATCTTCTACTGACTTATTTACAACTTCTATTGGTACTTGTCTTAAATTTATAAAATGATTTAAAACAAGATTTGTTGAATATTGTGGATGGTCTTTATAAAGTATCAAATCCACTCCATTTCTGTGTAATATTTGATATGTTCTTTTTGAATTTACATGTGTTGTTACAATAACAATTGGTTCATAATTCAATTTCATTTTTCGCAGTTCTGTTAAGAAGCCTAAAGAATCCATACTTCCTGTTACACTATTATTTAATTCTAAATCTAATACAATTCCTTCTGGGCTTTTGGTTTTTACATATTTTAATCCTTCTATATCTGAATCTGTTATTCCAACTATTTCGATATCATTTCTCTTTTTTACACAATTAATAAAATTATTGCAATCAACAATATCATCTTCAATAATTAAAAGTTTCATAGGCTTAGATTCCATAAAAATCGCTCCTTTCTTATATTTAAAGCTATGATATCATAAAATATTTTAAAATACTACGCTCAACAATATGCATTTTTCTTATGCAATTTGAGTACGAAAAAACCTCAATTATCAAATTTTTTATGTAATAATTGAGGTTTTTTATTTTATTATAATATTTCCAGATTTGCGTATTTAGCCATTAATCTTTTATGTCCAACTTTGTCAAAATTAATATCTACTTTTAAGTCTTCTCCTTCTGGTTCAACATAATTAATTGTACCTTCTCCAAATTTTTTGTGATAAACTCTTGAACCTGATTGATATGCTGAAAAATCTATATTTTTATTTGTATCTTTTTGTGTTATATTATTTAAAAAGCTCTCCGCTGTTCTAAAAGAAAATCCTTCTGTTTTCTTGGTTGTACTTGCTGCTGATGCTGCATATTGTGGTTCAGTAACTTTATATGTCTTAATGTTTCCATTATTTTTACTTCCATAACTCCATGTATAATTACTTTCTCCAAATATATTATCTTTTTTAGGCATTGTTGAAATCGCATCATCATATCCATCTAATAATTCTTTTGGAATTTCCTGTAAAAATCTTGATGGTGGGTTATACGTTGTTGAACCAAAGGTTGTACGTTGTTTACTATTAGTTAAAAATAAATTTTCCTTTGCTCTTGTTACTCCAACATAACACAAACGTCTTTCTTCTTCTAATTCTTTTTGTTCTCCAATTGACTTGTATCCAGGGAATATTCCTTCTTCCATTCCAACTAAAAATACTACTGGGAATTCAAGTCCTTTAGCACTATGTAAAGTCATTAATGTAACTGATTCGTCAGTCTCTTCTACATTATCTAAATCACTTGATAATGTTATTCCTTCTAAGAAATCACTTAATCCACTTTCTGCTGATTCTTCTTCAAATTCTACTGCAACATTTAAGAATTCCTCTAAGTTTGCAATTCTGTTTTCTGCTTCAATTGTATTTTCATTTTCTAGTGCTTTTGTGTATCCTGTATCATGTAATATTTTTTTAATTAATTCGGAAATTGTTAATTCATCTTTTTTGGCAGTTATATTTTCAATACAATCAATAAATTCCCTAGAATTTAAGAAGACTCTATTTAGTCCATATACATCTGCATTTTTTATTATTTCATACATTGACACATTATTTTGTTCTGCAATTATAGCAATTTTATCTAAACTTGTTTTACCAATTCCTCTTTTGGGTTCATTTATAATCCTATTTAAACTTAAATTATCTGCATGATTTTGTATTAATCTTAAATAAGAAATTATGTCTTTTATTTCTTTTCTTTCATAGAATTTTAATCCTCCAACAATTTTATATGGAATATCTTCTCTTCTAAGAATTTCCTCTATTGCTCTGGATTGTGTATTCATTCTATATAAAACTGCAAAATCTGAATATTTATATTTTTCTTGCATCATTAAATGTTTAATTTGTTCAGCAATATATCTACCTTCATCATATTCATTATCAGCAGAAAAAACTTTTGGTAAATTTCCAACATCATTTTCTGTCCATAGTTTTTTATCATATTTTACTTCATTATTCTTTATTACTGCATTCGCAACTTTTAAAATATTTCCTGTACATCTATAATTTTGCTCTAATTTTATTATTTTAGTTCCAGGAAAGTCTTTTTCAAAGTTTAATATATTAGATATATCTGCACCTCTAAAACTATAAATTCCTTGGTCATTATCTCCTACAGCAGTAATATTTCCATGTTTTGATGCTAACATTGTTACTAAAGTAAATTGAGATTTATTGGTATCTTGATACTCATCTACTAAAACATATTGAAATTTATTTGAATAATATTCTAAAACGTCTGGATTCTCCATTAAAATTTTAATTGTATAGTTAATTATATCGTCAAAATCAATGGCATTATTTTCCTTTAATCTCTTTTGATATCTTTCATATACTTCTGCTATTTTTTCTCTTCTAAAATCTCCTCGAACCTTTGCTACATAAGTATCTGGCTCTAACATTTCATTTTTAGCATTACTTATTTCTGACATTACAGACCTATCACTAAACATTTTATCATCTAATTGTAAATCTTTTAAAATTTGTTTTACCATTGTTTTTTGATCTGAAGTATCAAAAATAATAAATGATGAATCAAAACCAATTCTATCTATAAACTTTCTTAATATTCTTACACATATTGAATGGAATGTTCCTATCCACATATCTTTTGCAGCGTCTCCAACTAATAATTCAATTCTTTCTTTCATTTCTTTTGCTGCTTTATTAGTAAATGTTATTGCTAAAATATTCCATGGTAGTATCTTTTTTTCTCCCATTAAATATGCAATTTTATGTGTTAATACTTTTGTTTTTCCACTTCCTGCACCAGCAATTACTAGACATGGTCCTTCTGTATTTACTACTGCTTCATATTGTTTATCATTTAATCCTTTTAGTATTTCTTCCATTTTTTCTCTCTTTCTTTTTTCAAATATTTGTTTGTATTCTACTATATTTTTTTGATTTTTGCAATAGTTTTTTAATAAAAAGTATACTTTATATTTTTCGCCAAATAATACAAAATATACTTTGTATTTTATCCCAAAAAATACAAAGTATATTTTAATTATTCTTCTTCTCCTTTTAATCTTTCAGCTCTGTCTGCCGCAATTAAATTATCAATCATTTCATCTAAATCTCCATTTAAGAAGTTCTCCATTTGGAATATACTCATTCCAATTCTATGATCAGTTATACGTCCTTGTGGATAATTATAAGTACGTATTTTTTCACTTCTATCACCACTACCAACTTGTATTTTTCTTGCATTTGCTATTTCTGAATCTTGTTTTTCTTTTTCTATATTATAGATTTTTGATCTAAGCATTTTCATAGCATATTCTCTGTTTTGTAATTGTGAACGCTCTGTTTGGCATTCTGCAACTATTCCTGTTGGTTCATGTATTAATCTTACGGCAGATGATGTTTTATTTACGTGTTGTCCTCCAGCCCCAGATGCTCTAAATACTTCCATTTTTATATCAGCTGGGTTTATTTCAATTTCTACATCTTCAACTACTGGTAATACTGCAACAGTTGCTGTTGATGTATGTATTCTTCCACTGCTTTCTGTATCTGGTACTCTTTGTACTCTGTGAACACCACTTTCGAATTTTAATCTACTATATGCACCTTTTCCTGTAACCATAAAAGATATTTCTTTATATCCACCTAATTCAGTTTCATTTTCATTTAATATATCTATTTTCCAGTGTTTTCTTTCTGCATACATTGAATACATTCTAAATAATGTTCCTGCAAATAATGCTGCCTCTTCTCCTCCAGCTCCTGCACGAATTTCGCAAATAATATTTTTATCATCATTTGGGTCTTTTGGTATTAATAACGCTTTTAATTCGTCTTCAATATGTGGAAGATTTTCTTTAGCTTCATAATAATCTGCTTCAGCCAATTCTTTTAATTCTTTATCTTCCATCATTTCTTTAGCTTCATCCATTCTTTGTTTTTCTTTTTTATATTCTCTATATTTTTGTACTATTTCTTCTATCGAACTGTGTTCCTTTATTAGTTTTTGCCATTCAGTTTGGTTCGCAATCACTTCTGGATCACTAATCAATTTTGTTAATTCTTCATATCTCGCTTCTACTGTTTCTAGTTTGTCAAACATAATTATTCTCCTTTTCTCTAAATTCGTTTTATATTATACTATATATTGGTATTTTTTTCAAGGGTATGCTTATATTTCAACAAAATTAAAGATTCTTTTTATTAACAAATTTTTATACTTCCATCATTTCTTATCTTTCCTTTTGTTCTAATTTTTAGTCTATATTCGTTTATTTTATATCCACAAAAGTTCACTCCTTGTGAGCTTTTAAATATCTGTGTTTTACTATTTAACTCTAATTTTAAATTTGTAGTTAAAAATTCTCTAATTTGTTGTAGTTTTTGTATTGCTTCTTTTTTATTTCTTGCCATAACTACCACATCATCCATATATCGATAATAATATTTCTTTTGTTAACCAAAGTAGTTTTTTATCTTTTATTTTTCTTTGTAAAATATTATATAAAATTGATTTATCTATATTTTGAAAATATTTTGCTATATCCATTTTTATTATATAATAATTATTCCAGATTCTTTTACAATGCTTCATCGTGTTTTGCACATTTATACATGCTTTGTGCATCCCTCTATTCTCTAAACATGCATATGATGTGTTTATAAAGCTTTTTATAAAATATTCTTTCATAAAATTATCCACATACCATCTATGTACTATTCTATCTATATATGCACTTTTTTCTATTAGTCTTAATTTGGGCTCTGTTACATAAAATGTTGCATATCTACTATGTTTATAAGTTCCATTTTTTAGTTGTTCATATAACCACATTATATATTCTTCTTGTTTTAAATTGAACAATATTATTTCTTTACGTATATTTTTACCTTTTCTACTTTCTATATGTGCTTTCATCAAACTTTCATAGGTTAATTTTTTGTCATATTGATTTCTTATTGTTTTTGGCATAATATTTTATTAAGCCTCCTAGTATTTTTCCAATTTCGTATAGTAATTCCATTGATACTTTGTATTTTTTATTGTCTATCCATTTATTTTTTTGCATTATTCTTATCATCATTCTTTGGGCGTTTAATTCTGCATCTATCAAATTTAAATAATATAATCTCTTTGAATTATCTATTTTGTTTATGTATAATATATTTTCTAGCATTTTATACATCACTGTTTTAAATTCGTTTCCTATATTAAATTTTTCTGTTCTTGGCATTTTTATTATTGTTTCTATCATATATTGCATATATTTTTCGTATTTTGGTATTAACATTAATTCTTCTTTATTGTTCATCTTTTTGCTACCTTTCTCTCTTCTGTTCTAAAAGTTCATATATATTTATATTACTATAACATCCACATTTATAATGTTCACATTCTTTGCAATTTAAATATTTTTTTGTTTCTGTATTTTCTTTTCCTTCAAATTTATATTGCTCTACCAATTCTTTGCTATCTTTTCCATAATCATATAATACATATCCATATCCTTCTTCTTCTATTAATTCTAAATATTTTAATATAAAACTGACTGGCATTCCAACTTTGCATACTTCTTCTTCAAAACATGTTACTTTTAATCCATACAATTTGTTCAATAATATCGCATCTTCTCCTGTTGCTATAACAAATATTCCACATCTTACTAATACTAATTTTCCTTTGTTTTTTTCTTTGTTTTTTAGTTCTTTTACTTTTTTTGCAAATCTCATCGTTTTCCTCCTTTTTATGTTGACCAATCCTTGTTTTTTTGCAAAATTAAGGACTAGTCCGGTGAGGCCTAGTCCGGTGAGGAGACGACTCTCACTATGTTGCTTCGCATCATGTGTGAACCGTCTTCCTCTTGTTCTAATTTTTATATTTAATTCTTTGTTTGAGCTCCTTCTAGTTTTTCGCTGTACAGGACTCAGGTCTACGACTTAGAAAAGTGAAACTCTGAAACCAATACTGCTGTAGTAGTAGGTCGTAACGCTGCCGTTACGGTAGGCTGCTGGATACTTGTCGCCACCGTTGCCGTAATAGCCCCCACGATCGGCGCAAGGAAGGTTTGAATCAGAAGTATATTCCAATGTCCATTCCCATACATTCCCAGCTAAATCATATATTCCCTGTTTACTAAATGTTTCACTCGCTCCTGTTGATAATAATACACTTTTATTTGAATCTTTTTTTCCATATGCTCCACTTGTCCATCCTGAACCATTTGGTGCATATTTTGAATTTTCATTTGTTATTTCCCATAAATTATCATAGTAATTTCCTATACTTGTACTATCTGTTTTTAAATCTGCTTGTGCTGTTCCTTTTGTTTCTAAATATTTTAATACTAAATCCCATTGCACTCCAAACATTAAACTACTTGTATATTTTCCACTTTCCATTTTATTTGCCAATGTTTGAGCTTGACTGCATGTTACATAATTATATGGATATGCATTTTGTTTTATTACTGGTACTTCTTTTGGTGCTGTTGTTGATGAACCTGATGTCTTAGGTGTACTTTCTATTCCTGTCTCATATTTTCCTACATAAAATCCTCCATTTTGGTATACACTTTTTAACATTTTCTGCTTTAATTCTGTATATTGTTCGCTTTTTAATCCTGTTGTTGCATCTGAATAATATTCATCTTTGTAACTTGTTCCATTTCTATAATCATTTGTATAAGTATGCAAATCTGTTTCTATCGCTGTATATTCTTCTGTTGTAAAGTTTTTTATATTTAGTCCTGCTGTTGGATATACTTCTGACGTTTTTGGCACCTCTATCCACACATATTGATTTCCTTTACTATCTTGTATTGTTAATCCATTTGATAGACTTGTTCCTTCTACTTTTGTAAATCCTTCTGGTAAATACGGATTTGTTGTTTTCTTATTTACTACTGTTATTGAACCTCCATTATTTTCTTCACCTGGTTGTTTTGGCTCTGCATCTATATTTACTCCTATTTCTGTTGATAAGTTCTCTTTTGTCTCGTCTATTGGTGTTTTTAGTAATTTTACTTTTACTGTCATTGTTGTTTGTTCTTGAGCTTTTAATGTTGTTTTTTCAAGACTGCATTGTACTTCAAAATATTCATCATTTGTACTTGTTGCCTCTGCTGTTAAATCTGCTGATAAGTCTGCACTTTGATTTTTTACTGTATATGTTGCTATTGCTGTTTGTCCTTTGGCATTTAATCCTGATACATTCATCGTTCCTTGTGTTTTATCAGCAGTATTTATTGTTGCTGTTGTAGTTCCATCTCCACTTGTTTGCGGTTCTCCTATTAACTCTACTTTAAAATTATCTGGATTTCCTTCTGATTTTGCTGTTCCGTCTATATTCAATCCTACCTTTGTTATTGCTGCATATCCTACTGCTACTAGCACTATTGCTAATAACAATATTCCTCCTACAACCTTATTGTTTGCTCTCCTCATATGTTCTTCCTCCTTTTTTGACTTGTTATCCAAAGGAATGCTTTTAGATAACTGAACTTTTTCTGTTCTATTTATAACTTATCATTTTGTGTATTTCTTGTCAATATTTTTTGTTTATTTTGTTGTTTTGTGTTTAATATTACTAATTTCAATTTATACGGTCACATACACAATTGTTTTATATAAATTATTTAGAATATTAAATAGTAACAAAATTATAATGAATATTTTCTTGAGTTAATATATCTTTTTCTCTATGACTACAAGTAAATATTATTATTTGTCTATCATTAAACTCATTAACTAAATAATTTAATATATTTTTTAATCTTTCATCATCATAATAAGCAAATGACTCATCCAAAATTATTGGCACTTTTTCATTTGAAATTTCATCTAACATTGCAAGTCTTAATGATAAATATAATTGGTCAATTGTTCCTGTGCTTAATCTTTCTGCTGATATATAATTTCCATTATTTAATTCAACTATTAATCCTTGCTCATCATTAAAAGTTAATTTTTTGTATTTTCCGTCTGTTATTTCCGTAATATTTTCTGATAATTTTTTTGTAAAAATTGGGCTTATATTATTTTTCATATTTTCATATGCTTTTGATAATAATATTTTTACTAATTCTATACTTTCATTATTTTTTCTTAATTCAGAATATTGTTCTTGTAATGAATATTGCACTTCTTCTAATACTGATAAATTTTCTAATTGTGGTTCAATATTTTCTTTTTGTAAATCCAATTTATTTTTTTCTATTTTTAAATTATTTATTTCCATTTCTGTTAAATTAATTTCACTATTAATATTTTCTTTTTTTAATAAATAATTAATTTCATTTTTTTCTATATTTTTTTCATATTTATTTATTATTTTGTTTTCTTCCAAATTATTTAGGAAATTATTCTCTATTTTTATTTTATTTATTTCATTTAATAAATTATTAATATTTTCTTGATATATTTTTTGACTATTTTCCAAATTGTTTTTTTCTAAGTTTATTTCTTCTATATTATTTTTTTGATTTTTTTCTATTATTTTTATTTTTTTATTTAATTTATTTTTTTGTAAAAAATAAATTATCAAATATGTTGGTACCGTAAGTAAAAAAATATATTTTATTATTATGTTGTTATTTATTTTTGGAATAAAAATAATCCATAAAATATTAAATAGTAAAATAATTAATAAAAATAAATTTAGTCTTTTATTTAATTTGTTTTTTTCATATTTTCCATTAATGTTTTTTATTTCATTTTTTTCTATATTTATTTTTTTATTTATTTTTTCTAAATTAGAATTTATTATATTTACTTTATTTTTATTTTCTTCAATAATATTTTCTTTTATTTTTATTTTTTCATTTTCAATATTGTTTTTTTCATTTTTATTTTTTATTTCTTTTAATAAATTGATTTTATTTTCGTTTTTTTCTAATTTATTTTTTATTTTATTTTTTTCTTCTTCAATTTCATATTGAATATTTTCGTATTTTTTTAATTCATTTATTTTATTATTATTTATTTCAATATTTTTTTGAATAATATTTATTGGTTTTTCTCTGCTTCTTTCCGTACCTATTTTTTCTAATTGCATTTTATTTAATTTTTCTATTGCTTTTTTATATGAAATATTATCTTCTCCTGTTTCTAATAAATTAGATATTTTTTGTATTAATATATTTTGTGTATTTTTTTCTATTTTAATTTCTTGTTGCATTGCAATAGATGTTGCTAATAACATTTCTTCATTTATTTGTGTTTGCTCAACAAAAAATTCACTTCCTTTATTTTTATCAATATTAAATTCTTTTAAAATATCTTCACCATTTTCATTATATATATTTGGATTTTTTTTATTAAATTCTCTATATATTTCATATTTATTTTTATTATCTAATTCATATGTTAATTTTCCAGAATATTCTTCAGAGTCCCATGGTTTATATTTTTCAAAATCTGAAATATCTTTTCCTTTTTTATTTTTTGAGGCTCCATAAAAAATATTTAAAATAAATTTTAATAATGTTGATTTTCCACTTTCATTTTTTCCATAAATAATATTTAAATTATTTTCTAAATTTATTTCTTTATTTTTTAATTTTCCATATGAATTTATTTTTATTTTATTTATTTTCAAATAAATCCCCCCGTTATTATTCTAATATTTCCATTCCAATTTCTAATGCATTTACTATTATTTCTTCATTATAATTTTCTTTTTTTATTTCTTCTAATATTTCCTTTGCAAATAATCCTCTTAAAGAATTTTCTTTTGCAATTTCTTCTATATTATAATTAGGTTTTGTTTTATTTTTTATTTTTATTATTTTTTTATTTAATTCATATTTATATAAATCATAGATATTTATTTCAAAATTTCTTTTTCCGATTAATATTATTTTATATAATTTATTTTCTTCTATTTTTATTTCATTTATTTTTTCAATTAATTCTTCAATAGAATTTATTTCTGTACAATTTATTTCTTTTTCTACATATTCAGTTTCATCTAATTTAATAAATTCTAATTTATTTTCATTTTTAGTAATTTCTCCAACTACCATTCCGTGTTCTCCTAATTCGTCAAACCCTAATGATATTGTTGAACCTGGATAGATAATTTTTTTATTTGGTTCAAAATTTGTTTTATGAATATGTCCTAATGCCACATAATTAAATCCTTTATTTTCTAATATTTTTTCATTCATGGAATTATATTGCATTTCTTCTAAATTCGCACCATTTAATGTTCCATGTATTATTAATATATTTATTTTTTCTGGATTTTCTATTTCTATATTTTCTATTCCTGAATTTGTACAATAAAAATCATCAAATCCATATCCATATATATCTGCATCCTCTGTTTCTATTTTTTGAATATTTGAATTAAATATATATACATTTTTATTCCAATCAAAATTATTATAATATGATTTTTTTAAAATTGGATCATGATTTCCTGGTGTTATAAATATTTTTGTATTTTCTATTTCTTTAAATAAATTATTTATATATTCTATTGTTGATTTTCTTATATATTTATGCTCATATAAATCTCCCGCTATAAATAAATATTCTATTTTATTTTCTTTTATATATTCAATTATTTTTTTGAATATTTTTCTTTGTTCTAATCTTCTTTGTTCCCCTAAATTTCCTTTGTCTGATAATGTTGCAAATGGAGAATCAAAATGCATATCTGCTATATGTACAAATTTCATATTTATTTCTTCCTTTCTTTTTTCTTGTTTTATTATTTTATATTATTTTATTTTTTTTTGCAATACTTTTACGAATATTTTTTCGTTTTTGCACACCTGAGATCGCTTTTTTTCTGTGCAATTTTGCACACTCGAGATCGCTTTTTTTCCGTGCAATTTTGTATTCCCGAAATTGCTTTTTTGTGAAAACTGCAGCAAAAAAACTCATACAGTTTAAAACTATATGAGTTTTTGGTTATTATTAATCATCCATTGGTCCAAATAATTCATCAAATTTAGCTTCAAGTTCTTTTTGTAAATCATATGAGTCTTCATCATTTTCTTGTTGAACATTTGCAGTTTTTACATCTGATACAGGTGAAACATCTTCAAACATACTATCTAGCGATGATACTCCCTGTTTTTTCTCAACATTACTATTATTATTATTAATTGCTCCAACTGTAGCAAGTGGTTTCTCTTCTTTTTTAGCTGGTGTTTCATCAAATAAATCGTCTAAAGACTCAACTTTAAGATTCTCAGCTTGTTTCTCAGTTGTATCTTCTACCCAAGGATTATATGGATTGAATTTTCTCCATGTTCCTCTGTCAAGTTCTTCAATATCATTATGACTTACTTTTACTTTGTCTAGTGAATTTACCATATCTCTGTGTTTAAAATAATAAAATTTATTTGCTTTTACAGGTTTTATTCCTTTTTCAAAAATAATACATAAATCATTATCCATTCTTCTTAATTCATCTGGTGTCATCAACGCTCTTGCCATTACTTGATCTGATGTACTTTGACCAGTTCTAAAATATTGTTTGTCTCTACTTACTGATATACTATCTCTTTCAATTGTTTTTTCACCAAGTGCTTTTGAAAAATATTCAACTGTTTTATATGAGTTACTTCCTAAAAATAAATGTGTATCACAGTTACCTATTATTGTTTCATATGATTTTTCATATATTGCTTCTAATTGGTCTAAGTTCTGTAGTATTACACTAAATGAAATTTTTCTACTTCTTGATGTTGATATCTTTTTATCAAAATCAGGTATTTTTCCTATATTAGCAAACTCGTCTAATATAAAATATGTTGGTACCTTTAAAGCTCCTCCATTATCATCAGCATAATTATATAATTGCTGAATCATTTGTGAGAAGAATATTGTTAATAAAAAGTCATATGCTGTATGTGTATCTGATGATATTACATAAACTGCTGTCTTTTTGTTTCCTATTTCTTCAAAATCAATTGTATCTGTTGATGTTAATTCTGCTATTTCTTTTGAATCAAATTTTCCTAATTTTGATTGCAATGTACTTAGTATTGAACTATATGTTTTTTCTGGTGCAATCTCTATAGATTTATAGTTCATTCTAGCAGGATGGTCATATGGTAATTTACTTATTAATTCTGTAAGCAAGTTACTTCCTCCATTTGAGTTTGCCGCTCTTACTAATTCTGCACAACTTGCTAAATTTTGTTCTTCCTCTGGTCTTGTTGCCATTAAATAATATATCAAAGCTTTTAATAACATTTCTGCCGAGTCATCCCAGAATGGGTCTGAACCTCCACCATCTGTTTTTTGTCCTTTTACAATTGTATTTGCAATAACGTCTACATCTATTTCTGATGTTATATGATGTAATGGATTATATCCATCACTGTTTTGTGGTTTTACTAAATTTAATACTTTTATTTCATATCCATGTGACTTTAAATATCCTGCTGTTTTATCATATAATTCTCCTTTAGGGTCTGTAAATACATATGATCCTAATAGTTGACATGCATTAGGAATTGAATATGATGCTGATTTACCAGAACCAGAACCTCCGACTACTAGTACGTTTACGTTTCCTCTCTTATCTACTGGTAAATAGTTATTTTCTGCTAATACTATTCCTTTTTTATTATTCAAAACTGTATATTGTTCTCCATTTTTGCTCCAGTCACTTGAACCATGTTCAAAATCTGTATACTCGTTTTTAGGTGCAGACCTAGCAACTCCTACTATGAAAAATATCATAAATATTATTGAAAATACTCCAAGACATTTTAAATATGAGGTCATATACCCATTATTTATTATTGACCCTAATGCCTTAAATGGATTCTTCATCGAGTCTGCAAATATGCCTAATTTTCCAAGTGAACTTCCTTCTGGTACGGGCATATAATATGCATTAACTAATGGCACAATTAATACTATGGCTATAAATAGCCATAGTATTCCAAATAGTATAAAATATTTTTTATTTTTTCTTATTGCTCCTTCTACCTTGTAGTTCATATATAAATCACCTTCTCTTTAGTTACAATTATATTCTAATGTGTAATATCTTCGCTCTTCTTTACTTTATTAGGATTTTTTCCAGGATATGCTTTTCTAGATACATATTCACTAGTCTCGTTTATTATTTGTCCATTTTCTCTTAATGAACTTATTAAAGATATTGAAGGCTTAGCTCCATTTATCTTTGCATCTAATCCTTTTTCTTTGCTTTTTTTGCCACAAATGCAATAATCTAGTCTTACCTTATCATCTTTTCCTGCAGCACTTCCTATTTTTTTTCCATTTACTGTGCTATTTACCATAGTAAATTGCCCTCCTTAAACTTTACCATCATCATCCCTTACTTCAAAAGCGAAATAAGATTTGTATGGCTTTAATTTACATCTGCCCTTTACTTTATCTTCATTTTCATCATAATAAAGTCTAGGTTTTAATTCTTCTGTAGTTTCAGGATCTATAACACATATGTCTCTTTTCATATTTGGTGTATAGTTAAATTCTTTAAATTCCTGTTCTTCTTCTGAATATAATGTATTAAACTTAAATGGTGTTGGTGTTTTTGATATCCTAACCTCGTCATCAATTAGTATTCCTGAGTTTATTACAACATTTTCTTTTCCGAATGATAATATTACTAATTGATTTCCATTTGGTTGTGGCTCGTCAACATAAAAGGTTTTTCTACGATTTTCTCCTCTTATTTCTTCTGTGAAATCTAATCTTTCAACAGTATACTTGGGATAATCTTTTAAAAATTCCTTTTTTGTTTTGTTTATTTGATAAATTACTGTATTTACTCCTTTTGGATCTGTTATGCTAAAATGTTTTCCTTGTAACATCTCCATGTATATTTACACCTCATTCCTATGATTTAATCCATAGCTTATCTTATGTTTACGAACTCACATACTTAATTATACCCTGTTTAATGCCATTTGTCAATACTTTTGCTGATATTTCAGTGTTTTACAATATTTTATTATAAGTTCTAAACCCTTCTAGGATTAAATTTTGATATTTCTTTTAATTTTTTAAACATTTCTTTTTCTTCGTTTGTTAACTTTTCTGGAACTACAATTTTTATTTGTGCTATAAGATTTCCTCTATTACCATTCTGCATTTTATACCCTTTTTCTGGTATTGTTATAACTTCTCCTGACTGTATACCACTAGGGATTAATACTGCTGTTTTACTATCATCTATCGAATTAATTTTTGCTTTTGTTCCTAATGCCGCTTCCCATGGTGAAATTGGAATTGTAGTATATAAATCATATCCTTCTAATTTGTATTTTTTTCCATTTTCGATATTTATTTTTATATATAAATCCCCATTTTTTCCACCATTTTTTCCTTGTCTACCTTGTCCAATTAGCCTTATTTTTTCTCCATTTTGTATACCTTCTGGAACTTTTAATGTTATTGCTCTTGGTTTTCCCTCTAAATCATTTAACACAATTTTTTTCTCAGCGCCATAGAACCCATCTTCTATTGTTATATTTATTTCTGTTTCTATGTTTTCACCTTTTACTGGTGGTAGTTTGCTTTGAGCAATCTCCTCTTTTATATTACTATTCCCAAAAAACATTCCAAAAAATTCACTTGCCACTTCTCCTGATGTTCTTTGCTTGCTTTTTCTCTTTTTATACCCTATATTATAATTCCATGTTCTGTCATATTTTCTTTTCGTAGTTGGATTTGATAATATTCTATATGCTTCATTTACATCTTTTATTCTTTCTTCTGCTAGTTTATTTCCTACATTTACATCTGGATGATATTTCTTGGCTTGTTTTCTGTATGCTGTTTTTATTTGTTCCTCTGTTACTTTACTACTTTCTAGTTCTAATATTTTGTAATAATCTTTGAATTTCATTTGACGTCCTCCCAAAAATAATTGGTATCCGCATTATATCAATTTTTGAAAAAAAAATCTATACTTTTTGACAAATTTCAAAAAATTTCATTCCATTTGAAGCTTTTACTAAAACAACATCTCCTTTTTTTAATTCTTGGTTTAACTTTTCCACAATTTCTTCATTATTGTTCATAAAATATGTCTTAATATTACTATGCTTTTTTACTTCATCTATTATATATTTTGAGTTTTCACCTGCACAAATTAATATATCTATTTTATTTTTTACAACTTCTTCTCCTACTTTTCTATGCAATTCTTCTGTATATTCTCCTAATTCAAACATATCTCCTAAAACTGCAATTTTTCTTTTTCCTGTGTGTTTTGATAAAAATTCCAGACTTACTTTCATTGACTCAAAACTTGCATTATATGCATCATTTATAATCAATGCTCCATTATCTAGCTTTTTCATATCCATTCTTTTTTGTGTTAATTCAAAACTTGCAATTCCTTGCTTAATTTGTTCATATGATATTCCTAACACTTTTCCAACTGTCATCGCACATAATGCATTATATACAAAATGTGTTCCCCCTACTGGAACATGAATTTTTATTTTTTCTAAATCTGCTATTGCAGTAAAATCACTACTTTCTTCTTCCATCTTTATGTCTTTTGCTTCTATCTCGCTTTCATTTTCTAAGCCAAATGCATGTATCTCAAATTTTCCTTTATTTTCCTGATACCAACCATGTAATAAATCATTATCATTATTAATAATGATTTTAGGAATTTTCATTCCTTCTAATATTTCTAATTTAGCTTTTAATATGTTTTCCCTTGAACCTAAATTTCCTATATGTGAAGTTCCAATATTTGTTATTACTGCTAATGTTGGTTTTGCAATATTAGTTAAAAGACTTATTTCTCCAAAGTGGTTCATTCCCATTTCAACAACTAAAGCTTCGTGTTCTTTTAATTTTAGTATTGTTAATGGTAATCCAATATTATTATTATTATTTCCTTCTGTTTTTAAAGTCTTATATTTCATATTTACTACATTTGCAATTATATCTTTTGTACTTGTTTTTCCCACACTGCCTGTTATTGCTATAACTGGTATATTATATAAACACCTTTTATATTTAGCAATTTCATATAATGCTTTTAAAGTATTTTCTACTTTTATAATTGTTTTATTTGAATATTTTTCCATTTCTTTTTTACTTATTTCTATATTTTCGATAATTACTGCTTCTGCACCATTATCTAATGCTTGTTTCCAAAACTTACTTCCATCAAATTTTTCCCCTTTTATTCCTATGTAAATATCTCCTTCTTTTATTGTTCTTGTATCTTTAGAAAACTCATTACATTCAAGCTCTTCTTTACCAACAACTAATTCTCCATTTGTAACTCTCAATATATCTTTTATTTTCATTCTTATCTCATTCCTTCCTTTTAATTTTTCTTATTATATTACTTATCAGACTCTTTTGCAACAAAATAACCGGTACTAAACTCAAAAATTCAAGTTTAATACCAGTTTGTTGCTTATCTAAAAACTATTGATTTTCAACAGTTCTATTTGCAATTTCTATAGCTTTTGAAACTATACTTCCACATGTTTTAGATGATACATTTTCCCAACTTCCGCCATCTTGTTTTACTTGATCATATACACCTAATTCTTTTGCGATTTCTGTTCGTAAGTTTTCAGATATTAATTTGTTACTTCTAGACATTGTGAAGTCTCCTTTCAAATTTATCTGTATTACGGACCGTTTTTTGAAAAAGTTATTTGACTTTTTCAATATTATTGTATGCGTTTTTTCTTTTTTTATTTTTGAAATTTTTGTTAATTAAAAAATTTTAAAATTGCATTTATTAAAATTAAAATCAATAAAATTAGTGAAAATCTTATTAAAACATTTTCTTTTATTTTTTTATATATTAAATTTATTATTTTTTTCATATTATCATCCCTTATATTTATATTCACTATATTTATCTAATTTTTCAAATGTTGTTCTTTGGAATTCCTGTACAGTATTCTTTAATTTATTGTACTCTTGGTCACCTTGCATTTCATTTCTGATTTCTTTTATTAGTTTTCTCTCTTCTTGTTTATCTAGTTCTTGTTCTTTTACTTCCTGAATCCTTTTTTCATATTCTTCATTTAATTTTTTAAATTTCTTTTGCATAGCATCCATTGTCTTATTTCTACCCATAAATGTTTCTGCCCATTCCTCTTTCTTTTTATCTGTCAATTTTGTTGTATCTGTTCCAATTTTTTGTCCCATTGCCATAATTCCTATAGCTTCACTTGTATCTCTTGCAACTTCATTTTTCTTTAATTTTTCTGCAACTAGCATATCATCAAATGATTTTATTCCTGACTCCATATATTCATCTATTGTTTCATTTAAGAATTTCTTTAATTCTTTGTTGTCCCATCCCATTTCTTCTTTTATCTCTTCTCTTATCTCAAGATTATTCCTTATTTCTTTAGCTGTAATTTGATTTTTATAATCCTTGTATTCATCTCCATATCCTGCCTTTTTAAAAGATTCCATCATACCATCAACTCTATTTGCGTCCATGATATTTGATACACCTTTATATGCAGCTGCTCCAGCAATTCCTGCATTTCTTATTGACTTTTCTGGGCTTGCATCCATTGCCCCCAAAATAACTCCTGCTGTTCCAGCAGTTAATGCAGCCGCTCCACTTGCAATACTTCTTACTGGATTAAAATTCATAGCTCTATTAGCAATTCTCTGCCCTTTACTTTGTACATAATGTCTTGCCATTCCTTTTAGTCCTCTACCAATTTTTAATTTTGCTTTTTTTCTTTTCTTTCTTGTAACCTTATTTTTTGAAGTTATTACTTGTTTCTTCTTATTATCATCTTCATTTTTATCTTTTGATTTTTTTATTCTTGCCATTGCTTGAGCTATACGAGCCTCTGAGGCATCTCCACTATCATGCATTCCCTTAGAATCTTTTGTTTTTGAAAATTCTTTCCCTTCTTTCACATCTTCTTGTACATTTTCTTGTGCATCTTCTCCTAAACGCTTCTTATTTTTCTCATCTTTTTCTGTCTTATCACTAGCCAATTTTTCTTTGTCTTCTGCTCCTTCTATCTCTGTAAAACTTTCTCTTCCTTCTGGTTCTTTTATTCTTGAAATAGTCTCTTTTTCATTATCTCCTCTTCCAATTCCTGCAGTTGTCTTATTATCATGAATTTGAGGCGGCTTCCTTCCAAACAGTTTTTGCATTGAGGACATCGCCAACCCTGTACCAACAGCACCACTTAGCACTCCTGGTGTAGTAGCTTTCTCGAATCCAAACATACTTCTTAATATTTTTTCTGCTGGTGCCATAAATCCCATAACAACGAGAACATATATTGGACTTTTACTTGCTAGTGCCATTGCGCTTCCAACAAATACTGTAAATAATATTAAATGAAATGGTTGTATTGCTAAATTAAATAAATATTCTCTAAGCCACATATTAAATCCTTGAGCTTGTCCGTCACGGAATTTATCAATCGAATATGTTAAAACAACAATTGGTGCTATTAAAATTAAAAATGCTATATATACAACCCTTCTTAAATATATCCACAAAAATCTAATCATGTACAATGTTAACATTACATATATTAACTGCCATCCTACGGTTACATATCTTTCATTTCCTTCCTTGTCTAAGAGTTGTGCTTTTATTCTTGCTTGTGACATGAAATTATCTACTGGAAATCTTACTGTCTTTTGTCCATCTCCATCTATATAAATCATATTATAATCGGAATCTCCTCCTGATGTTGAGTTACTTTCTCCTGACCAGAATTTTTTCCAACGGCCTTTAGCTTGTTGAACTTTTTCTTTAATCCAACTTGGTCTATCATCTGAATCCACAATATTTTCTTTAACATAATCATATACTTTATCATCTTTTATATCAAAATATTCTACAGATTCATCGCCTGTCACATTTGAAAGCAATATTGTAAATTCATCTACTAGTTCCATTGAAAATATCATAATATAATGTATTACAAATAATAAGCAAAATGAGACACCCCAATCGAATAACATTTTTTTATATTTTGATTTATCTTCTGCAATACTCGTCACTACAATTCTTAGTCCTATATATATTAGTTCTATTAAAAATAACACTATTACTACCGTTCTTATCGTATAATACCATTTTGCTATAGTTTGATGCAAATCCTGAGCTATATTTATATTTCCCCCCATATCACCATCCGCAGAATCTTGCGTATCTTCGTTCGAAAAAAAGTTAACACTAAACATGTCTATTTTATTTTGAATTATATTTTCTGGCGATATCGCTATAAAAGGAAGTTGAAAAGTATTTGTTAACATTGATGAAACAATTGTTGAAGTTACTAAATATGTTTTTATAACTGTTCCTATACTCATAACAACTGTACTTCCGACAACTGCAATAGTTGCTACAACTCCTGTAACTGGTGCAAATATTACTGCTAAAATAACTGAACCTGCCAATACTGCCAATCCAGCAAATACTCCTAATGCAATTGACCAGAATTCACCTGTTCTATTTACCTCAACTATTGCATCTGCATCAATTCCAAACACTACTTTTTGTACAATGTCTACTGCCGCATCACTCAATGTAACAAAAAGTTCCATAATTGGAGTTAATAATTTTCCGCCTATACTTTTAACCACATCTCCAGATAATCCATATACATTACTTGGAAAAATCGCATTTATAGCAATTACTATAACTATTACTATACTTATTACTTTTATTTTTTTCTTCATATTAGCGTCCTTTCTTACATTTATTTGATTGTATATATCTTTATTTTACAACCAAACAATTGTAAAAGTCAATACATTTTTTTAAATGTATATATAATGTAAGAAATATTTTAAATTTTAATTAAAAATAAAGAAATGGATACACTACTATATCGGAGGAATATATGTATTTAAAACGTTTAAAAGATTTGAGAGAAGATAAAGATTTATTGCAAAAAGATATTGCAGATTTATTATCAATCAAACAACAACAATATAGTTTATACGAAACTGGAAAAAGGGATTTGCCTTTAGAATTGGCAATAATATTATCTGATTTTTATAATACTTCCATTGATTATATTGTTGGAAAAACAAATATTAAGCAACCATATAAAAAATAGTGAATTAGAACTATCTAATTCACTATTTTTTATTCTGTAAACGTACCATTTTCTGTATTAGTAACAATTAAAATATCTTCTTCTTCTCCAGTTTCTGCATTGATATAAGCAATAAAATCCATATCATCAATTTTTCCTTTAAACTCATAGCAAAATTTTTCAGTTTTCCATTCCGTAGGGATTATAGCTAATTTTTCACTAGTAATTTGAGCCTTATTGGTCAATTTTGTTCTAGCATCTTCAATAGAAATTTTTGTTGTAGGAATATTTCTTTCATAATGACAATTCAAATACCCTGTTGTTTCTAAACCTATAATCTCACCATCATCAAGTGCTATTTTTACTTTTATTAAATCAGGATATATTATTACATTATTTTGATTATATGCATAATTAACGGTTATAAAACCATTTTCTTTTAAATAATAAGTTTCTTGCATATTTCCAAATCCTTTATTAGCAAGATATTCCTTTCCTTTTTGAACAGCCTCTTGTTCAGGAATATTCTCCTCTGAAACCTCCCTGTTATAATTTAATAATACAACATGTCCTCCTTTTTTAGATACTGATAATCCTATAGTTTTATCACTATTTGTAATAATTTCGAATCTATAAACCGGAATATTACCATTTTCAACATAGCCATTATTTTTTGTATTTTTAATTATATCCTTTCCTATAAATTCTTCTGCTATTTTTTTAGCCGCTTCTTCATCAATATCATCTCCTGTTAATCCCTTTTTTTCAGCACTTGTTATATGTTCTGAAAAAGCACCATCATAAATTAATCCAGTAAATTCATGAAAATTCTCTTCTACAACATCAAAAGTACTAACCTCACTTATATCAGCTCCCTCTTGATTTTTCATTAAATCTGACCATTTTATAGTTCCATTATTTAGTTCATCAGCCATTTCGTTTAATGTGTTTGACAAATCATTGCAGTAATTATATAATTCTTTAATTTTTTCTATATCTTCGTCAGTCAATTCATTTCCCTCAATATTTTTTCTTGATAAAAAATAACTATATTCACTAACTTGATTTAAGAATTTTTCTGTATTTTCTAGTTCCTGACTTTCTATTGGCAACATTCCCAAATATGACTGAGCCATATTGGCCTCTCTCCACACTTGTGTTAAAATTTCAGCACCATGTTCAGCTGATTTTGATATCATAGCTTTTGCTAAATATGTTTTTACATTTTGCACATATTCAACAACTTGATAAAAAGCCATATTATAATCATTTTCTTTAGTTGTTGCATATGCCTTTTTCTGATTAAAAAGATTATATCCTAATATTACCGCTGTAATTACTGCTATCACCGTAAAAAAAATCCAAATTTTACTTTTTTTCATTATTGACCTCCCTTTCTTAATATTTTGGTTTTTTTTCCAAAAAATATACAAATTATTTTTACTTTATGATAAAATAAACAAAAAATATCTTGAGGAGATTAATCATGAGAAAAATAATGATTTTTTATGCATCATATGGTGGTGGCCATTTAAGTGCTGCTCGTTCCATAAAAGAAAATATTGAAGCAAATTATAAAGATGTTGAAGTAATGCTTGTTGATTGCATGTATTACGTTAATAAATTTTTTGATAAAGTAACAACAACAGCATATTCTGAAATGGCAAAAAAAATTCCTCAAACCTGGGGGAAAGTATATTGGCATGCGCAAAGTGGCCCAATTGCTCAAATAAGTACAACTTCAAATAAGCTTTTATCAAAAAAACTAAATACCTTATTAAAAAACTTTAACCCAGAATTAATAATTTCAACACACCCTTTTGCATCCACAATGTGTGCATATTTAAAAAAACAAGGAAAATTAAATGCAAAAATTGCAACTGTATTAACAGATTATGCACCACATGACCAATGGATTGTTTTTAATGAATATGTTGATTATTATTTTGTATCACATGAAGGAATGAAAATGCAATTACACGAAAAGGGAATTCCTAAAGAAAAGATTTATGCAACAGGTATTCCTTTATCAAATAAATTTTTATTAAAATATGATAAATCACAAATTTTACAAAGTTTTGGTTTATCTCCAAATAAAAAAACAGTTTTATTTTTTGGTGGAGGAGAATTTGGTTTAGGTAAAACTCAAACATTTAATATTTTTAAATCATTTGTGGAATGTCCTGAAAATATCCAAATTGTAGCTATCTCTGGCAAAAATCAGAAAATGAAAGAAAGTTTTGAAAATTTAGTTACTGACCTCGGAAAACAGGACTCCGTAAAAATTTTGGAATTCACTGATAAGGTTCCTCAATTAATGAGTATTTCCGATTTGGTTGTTACAAAACCAGGAGGGCTTACAACCACAGAAAGTTTAGCTTCTGGCTTACCTATTGTTGTTATTAATCCTATTCCAGGTCAAGAAGAAGAAAATGCTGCTTATTTAGAAAAAAATAAAGTTGCAATCTGGATAAAAAAAGGAGATAATATTAAAAAAATTCTTAACGAATTATTTTATAATCCTGATAAAATGCAAGAAATGAAAATTCGTGCAAGACTTATTTCAAAAAAGAATTCAACTAAAGACATTTGTAAAATATTATTAGGTTAATTTTATAAAAAGTCACCTCACTATATTATACAGAATATAATATAAAGAGGTGGCTTTTATGAATTCTAATAATTGTTCTGGTAATAATTTAATAGCATTAGCAAGTTCTCTTGCTGTAGTTATTGGAAACGAATATGATACAAATGAATTAAGCATTTTAGCTGCTTTTTTCACTGCTCTTGGAGACAATCTTGCACTTATCGCTGCTACCAGATAATTAATTTATATTTCTCTTCTACCTTCAAGTGCTTTTGTTAGCGTAATTTCATCTGTATATTCCAAGTCTCCACCTACTGGTATTCCATGTGCTATTCTTGTAACTTTTATTCCAAGTGGTTTTATTAATTTCGATAAATACATTGCTGTGGCTTCGCCTTCAACCCTAGGATTTGTTGCAAGTATTACTTCTTTAACTTGTCCATCCATAAGACGTGCAAGTAATTCTTTTATTTTTATATCATCAGGGCCAACACCATTCATTGGAGAAATTGAACCATGTAATACATGGTAAACTCCTCTGAATTCATGTGTTTTTTCCATTGCAACAATATCTCTTACATCTTCAACCACACATATTTCTGATTGGTCTCTTTTTGGATTCGAACAGATTGGGCAAGGATCAGTATCTGATATATTATAACATTTACTACAATATTTTAAATTTTTCTTTGCATTTACAATAGAAGAAATAAAGTCATTTGTTTCTTCTTCAGAAGCATTTAAAATATAAAATGCCAATCTCGCTGCTGTTTTATTTCCTATACTTGGTAATTTTTCAAAACTTTGTATTAATTTTTCTATTGATGGTGAATACATTGACATTGTTCTTTCTCCTACATTAAACCTGGTATATTATATTTTCCCATTGAAGCTGTTTGGGCATCATCAACTTGTTTAAATGCTTGGTTTAAGCAAGTAACAATTAAGTCTTGTAGCATTTCTACATCATCTGGGTCTACGATTTCTTTTTGTAAACTTAAGCTTAATATTTGTTTTTGTCCATTTACTTTTGCTGTTATAGCTCCTCCTCCAGCAGACGCTTCAAATTCTTTTTCTGCAAGTTCAGATTGTGTTTTTTCCAAATCTGCTTGCATTTTTTTTGCTTCTTTCATTAAATTATTGATGTTCATTCCACCAAATCCTCCCATTCCTGGGAATCCTCCTCTTTTTGACATTTTAATTTCCTCCTTAATTTTATTATTATTCTATAATATCAAATGGTATATCAAATTTATTTGCAAAGTTTGACAACTCACTTTCTTCTGACTCTTCACCAGAATCTTGTGGTTTTGTATCAATATATTTTATCTGCATTGTTTTGCCACATGCAATTGAAACTTGGTTTGATATTTCTATTTTATTTTCTGGTTTTTCTAAAACTGTTTTTCCAAATGGTGTTATTCCTTTAGGGAATTCAATTCCAACAGTCATATCATCAATTTCAACCGCATTTGTATTTAATAAATTAGTATATAACATTATTCTTCCACTTTGTTTAAAATTATTTACAACTTGTTGCCAATATTGTGCAGGCTTTTTATCTTTGCCAATTCCTGCTATTGCACTTGTATTAGTACTTGCATTTGTTATTTTTTTTTGTGTTGCTTGAGTTTGTGGTCTAGCAACTCCGCCACCAGCTCTTAAATAATTTTCTATTTTTTCTAGTCTTGCATAAATTTCTTGAGTATTTATATTACTGTTTCCATCAGATATTTGAGTATTTGAATTATTTTCACTTGAAGCTAATTCTTTATCACATAATCTGATTATTCCTGCCTCAAAAACAATCAATCTTTGTGTTGAACTTTTCATATCATTTTCTAATTTTGATAATTCATTAATCAAACTAATAGCTCTTTCTTTTGAAACTTCATCTGCCAATTTTTTCAAATTTTCAAAATCTGTTTCATTGTAAATTGTTAGCTTTTGGCCTGTTTTTACCATTAAAATATCTTTAATATATTTAATAACTTCCCATAATAAATTATTTAAATCTTTACCTTCATCTAAGACTTTTGTTATTGATTCCATAGCTTCATCTATATTATATTTTATTATTGCTTCTGTTATGCTATGTATATGAGTAATTTTAGGAATTCCAACTAATTCTTTTATTTTATCTTCATCTATATTGTTTTCCCCATCTTGCACACATCTTTCTAAAATTGATAATGCATCTCTCATTGCTCCTTCTGCCAATGAAGCAATTATATTTAGTGCTTGTTTTGTTATTTCAATATTACTTTCTTTACATACTATCTCTAATCTTTTAATAATATCCTCATTTGAAATTCTTTTAAAATCAAATCTTTGGCATCTTGAAAGTATTGTTGCTGGCAATTTTTGTGGTTCTGTTGTAGCTAAAATGAATTTTACATGTTCTGGTGGTTCTTCAAGTGTTTTTAATAATGCATTAAAAGCTCCTTGTGATAACATATGAACTTCGTCTATTATATATACTCTATATTTGGCTTTTGTTGGTAAAAAATTCACTTCTTCTCTTATAGAACGTATATCTTCTACACTATTATTTGACGCCGCATCCATTTCAACTATATCTGTTAATGAACCATTTAATGCAGCTTTACAAATTTCACATTCATTACATGGCTCTCCATCCTTCGGATTCAAGCAGTTTATTGCACGTGCTAAAACTTTTGCAGAAGTCGTTTTTCCTGTTCCTCTACCCCCATTAAATAAATATGCATGACCAACTCTATTAGCAATTATTTGATTTCTTAATGTTCTTGTTATATGTTCTTGTCCCACCATTTCTTCAAATGTTTGTGGTCTAAATTTTCTATAAAGAGCTGTGTACCCCATTATCTCACATCCTTTATATATCCTATATTTTAAAAAATGGTGTGAATATCGATCTCTCTATGGAAAACAACTCCACATAAAAGTATCTACTTATTGCTGCTTCCTTCCGGACCTGACAAGGTTCATAGGCTTTTATTGAATTTGCTTTCCATACAGAGATCAATTTTCATACCATTATGTATTATATAATGTAATAATGAATTTTGCAAGTATTTTTGCTAATTTTCTATTCTTTTGAATATTATATTATTTAAATCTGTTTTATCTATCCCAACTGTTCCTTTTTCTATTATTTCATCTGTTGGTATATCAAAACTAATTGGTGCTTGATATTTTTTTCCACTATTTAGATTTATAATCATATCAAAACTTAGAGTTGTTTTTAAATCTTCTTCTGTAATATTAGTTAATTTTAATAGTTTTGCATGGTCTATTTCTTCTGCATCTTGAGAAACATATTGCGAAATATTATTTATTGCATATCTAAAAGCCATAATTCCACCTTGGTTTGATATTTTTTGTTCTTTTATATTTGACTCCATCTCACCTTTATATGTAATCCCTAACATTTCACTATCAGCTTGATTTATAAACATTCTTTTTTCATCTGTTACCGGTTTATAGAATTTTATTTTTCCTATATCTTTTTCTTTAATTGCTTTTATGTCTTTTAATTCTACTGAATCTATTATTTCTGTTTTTCCATATGCTGAATTTTTTTCAAGGTATATGTATATATCATTATTTTCATTAACATTAAAATTCCACTTTTCCTCTGTCCCTTGGTTCTCTACTCCTTCTACACTTTCAATTATAGAAATTTTGCTAATTTTGAATGGCATATTTGATTCCCCTTCAACTTGATATCTTAAAATTAGCATACCACCAACAGATAATATTGCAATAATTATTATAGTTATAATTACACTGTGAAAGATTTTCTGTTTTACATTTCTATACATTTTTTCCTCCTCGTTTTAATTCTCTCAATTCTTTAAAAAATTTTTTGAGAATTTCTTGGCATTCTGTTTTCATCACACCATTTTCTACTTCTACTTTATGATTAAATGTATAATCATTAAATAAATTTAACACAGAGCCCGCGGCTCCTGTCTTTTCATCCATTGCTCCTATATATACTTTTTTTATTCTTGAATTTATCATAGCTCCTGCACACATTGAACATGGTTCCAATGTTACATACATTTCACAATCTATTAGTCTCCATGATTCTAATTTTTTACTTGCTTTTTGTATCACTAATATCTCTGCATGTTTTGTTGTGTCTGTTCTTGTTTCTTTTTGATTATGTGCTCTGGCTATTATTTTTCCGTCTTTTACTATTACAGCTCCTACTGGAACTTCTAATTTTTTGTATGCTTTTTCTGCTTCTTTTAATGCTTGTTTCATATAATGTTCTTTTTGTTCCATTTTATTCTTTCCTTTTCTTGTATGCGACTTTCAAAATATCATTATATTTGGATTTTATTATTTTTTTATAAAAACTTTTTCTTATATCACTTATACATGGAATTTCATCAATGATATTATTTATTTTTTCTATTTCTATTTTAGGATATATTCTATTTAAAGCCTCAATACAATCCTTATTTTCCATTTTAGTAATAAAATCATAGTATTTTATTTTTGAGCCATTATATTTTATTGCCGATGAAGTATTTTTTATACAATCCCTTAATAATCCTTCTTTATTCAATATTTCTTCCATTTTTTCATCTGTAAGTGTAGAAAATAAACATGAACCACAATCATATATTGGTGCTAACGTCAATTCTTCTGTTTTTATATTCTTTATAAATCCAAAGTTCCCGTTATGTCTATCTGTATTTCCAATCAAGCAATCAATAATAAACATATCCCAAAAAAATTTTTTAAATTCTTCTTTGTCTATATTATACGTATTTAATTCTATTATATGTTTTATATCAGCTAAATCCTTTTTTTCTCCTTCTGAATCTATACTTGCATTTTCTAGTTTTTCGAATTCTATTAATTTTGTATTTTCTGTTGTAAAGTCTTCACATGCACATACATAAAATCTTCTTTTATCTTGGTCATAATACCCAAGTTCTACATTTTGAGTTTTGACTCCTAACAAATTAAATATTTTTGAGCCAATATATTCAGAATAGACATTATTTATATATGAAATATTTAATTTAGAAGACCTATTCGAATCAGGAAATTTTACAAGGTATTTTTTTCCATTTAAAATCATCGTCTTTTTCTTTTCGCTTCCATTATATTCTGGTGGTATTTCTTTTGCATTGTTAAAATTTATTAAATCCGTTTTTTCCATGTATGCATTTTGCCCCCCTTTTTTATTTTTAAATATTTTCATCAAGCCATTGTCTTACTTCTTCAATTGTATCCGCTTCCACAATTAAATCATCATCTTTTTTCTCAGCACCTATTCTCTCCCATTCTCCTCTATTATATCTATGTATATTATATCCTTTATATATTTCTAATAATTCATCATACCTTCTTCTCATTGGTCCTTTATATCTTAGGTCTTGTTCTAAAAATTCTTTTGGATTGTAAAACATATATTCTCCTTAACATTATATTATTTTGGTGTTCCCAGAGGGACTCGGCGAGCCGCGTCGGGAAAATAGTCTACCAGACTATTTTCTATTCCTCCTTTTCGAGTCCCAATAGAAATATTTATATTTTGGTGTTCCCAGAGGGACTCGAACCCCCATCGGTCGCTTAGGAGGCGACTGCTCTATCCTGCTGAGCTATGAGAACATAAAAATCATATAACTATTATAATACACTGTCCAAAAAAAATCAATGACTAGTTAAAATCTCTTGTCAATATATTTCAAAAAAATTTCATATATGTTATAATATGCTATATATTTTAAAGAAAGGATTAATCATATGCAACAAATATTAAGTAAAATGCGTCAAGCAATAGAAGAATATCAAATGATAGAAGAAGGAGACAAAATAGCTGTATGTTTATCTGGTGGAAAAGATTCCATAACATTATTAAATGCTCTTAAAGCTCTACAACGCTTTTATCCAAAACATTTCGATTTGATTGCAATTTCAGTAAACCCTGGATTTGAAAATTTTGACAGTGAATTATTACAAAAAAATTGTGATGAAATTGAGGTTCCATTATTTATCGAAAATAGTTCAATAAAAGAAATAGTTTTCGATGTAAGAAAAGAAAAAAATCCATGCTCATTATGTGCTAATTTACGTAGAGGCATAATAAACAGTGTAGCAATACGAGAAGGCTGTAATAAAATTGCACTTGGACATAATATGGATGACGTTTTAGAAACATTTTTATTAAATTTATTATATACTGGTAGTTTATCAACATTTGCTCCAAAAAGTTTTATGGATAGAACAAAAATAACTTTAATACGTCCTCTAATTTTTTTAAGTGAAAAAGACACACGTCATTTTGTAAAAAAATATAATAAATCTGTAATGCCAAAAGTTTGCCCAATGGATGAGCATACTAAAAGAGAAACTATGAAAGAACAAATATTTTTATGGCAAAAGGATATTCCTATGGTTAGAGCAAATTTATTTGGTGCAATTTCAAGAAATTTAGATGGTTGGAAAAAATGACTCCATATTAATATGGAGCCATTTTTTATTTTCTAATTTTCTTTAACTAATTTAACCATTGCTTCTTTTAAAAATTCTAATTCTTCTGTTGCATTTTCTGCCGAAGTACCTTTAACACCAAAATAAAGTTTAATTTTAGGTTCAGTACCTGATGGACGAACACAACACCATGAATTATTTTCCAATTGATAATATAAAACATTTGATTTTGGTAAACCAGTCTTACTCTCTTCTCCTGTTATCATATTTTTAACATAGTCTCTATCAACATCTTTAAAACATAACACTTTATATTTACCAATTTGTTCTATATTTTTATTTCTCATTGCACTCATCATTTGTTTAATTTTCTCAGCACCCTCAGCCCCTTCTAAAACTATTGAAACTTGATCTTCTTTGTAATATCCATATTTTTTATAAATATTATTCATTTGATCCCATAATGTTATTCCTTGTGCTCTATAATAAGCTGCTACTTCACACAAAGACATAACAGCTGCAATTCCATCTTTATCTCTTGCATAATCACCTATTAAGCAACCATAACTTTCTTCAAAACCAAATACATATGTTTTATCATGATTTTCCTCTGCTTTTTTCATTACTGCACCAATATTTTTGAATCCTGTTAAAACCTCTATACATTCTAATCCATAATTTGCAGCAATAGCTTTAGCTAAATCTGATGAAACAATTGTTGTAATAAACATACCATTTTCAGGTAAAATATTTTTTTCTTTCATTTGTGAAATTCTATATTCCGCAATTAATAAAGCTGACATATTTCCTGTGTATGGCATATACTCACCAGTTTTTGCATCTTTAGCAAAAATACCTAATCTATCTGCATCTGGATCTGTTGCTAGAACAACATCAGCATCAACTTTTTCTGCTAATTCTAAAGCTAATTTAAATGCTTTCTTGTCTTCTGGATTTGGATAATCAACTGTTGGGAAATTTCCATCTGGCTTAGCTTGTTCTGGAACAACATAAACATTTTCAAATCCTAATTCTTTTAATAATCTTTCTGCAATTGTATTTCCTGTTCCATGTAATGGTGTATACACAATTTTTAATTCTTTACCTTGTTCTTTAATAATATCTGGATTTAATATTTTTCCTTTTAATGTCTCAATATATTTATCATCCATATCTTTTCCTATAATATTAAATAATCCAGATTTTATAGCCTCTTCTTTTTCCATTGTTTTTATTTCTTTAAAATCAGAAATTGCTCTAACTTTATTAATAATGTCTTTGTCTCTTGGTGCAACAATTTGAGAACCATCATCCCAGTAAACCTTATATCCGTTATACTTTGGAGGATTGTGGCTAGCCGTAATCATTATACCTGCTGTTGCTCCTAATTGTCTAACTGCAAATGATAGTTCTGGAACAGGTCTTAAACTTTCAAATAAGTATGTTTTTATCCCATTTGCATTTAAAATTAATGCTGTTTGTAAACTAAACTCATCTGATTTTCTTCTTGAATCATAACTAATTGCAACACCCTTATCTTGAGTCCCTTGTTCAATTATATAATTTGCTAACCCTTGTGTAGCTTTTCCAACAGTATATTTGTTCATTCTGTTAGTTCCCATTCCGATAACACCACGAAGTCCTGCAGTTCCAAATTCTAATTCTTTATAGAATCTATCTTTAATCTCTTCTTCATTATCTTTTATTGATAATAATTCTTCTCTTGTTTCCTCGTCAAAACTTTGATCTTCACACCATTTTTTATATTCTTCTTTATAGTTCATTTATATCATCCTTTCAAAAAATATTATACAGTAAGTTTTCCTACTAGGCAATTTTACATGCAAAACTAAAATGGCTACTGACGTTTTCACACCAGTAGCCTAACATTTATAATTGGTAAAATTTTCTATATAGCTCTCTTGCTGTTTCTGGACTATCTACACCTGATGCATTTTTTACAGGTGCAAATTCTTCTTCTCTCTTAACTCTCAAAATAGCCATATCATCTAATTCACCAAATGCATCAAATAAGAACGCCTCAAATTTATACGCATTTGGACCATCTGGTACAACTTTATTTCCATTTTTATCTATATATGTTGCCTTTTTAAATGCAGAATGATATGGTAATGGTTTTGTTCCCATTCTTTCTACTGCATCTATATTGAATAGATTACATAGAATATGTGATTCACCATATATCAATTCTCCTCTTTCATCTTTTGCTTCTGCCATTTCTTTTGGTATTTCTGTATATTCTACAACTGATGGTCTTCCGTTTTTCTTGCAAAAGACTCCAACTTTTTCTCCTGGATTTGACTTAACAACTGATTTTCCAGCTGCTGTTACATGTTTTTGAATTGCAATTCCCATAAGTACAGGGTCAACCATTTTTACTAAACAGTTATCAACTCCGCCTATAAAGATCCATTCTACACCTAATTCTCTCATTTTTTTAGTCATTCCATTTTTTACAAGTGCTTCATATATTCCACCATGTCCATCTGCTGCTTCTTTAATTAATCCATTTTCTCCTATTAATATTTTTCCTTCTGTATCTACCATTGGTAGTTCTCCTTGTTTAAAGAAAAATATATTTTTATCTTTTTCATATCCGAAAAATCTATGCTTTGCAAAAAATTCTATAGTTTGGTCATTGTTTTCTTCACTTGTCATTATAAACCATGGAATTGTAACATCATATTTTTTTCCTTGTGTTTTTAATGAATCACTTAATAATTCAAAAAGTGATTTATGTGAATCTAAACCTATGTCAAATGTTCCTTTAGGTCCATTATGTCCAAGTCTTGTTCCTTGTCCACCAGCCATTGTTACTGCAGCTAACTTTCCTGCTCTTATTGCTTTTTCACCAGTTTCTTGAAAACTTTTATAATATCCGTTTAATTTATCTTTATCAAGATATTCTATTGGTGAAATTTTGCTTTCTTGAACATCAACTTCTTTTTTAGTATTGTTATACAAACTATTTATTAATTCGAAATCGATATGTTCTATTTGGTCTAATAATTGCTTTTGTTTTGTACCATCTAATTTTTCATATTCATCTAATAAGTGTTCTTGCGAATACTTCTTTAGAGTCTTCTTTATAGTTTCTATATTTTCATCCATATGTATACTTCCTTTCTTGCTTCATTTATATACTATACTATTTTATATATTTTTTCAATACCTTATACCAAAAGTTTTTTAATTTTTTATTTTTGAATTCCATTAGTATTTAAATTTCCATTATAGTTACTAGCAAGTTCAGTAATATTATTACATATATCTTCAAATTTATAGCAATCTATAATTGTTAAATTCTCAACATTTTTTTGCATTATTTTCCTATTAGTATCTTCTATATATTCCTTGTTTCCTATTATTATAATATTATCATTATTTTCTATATTTTTTTCGTTACCTTTGCTCCAACCTAATTTTAATATTTTTTCTTTATTTTCTTCTTTTAAATTTAACTTTGATAATAATGTTTTCAAAGTATCGTTCATATCATATTCTGTTTCTATTATTATGTTTTCTTTTTTTTCAATTTTCCCGTTTATAAACGGTATTAAAATCATTTCTAGATGAAATTCACTCACATAAGAGCTATACATCTTTTCTATATTTTTGTCTTTAACAACCATTTTTCTTCATCCCTTTCGATTGTTATATGGTAAATTTTACCATTTGTTTTTTTTATTGTCAAGCATTTTTATTGTAAATGTATATTTTATTTTTTTTGGTTAATAATTATTTTAAAGATATATTTTAACAAAATTGTTTTTAGGAGGATTCATATGAAAAATAAGTTAAAAAATTTTATTATATTAGCCTTTTTATTGTTTTTATATACTTTCATCTGTGCACAAAATTACGTTTCTGCAGTATCTAATAATTTATCTCAGGCGGTTTTTAGATTACATGTGCTTGCTAATAGCAATAGTGAAGAAGATCAAAATTTAAAATACAAAGTAAGAGATGGACTTATCAAATACATGAACAATATTTGTTCAAACTGTTCTACCAAAGCTGAAGCAATTTCAATAGCGAACGAACATAAAAATGATTTTCAAGAAATTGCACAAAACATTGTAAAAGGAAATGGTTATGATTACCCTGTAAAAATAAATATTGGTAATTTTTATTTTCCAACAAAAAACTATGGTGATATTTCCTTGCCAGCAGGTCCTTATGATGCATTAAAAGTTGAAATTGGAGAAGCAAAAGGTCAAAACTGGTGGTGCGTAATGTTTCCATCATTATGTTTTATAGATATTTCTTCTGGTATTGTTAATGATGAAGCAAAGGAAAATCTTGAGGAAAACTTAGATAACGAATCTTATAATCTAATTTCAAGCACATCTACTGAAACTACATTTAAATTCAAACTTGTTGAGTTCTTTGCTGATAAAAAATTATTTACTGCTAATAAATAAAAAACTGTTGTAATATTATTAATTTTGTGATATATTTCTTGTGATAATAATTTTAAGGAGGAATACTTTTGGAAAAACTAGTAATAACTGGAGGAACACCTTTAAAAGGAGAAGTAACAATTAGTGGTGCAAAAAATGCTGCCGTAGCTATTTTACCTGCAACACTTTTAATAGATGGAGTATGCACAATCGAAAATCTTCCTAACATAAGTGATGTAAAAAAATGTTGCGAAATATTAGAAGGACTTGGTGCAAAAATAACATGGAATAAGTCAAACGAAATAACAATTGATACAAGAAATATAACAAAAACAGAAGCTTCCGAAGAATTAACAAGTAAATTTAGAGCATCTTATTATATTATAGGAAGTATGCTTGGACGTACAGGAAAAATATCTGTTGGAATGCCTGGTGGATGTAAATTGGGAGCTCGTCCTATTGATCAACATATAAAGGGCTTTGAAGCCTTAGGTTCTAAAGTAGAAGTTGCACAAGGGAAAATATTTGCCTCTGCTTCAGAACTTGTTGGAAATTCTATATATATGGACGTAATATCTGTTGGAGCTACTATTAATGTAATGCTTGCTGCTGTTTTAGCAAAAGGGACAACCATAATTGATAATGCTGCTAAAGAACCTCATATAGTAGATGTAGCTAACTTCTTAAACACAATGGGTGCAGATATTCGTGGGGCAGGAACTGATGTAATAAAAATAAATGGTGTAGAAAAACTTAATGGAAATGGAACTTATTCAATTGTTCCAGACCAAATTGAAGCCGGAACTTTCATGCTTGCTGCTGTTGCATCAAAAGGTGATATCTTAATAAAAAATTGTATAACCAAACATTTAGAAGCAATAACAGCAAAAATCTTAGAAGTCGGCGGACATGTTGAAGATTTTGGTGATGAAATCAGAGTCTGGTGTGATAAAAGACCTTCAAAAGCAATCATTAAAACTCAACCATATCCTGGATTTCCTACAGACTTGCAGCCACAAATGGGAGTTGTACTTTCAATTGCAGATGGTACCAGCAGAATAATAGAAAATATTTGGGAATCTAGATTCCAATATACTGAAGAACTAAATAAAATGGGTGCTAATATAACGGCTCAAGGAAAAACCGCCTTTTTTGAAGGTGTAGAAAAGCTTTCTGGTGCTCCTGTATATTCTTCTGACTTGCGTGCTGGTGCGGCATTAATTGTTGCAGGTATTATAGCAGAAGGAAAAACCGAAATTTATAATCTAGAACACATAGACAGAGGCTATGAGAATATTGAAGAAAAATTCAGAAACCTAGGTGCTAAAATCGAAAGAATTAAAGAATAACAATAGAAAGAAGAATACATATGCTAAATTTTTGTAGTTTATATAGTGGAAGTAGTGGAAATAGTTTATTTGTAGAAACTGAAAATACAAAAATCTTAATTGATGCTGGAATGAGTTGTAAAAAAATAGAAGAGGGATTACAATCAATAGAAGTAGATCCCTCTTCTATTAATGCAATTTTAGTTACTCATGAACATGCAGACCATGTAAAAGGTCTTGGAACTTTATCAAAAAAATTCGATATTCCTGTTTTTTCAACCCAAAAAACTTTTGATGCAATGCCTGTTCAAACAGAAAAAATATCAGAAAAAAATATTAAATATTTTAATCCTTCTGAAAAATTCTGCATAAACGATTTAGAAATACTTCCTTTTAATATACCTCATGATGCAGCAAACCCTTGCGGCTTTAATATTATTAAAGATAATTCTCATCAATTAAGTATTGCAACAGATGTAGGACATATGACAAAATCTATTGTTGATAATCTAGAAGGTAGTGAATTTATTTTGCTAGAATCTAATTATGATACAGAAGTTTTAAGGTGCTGTGCATATCCATACAGTTTAAAATCACGTATTGCTAGTGATACTGGTCATTTATCTAATACAATGGCAGGAAAGACAATTTCTTATTTATTAAAGAATGGCAAGCTTTCTACTGCAATGCTTGGACATTTAAGTAAAGAAAGTAATTTTCCTGAGCTTGCATATCAAACCGTTGTAGATGAAATAATCTCTAATAATTCTGCAATTAACAATATGAATATATCTGTTGCTAGTAGAGATTGTCCTAGCAAATTAATTACTTTATAATATTTGTAAAGGGAATAAATTTAAATTAACAAAAAAGTAATGTTAGGTTTATAGGGGGCCTATCATATAAATATTATTGAAAACATTTAATTTATATTATTATTTTATTATTTGAATTTCTGGGGGAAATCTTGAATTATTCCCTTTACAAGATTAAAAACTTTATTAAACAAAAAATTTGAATTAAATTATTTTATTTGCGTATTGACATTATGTTACATCATTTTCTCCCTATTGTCAATATAATTTTTCAAAAAAAGCAAAAAATCGTTCGACACAATTCGACATTTTATGCTTTTTTTATTTAAAACATAAACCTACAAATTAATAAAGAAACCATAATCCCCGTTAAATCAGCAGCCAATGCAGCAAATATAATCCCTCTTGTATTTTTTACTTTTACAGAACCAGTATATACGGCAATAGTATATAATGTTGTCTCTGTAGACCCCATTATTACTGAAGCTAAAATTCCAATAAAAGAATCCACCCCATTATTTTTAATAATATCTGTTGCAATAGCCATTGAAGCACTACCCGAAATTGGTCTTAGTAATGCGAGTGGCACAACTTCACCTGGAAAATTTAAAAATGTTAATATTGGTGTAATAATTTTAATAATAAAATCCAAAATTCCAGAGCTTTTTAGCATTCCAATAGAAACAAATAATCCAACTAATGTAGGAAATATTTTTAAACTAATTCCAACTCCTTCAGCTGCTCCTTTTAAAAAAATATCAAAAACATTTTTTCTCTCTTTTAATCCTTCACTTATAATTATTAAAATTACCATTGGCATTGCAATTATAGAAATATAATTAATTATTTTCATATTTACCCTTCCTATTTATTTCGAGTTATTTTAATAATAATTCTACAAAAAATAATAGCCACAAATGCAGCACATATAGTTGATATCCAAACAGGAAAAATTATTTTACTAGGATTTTGCGAACCAAGTGAACTTCTTATTGCAATAACTGTAGTTGGAATAATTTGCAGTGAAGCTGTATTAAGTACAATTAACATCATCATATTATCACTTAATGTATCTTTATTATTATTTTCTTTTTGTAATTCCTCCATTGCTTTTAACCCTAATGGAGTAGCAGCATTTCCTAATCCTAAAATATTTGCAATAATATTCATTACAATATTATTATATGATTTATTTTTACTATCTAAATTTATAAAAATCCTTTTAATTATCGACCTAAATATTTTCGCTAAATTTTCAACAATATATGTATTAGAAGCAACTTCCATTATTCCGCTCCAAAAGCAAGTTGTTCCAATTAATGTTAATGTTAAAGTAACTGCACTTTCCGTAGCATCAAAAATAGCTGAATTTAAATTATTCAAATTTCCGGAAAATATTGAATAAATAATTGATATTATTATAAAAATTGGCCATAATATATTTAGCATTTTTCTCCACCTTTATATTAATATATATTTTACGAATTATAAAATTATACTATTTTTATTTACAATATTTTGAAGTTTTGATTGACCAAATCCAATATATATGTTATTATATAAATGAATTGATAAAAATGTTTAAGGAGGACAAATATGAAATCTACAGGAATTGTAAGAAAAGTTGATGAATTAGGAAGAGTTGTTATACCAATAGAAATCAGAAATAAATTCGATATAGCAGAAAAAGATCCAATAGAAATTTACGTTGATGGTTCTTCAATTATTTTAAAAAAATACGAACCCAATTGTATCTTCTGTGGGAATTCAAAAAATCTAATCTCATATAAGGACAAATTAATTTGTTCAAAATGTGCTCAAAAACTTTCTTCTCTTGAAAACATAAATGAATAAAATAAAAAGATAGAAATTAATTATTTTTTCTATCTTTTTTTATTTAAATAAATTTCATATAAATTTCATTTTTATTAACATTTCTATCTTTTGCAATTTTTTTAATAATTTCTTTTTTATCAAATCCTTGTTTTTCATAATATTTATAATGTTCTTTTAATGTTAAATTATTTAATTTATTTTCTTCCTCTGTTTTTTCTGTTGCACCTTCAATTATTAAAATCATTTCTCCTTTAATATTATTAATATTTTCTATTAATTCATCAATATTACTTCTTATAAATTCTTCATGTATTTTTGTTAATTCCCTAGCTAAAACTATCTTTCTATTATTTAATATGTCTTTTAAATCAGTTAATGTATTTTTCATTTTATGTGGTGCTTCATATATTATAATTGTTTTTTCTGATTTATTAATTTCATCTAATTTTTCTTTTCTTAATTTTTTATTTAATGGCAAAAAACCTAAAAAAGTAAATTCTTTTGTATCTAATCCAGATGCAATTAAAGCATTTACAAATGCACATGCTCCAGGTATAGGTATTACCTCTATTTTTTCTTCTATTGCTTTTTTTATTACTTCTTCTCCAGGGTCACAAATTCCTGGTGTTCCTGCATCAGATACTAATGCAATATTTTCTCCATTATTTAATTTCTCTATTAATCTATCACTTTTAGTTTCTTCATTATGTCTGTGATAACTTATTAATGGTTTAGATATTTTAAAATGATTTAATAATTTTAAAGTTTGTCTTGTATCTTCTGCTGCAATTAAATCAACATTTTTTAAAATATTTAATGCTCTTAATGTTATATCTTCTAAATTTCCAATTGGTGTTGCTACTATATATAATTTTCCTCTCATTTTATTTTCCTTTCACATTTTTATATATTTTATCATATTTTTTTTATTTTTTAAATACTTATTTTCACAATTTAAAATAAATTTTAATATAATATAGTAAAATAAATTTAATAACTTTTACACAATAGAAATTGCTAAAAATTTATAATAATTACTATATTTATTTTATAAAAATAAATATATAAAAAGAAAGTGATTTTATGAATAATTATTTTTATAGTAGAGCTCCTGCACCACCACCTCCTCATCCTGCTCTACCTTGCCTAGAGCCTAAACAAAAACCACCACCAAGAAAAAAATTAAATTTTAAATCATTAAAAAAAGATACATGTAAATCATTAAATGATGTCGAATGTTTTTTAAATAAATTTACAGACTCTTTAAAATATTATAAAATAATAAAGTTATTAAAATAAAATTTATTTTAATAACTTTATTATTTAATTT
>ERZ1673700.143-NODE-143-length-102243-cov-20.683466_pt1 | contig 102243 bp, 118 predicted proteins | sample MGYA00580230_ERZ1673700 | MGnify/ENA primary metagenome ERZ1673700 (study PRJEB41218, sample SAMN15661782) | gut metagenome | host: Homo sapiens | place: Canada: London | collected 2015-08-20/2019-03-30 | study: EMG produced TPA metagenomics assembly of...
ACCAGTGACGGGTGTCCTGCACGTTGGCGTTCTGCTCGATAACACGGAAGTTCAGACCGTTGGCAGCAGCATAGGCGGCGGCAAACATACCGCCGTTGCCAGCGCCCACGATCAGGATGTCGGTGTCCACGGTCTCGGTGATGGCGGTCTCGTCGATATCGGGCTCGGTGCCCAGCCAGTCGTTCTCGTCACCGGTGGGCAGCTGCACGCTGGAGACCACGGCCTCGCCCTTAGCCTGTGCGTAGCAGCTCTTGGCAGCCTTCATCACGGCGTCGGAGGTGATGGTAGAACCGGAAACACCGTCGATCTCGGCAGAACCAGCAGCCAGCAGCTGCTCGCGCAGCTCGTCGGCAGCGGCAGCGCCGAAGGAAGCGGTCTCACCGGAGGTGTCCACCACCACATCGGTCACAGCGCTGTCGGAGAAGGTCATGGTGACCTTGACGGTGGAGGAGATACCCTCGGCAGTGCCTTCGTAGGTGCCGGGAATGTACTGACCGGCAGCACCGGAGGTGGAAGCGGAAGCAGAGCCGGAGGCGGCATTGCAGGCAGCCAGAGCACCGGCGGTCACACCGCTCATGGCGGCAGCAGCGGCAATCTTGATAAAGCCCTTACGGGAGATCTTGTTCATAGATACGCTCTCTTTCTTTTTTGTTCTTCTTTGTGTTCCTTCTTATCCTGCAGCAAAGCAAAAGGCACTTTGCTGAATCCTTAACAATTGTATCGTAGTAGGGTGCTGTTTACAATTCATATTTTTTATATTATAATTTAGGATAACCTAATGTATCGCGGGAGGGAGAAACGCATGAACGAGAGCGCACTGGAAGGCTTTGTAAAGATCGTGGAACTGAACAGCTTTTCTGCGGCGGCAGAGGCACTGTATCTCTCCCAGTCGGCACTTTCGCAGCAGATCCGCACGCTGGAAGGGCAATTGCGGTTCGAGCTGTTCCAGCATATACCGCGCCGGGTGGTGCTGACCCCGGCGGGGCAGGATTTTTACCCCAAGGCAAAGCAGCTGGTAGCCCTGTATCAGCAGGCGGTGCGCCATGCCCGCGCGGTGCAGCAGCAGGAAAACCCGCCGGAAAGACATCTGATCATCGCAGGGTGTCATGAGGCAATGCGGATGTTCGCATACGACCTGTTTTCCCTGACAAGTGACTTGTGCCTGCGGTATACCCCCATTCTGGGGTGGTGTGCCAACCGCAGCGAGGTCTGGCGCAGCCTGAAAAAAGGGGAGATGGATCTTTCCTTCCAGCTGGAAAGCGCAGAATTTTACGCACAGGGGCTTACCTTTGTGCCGCTGCTTTATGTGCCGGAGCTTTGCATTCCCATCCACCCGCCCGCCGATATGCCAGTGGGCAGGCTGACTTTAGAGCAGGCATTGCAGTACCGCTGGCTACCCATCAAGGAGATGTACCAGACCGTTTACGAGACAAGTCTGGTGCAGGAGGGGCTGGAACGCGGGGTGAGCTTTACGCCGGTGGGCGGCATCCGCAGTGCAGCCTACGGCGACCCGGCGCTCAAGATGGTCCCGGCGGTCTATTACCGCAGACCCGACCTTAGCTTTGTACGGGTGCTGGACTGGGGCAGGGGACACCGGTTTGGCATCGTGCTGGGGCAAAAGCGCGAGGACCCGGTAGTAATGGCCTATGTCCGCGCCTTGCAGCAACAGCTGCCGTCCCTCTCGGAAAAGCTGTTCGGCCTGAAACTGGAACCGGTGGAGGAATCATAAAGAAAAGACGGAAACCCTCTCAGGCGCATTCGCGCCAGCTCTCCCGAAGGGAGAGCTCTATTGCAGCTTACCGGCAGATGCTGAAAAGCTCCCCCTCTCGGGGGAGCTGGCATCGCGCAGCGATGACTGAGAGGAGAATGCAAAGAGCACCTATTGCCCTAAAAAGGCAACAGGTGCTCTTTTTGCGGTTATATTGCGATAACAGGTGCTTTAATCCACCACGTCCTCGAACTGGCTATTGTACAGATCGGCGTAGAAGCCGCCGGCTTCAATCAGCTGGTCGTGGGTGCCCTGCTCCACAATGTCGCCGTCCCGCATCACAAGAATGAGGTCGGCGTCCCGGATGGTGGAAAGGCGGTGGGCAATCACAAAGCTGGTGCGGCCCTCCATCAGGCGGTCCATGGCGGTCTGGATGCGCTGCTCGGTGCGGGTATCCACGCTGCTGGTAGCCTCGTCCAAAATCAGGATGCGGTTATCTGCCAGAATGGTGCGGGCGATGGTAAGCAGCTGCTTCTGTCCCTGACTGACGTTGGAGGCGTCCTCGTTCAGTTCCATCTGGTAGCCGCCGGGCAGGGTGCGGATAAAGTGGTCGGCGTTGGCAGCCTTTGCGGCGGCGATCACTTCTTCATCGGTGGCATCCAGTCGGCCATAGCGGATGTTCTCCATGATGGTGCCCTTGAACAGCCATGTGTCCTGCAGCACCATGCCAAAACCTTCGCGCAGGGCGCTGCGGTCAAAGTCCCGCACATCGTGGCCGTTCAGGGTGATGGAACCGGAATCCACATCGTAAAAGCGCATCAGCAGCTTGACCATGGTGGTCTTGCCCGCGCCGGTGGGGCCTACGATGGCTACCTTCTGGCCGGGCTGCACCGTGCAGCTGAAGTCGTGGATGACGGTCTTGTCCGGGGTGTAGCCGAAGCGCACATGGTCAAAGGTGACCTGTCCGTCAATATCGGCGGGGTCGGCGCGGTGGGCGGGGTCTGCCAGCTGCTCTTCTTCCGGCTCGTTCAGGAATTCGAACACCCGCTCGGCGGCAGCGGCCATGCTTTGCAGCATATTGGACACCTGCGAAAGCTGCTGGATGGGCTGGGTGAAGTTTTTGACATACTGGATAAAAGCCTGAATATCGCCAATGGTGATAACGCCGTTTGCAGCAAAAATGCTGCCCACGATGGCCACTGCCACATAGCCCAGGTTGCCCACAAAGTTCATGATGGGCATCATCAGGCCGGAGAGGAACTGGCTCTTCCATGCGGATTCGTACAGCTTATCGTTGGCGGCGTTGAAGTCTGCCAGCACCACGGCTTCGCGGTTGAAGGCCTTGACCACGTTGTGGCCGGCGTAGACCTCCTCTACCTGACCGTTGACCACGCCCAGCGTGGCCTGCTGCGCTTTGAAGTACTTCTGGCTGAACTTGACAACCACCAGCACCAGCGCCAGCGACACCGGCAGGATCAGCAGGGCGATCAGGGTCATGCGGGGGCTGATGGAAAGCATCATCACCAGCACACCGATCATGGTAGTCACGCTGGTGATCAGCTGGGTGATGCTCTGGTTCAGGCTCTGTCCCAGCGTGTCCACATCGTTGGTGATGCGGGAGAGCACCTCGCCCACGGTGCGCTTTTCAAAGTACGCCAGCGGCAGGCGGTTGATCTTTTCGCTGATCTGGCGGCGGAAGTCGTAGCAGACCTTCTGGGAAAGGCCGGTCATCAGCCAGCCCTGAATAAAGCTGAAAGCGCTGCTCAGCAGGTACATCCCCAGCAAAAACAGCAGGATGCGGCCGATATACACAAAATCGATGCTGCCGGTGCCGCGCAGCCGGGCAATCCAGCCGGTGGCAAGGGCGGTGGTAGCCTTTGCCAGCACCTTGGGGCCTGCAATGTTGAAGATGGTGGACAGAACAGCAAACAGCATGGCTGCCGCAAGGGGCAGCTTGTAGTGGCTCATGGTGCGGATGAGCTGCCGCAGCGTGCCTTTAAAGTCCTTGGCGCGCTCGGTGGTGGGACGTCCGGGTCTGGGCATATCACTCACCCTCCTTTTCCGTATTCAAGGTATCCAGCGCCAGCTCTTTCTGGCTCAGCTGGCTGCGGGCGATCTCCTGATATTCCGGGCAGCTGACCATCAGCTGGGCGTGGGTGCCCTTGCCCACCAGCCTGCCCTCGTCCAGCACAAGGATCTGGTTCGCGTGCAGCACGGTGGAGATGCGCTGTGCCACAATGATCACAGTGGCGTTGTCGGTCTGTGCCTTCAGGGCGCGGCGCAGCGTTACATCGGTCTTGTAGTCCAGCGCCGAGAAGCTGTCGTCAAACAGATAGACCTTGGGATTTTTGGCAATTGCCCGGGCAATGGAAAGCCGCTGCTTCTGGCCGCCCGATACGTTGGAGCCGCCCTGTGCGATGGGGCTTTGGTAGCCCTCCGGCTTTGCTTCAATAAAATCAGTGGCCTGCGCAATGGCAGCAGCTTTTTGTACCTGCGCATCGGTGATATCTTCGCCGCCGAATTTCAGGTTGCTGTCGATGGTGCCGCTGAACAGCACACCCTTCTGGGGCACATAGCCCAGCAGGTCGTGCAGCTGTGCCTGCGGCATCTCGCGCACGTCAATGCCGTCCACAGTCACCTTGCCGCCGGTCACATCGTAAAAGCGGGGGATGAGGTTGAGCAGGGTGGACTTGCCGCAGCCGGTGGAGCCGATGATGGCGGTAGTCTCGCCGGGCTTTGCGGTAAAGCTGATGTGTTCCAGTGCATCGCTGTCCGCACCGGGGTAGCGGAAGCTCACATCCTCGAACTGCACCACGCCCTGCCAGTCGGTGTGTGCCTTTGCGGCCTTTGCGGCGGCTTCATCCGGGTCGTGGATGGTGGCTTTGGTGCGGATGACCTCGTCGATACGATCCGCAGCCACACCGGCGCGGGGCAGCATGACGGCCACCATCGCCAGCATCAGGAAGGACATGACGATCTGCATGGTGTAGGTGATAAAGGCGATCATCTCGCCCACCTGCATGGTGCCGGCATCCATGGCTTTGCCGCCGAACCAGACGATGAGCAGGCTGGTTCCGTTCATGATCAGGGTCATAAAGGGCATCATGGCCACCATGGCGCGGTTGGTGAACAGCTGGGTGCCCATCAGCTCCCGGTTGGCCTTGTCAAAGCGCTGCTCCTCAAACTTTTCACGGCTGAAGGCGCGCACCGGCATGATGCCGGTCAAAATTTCGCGGCTGACCAGATTCAACCGGTCCACCAGCTGCTGCATCACCTTGAATTTGGGCATGGCAACGCTCATCAGGAAAATGATGAGCAACAGCAGGATGGCCACGTCCAGCACCACGATCCAGGAAAGGCCGGAGCTGCTGCCCACAACGTGCAGCACACCGCCAATGCCCAGAATGGGCGCATAGGCCACCATGCGCAGCAGGATGACGCAGACGAACTGCACCTGCTGGATATCGTTGGTGGTGCGGGTGATGAGGGAGGCGGTGGAGAAATTCTCGATCTCCGCATTGGAGAAGCCGATAACGCTGGAGAAGGTCTCCCGGCGCAGGTCGCGGCCGATGGCGGCAGATACCCGGGAGGCAAGGAAGCCCACGGCCACAGCCACGGCTACCATCAGCAGGGTGAGCGCCAGCATCTGGCCGCCCACCCGGAAGAGGTAACCCATCTGCACATCCTGCGCAACGCCCTGCGCCTCGTATTCCAGCTGCACCAGCAGCAAAGACTGGCTTTTCAGGTTTTCCAGCAGGGTGCTGTCCAGCTGGCTCATGGCACCGTCCAGCTGCTTTTGCAGCATACTGCGGTCAAAGCCGGGCATTTGGCTCATGGCGGCAAACTGGCTGCAAACGGTGTCCAGATTCGCTGCCGTAGGGGTGACGGTCTCAGTGTCCGCGTCCGCAGCGGCAGAGGGCGTCTCGGCAAGGCCGGTCATGCCCATACTGTTCTGCCCGGCAGGGGTGTTGGCGGCCTGTGCGGCAGCCATATACAGCACGATGTCCGGGGTGGTCACCGCATCTTCCAGTGCGGTGCGCTCGTCTTCGGTCAGGTCGGAGCGCAGCTGCAACACGCCATCGTCCTGCAGGTAGTACTGGTAGGCGTTTTGCAGCTTCTGCGCATCCTCCTCGCTCATCAGCAGGCTCAGCGCGTCCAGCGTACTCTGGCGCACCGTCTGGGGCAGAGGGCTTTCAATGCCGCCCTGCTGGATGCCGGTGTCCACGATCTTGCTGGTGTAGTCCGGCAGGGCAAGGTCGCAGTACGCCTGCACGAACAGCAGTGCGAACACCACAAGGCAGACCGCCCAGTGCCGGGCCAGCTGCTTAAAGATCTTTGTCATGGTTCGTTTCTCCCTTCGGGTCAATGTTGCGCGCGGCATTTTCCGCAAGAATGGCATCCATCAGCGCGCCGCGCAGCGCGTCCATCTGGGCTACCTGCTCCGGCTCTAACCGTGCCAGCACACTGGCAAAGTAGTCGCGCAAAGCCTGCTCACACTGGTGGCACAACTCGTACCCCTTGGGGGTGATGCGCACCAGCGTTTTGCGGCGGTCGGCGGGGTCCGGTTCCCGCACCACAGTGCCGTCCTGCTCCATGAGCCGCAGCCCGCGCGAGACCGCCGGCAGCGGCTGACGAATCTCCCGGGCAAGGTCAGAGACGTAGATGGCGCCGTCCTTTCCGTGACAGTTGATGGCGTGCAGCAGGCCTTCCAGCATATTGAAGTGGCATTTGGGGCAATCGGCCAGCGCCGCCCGCATCCCGGCCTTGGATGCTTTGCTCAGCTGCCCGATATAGTGGCACATCCCCTGAAAGCTGGGGGTGCTTGGCTCGGACACGACAGTCCCTCCTCATTTGCATTTTTCAAATACTTAACAGCTGTTAAGTATTAACGCCTGATAAGCATATCCCTTTTGCTGCCGGATTGCAAGGGAATAGGGAAATATTAAACAAAAATTCACAAAAAACTTGTAGGTTTTGTCAATGCGCAAACCGGCTCTCGCTGCATAGAAATAAAGGACAGGCAGAAACGGAGGGCGCGGATGGAGCAGGGATTCCAAGTGTTGTTACAGGTATTCGGCGGATTGGCGCTGTTTTTATATGGGACGGACAGCCTGTGCAGGGCAGTACAGCAGGGAGCGGGCAGGCGTCTGCGCAGCCTGCTGGCGCGGTGCACCGCAAACCCGGTGGCAGGGTTGCTGACTGGTGCTGCGGTAACGGCGGTGCTGCAAAGCAGCTCAGCGGTCACGGTCATGGTGATTGCCTTTCTGGCGGCGGGGCTGTTGCAGCTGCGGCAGGCGGTGCCGGTGGTGTTCGGAGCGAACATCGGCACAACGGTCACGGCGCAGCTGCTGGCGTTCCGGGTGGAAAGCTGGCGGTATCTGCTGCTGTTTGGCGGGGTGCTGCTCTGTCTGGCCTGTAAAGGCTGGCGGGGCCGCTGCGTGGGCGAGGCAGTGTTCGGCTTCGGACTGCTGTTTGAGGGCGTCACTGTGATGCGCAGCGCCATGGAACCGCTGCTGCAAAGCCCTCTGCTCCGGCTGGAGCTTGCCCGGGTGCAGCAAAGTCCCATGCACGGGCTGCTGGCGGGCGTCTGCATGACCTTAACGGTGCAAAGCAGCTCTGCCACAGTGGCGCTGCTGCAAAGCATGGCGGCGCAGCCCGGGGCAGACGGCGTGCACAGCCTGCTGGGGCTGACGGCGGCCATTCCCATTTTGCTGGGGGATAACATCGGCACCACCATCACGGCGGTGCTTGCCGCCATCGGGCAGGGAAGAGACGCCAAGCGGGTGGCGGCAGCCCACGCCATTTTTAACCTGAGCGGAGCGGCGGTGTGCTGCGCACTGCTGCAGCCCTTTGCGGCGCTGGTGCGGCTGTGCTCGCCCGCAGGGGTGGAGTGCGCCGTGATCGCCCGGCAGATCGCCAACGCACACACCTTATTCAACGTACTGTGCGCGCTGGTGTGGCTGCCCCTGACCGGGCAGATGGTGCGGCTGGTCTGCGCGCTGCTGCCCGATAAAAAACGACCGCAAGAACGGTTGTAAACCGGAGCGGGGAATGGTATACTGAAGCAGACGATACTATTATATATAAAGGACGGAATGCAATGAAACGGAAAATCGGCAGGCTGTGCATGGTGCTGGGCGCGGTGCTGATCTTATGCGCCGCCGGGTTGCTGGGCTACAACCGGTGGGATGCCGCCCGGGCAGAAAAGGCTTCGCAGGAAGTATTGGGCGAGCTGGAGCAAACCATGCAAAAGACCATTACGGAGCACCAGCAGGAAAACGAGACTGCAGCCCCGCAGCCGGTGTTGGACCCGACGCAGGAGATGACCACCGTGGAGGTGGAAGGGCGGGACTACATCGGGGTGCTTTCCATCCCGGCGGTAGAACGGGAACTGCCGGTGATGGCGCAGTGGAGCTACGCCGGGCTGAAGATCGCCCCCGGGCGGTACAGCGGCACCACCTATGGCGATGATCTTGTGATCTGCGGCCACAACTACGCAATGCACTTCAGCCCCATCAAGTGGCTGGCCATCGGCAGCTCGGTCTATTTTACGGATGCAGACGGTCTGCGCTGGAGTTACGAGGTGGAAAGCGTGGAGACTTTGCGCCCCACCCAGATCGAGGAGATGACCACCGCTACCGAGACGGACAGCTGGGATCTGACCCTGTTCACCTGCACCTCCGGCGGCGGTTCCCGCTACGCGGTGCGCTGTGTGCGGAAAGGCTACCCCGTCCGGGTGACGGACGCGGCAGAATAATGCTTTGCACAGCAGGATGATTTGGAAGGGCTTCCGCTTTGCTATAGCCATTATCAGCGGAAAATTTATTTTTAATTTCGGGATAGCGGAGCGTCTGCGGACGCTCCGCTATCCCATTTTCACAGGAGGGGGTCGTGCCGGAAAACGGCAGCTCCGGTGCTTGTTTCTTGAGGAAACGCGGCGCTGCGGGGACTGCCAAAGACCTGATCTCCGAGGAAGATGGCCGCGTACGGCGTGAGCAGACTGGGGGATCATACGCTGTTTTTTACGCAAAAAGTCCGCAAAAACCTTTGAAAGTCCTTTTTATGGTATCCGAATTGTGCGATACTGTGTTCACCGGGAAAGCCCCGGAACAAAACAGAAACACAGGAGGGAAACACCATGAAGGATTTTGAGCTGCGTTATGTGGGCAATCATGTGGAGGTATACACCGGCAGTGGTGTGTTCCTGTTTTCGGCCGACACAGTGCGCGAGGCCATGGAAGAGCTGGCCGGGTAAGCGGCGGCATATCGCATCTGGGAAAGCTGAATGTAAAATGTATGTAAAATAACGGAAATCTTTTTGTTTGCCGCCCGGAAATATGTTGCGGAATGTGTAAAAAAAGTAACTTTCCTGTAAAATAAACCTTGTTGAGACGCCCCCTTTGATGGTATAATAAAAGTAAGCGGCTTCCGGAACAGGGCAGGCGCTGTGCGTGCAAGGTTCCGGCGGCTGTGTGCTGTAAAGGATTAAAAGGGAAGTTTCATATTAGGAGTATCGTTATGGATATCACACACATTACCTCTCTGCTGGGCGGCGTTGCGCTGTTCCTGTACGGCATGTCCATCATGGGCGCCGGTCTGGAAAAGCTGGCAGGCGGCAAGATGCAGGGCGTATTGCAAAAGCTTACCTCCTCTACCATCAAAGGCGTGATCTTCGGCACACTGATCACCGGCGTCATCCAGTCGTCGGCTGGTACGGTGGTTATTTGTGTCGGTCTGGTCAACTCCGGTATCATGACACTGACGCAGTCGGTAGGCGTGATCATGGGTGCAAATATTGGTACTACGGTAACAGGTCAGTTGATCCGCATGGCGGATATCTCAGGCGACAGCCTGTGGCTGACCTTGATCCAGCCCAAGACCTTTGCCCCCGTGGTGGCGTTTATTGGCTGCATTTTTTATGTGTTCCTGCGCAATGCCAAAAAGAAGAATATCGGCCAGATCATGCTGGGCTTCGGCATTCTGTTTACCGGCATGAGCCTGATGGATACCGGCGTTGCTCCCCTGCGGGAGAGCGCCGTCTTTCAGAATCTGTTCGTCACCATGACCAACCCCATTCTGGGTGTTCTGGTGGGCGTGGTGGTCACCGTGATCATCCAGTCCTCCTCCGCTTCGGTGGGTATTCTGCAGGCACTGTCCAGCACAGGGCTTGTCACCTTCAGCTCTGCCATTCCCATCATTCTGGGTGCACATATCGGTACGGCGTTCACCCCGCTGCTCACCATCGGCGGATCCTCCAAGGATGGTAAGCGGGCAGCGCTCATCCACCTGTACTTCAACGTCATCGGCAGTGTGATCCTGCTGGCGCTGATCTATGCGGTGCAGTTCACCATCGGCATCCCCATGTGGGGCGATGTGATGAACAAGAGCTCCATTGCAAACATCCATACCTTGTCCAGCGTATGCGCCATGCTGCTGTTCCTGCCTTGTAGCGGAGTGCTGAGCCGCTTGGCGATGTTCACGGTGCCCAGTAGCGTGGAGGAAGCACAGGAGCTGAGCATGCCGGTGCTGGACGAGCGTCTGTACAAGAGCCCGGCAGTGGCCTTGCAGCAGGCGAAGAATGCGGTGATCAAGATGTCCCGCCGTGCCGCCCGCAACGTGGGTCTGGCTGCGCCGCTGCTTTTGAAGATGGACGAGGAGACCGTGAGCGCCATTAAGGTGCGCGAGAACCTGATCGACCGCATGGAGGTGGAGATCACCAACTACCTGATCAAACTGACCGATCAGGAGCTGGGCGACGACGAAAGCCACGCGGTGACCGAGCTGCTGAACTTTGTTACCGAGTTCGAACGCATCGGCGACTATGCCGTGAACATCATGGAAAAGGCCGAGGAGCTGTACGACAAGGAAGCCAGCTTCAGCGAGAGCGCCAAAAAGGAACTGCAATTGCTGGATGCCGCATTGGAGCGCATTCTGGCGCTGACGGACGAGGCCTTTGAAAACGATGATGTTCAGAAGGCTGCACAGGTGGAGCCGCTGGAGGAAATCATTGACGTGATGGTGGAGCGTCTGCGCGACCAGCACATCCGCCGCCTGAAGGACGGCATTTGCTCCATCGATACCGGCGTGGTGTTCCTGGATGTGCTGAACAACGCCGAGCGTATCTCCGACCACTGCTCCAACATTGCGGTGCGCATGGTGGGCATGGAGGCCGGCGATGATTACGACTCTCACACCCTGAAAAACATCATGCACCACAGCCCCAGCAAGGACTATATGCTGGAGTACGAACAGTGCCGCAAGGAATACCTTGTGCCGCTGGAAGAAATGGAAGCCTGAATCATATAAATGCAACGAGCCGCTGCACATCGTGCAGCGGCTCGTTGCATTTACTCCCCCAAATCCTCCAGTAGCAGGTCCAGCTCCCGGGGGCTGTTGACCACAAGCCCGCGCTTGATGCGTAAGGCGTCGTTTTCGGGCAGAAGATTGGTGTAGATGCCGGTCACGCGGATCAGGGTGCCCGGGGTGCCGTCGGCGCGGCAGGTGTACACCGCCACCCGCCCGCCGCTGTCTTGCAGGCAGTAGCGGGCAGTGTTCGTCTGGGGCACTGCCTGCGCGGCAAGGCTCAGGGGAGAGGCGGGGTCGGTCTCAGACCCGGCGGGGCTTTGGGACAGCGGCAGCTTTGGCAGCGCCATCCAGAACAGACTGAATACAATGGTGAATACGCAAAGCCCGTAGAACAGGCAGACAGACAGCTTGCGCATAAAAAACACTCCCTTCCCCGGTAAGTATGCCCCGTTTTGGCGGATGGCAGACAATTTTCACACGCAGATACTGTACTTTCCACAAGAGAGTGTGTTATACTATTTATATCTGCTCAGCGCGCAAAGATTGGTTCTTGCCCGGCTGGGGCTTGCGTGTTATAATATGGTATTGCAGTTTGAAATTTCGTGTCACAAACGATGTGGATAAAGCCCGGTGCAGCTATGCCCGGCAACAGTCTTGAAATGTCAGGAGGCGATCCCTATCTCCAACAATGAGATGAGAAAGATCCACCGGGGCGGCGAGGAGCAGCCTGCCCGCCCGATGGGACGTAAGGTCAATGTTTCCCAGAGCCGCCGCGAGGTACACTCCGCAGCGGAAAACCGTACCCGCACACCCAAGGCACCCAAAAGCCCCAAGCCGCCGAAGGAAAAGAGCAAGCATCCCATCCTGCGGTTCATTGGCCGCACCGTCGCTACGGTGCTCTGCCTTGGCATTATGCTGGGCAGCGTGGTGGCCGTGGGCATGGTGTTCTATGTGGTGCAGGCTACTGCCAACGACGGTGACCTGCTGGACTTGGACAACATTCAGCTGAGCCAGTCCAGTATGGTGGTAGCCACCGACCCGGATACCGGCGCACAGGTGGAGTATGCCACCCTGCGCTCCTCCAACAGCCACCGCGTATGGGCAGACCTTGAGCAGATTCCCTCCAATTTGCAGTATGCCTTCATCTGCACCGAGGATAAGGACTTCTACTCAGAGCCCGGCGTCAACTTCAAGCGCACCATCGGTGCAATGATCAACGAGTATCTGCTGCCCATTTACAGCTCCAAGCAGGGCGCATCCACACTGGAACAGCAGCTCATCAAGAACCTGACCGATGACAACAGCGCCAGCGGTATTGATGGTGCACTGCGCAAGGTGCGCGAGATCTACCGCGCCCTCTGCCTGAGCCGCAGCTACTCCAAGGAGACCATTCTGGAGGCTTACCTGAACACCATCAGCTTTACCGGCACCATTCAGGGTGTGCAGACGGCTGCCAACGAGTACTTCAACAAGGACGTCAGCCAGCTGAGCCTGTGGGAGTGCGCTACCATTGCCTCTATTACCAAAAACCCCACCAACTATAACCCCTATACGAACCCCGAAAATCTGATCCACCGCCGCAACTTCATCATGTACAATATGTGGCAGCAGGGGGTGATCAGCGAGGAGGACTACCGCAACGGCGCTGCACAGCCCCTTGTGCTGGCCGAAGAAGACAGCGGCAAAAAGCCCAGCACCGTCACCTCCTACTTCACCGATGCACTGTTCAATGAGGTCGTGCAGGACATCATGACCAAGGAGGGCATCAGCGAGTCCGAGGCACAGAAGCTGCTCTACACCGGCGGCTTTACCATCGAAGCCACTGTCAATACCAAGCTGCAGTCCCAGATGGAAAACCTGATGCTGAACACCGACGATGCCTACTTCCCGGCGGGCTGGCATGAGGAAGAGGTCACCTCTATTTCGGACGATGATGTGCAGGTGTTCAACGAAGACGGTACCCCCAAGACCCGCATCGGCGAGGATGGCACCGTCTACTATTACCGCAACGTGCGCACGCAGGCTGCTATGGTCACGCTGGACTATGACGGCAACGTGCTGGCTATTGCGGGCGGCTTGGGCGAAAAGACCAAGAGCCTTGCCCTGAACCGTGCTTACAACGTGGAACGGCAGACAGGCTCTACCATCAAGCCCATCGGCGCCTATGCACTGGGCATCGAGTACGGTCTGGTCAACTGGTCCACCATGCTCAACAACTCCCCCCTGTACCAGAAGCAGGATATGATCATCCGGGACGAGGACTACTGCCGCAAGAATGGCCTGATGGGGCTCTCCGACAAGCAGCTCCGCGCTTACCCCAACGCATGGCGCAGCTGGCCGCGCAACTACGGCGGCAACTATGGCGACGGCAGCGATCTCCCGCTGTGGAACGGCCTTGCCCGCTCGCTGAATACCATCGCAGTCCGCGTGGGCGACCTTGTGGGCGCAAGCAATATTTTCAACTTCGTCTACAACACCCTGCAACTGAATACGCTGGATCCCACCAACGACGTGGGTCTGGCGCAGATGGTTATGGGCAGCCAGACCAAGGGCGTTACGCCCATGGCGCTGGCCGCGGCCTTCCAGATCTTCTATGATGGCGAGTACACCACCCCGCACCTGTACACCCGTGTGCTGGACCGGGACGGCAACATCTATCTGGAAAACAACGCCACCAGCTATCAGGCACTGACCCCCGATACCGCTTATGTCATGAACCGTCTGCTGAAGAATGTTCTGTTCTCCAGTGTGGGTACTGCCAGCGGCCGCTATCCCAACTCCAACGGCATGGAGGCCTTTGGCAAGACCGGTACTGCCAGCGACGAAAAGGATCTGTGGTTCGTGGGCGGCACGCCCTACTATGTCACCGCTGTGTGGTGGGGATATGATGCACCTTACGATATGACCAAGACTCTGTCCAAGCAGCAGGCCAAGACCCGCACCTGTGTTATGGCGTGGAAGGCACTGATGGAGCAGGCACAGGCAGACCTGCCCTATAAGGCATTCCCCACCTCCGCAGGCGTGGTGGAGCGCCGTTACTGCACCCAGAGCGGATTGCTGGCCGGTGCAGGCTGCCCGAGCACTGCCGTGGGCTACTACCGTGCCGATGACCTGCCCGATACCTGCACCTATTCCCATGCCGCACCGCAGGCTGCTGCCCCTGCCGAGAACACAGACGATGCTGTGCCTACCCAGCCGGTCATCCCCACCGATACCAGCGCACTGGACACGGAATAAGGACAAAAATCGTACTTTTTCACCCCTTTGCTGAAAAATCCGGCAAGGACAGGGCGCACTTCACAAGACAAAACTGGACAAAGTGACAAAATAGCATCCGGGCACTTGCATTGCAGGGGTTCGGATGCTATTATATTTTCTGCAAGAACACTTGTGTTTGAGAGGTGAACAAGTTGGAACGCCGTTTTTATCTGGTGGATGCGCAGGTGCTGCCGGAGGTTTTTCTCAAGGTGGTACGCGCCAAGGAGCTGCTGGCCAGCGGCGAAGCCCGCAGCATTTCGGCTGCGACCCGCGCCGTAGAGCTTTCGCGCAGTGCATTTTATAAGTATAAGGATTGTATCTTTGATTCAGAGAACGGCCGTGAGGTCATCACGGTCATGGCCACCCTGCGGGACGAGACCGGTGCGCTGCAAAGCCTTCTGGCCGGCATCAGCGCCGCAGGCGCCAGTATTGTGACCATCAACCAGTCCACCCCGGAGAATGGGGCTGCGCTGGTGGCGGTCACCATCCGCACCGATACCATGCAGATGTCCCCGGAGGAACTGACCGAAAAGCTTTCGCGCCAGCGCATGGTGGTGAGTGTGCGCTGCGGGTATAACCTGTAACAAAGCAGGAAACGAGGGAAAGAGAGTATGGCTAAAATTGCAATTCTGGGCTTTGGCACGGTGGGCAGCGGCGTATACGAGGTGCTGTGCCACAATGCTGCAAGCGTCTCCCGCCGGGCTGGCGAACCGGTGGAGGTAAAATATATTCTGGACCCGAAGGATTTTACCGGCAACCCGGTGGAGCCTTTGGTGGTCAAGAATATCGACGTGATCCTGCAGGACCCGGAGATCCGGGTAGTGGTGGAGACCATCGGCGGTACCCGCTTTGCTTACCCCTACGTCAAGGCGTGTCTGGAGAGCGGCCGCAGCGTGTGCACCTCCAACAAGGAGATGGTGGCCACCTACGGCGCGGAGCTGCTGGCGCTGGCCAAGGCACACAACTGTGCCTTCCTGTTCGAGGCCTCTGTGGGCGGCGGCACCCCCATCATCACCCCCATGCACCAGTGCCTGGCCGCCAACGTCATCACCGAGGTGGAGGGCATCGTGAACGGCACCACCAACTTCATGCTCACCAAGATGGTGCGGGAGGGACTGGGCTTTGAGGATGCGCTGCAAATTGCGCAGGAGCTGGGTTACGCAGAGACCAAGGACCCCAGCGATGACGTGGACGGCCGCGACGCCTGCCGCAAGATCGCCATCCTGTCTTCCATGGTGTGCGGCCACCAGATCTACCCCCAGAACATCCCCACCCGGGGCATCCGCGCCATTACCGCCGCCGATGTGGCCAGCGCCGAAAAGCTGGGCTGCGTTATCAAGCTGATCGCATGGATGAAGCTTGGCAAGGACGGCAGCGTGGCCGCCGGTGTAGAGCCGTGTCTGGTGCCCAAGGCAAACCAGCTGGCCAGCGTGGACGATGTGTTCAACGCGGTGCTGGTCAAGGGCGATATGCTGGGCGATGTGGTGTTCTACGGCAAGGGCGCAGGCAAGCTGCCTACCGCCAGCGCTGTGGTGGCAGACGTGGTGGATGCGCTGAAAAACGGCGCACAGGTGCACGACAGCCTGTTCTGGCAGCCTGCGGACCCGGTGGACGGCATGCTCACCGACCCGGCTCCCGCTGCATATTATGTGCGTGTGGCGGGCATTGCACCCGCTGTGGTGGAGGCCATCTACGGCTACGGCAAGGTGGTGGATGAGCGGTACGAGGGCTGCGCCTACTTTGTGAAGCGCGCCGATGAGCGTGCGCTGGCAGAGGCCGCGCGCAAGGTGGAGGCCGTGGGCGGCAGCGTGAAGCTGGTGCTCAAGCGTCTGCCCGAGGAAGTGTAACGGAAAGGAACTGCGGCAATGAAGATCAAGGTTTCGGTCCCTGCCACCAGCGCCAACGTGGGCTCCGGCTTCGATGCGCTGGGTCTGGCAGTTACGTTGTACAACACGGTTACCTTTGAGGACAGCGAGGTGCTGGAGATCTCGGCATCGGACGGCACCCGCATCCCCCGGGGCGAGTCGAATCTCGTGTACCGCTCCGCCAAGGGTCTGTTCGAAAAGGTTGGCAAGCAGATCCCGCCCCTCAAGATCACCCAGACGAACCCCATCCCCATGGCACGGGGTCTGGGCTCTTCTTCGGCCTGCATCATTGCGGGTCTGCTGGGCGCAAACCGGATGCTGGGCGATGTGCTCAACACGCAGGAGCTGCTCACGCTGGCAACTGCCATTGAGGGACACCCCGATAACGTGGCTCCGGCCCTGCTGGGCGGCCTGACCAGCAGCGTGTTCGAGGACGGCAAGGTGTATTCGGTCAAGCGGAATGTGGATGAAAGCCTCTGCTTTGCTGCCATCGTGCCGGACTACAAGCTGCTGACCGAGGCAGCCCGCGCAGCCCTGCCTAAAGAGGTATCCCATAAGGACGCGGTGTATAACCTGTCGCGTGCGGCGCTGGTGCCCGCAGCCTTCTGCGAGGGGCGGCACGACCTACTGGCCATTGCCACCGAGGATAAGCTGCACCAGCAGTATCGCATGCCCCTGATGCCCGGCTCCCGCGAGGTGTTCGACATGGCGCGGCTGTGCGGCGCAAAGGCCGTGTATGTGTCCGGTGCAGGCAGCACGGTCATGGCTGTGGCAGAAAAGGCCGAGGCCGAAAAGTTCTATTCCAAGCTGGAAAAAGGTCTGGAGCTGCTGGAAGGTCTGGACGGATGTGAAGCATTTACACTGTTGCAGCTGGATGCCGATAACACCGGCGCAACCGTGGAATGATAAATGGGTAAGGGAAGTGCAAGGACGCTTCCGCCCGGCAAGCCCCCCGCAAGCGCGGGGCGTTAAAGAGGAGAGTGACAAGATATGGCGTTGATCGTACAGAAATTCGGCGGTTCTTCCGTAAAGGACCGTGACCGTATCTTCAACGTTGCGCGGATCGTGGCCAACACCCACAACGCGGGCAATGACGTAGTGGTGGTAGTCTCCGCACAGGGCGACACCACCGATGACCTGATCGCCAAGGCAGGGGAGATCACCCATAACCCCTCGGCGCGTGAGATGGATATGCTGCTGGCCTCCGGCGAGCAGATCAGCATCGCACTGCTGGCCATGGCGCTGAACGAGCTGGGCTGCCATGCCATCAGCCTGACCGGCTGGCAGGCGGGCTTCCGTACCGACCGTGCCTACACCAAGGCGCGCATCACCCGGCTGGAGACCGAGCGGATCTCCTCCGAGCTGGAGCGCAACCGCGTGGTGGTGGTGGCAGGCTTCCAGGGCTTGAACAAGCTGGATGACATCACCACTCTGGGACGCGGCGGCTCCGACACCAGTGCTGTGGCAATTGCCGCTGCCCTGCACGCTGACCGCTGCCAGATCTACACGGATGTGGAGGGCGTTTATACCGCCGACCCGCGCAAAGTGAGCAACACCCGTAAGCTGGAAGAGATCACCTTTGACGAGATGCTGGAACTGGCATCTCTGGGCGCACAGGTGCTGAACAACCGCAGCGTGGAGCTGGCTAAAAAGTACAATGTGGAGCTGGAGGTGCTCTCCAGCCTGAACCCCATCCCGGGTACGGTGGTTAAGGAGGTTACAAAGGACATGGAAGGTATGCTGATTAAGGGTGTCGCCAAGGACACCGATGTTGCCGTTATCACGATTCTCAACGTTCCCGATGAGCCGGGCATGAGCTTTAGGATCTTCGGCCTGCTGGCACAGAAGAACATCAACGTGGACATCATTCTGCAGTCCACCGGCCGCGACGGCAAGAAGGATATCTCCTTCACCTGCGCACAGGGCGAGGCAGAGACCGCTCTGCGTGTCCTGAAGGAAAGCGCTCATTACGCCGACGTCAGCGTGGACACCACCTGCGCCAAGGTCTCCATCGTGGGTGCCGGTATGCAGAGCCACAGCGGCGTTGCCTCCAAGATGTTCGAGGCAATGTCCAACAACAATATCAACATCAAAATGATCTCCACCAGCGAGATCAAGATCTCCTGCATCATCGACCGTGCAGACGCCGACAAGGCTGTCGGTGCCATCCACGATATGCTGTTTGACTGATCTGCGTAAAATTTTTGATTGTGGCCTGTCTGCTCCCTGCCGGGGGGCGGGCGGGTCATAATTTTTTTACACACGGCGGCGTTTACACAAATTGCAAAGGGGTGTATAATATAGTTTGAATCTGTGCGGCGCACCGGCGCTGCAACAATGCCGAAAAGGAGCCCCGCCGCATGAGTGAATCCACCCGTACCTCCAGAGCGCCTGCTGAGAAGCGCCTGACCTATCAACAATGGAAGCGCCGCAAAATGCTGCGGCTGGCCCGCAACTGGGTACTGTTTCTGACCGGCTGCGCGGCAGTGGTGGCGCTGCTGACCGGCGGCATCCTGTGGCTGCTGCCCAAGGTGCATGGCCTGCTGGCCGGGCCAAAGGTATTTGCAGCCAGCGTGTACGACGGCACAGACTATGTATTTAACGCCGCAGATGCCCGGCTGGTACTGGTGAACGCCAACCTGCCCTATACCGCCGAGCCCGCCCCGCTGCTGGACACCGCCGACGAGGTCACCGGCCAGCAGCTGGAGGCCGAAGCTGCCATGCAGTATCGCAGTATGGCTGCCGCCGCGCAGGCGGACGGCGTCAGCCTGACCCTTGTGGCCGGTTATCAGGACGCCGACACCCGTCAGGCCGCCTACGAGGCCCGGGTGCAGACCTACCGCGATAAGCGCAAGTCCGAGGAGGAAGCCGCCCGTCTGGCGGCTACCATCCAGCCCGCCGCCAACGCCAACGAGCACGGCACCGGCTACGCGGCAGATATCCTCAGCGCGGACAATCCGCAGCAGGACACCGGTTTTGCCGAGACCCGCGCCTACGAGTGGCTTACGGCCTACGCGGCGGAATACGGCTTTATCCTGCGCTACCCGCAGGACCGGCAGGCCGCGACCGGCATCGTGTTCGAGCCGTGGCACTGGCGCTATGTGGGGGTGGAAAACGCCCTTGCCATCCGCGCCAGCGGCCTGAGCCTGGAAGAGTTCATCGCCCTGCAGAGGGCAGACTGAATCAAATGCTCTGTGCTGCGGCACAGAGAGAAGGGAACTATCATTGGAACGTACTCTCATTGCACCGGGCGTGCATCTTTCCTGCGACCCGGCTTCTAAATTCAACCGCTGCCGCATCAGCATCCACTTTGCTTTTCCGGCCCAGCGTAAAACGGCCACTGCCCATGCGCTGTTGCCGCTGGTGATGGAGCGCGGCTATGCGGACTGCCCGGATATGACCCGCCTCACCAAAAAGCTGGCAAAGCTCTACGGCGCAGACCTGACCGTGGACGCCCGCCCTATGGGCTGCAACCACAACCTCTGCGTCAGCGTGACCGGCATCAAGGATGCCTTTGCGCTGGAGGGCGAGGCACTGACCGCCGAGTATACCAAAATCGCGCTGGGTGCGGCCTTCCATCCCTATCTTGTGGACGGCTGCTTTGACCCGCAGGCCGTCAGCATTGAAAAGCAGATGCTGAAAAAGGGCCTTGAGGATGAAATCAACGATAAACGCATCTACTGCCTGCATCAGGCCAACCGGGAGTTTTTTGGCGACAGCCCGGCGGGCGTGCGGCAGGAGGGTTATCTGGAAGAGGTGGACAGCCTTACCCCCGCCATGCTGACCGCCGCTTATCAGCAGATGCTGCGTACTGCAAACATCGAGCTGTTGGTGCTGGGCTGCGACGCCGCCCAGACCGCCGCCATCCGGGATGCTTTGCTGGCAGAGCTTGCCTGCATCGACCGCGCCCCGCTGCCGCTGGTGGAAAACATGGCCATGCCCACCATTGCACCGGTGCACAAGACCGAAAACTACGATATGGTGCAGGCAAAGCTGTGTATGCTGTTCACACTGGGGCAGCCCATGCAGCCGCAGCAGCTGGCAGCGGTGCGCCTTGCCATGGCGCTGTACGGCGGCAGTGTGACCAGCCGCCTGTTCCTCAATGTGCGGGAGCGGGACCATCTGTGCTACTACTGCTCCTCCTCCTTCCAAAGCTTTACTGGCAGCATGGCGGTGAACAGCGGTGTGGAGCACGCTGATGCCGCCCGCGCAGAGCAGGCAATTTTGAAGGAACTTGCCGACCTGTGCACCGGCCCCATTACCGACGAGGAATTCGAGGACTGCCGCCGGGGGCTGCTCAGCGGCATGAACGGGGTAGAGGACAGCCTTGGCGGCATCGAGAGCTGGTACTACATCGAGGTGCTGCGTGCCGGTGCCAACAGCGCTGCGCTTATCCAAAGCCCGGAACAGGCACGCAGCGCCCTGCGCGCCGTGACCAAGGACGAGGTGCGGGACATCCTGCGCCGCCTGACCCTCTCGGTCAGCTATCTGCTTACAAAGGAGGATACTGCCCATGCCGCAGAATAACCAGACCCTGCTGGAAAAGACCGTGGCCGACCAGTGGCAGACCCTGCCCTCCGGCCTGACGGTGCTGGTGCGCCCCATGCCGGGCTATTCCAGCACCCATGTGATCTATGCTACAAAGTTCGGCTCCATCGACCGAGATTTCTGCCTGAACGGCCAAACGGTGCATCTGCCGGCGGGTGTGGCGCATTTTCTGGAGCACAAAATGTTCGAGGACGAGGACGGCGATGCCTTTGCCAAGTACGCAAAGACCGGTGCCAACGCCAACGCCTTTACCAGCTTTGACCGCACCTGCTACCTGTTCACCGCCACCCAGCAGTTGGACGAAAGCCTGGACGTGCTGCTGGACATGGTAGGCCACCCCTACTTTACCGAGCAGACCATCGCCAAGGAGCAGGGCATCATCGGGCAGGAAATCAAAATGTACGATGACAGCCCGGATTGGCGGCTCATCACCGGCCTGTTCGAGTGCCTGTACCACAGCCACCCCATCCGCAGCGACATCGCGGGCACGGTGGAAAGCATTGCCGAGATCACGCCCGCCATGCTGTACAATAGCTGCAAGGCCTTTTATGCCCCGGGCAATATGGTGCTGGCTGCGGCCGGCAACACCACCATGGAGCAGATCTTGGCCGCCTGTGAGCGGCACGGCCTGATGGAGCCCCGCCCGGCAGAAAAGGTGCAGCGGCTGTGGGCCACGGAGCCTATGACCCTTGCCGCTACGGAAAAAACGCTGACCATGCCGGTTTCCAAGCCCTGCTTCGGCGTAGGCTTTAAGGAAGAGCCGCTGCCTGCGGATGATCTGCGCACCGAGGCGCTGTACGACCTTGTGCTCAGCTGCATCGTGGGCGGGATGTCGCCCTTGTACCGCCGCCTGTATGACGAAGGTCTTGTGAACCCCGGCTTTGGCGGCGAGGTGCTGCGGGTGGACGGCTGCTGCTGCATCCTGTTCACCGGCGAGAGCGATGTGCCGGACACCGTGCGCCAGCTGCTGCTGGACGAGATCGCCCGGGTGCGCGCCGCCGGTGTGGACAGGGAAGTGTTTACCCTGTGCAAGAACGAAAAGTACGGCCAGCTGATCGAAAATCTGGAAAATGTGGAGGACTCCGCCAGCCAGATGGCAGACTTTGCCCTCAGCGGCCAGACGGTGGCGCAGCAGATCTCCATGCTGGCTGGGCTGACCGCAGAGGATGCGGACGCTGCCTTGCAGCACATCCTGTGCACCGACCGCATGGCTACCATGTACATCCAGCCGGACGGCACGGCGCAGGCGGCAGAAGAGGACGAGGAGGAAGAAGGATGAACCATCTTACAAATCTGGTACAGTTCCCGGGTCTGGGGCTGAGCTTTCAGCTGAACCGTGTGGCCTTTACCATCGGCGGGGTCAGCATCTACTGGTACGGCGTGTGCATTGCGGTGGGTCTGTGTCTGGCACTGGTCTTTGCCTTCCGGCACAGCATCGAGTTTGGCGTAGACCCCGACAGTATGGTGGATGTCATCCTTATTGGCGTAGTGCTGGGCATCATCAGCGCCCGCGCCTACTATGTGGCTATGGCACCTTTTAAATATGAAAGCATCTGGGAGATGATCGCCATCCGCGATGGCGGCCTTGCCATCTACGGCGGCATCATTGGCGGCTTTTTGTTCGGCGGTCTGGCCTGCAAGTGGCGGGGCGTGCCGGTGCTGCCTATGTTCGACCTGACTGCCATGGGCTTTCTCCTCGGGCAGGGCTGCGGCCGCTGGGGCAACTTTTTCAATCAGGAAGCCTTTGGCTGCAACACCACCCTGCCGTGGGGAATGTACAGCGAGACGACCCGTGCTTACCTGATGAGCAGCACGGTCACGGTGCCCAAGGGTATGGTCATCGACCCCAACCTGCCGGTGCACCCCACTTTTTTGTATGAGAGCATCTGGTGCTTTGTAGGCTTTTTCCTGCTGTTCCGCTACATCAAAAAGCGCAAGTTCAACGGCGACATTACCCTGCGGTATCTGGTATGGTACGGCGCAGGGCGTTTCTGGATCGAGAGTCTGCGCACCGACAGCCTGATGCTGGTGCCCTCCATCGGTCTGCGGGCTTCCCAGCTGGTGGCAGGCATCGCTGTGGTGGCGGGCATTGCGGCAGAGGTGTATTTTACCCGCAAGTGCAAGGGCAAGCCCCTGCTGGTGCCGCTGGCGATGAACGCCGAGAACAAGGCGGCTCAAAAGAAGCTGGACGGTCCCATCTCCTTTGCGGGTAAGGACACCCAGCTGCTGGCTTCCAGCCCGCGCAAGCTGTTTTTGGAAAAGACGGAGGCCTATAATGCGCAGGTGAAAGCCGCCATAGAGCAGGCCGGGCAGAAAAAAGCGTAAAAATCTGCGCAAAAGGGAGCGAGATTGTAAAATAAACGCAAGAGAAAACGCAAGAGAAATCTTAGCGACTTCTCTTGCGTTATTTTTTTGCGCATTTTTAGGGAAAGCGAGGAAAAAGTAGGACATGGCAAAGCACATGACCCAAGATGACCGCAAGACGCTGGAAGCCCGGTACAATGCCGGGCAGAGCGTGGCGGGGATCGCAAGGGCGATGCGATTCAATTACTCGACAATATATAAAGAGTTAAAGCGCGGCGACACCGGCAAGATGGACGCCAATGGCCGCGCCGGGTACAGCGCAGCGCTGGGACAGCAGCGTTTGTACAACAAGAAGCAGCAGCTCAGGTATTGGGCTGACCGCCCGGCGGAGTAAAAAAGGATGGGAGAAGTATTCAAGCTGAACCATTGCTACAACGTGGACTGCGTTCCGGCAATGGAACTGTTCCCGGACAATTATTTTGATCTGGCCGTTGTAGATCCTCCGTACTTCTCTGGTCCAGAGCGTCGGGGCTTTTACGGCTCCAAGGTAAGCAAGATAGGCGTACACCGGGACTATCCGATTTCACCGGCATGGATCAGGCCGGGACCGGAGTATTTCAGAGAACTGCTCCGCGTTTCCAGACACTACATCGTGTGGGGCTGCAACTACTTTGATTATAAGTTTGCAACCGGGCGGATCGTGTGGGACAAGTGCAATGGAAGTTCCAGCTTTTCAGACTGCGAGATAGCGGCGACCGATTTATTTACATCGGTGCGATTGTTCCGCTATATGTGGTCCGGCATGATGCAAGGAAAGAGTATTGCGGAAGGCGGAACCATGAAGGGAAACAAATCCCTGAACGAAAAGAGAATCCACCCGACCCAGAAGCCGGTTGTCTTGTACGACTGGATATTCAAAAACTATGCAGAGCAGGGGCAAAAGATTCTTGATACTCACCTTGGAAGCGGAAGCAGCCGCATAGCAGCCTATGAAGCGGGACTTGATTTTATCGGCTTTGAAATTGACCCGTTCTATTTCCAACTGGAAGAAGAACGATTTGCAGAGTATACAAGTCAAACCAGCCTGTTTCACATGGAGGGAGGCGAAACGAAAAATGAAAATTGAAATCACTGGCGAGGCAAAAGAAATTGCGGTCTTTGCGCTGGAACTGCAAAGGCCGCAACCGTTCAACGTCCCCAATAAGGAAGCGCTGTCAGAAGAGCAGATGCGAGAATTTACTCACTATCTGGAGAGCCATCATCCTCAAAATGAAGAACCCCACTTTGCTTGAGGATGTCGGAAACCATGTGAGCAACGGTGTCAGGAATCGAAGTTGCGAGATAGGCAAGGGCGGAACTTTGACCGCCGGATCGGTATGCTTCCTTTACTCCTTTGTTCAATTCGGATTCTGTCTTTTCGACAATGGCAAGGACAATCTGGTTATATTCGGAACGCTTCAAAGAAATCACCTCCTTTCCGTGCTCATTGTACTACAGGAAAGGCTAAATGCAAAGAGAGGACAAAATGATGCTTGAAAAACTCCACCGGGGAATCAACAGCTTCAATAAGGCGTTCAACTGGCGGCGATTCCGCCGCGATGCGCTGCACCTGGGCGAAAGCCTGCTGGTGTTCGGCATACTGTACGGCATTTTCTCAACCCTGATCTGGGGCGTTTGCTGGATCTTCAAAATCAATTACGACCCGGATCTCGTTGCCGTTGCATGGGCGGTGCCGGTGCTGCTGGACACGCTGGTAAACAAGGCTTACGACTGGAACAACGAAGTCCGGGACTGGGACTGACAGAACAGGAAAGGCATGGGCAGACCTACCCGCCCACCATGCGGCTGAACTACGAGGGGAAGCCGCCCGGCTACCGCAAGGCCGGGGCCTTACCTGCTGGGGGCAGAAAGAACACGGCAGGGCGGTCCGCATGGGCAGGAGGAGCGGCATCATTTGTCCGACGCCGCTCTTTTGATATGGTACAGCCAGTGCAGGAGGGGGTGCATTCCCTTCCGTCCGGTGCTAACCCCGGAATGTACCACCATTGACCGAATATTCACGCAGCACAGAAAGGACAAACAACATGGGAGAAGATTGCAAGGCAAAGATCGAAGTGGTACTGAATAACGAGGATCATGTGGAGATGTACCTGAACGGCAAAACCACTACCCTGCAGAATATGGCAATCAGCGTGATGACGCAGACCATCGCACCGGGCGCGGACAGCTTGGATGATGCAAAGCTGCAGTTGGTAGAAGCTGTTTTCGCCCTCCCGCTGGCGCTGGAAAAGGCATGGAAAGAAAAGGAAGCAGACAACGCCGCATCCACCGACAAGAGCGTGGCTGCCGATACTGCCCAGGATGCCGCGCAGAAGGCATAAGGGGGAACGATCATGGACAAGAAACTCCTGAAAGAAGAGTACAAGCGGCTGCTGACGAAGGCCATTGAAGGCAGACCGGGCGGCATGGCGTTGATGATCGCCCTGGAAGAAACGGACTTCTATAACTCGCCCGCCAGCGCAAAGCATCACCTGAACGTCCCCGGTGGCCTGCTGTTGCACTCGCTCAACGTAGCGAGGGCTGCGCTGGAACTGTGCGAGAATATGCCGCAGTTTGCGAGGTGTGATAAGAATGCAGTCCTGACTGCAGCCCTGCTCCACGATGTTTGCAAAGCCGGAAATTACATCCAGAAACCGGATGGAAGCTATCAGTATAGAGATACGGATTTGCTGGGGCATGGTGAAGCGTCCGTAATCAACATTCAGCACTGGATCCACCTGACGGAAAAGGAAGTTCTGGCAATCCGGTGGCACATGGGTGCCTATACCGGAGAACGGGACTGGGACACTCTTAGCAAGGCATACGACAGATACCCGGAAGTCCTGTGTCTGCACATGGCGGACATGATTGCAACGCACATCATGGAGGCAGGAGAGTGAACGGGCGCGCTGCTTACATAGATCTTCCGAACGGCAAGAGAATGGAACTATCAGCAAGTATACCGGATATCGAGGAAGTGCCGGGACCTTTGTCGGACGAAGAAAAAGCACTTATCGAAATGCTGGAAAATGAGTTTGAAACATTCGTTGCAGAGTTTTACACAGGTAGGCCATTGTGGAAAAGAAGAAACCTCAACATCCCAGAGCGCTGGGAAGTAGTGCAGGACAAACGCCGCTGCGCTTCCCCGCTTGGGAAGTGCAGCTACCTACATAAAGCAAGGAAGGTCAAGAGTTTGGCAAGGAGCGTACATATTAGAATTGCCCCGCACAGGGGCGCAAAGAAGAATGACGTGGAACAGTGCAAACACACGTTCAAAATAACCGATGTCCGGTGCGCGCCATGCAGCGGTTACAACGTGGAGTGCAAGCACTACGAGAGAAACAATGCTGCTGATACAAAGCATAGTTCTTCTCTGGCGTAAGATAAGCAGCCCTGCACCGCAGAAGCGGGGCTGCTTTTTATATGGCGCAGAGTGCTTCTTATAGGCGGAAGTGCTGCGAATGGGGTCAGACCCCATCTGCGCCTTGGTTGTTTTCCATGAAAGCCGGGAAACTTTGAAACCGGTTGCCCGGCATAGCGGAATGGTGCTGTACAGCAGCGTCCTCCTTTCCGTTCAAGCCCGGTGAAAGACCGGGCTGCCATTTCCGCGAAAGACGCACCCGCATGGAGTTGACGAGAATGGGTGCGCCGCAGCATGAGCGCAGAAATGCTCTGTTCAATCCGCTCAGGACAAAAGCGGTAGGCTGTTGCCGCAGCCGCCCCGCCCGGTGCTCTCTTTGCCGGGCGGGTTTGATATGCGGACGCATAGAGGATGCACCTGCTTCTGATAATCCCCCATGAACAGGTGAGCCAGTTCGATGCTGGCCGTCCGTGCAAGAAAAAGTGAGGAAAGCAAAATGAAACTTGAATGCCTGACACCGGAATTTCCGCAAGGAGCAAGAGTTTACAGCGTGGACGGTGTGGCACCTTCCCTGCTGAATAGCGCATCGGCTATGAGGTCGCAGGCGATTCTGGTCAGCGGGGGGGCAGCATGAAAATTTGTGAGAATAGGCCGGTAATTTGCAGAGCATCTGGCCAGGCGTCGGCGGACACACTGAACGAAACTTGCCCATGTCTGACGTGCGACCATGAAGCACCTATCGTGGCAGGAGCGTACTGTATGGCCGGAAATTTCGTTGACCGAAACACCAACCAGAACGGATGCGGAGTGAGAGAAAATGCTTCGTTCACGCTGAACACGGTAGACCGGCACGCCGTTGCCTACGATGCAAGGCATCACTGCCTTGGCGGAGAGGTCAGCGGGACATTGCAGGCAAAGGGAGAAGGAGGATGGAGCTTGAACTACATAAATCCGGTGCTCCAACCGTTGCCTGAAAATGCGGTCGGCATCGACCTCTACAACGGAGCCGTCACCGGGAACACTGCGGCCACCCTCACAAAGAAAAATGATGGAACATCAAGCGGCCCAGAAGTTGCCGAAAGAAAAACGCCGGACTGGATCGTGCGCAGACTGATTCCGCTGGAATGTGGCAGACTGCAAGGTTTCCCGGACGGGTGGGCAGAAATTGAGCCGCTGACCGACTTGCGGGAACTGCAGTTCTGGCGTGAGGTCTACGCAAAGGACTGTGAAATCAAAGGGAAAAAGCCAAACCGGAAGATCATGCAGGCAGACAGCGAAGAAGGCGGGCGCGCCCTGATGCGCTGGCATGATGGCTTGCACAGCATGGCGGCAGAGTACGCAATGTGGGGCAACGGAATGGCGCTGCCGAACGCATTGTTCTTTGTGAAAAGCGCATTCCGCGAACTGGGAAAACCGCCCGGAGAAGTAAAATTAGGCAGTCTATTCGATGGAAGCGGAACGATGCCGTTGTGTGCCGCAATGTGCGGTGGGCATCCGGTCTGGGCAAGCGAGATAGAGCCGTATCCCATTGCTGTTACAAAGACGCATCTGCCGAACATGAAGCATCTTGGAAGCGTTACGGACATCAAGGGGTTCCTGATCGAACCGGTTGACATCATAACGTTCGGAAGTCCATGTCAGGACTTGAGCATCGCAGGAAAACGGGCTGGTCTTGATGGTGCCAGATCAGGATTGTTCTGGGAGGCGGTGCGCATTATCCGGGAAATGCTGCTGGCGACCGGCGGCAAATATCCCAGGTTCGTCATCTGGGAGAACGTGCCAGGTGCCCTGTCATCGAACAAAGGAAAGGATTTTGAAGTTGTTCTCAACGAATTACTACACCTCAGAGAGTTTGCCGGAGGTAGAGCAAATCAGTCTATTCTCCAACATGGCAAGTGGGGGGGCTTCGCAAACTACGGAGCTGTTGCCTATCGAATCGTCAATGCTCAACACTGGGGAATCCCCCAGCGCCGGCGCAGAGTATATGCTGTCTGCGATACTAGTGGAGAATCCGCCGGAGTGGTCGTTTTTGAGCGAAAAGGCACTGAATGGAATTTTGAACCGTGCATCCCGCAGGGGAAAGAAGTTGCAGGACTTACTGCTGACTGCTATTCATGGCATGATCGAATGGTGGCAACAAAACCCTGCGGGGGGGGGAGGCAGCGGGAAGCCTACACAATGAAGATCCGCAGCGGATGTGACGGCGGAGGAAAGGGACCGCTTGTCCAAGAAGAACTTTCGGCAACATTGGCAACGCACCAAGATCAGACGCTATTTGAGTTAAGAAATACGGTGCTGAATGACCAGGGCGGCGGTTTCATGGAAGTTACGCATGGGATGACCGGAACACTCCGAGCACAAGAGCATGGGCACGCACCAATCACATTCGACAAAACAGAAGGGAACGAAGAGACGTGAAGGTAGAAACGATAAGCAAGGCAATCATTGCGGCGCTTCTTGCGGCAGAACTCGCAAGCTGCACGAAAGCTGCTCTGATGCAGAACCGAATCACGGACCTTGAAACACAGAGGGATATCTACAAGTCCATGTACGAGGACTGGAAAGGCGCGGCGGGCGAAGTTGCCGGGTATGCAGATACCCTGCGGGATTCGCTGAAAGCGCGGGACCGGTTGGATGGAAAGTTACTGGTAGAGGATGCCGGAGACTTCCTCTGCACGGCATACTGCACCGAAAAGCGGGAGCACATCTGTGGAACTGGAACGGGAATTACCGCCAGCGGCGCGCCGGCTGAAGGAGACGTGACGGTGGCGGCAGACCCGGACGTTTTTCCGTTCGGGACCGTCCTCTACATTGAGGATGTGGGCGTGAGAATCGTTCAGGATACCGGGCCCGGTATCAAGGGAAAGCGTTTGGATGTTGCTGTTTCTGGCAGCCATAAGGATGCGCTGAGCTGGGATGGATACGGCCAGCACAGAGTGTGGGTTATCCAAGAGGCAAACGGATGAATGACTTTGATAAAACTCTGAAAGATATTATAAAGCAGTATAGACAAATAGGATTTCAAACGCATTTCTGGAGATCGGAAGAGACAGGGGAAGTATTGGTTTACATGAGAAAGGGGGAGGTTGTGGCAAGTATGATAATTTCCATGGGAGAGCAGGTTTATTTTCGTAGGTTGTGTGATTCACAGAAACAAAAAGAATGGCTACAAAGTACAGTAAGACGATTGGAATGCAAAATCACAGAATATTACGCAAGCGACATGGATGATTTGCACGAGGAAAGCCGGCATTGAATTGTTTGCCCGCCAACACGCAACCGGATGGGATGCGTGGGGAGATGAACTTGAGTAATTGGAGGAAAAGTATGGAAGGACTTGTAAAGACACTGGGAATCTTGCTGTTTGTACTGGGCGTGGCGCTGTGGGCAGCGGTGATATTTTTTGTGCCCGCTGCGCTGATTAAACGCTGCTGGCTGTATCTGTTCGCATGATGAGGAAGGAACTTCTGGCAGCAAGGAACGTTCTCTGCAAAAAGATGCGGCAGAACTCCCTTCCGTGTGCAAAGTGCCCGCTGGGAAAGATCCGGGACGAGGGAACGGCTTGCAGGGATAGCGTGCTGAAGCACAAGGCGGAGGCGGAAGAGATTCTAAAAACAGGATAACGAACTCCACTATAAAGGCCGCCCGCCGCGGCGGTCTTTTTTGTGAGCATGGGAACAGGCCCGCACCCGGTTCAACTCCGGGATTGCCCAAAATCGGAAGGAGGACGCACCAATGCAAAGGTATTATATCCTGCTGAAAGCAACCGGCGAAAGCGGCCTGCCCGCGTGGCTGCCTTATAGGCTCACAGCAACCAGCGCAGAGCTGGCCGTTGAAAAGGCAAAAAAGATGGCAGAAGATCACTACCGAGAGTACAAGACGTTTGAGGCTCAGGTGATCGAAAATGAAGGGAGTTACAAATGAAACTGGCGGCAATCGCAAAACTTATCAAGGCTGACGAATATTGCAAGCTCTACAAGGTGTTCTATAACGATGGTCAGGGGTGTGATCTGTACATCGGAACAAAAACAGCAATCTTCCCGCTGACAGACTTCCCGAAAGCACAAAACGAAAGGGAATTGGCGGCTCTGCTGGGTATCAGCGAAAAGGAATGGAACGATATTCATTTTGAAAGTGACTGCCCGGACGATATTCGGAACATTGAAGGCATGAACCTTGACGATACAGCAAGTGGCGAGCTGGACTGCGAAAATGGCAGAATCAGCATCCGCTATTGTGGGTGTAACCTGGTTCCGATGGTTGAACCGACTTCCAGAACAATCGGCTTTGTAGACGCAAAGCAGATCATGCCAGTGGCGGATGAAATGCGCAAGAGCGGCTATTTCAAATACTGTGTGCGGAAGATGGCAAGCGGCGGACGTTACTATGTCATCAAGGATGGTATGATGGTACGCGGTGCTGTAATCCCCGTAAAGCTGGAACCTCTGGCGAAATCTGGGCTGTATGCCATTGCAGACATGGTGAAAAAGACCAAGGACGCTGCGGACGTTGAGGATTTGAGCGAGCGGGAGGACGAAGAAAATGCGTAAGACCATGAAAGCACTGGCGCTGACAATCTGCGCTACCGCACTGTGCGGAGCGCTGGCGGGATGCGAAACTGACAAAGCTATGGGGATAGACGAATATCCGGGCAGGACGGTGTATGTCTATTCACCGGATGGCACGTTGCTGGACAAAGGCGCATACGAAGGCGGCTCCTGGTCTTGCGACTGGCCGGTTATTTCGGTAAAGCTCAACGGGAAAAAGTATACAACGAGCTGGGCTAACGTGGTTTTTGTGGAGGAATAACATGGACGCTGTGAAGAATGATGTGAAGCGGCTGGTCAAAATTGAACTGGCCGCAGCAAACAGGAAGTTTCGGATGTTTGCAAGTAACCACGAGGGCGTGGCTGTGATCCAGGAAGAAGCCGTGGAAGCTGCACGGGAAATGGATGGGCTGCATCGGGAACTGAACGCAATGTGGATGGACGTTTACTCCAACAATCCGCAGATCTCCACGAAAGGCGTGTATGACAGGGCGGTTGCTCTGGCCGTGGAGGCTATTCAGGTAGCGGCAATGGCACGGAAGTTTGAGCGTAGCCAGCGCCGGAACTGGCCGGGAGCGAAGGAACCGCACTATGACGAAGAAGAAAAGTGATGCACCGGCAGAGGTCGAAACCATTACGCTGACCATGAGCCGCCCAGTGGCGGAGGCTGTGCAGACTGCCTGCGAGTGGTACTTGCGGCTGCACATGGGGCAGTTCTGGGATCTGGCAGAAAGCTTGTGCTTTGCAAAATTCTACTCTGATCTAAAAAATGGGGCATTCAAGACCAAGGAACAGGAAGATAACGCTTTTAAGGTTGCGATGGACCGAAGAGATTTCATGTGCGTAGGAATGGAACAAGCATATAACAGATTTGTTCTCCCCGCCCCTATCTCGGATGTAATGAGAGTGCCGTACCGGGCAGAACAGGTATGGCTTACCATTCGCCACGCACTGGCATGGCATGACAAGCCGGAGGGCGATCCATGGAATGTGTGCTTTGATAAGCCACTGAACCGCAGCGACCAGCCGCAGCCGGTAGTAAAACTCAATGAAAAGCAGGAGGCAAAGAAGAAATGAGAAAGATTTTTATGGTGGGAGCATCTGCGGTGGCAAGCGTTTTGCTGATGACGGGATGCAACAAGCAGGTAATTGATTTGACCTACGAATATTCGCAGGCACAGATTAAAATGCCGGATGGAACCGTAATTGAGGGCAAGGTGGATAGCTGGAACGATTATGAAGGCGACCAGTTACAGGTCAAAATTAACGGAACAACATATCTGGCCCATTCGTCAAACGTGGTCCTCTGGCACTGAGCAAGGGCAGAGTTCGGGATCGATATGAAATACAGCACGGACAAAATCAGGCTTCAGCAGAACGAAGAGAGCAGAAAACGCTATCACTGGTACAAAGACCACCACATTTGCGTGAAATGTGGACAGGCGGAAGCAGTCCCGAACAGAACCAAATGCGACGTCTGTCTTGAAAAAGACAGAAACCTCCATCGCGAGAATTGGAATAACGTCCGGGACGTTCGGAACATCTATGCGAAAAACCGGAGAGCTAGAAACAAGAACAAGGGAATGTGCGCCAAGTGCGGGGCAAAACCGCTTTGGGGGAACAGCACTTCTATGTGCTACGACTGCATGATTGCCCAGAGAAACGCCACAAGAAGGTGGAGGGAACCAAGAGAACTCAAATGGCGGGAAGCTGGACTTTGCGTTAGATGCGGCGGAGAAAGAAAACCGGGCTTTATGGTTTGCAGAAAGTGCTATGACATTCTCTACAAGCAGCTTGACTACGCAAGAACCTGCATCAGTGAGGAAACGATACTCCGAAAAAAAGAATGGGTTTCGGTCCATTATTTCAACAAGCCGTTGAGGTACAGAGAATGCAGACCTTGATTGATTTCGCAGACAAATACCTTTGCCACGTTTTGCCGACCTTGCTAAAAGACCGCACGACGGGGCGAAACATCATCTGGGCGACAGATCCGACACCGGAAAATTGGTGCTGCTTTTCGGACGAGATCACGCTGAAGCAGGTGGAAAGCGCCGGGATAGTCCCAAGAGTTCTGAAAAGAATCGAAAGCCAGAAAGAACGAACCAGAAAGAAAGCGGAGGTTTTTACCCCAACGTGGGTCTGCAAAAAGATGGTAGACCTTGCGGAAAAAGACCTCGATGTAGACAACTGGGAAAACTTCATCAGCAAGACCTGCCTGGAAGTGACCTGTGGAGAAGCACCCTTTCTTGTGAGCAGGTATAACACTGTAACAGGAGAACCAATTCCGGTGCCGGATCGTATTGGCCTGCTTGACCGGAAACTAAGAGCGATTTCCCAAAATATCCGAAAGTACCCAGATGGGAGAAGTGGCGCCAAACGGATGGAATGGACGTATAACCGGTACAAATGCGGATACGGTGCGCTATATTTCGGTGAGGCGCTGAAAGCATTCTCAAGTACATACGGGTATGAGTGGCAAGGCGACAATCTGCTTTTGGCAAGGACGAATTTGCTGCTGACCTATTGCGAACACTGGCGGCAGTATTTCAAAAGAGAACCAATCAAAGCACACGTTGAAATCATTGCAGAGATTATTTCATGGAACGTCTGGCAGATGGATGGACTTAAAAAGACCGTGCCGGGGACAGATATTCCGTGCAAAATCTATGACTGGAAGAAAAACGAGGAAGTTCTATTCCGAGATATTGGAAAGGAAACTGACGAGAAATGAAATACAAAGCGGAAGTTGTAGCCTACGAATCTTACGGGGAGGTTTGCTTGGGAGAGTTTGAAGTCGAGGCGGACAACGAGGAAGAGGCTGACACGGTAGCACGCCGCGCCGCCAAGAAATTGCACCCGAACCTTGAAGATTTCGAGGTTATGAAGTTGGAGAAAGTGCAATGAGACAGAACGGAGCAATGTTTATCTGCAACCGTTGCCGGAAGCAGGTATTTGCAGAACGGTTCGATGATGGTCGGTTTGACCAGAAGGCACTGGATGGGTGGGCACTTGAAACGAGGGACTTCTTTGGAGTTGGCGACTTGTGCCCGGAGTGCTTCAAAGTGTACAGCGAAACGATGAAACGTTTTTATATGGGAGACAAACATGGAGCCTGAAAACACCTGCTGCACCTGCTATTACCGTGACGCTGAAAGCTGGTTCTGCTATAACGGCCTGTCACCGAAAGGAACAGAGAACACAGACCCAGAGGACACCTGCGAGTTTTACGAAAAGAGAAGCGAGTGCGAAAGCTAACTGCCTGAAAATGGTGGTGGACGGAGGTGTACAGAGCGATGGAGAAAAAGTCATCATTGAACTAACTGTCGAAGTAGAAAACCCGGATAACAGAAGCGTAGAAGAAGATATTATAGGTGCTTTGAGTGAAAGCCTGCGCCACTTTGACGTTGTAAATTACACAGAGGATCCGCCGGTGCGGCCATACTGGGGAAAATACTGCGGAATCCTGAAAGAAGATTACTACGGCTGCCCTATTTGCGGCTACATAACGAACTGGCAACCGGAGACCTGTCCGGTGTGTCACACTCGGCTGGAAATGTGGGATGGAAAAGATAAAGGAGCTTAAAAATGGACAGAAGTGAACTTGAAAAGCTGGCAGAGCGCTACCAGCAGAGGGCGGACCGTGCCTTTGAGAACTATCAGGATACCGGCCTCCGGCGCTACGATACAGAGCGCAACAACATGGAGGACCTTGCCGATGCGCTGCGGATGGCAGCAAATGCGGCAGACGAACACGCTGAGTACACAAATATGCGGGGATCGCTTGCTGGGTTTGTAAACGCTGCGCAGAACATCAAATGCACGACAGACCAGGACGACCGTGTGAAGCTGGTGGACAAGCTGGTGGAAGATCTGCTGGCCTATGGCCGGATGCACAGCTGGATCGCAATGAAAGGCTGAACGAAACTAATCAAGCTCCTAATCAAGAATTAAGCAAGCCCGTCGTAAAATTGCCGCCCTGACGAGGCGGCAAGGGGCTTGTATGTGTAACTTAATCTAGTGACCACGGAAGAACACGCCGGGGAAAGCGGGGGTCAAGGGGGAGAAAACGAGGGCGGGTCTGTAGGGCTTGACGGAATGGGAAACTTAGAAAGACCTGCCCGGCGTTGTATCCCCCTTGTCCTGCGAAGCCGTGTGTGTTTGGTCCACAGAAAAGAAAATCCCAGTAGAACTTTGCGGAAGGAGGAAGTGAACGGTGCGGGCATGGTACATTCGGGAGCAGAAACACATTCTCGGAAACTCGGATTACGCAGAAGTGGATCTCTTTGAAACGACGGACAAGGAACACACCGCGAGCACCCGCCGCAAAAGAGAACTGGCGACCTCCATTGCGCAGCAGAAGTATAACGACATGATAGCAAGGCGGTATTTCTGCCAGCTGGCCTATACGAATTTCGGGGAAAGCGACTGGGCAGCCACGTTTACATACGACCACGACCACCAGCCAGCGCCCGGAGATTTTGACCAGGTAGACCGGGACTGGACGAATTTTACCCGCCGCTTGAAGCGCTTCTGCAAAAAGACGGGGCGGGAAGCATCCAAGTGGATGCAAGTTGCAGAATACAGCGTGGTGGACGAGGACGGGAAAGTTACCGGCAGACACCACCATCATGTGATCCTGCAAGGCAATCTGACATGGCAGGAGATCAAAGACTTGTGGCGGGACAGCACCGGGCGACCGATGGGGCTTGTGAAAGTTGAACCTATCGACCTGACCTGTTCCAGCTTTGAGCGCCTGACGACCTACATGACGAAAGCCCGCGCCCGTATCCGGCGCTGGCGGCAGAGCCAAGGGCTGCAAAAGCCGAAAACCCCGCGCCCGAACGACACCAGATGGAGCCGCAAGCGCTTTGACGAAGCATTTGCTTTGCCGGATGATCGTGAATACTGGGAGAAAAAATACCCCGGTTATACCCTGCGCGAGTGCGAACAGCACATCACGGGGAACAACACCAAGCACCTGATCGTGAAACTGAAAAAGAAGCCGGACACCCGGCGGAAGAACGGGAGGAACCAGCCATGAGCGCCAGACTGGAACTGGACGACCTGCCGCCGCGCTACCGTGCGCAGGCAGAGGCTCAGATAGCGGCCAGACAACGGGGAAAGTGTACCCACACGCAGCCAATGGCGGAGGCCGCAAGTGCTGCCGGACGGTTGAGCAAAACGTTTGATTCCTACGGGGAGTATGTGTATTACATCGGCACCGTCTTGCCCGGCATTCAGTCCGGGAAAATCGTGTCAGCAGAACCGCACCCGAAGTGGACACTGCTGCCGGAGGAAGAATACTGCGCGGTGAAACTCCCGGCGGCACATTATACGGCGGACTATAAGCTCACCTATGCAGACGGACGGGTGGATGTAGTAGAGATCAAGTCGAAGTTTACCAGAAAAGCACAGCGGGATTATATCTATCGCCGCAGGCTTTTTATCGACCTCATAGCCAAACCGAAAGGCTGGGGCTTTGTCGAGATCATCACACCAGACACAAAAGCAGAAACGAAAGAGTGGAAGCGCCTGGCTGAACAGGCGGGAAAGGAACAATCATGGGAAAAAGCAGAGCAAGGATGCCGGCATTCTACCGGCAGAGCATCCAGAATGCGGTGAACCAGCAGATCAACATCAGCAAGTCGAAGCGCCGTACCATGCTGAACCGTGAGGCAATCGGACAGGTTGTTTCGTACTGCACCATTGCAGCGGCGCATGATCTCTGGGACTGGGGCGAGAAAGAATCCACTATCCTGAACCTGAAAATGAACAATGCTGAATCCAGGTACATTCTGGATCTCGACAAGTATGGCACCCCGGAAGCCCGGAAGCGGCTGAGAGAGCGCACCGCCCACCTGATGCCGGAAGAGTTCTGGCTCCCGGCGGGCGATCTGGTAGGCTCTGAAAAAAAGTTGCGCATTCTGGCGGAGCGCCGCGATGCCGCAAAAATGATTATCCGCTTTATGGCGGGATCGCTGGAAGAAATGGGATACACGCCTGAACAGATCGAGGCTGTGAAGAAAGAAGCCAAGGCGAACTATGCCCAGTTCCTTGAATGGAGCAAGGACGGCGAAGAGGTGGCCTATGACCGTCTGCGCCGTGTCATTGAAGATATCTACGGCGTAGGTGCCATGGTGGAGCGCGTGGAGGGAGAAGATCCCATTTTCGGCAAACCCATTTTCAAGAAAGATTTTTGAATTTCGGGAGGATTGAGCAGTGAAGGTACACGAGGCGGAAGCAATCTTGAAATATTATGCAGACATCCCGCAGCGGATAGAGATCATCCGCCGCCAGTGTGCCGCGCTGAACGATGAAATAGACCCTATGCGGGGTATGGGCGCAGATGGGATGCCGCACGGAGGATCCCACGGAGATAGCACCGCAACGATGGCGTGCAAAATGGAAGAACTGGGCATTGGTGAACAGCTGCGCCAGATGGAGCAGCAGCGGGCGCTTTTGCTGGGAGATCAGCGCATCATCCGGGAACAAATGAACCGGCTGGACAGTGGCCACAATCTGATTTTGACCGAGTTCTACATCAGCCACAAAAAATGGCATGAAGTACAACAGAAAGTTCCGTACAGTGTGCAGCACTTGAAGTACCTGCGGAACGTGGCTCTTGCACAGCTGGGCAGCGGTCTGGAACGGCTCCCGGAGTGCGGCGCTTTACTATCGCGTGCGTTAAACGTGCGCGAGGAACGCTGCCGGGCGGATGCCTGGGCGGAGGGCGATATTATCTTATAGGCAAGGCGGCCTGTGAAACCTCATGCACAGGCGCTTCTGCAAAATCGTGTCCACCATCCGCAGAAAAACAAACACGACTACCCCAAAAATCCGAAAACAGGCATAGAAATAACCCGGCGGGCAGTTGACCTACCGGGTTTCGTACAAAGGAGACTGAAATGGGAATCAGGATTGAATTGAAAAACTACATTGAGAAAATCATCAAGGAAAGAGCGGCCAGAAAGTGGACAAGAAGAAAGGCCGTGAAAGTTCCAGATGGTTTGCCACACATGATTGCTTTGGATGATCGCACTGACGATGAACTGACGGATGAACTGCGCTACAAGTGGAGTTTTTGCCCGATAGTCACCAAGGAAAAAGAGGGATACGTTTCTATGTTTGTCCCCGGCGGAAATGTAATTCGATTCAAGGACAAGGAAGCGACACAGCTGATCTTTGATGCTATCATGCGGTCATTCGATAGAGTGTGACAAGGGAACTTCGATGGTTTCTACGCCTTTTAACGGTATCTTCCCATGATGCTTATAGGCGATATACTGACGAACAACATAGTCCAGCTGTTCAAACGAAAGCTGCTGCTGGACAATAACGTGCAATGTGTAACCGCCAATTTGAATAAGATGTTCAAGCTGCCCCTCTTTGTTCAAGACAAAACGGGCAGTTCCGTGACGTTTTTCCTGCATAACAGAATCCTTTCAACACTATAAGCCCGTCAGGTCATCGACCCGGCGGGCTTTTTGAATTTCGTGATTTACTTTTCGTGCGGCGGCTGGTCATCCGGCGGAGCGTTGCGCTTGATGATGATCTGCGCCTCGTCGGGATTCCGGCCTTCCTCTACGTTGGCCTGGGCAATCTGTTCAGCCAGACCTACCGGCAGACCGTTTTCGTCCAGCGGACCGGTGTAGCCGTCGTAGTCCACGATGTTGATGCAGGGCGGTGGCGGGACGGTCTTGTAATACCTGCCGTCCTCGTAGTTCTGATCCGTGACCCGGTTCCAGTAACCAATGTCGCCGTGCTCCTCCTGGGCGGCTTCCATTGCGTCTCTAGCCTGTTCTTCCGTCAGACCATCGAACAGCAAACGGGAGCCGTCCGCAAAAGCAGCGACCAAACGCCACGGCGCGAAAAATTCTTCGTATTCCATGCAAAACCTCATTTCGTGAGAGAAAATGTATCAAAAAAGCGGGTTTTCGTGATTGAATTGAACTTTTTGAAGCTGGAAAGTTGAATTTCGTGGTTAAAAAGCTACTTTTCGTGGCTAAGACCGGATTTTTGCAGATAAATTGCAAATTTAGTGGTCAAAAAGTAAGATTTCGTGAAGTAAGATTCTTTACTCCGGGATGTAACCGTTCAGGCAGCGATTGAAACCGCGTTTCGTGAGGGCATCGGTAACTCTGTCCTCTGGAAAGTAGTAAGTGGACCCGTCTGCCGCGGGCACAGCCCCGGCGGGATACTCTGCGCCGGTATACCAGTCTGTTTCCGTGTCGTACTTGCGGTGCAGGTACTTGTAAACGTCGCGCTGGGCTTTGTCGAACACCTCAACGAAAGAGAAGGACGCACAAGGCGGCAGCTCTTTTGCCAGCATGGGCGCGTTCTGTGCCAGCCATGCAGCCATTACGGTTTTAGCTGCATTTCGTTTCGGCTTGCCTTCCCGGTGCACCAGATCCAGCAGCTGCACAACAAGGGGCTTTGGCAGATCGTTCAGCACTTCTTCCAGCGGGTAAGGGTTTTCGTGCAGGAGCGGCGAGGTGCGCAGTTCCGGCACAAGATCCAGTTCGTGGCAGGTTACGGGCTTCTGGCGGTCATCAACGCGCTCACTGGTGCGGGAAAGCATTTCCTTGATTTCGTTCTGCGCTGCATCAGAGAGCTGTTCAACCAGTTCGATACTGTCCGCAAAGCTGATCTGCGCCTCGTTTCGTTCGCCGGTGCTGCGCCCGGTCTTGTATGCCGTGTCGATGATGCCAAGTTCCATAGCCAGCCGGAAAACGTGCTTGCAGGGCTTTTTCCGACGCACAAAGTCGTTGCAGGTGCAGCTTGCAAGGGTGGTCTGGTAAGGGTCTTTGCCGGAGCCGTAAAAAATACCGGTTTCGTGTTCGCGGTCAATGCTGGTCGGGGTGGTCTTGCTCTGCTGGGCGCTGGCAAGGCGCTTTTCTTCGTCAGCGTCTGCGGGGTGCTCTGGCCATGGGCCGAATGCGGGGATCATAGTCATAACGAGAAACCTCCTTTTCGTGTTTCGTTACTGTCATGATAGAACAAAACGCAAACAAAAGCAATAAAAGACAAGAAGATTTCGTGCAGAGATACCAGAATGACCCCGGCGGGCTGCCGGGGCGCTGACTATCAGAACGGCAGGCCGGTATAGTTGCGCATGGGAATGGCATCGGCGGCGGGCACCAGCATATTGAGCAGCTGCCGGTATAGTGCCGGATTCGCTGCACGCTGGGCACGGAAGTCCTCTAGGAATTGCGCCTGTGCTGCCAGATCGGCCAAGTTTTCGTCATCCACGTTGTAGCACTGGCATTGATCCCGCCCGGCGGAGTATATCCAACATCGAACCATGAAAACACCTCCTTTCCATTTCGTGATGTTCCCGACGTAAATGTCGGGAAGATGGGGCGGGGTTGCTTTGTCCGGTGCAGCCATGCCAAAATATCCGGTTTCATGTTAAGCGTTCAGCTGTAAAAACGTGCTCTGCGTGGGGATCAGGTGCCGGGTGAGGGTGTCGGTGTAGCTGGCCTCTCCCTCGTAACTGTCCACCACCCGGCGGTCTGCGGCGGCCATATCGTGATAGCTCTTTTTGCCGTAGGTGGGCGGCAGCCAGCCTTTGCGCTGTCCGGCGTAGAGGTTGAAGGACTTCAAAACGTCCGTGTTCGTAAACTCAATGTGGCAGGTGCCTTTCTTGTAAAACGTGGCGGTGAAATAGTGCAGCTGGATCTTCTGGGTCTGGCCGCTCTTTTCGGCGGCATCCAGCACGGCGCGGAGTTCGTCCCCATTGTAGGGCTTGCCGTTCGTGTCCAGGAAGTGCAGCACCCGCTCGATCTGGGCAACATGGCCTGTTGCGTTGTACCGGGGGCAGAAACGCCCATCGTATGTATCAAAGGCGTTGCAGCGGAAAATGACCTTGCGGTTGATCTTGTACGCAGAGTTCGTGCACCAGCCGTTGTAATAATGCACGTTCTTGCTGTACTCGTCGTTATAATGCAGGTTCGTCCAGTCGTCGAACAGCTTTATAATTTCGTGGTCGATGCTGGAAAGAAGATTTCGTGAAATTTCTTCCCGGACGGTCAGAATGTTGTACGCGCTGAAGTCGTAGCCTTCAAGCTCTTTGATTCGCTTCTGATAATCCTGCTGCATTTCGTAGGTCATCGCATCGAACAGCTGCGGCATTTCAAACAGCTGCTTCCAGTACATCCCGCGCAGTTCCCGGATAGCGTCGTTATAAGATTTCGTGAAAGCCATCACGGGGTTTTCTTTCTTACCAGCGCCGGCAGAGGAGAACAACGACTTGATTCCGTTGTACTCTTCATAGATCCGGCGCACACCCTCTGCGGCGGCGTTGTACCGCTCAATGGCTGCCGTGATGGGGTCGGAAGATACCAGGGCGGCAAACTCCGGGTTTTCTTTCAAGCGCTCTGCGGTTTCGTTTTTCAGATCCAGGCGGATCCGGCTCACCGGCTCCCGGTCGGGAATGTCCACCGACACAAGCGCCACCTCCACGCGGGCGGCGCGGCGGGCGTTCTTGAACGCATCCGGGATATATTTCACCGTGGCGTGCAGCTCTTCCAACTTTGCGGCCAGCTCTTTCCGTTCGTTGGTGCAGGGGTTGCGCAGGGTTTCGGCGTTGAGCAGACAGCGCACCTTGCCGCCGTCCTGCATGATGTCCAGCGCTTTGAGCAGGTGCCGCGCACCCTCTGAAAAAGGCGGGTTCATAACCACCGCGGCGTATTTCGTGGTGGGGCGGAAGGTCAGAAAGTTATCATGCACCACCCGAAAACCGTCTTTCTTCAGCACGGCGCGGAAGTCGCTGGAAAGCTCGATGCAGTCAAGCTCTGCGCTTCGTGCCTTTCCCTTGTCGTAGTAGTCAACCTCGCCGGTCTTGTGGTCGTGGTGGACGTTGAACGCCAGGGCATGGACCTGACGCGCAAGTGCTCCATCACCGGCGGACGGTTCAAGGATGGGTTTCGGGTAGGTGGTGAACCCGGATTTTACTTCCCGCAGGGAGAAAACCATATCAAAGGCCAGGCTGTCCGGCGTGGGGTAGAAGTCCAGGGAATCGTTTGGGGTGGTCATCGTGTAAACCTCTTTTCGTGTTTCGTGTCATGCTCCCGGCACTTTGCCGGGGCTGTGGGGCGGGGCCGCTTTATCCGGTGCGGCTCTGCCGGGGTATCCGGTGCAGGTCATGCAAACAGGCGGTTGCATACCTGCTGTATTTCGTCGTTCGCCTTCATCGGGGCAATGAGCACGGCCACGGCGGCGCGTTTCGGGTCTGCGGTGTCAGTTGCCAGGATGGGCGAAAGCGGGTTGTTGCTGCCGTGGTAAACAAATTCGTGATGATCCACAAAAGCGTCATACTCCGAATTTATCATGATGGGCCGGGATCCATCGCGGAACATTCGGAACGTGCCCCAGATCTTGCCCTTCATCTCGACTTCCTGCAAAAGAGAAGTGCGCTTGACCTCTTCTTTGCAGTTGCTGAACTTCTGGAACATCTGCGCGGCGGTCAGCTGGTGCGGATCGTTGGCCACAAACCCGTCATCGCTGGAAACGATGGTCACACCATCGGCGGGGGCTGTCTGCATGGTCACGGGCTGGATCACTTCCGGGTAAAGAACGGCGGGCAGCTTGAACGCTGCATAGCCGGTGAAGATGTACACGCTGCCGCCCTGGCAGGTGATCCGCACGGCGTTGCGGTTCTTGGCCTGGCCTTTCAGATAGGCGGTGATCTTCTTCACGTTCAGCCCGGCGGGGGTGATGGATGCTCTTTTCATATTGCAAAAACTCCTTTTCGTGTTTCGTTCTGGTTTTCGTGCCCGGCGCTCTGCCGGTGCGGTGGGGCTGGGCTGCTTTGTACCGGTGCAGCCCTGCCAGAGCATCCGGGGCAGGTCAGGCGGTGAGCAGGTAGCCGCGGCGGGCGCAGATGAGGCGGAGGCGGGCGGCGGTGATCTGCTGTTGCACCTCTGCGGGGCGGCCGGTGCACTCTGCCTTGCGGCGCAGCGCCTGAAGGGTCCACTGCTGGCGCAAAATCTCGTTGATCTGGTCGATGACGTTGTTAAACTTTTTCATGGTTCAAACTTCCTTTCGTGTTTCGTTTTGTGGTGATCCTCCCGGCGGGGTGCCGGTGGGAAGTGGGGCGGGGCTGCTTTGCCCGGTGCAGCCCTGCTAAAGTTTCCGGTTTCGTGGTGGTGGATCATGCCAGCAGACCGGCGGCGATGCTCTCAAAGTCCAGCTGTTTCACCGGCGCTTCATCCAGCACGGCCACGGCGGCGGGGGCGCTCTGGGCGTCCTCTACGGCCTTCCGGGTCTTGCGCCAGGCGTCCAGCGCGGCGGCCTGACCCTTGCGGTCGGTGTCGGGAACGGCCAGGAAAGCGGCCTTTGCTTCCCGCTCTGCCTGCTGTGCGGTGCGGAGTGCATCCGTGGCGGGCTGCGCGCTCTTCTGCGGGGCGCTCTTCGTGGCGGCGGGTTTCTTTGCGCTCTTCGGTGCGGTGGGCTTGCTGGCCTTCTTTGCGGCCTTCTTGATGGGCAGCGGGTCAACGTGGACCAGCTCCGGCAGTTCGTGGCGCTCTTCGGTGATGATGGGGGCTGGGGCGCTGGCAGCCTGCTCTGCGGCGGCCTTGGCGGCTTTGCGCTGATCCGCCAGCATCTTGTTATAGGCGCGGATCTCGTCCAGGCTCTTAAAGCGTCCGGCAGGTGCGGGGCGGCTTGATTCCACCTGGCCGATGTGGAACAGGTGCGCAGGTGCCTTGTAATAGTTCCCGTTGTCGTCCTGCTCTTCGGCTGCCTTGGTCAGCGCGTCCGGCTCCTTGCCGCTGCTGCGGGCCTTGTGGGGGCGGGTGTCCAGCTTCCAAAGCCGGGTATCAATCGCGGCCTTCTCGCCGGTCTTGACGCTCTTGCCGCGTTCCTTCCATTCGTGGAACGTATGGAACAGGCCGGCAAGCAGCAGCTTTTCCAGCTCTTCGCCCTGCTGCTCTTCGGGCACGTCCTGGAAGTGAATTTCTTTGCCCTTGGCGGCGATCTGCTCCGGGGTGTAGGCCAGCGCCAGGATAGCGCGGCGCTGTTCCGGGGTGTGATACTTCGCGTTGACTTCGCTGTAAATGATCTCGTTGTTAGTCATGTGTAACGCTCCTTTGCTTGTTGTGGTGGTGTTCGGGATGATCTCCCGGCGGCTGCCGGGGTAGTGGGGCGGGGTCGCTTTGCGGTGCGACCCTGCTAAGGTGTCCGGGGCGTTCAGCCCAAAAGAGCGACGGCGGCATCCTGCCAGGTGGGGAAGGCGTAGAACGTGCGGCGTTCGTCGTTGGTGTTCTCGCCGGTGATCTGGGCGGCGATCCGCTGCCCGGTGCGGGGGTCCCATCCTTCCAGCCGATACCCGGCGGCCTGCAGGCGCTGGGCTGCGGCGTTCTCCTTGCGGTTCCGTTCGCGGATCTGTACAAGTGTCATCATGTTGCTGCACTCCTTTCAGTGGGTCAAGTTCGGGTTATAGATGGCGGTCACTTCATGGCACTGGTTCCGGCAGGTGTTGACACCTGCGAACGGGCACCCGGCGCAGTCGTCGCTTTCGCGCTCCTGCTGGTTCAAAACCTGATCTTCACGGCTGGCGGCTGTTGTCATGTTCTGCGCTCCTTTCGGTTCAATCTTCCACGCTCTCGCAGTCGTGGCAATAAAGCGCATCAATAACGCGATCATCGGCGTAGTTGTCCGGGGTGCCGTTGGCATCGACTACCAGCTGCACCCGGTCATAAATTCGCAGATCGGTTTTTGCATCGACGGTAAAAAACCAGTCGTCGCCATCCAGCGCGTCGGTGCACCAGACTTCAACCGCGCCGTCATCGGTGGCGGTCATGCCCTGCACAATGGCCGGGGCGATGTAGCGGCCCAGGGGGCCGACGGTGTAGGGGCATTGTGCCGCGGCCTTTGGTGCGGTGCCTGCCAGCAGTGCGGCCACCAGTGCGGCGGCGGTGGTGATCTTCTTTGCAGTGTTCAAAAGTTTCATGATCTTTGCTCCTTTGCTTTTTTGGTTTCACCCGGCGGGCTGCCGGGGTAGTGGGGCGGGGCCGCTTTGTTTGAGCGGTGCAGCCCTGCCGGGGCATCCGCTTGACTTTACCGCCTGCCGGTGGTAAAATCATTGCAAGATTGGTGGATCAAATCCCATCTTGCTAGGCTGTCAACCGTTTGCCCGGTTGGCGGCCTTTTTCTTTTGCCATTCGGCAACCAGCGCCGCCCAGATTTTCCGCTTGTCGGATTCGGGCAGCTTGAAGAAATTTGCGCTCATGTGTCGGTTCTCCTTTCTCCCCTGTCGGGTGACTGGCTTGCGTCCGGCGGTTGCCGTGGCGCTTGCTGTGGCTACATGGTACCACGCCGAAACAAGGCTGTCAAGCGTGGAACCACGCAATCTACGTTTTGCACAAAAAGCGTGGAACCATGTTGTACAAAATGCGCATGGAACCACGCCGACAAATCTTGTATAATATAATTATTCCAAGTGTGCCGAAATGGGGGGATATTATGGCATTGAGCGAAAAGAAAGCGATAACAGACAAACGGCATCAGGACAAGCTAGATAAAATAAAAATTCAGCCGTACAAGAACCAAGGCGCAGCGATCCGCGCGGCTGCTGCTGCCGCTGGGCAAAGCCTGCAGGGATATATCTTGCAGGCGGTCCGCGCCCGGATGGAGCAGGAAGGACAGCCGCTGGAAATTGAGCAGACCCCGGCGGAATCCGGGGAAGAAGGGGGATTATAGGGGGTTACTGGGGAGGCTATAGCCTACTAAGTTCTAGCCCTAAGCCTAAAGCTCTATCCCGTTAGGTGGAGAATCTGACCCCTCCGGCGAACGGCAAAAACGCACCGGATGGAGCACCGCCAGCGCAGACCGTGCCACGCTGGAACATTGCCAGCCGGAACCGTTGCGCCCGGATCAGTGCCAGCGCCAGCAGCCCGGCACCGGAACGGGGAGCAGACCGCCACCGCCCGCGATATGCACCGGGACGCACCCGGCGCAGCAGATCGCACCGCCAGCGCAGACAGAAGGCCAGAGCAGCAGCGCACCACGCGCCGCCGCCCTGGCCTTTTTCTTTTGCCTTGCCTTCCCGCCTGCCCGGCCTGCCGGATCAGCAGCCCGGCACGCGCTGGGTGTTGTGCCGCCGCCGCCACGATGACCACGCCAGCGCACCGCCGCCGCAGCAGATCGCACCGCCTGCCGCCTGCACCGGGAAGGATCAGCACCGCCAGCGCCGCACCAGATGACCACGCCAGCAGCAGACCGCCGCCAACGATGACCACGCACCAGCGCCAGCCCTGCACCACCTGCACAGCGCCCACAGCCTGCCAGCCTTGCCAGACCTCACAGCAGCACAGCCGCCAGCGCCGCCACCGAGGAGGACAAGCCCGCCAGCGCCGCCCACCTGCCGCCGCCTGCATCGCTGCCGCCTGCCGGATGATCCACCCCGCAGCACCCCGCAAAACGGCCATTTTGCCCCGCCGCCGGAGGGGTCAGATTCTCCACCTAACGGGATAGAGCTTTAGGCTTAGGGCTTAGACTTAACAGGCAATCACTCGCCTTATCTATCCCCCTGCCCCCTTCCTTCTCCGCCTCGCCGCCCCGCTGCCGTCCCTCGGCACGCCCTGGGCGCTGCCGCCGCCCTGCCGGATCAGCCACAGCCCCGCCGCCAGCCACCGGCGGCCGCCACGATGACCACCGCCGCCGGTAAGGTACTGCCCCCCCGCCGGCGGGCGCGGTGCGGGTTCGAAAGCCCCAAAATATTTCTAGGTGCAAAAATTTTTGAGGGACTTCCGCCCTCCGGCCACCGAAAAAGGGGGTACGGGTCAAAAAATTGTAAGTCCGGGGCGAACATGGCGGTAACGCCACCGGAATGGCGCGCAAGAGGTTCACGTTAAGTTCACGTCCGGTTCACGTTTTGCCGGTGCCGTCAAAACACCCGGCGGCGATCTTGTTGAGGTCAACAAAATCGGGCAGAACCATCTTGCCGAGGGCGGCAAAAAGGTGCTATGTCATAAACTGTTTACATTTGAAAGCCCGTACCGGCGAAAGATAAGACGTTTTAAGACGGTTTTGGTGGTATAATTGGTACAGTGGAATTATGCGAGAGACCCCACGGCGGAAGCGCCGAGGGGCCTTTTTCATACCCTGCTGCTTACAATCTGTAAGCGACCCGAAGAAAAGCCGCTGGACCGGCGGCGATGCTGAATGCTCTGTCTGGATGATTTGCCAGGCGGGGCATTTTTTATTGGAGGAAAACGGAATGGCAAGGCGAAGCGATGAGCGCGATGCCGCCCGCGCTGAGTATGCCGCCCGGATGGAGAAGGACGGAGAAGTGAATCTCCGGCAGCTGGCGGATGATCTCCATCTTAAATACGATACAGTCCGCCGCTGGAAAGCAAAGGACGGGTGGGAACAGCCAGCGCCCCGGAAGCCCGGCGGTCAACCGGGAAACAAAAACGCCGTGGGCAACCCCGGCGGCGGTGCGCCGGTGGGCAACTTGAACGCGGAAAAGGATGGGGCATACTCCACCATCTTCTTTGACAGGCTGACCGAGGAAGAAAAACGGATCGTAGAGGACGCACCCCGGAACAGCACCGACCTGACCTCCCACGAGATCGGCGTACTGCTGCTCCGGGAGAAGAACATTCTGGACAAGATCAAGGAATACCAGCAGCTGCCGCCTGACCAGCTGATAACGTCCAGTGTCACCGATATGCGTGTGCCTGGCGGACGCGGCAAGCGGAAGCGGGACGGCGCAAACCAGCGGATCGGTATGTACCAGAAGGAGACCCCGGCGCAGCGCATCTTGCAGTTGCAGGAAGCACTGAACAAGATCCATGGGCGCATCCTGTCGGCGGCAGCCCAGATGCAGAAGAACGAGATGGACAAGCTGCATCTGGAAACCGAACAGCAGCGGCTTGAACTGCTGCGCATCCGGGCAACCGGAGAAATCCACGAGCCGGGGGACGGTGACAAAGATGCTGTATACGAGTAAGGCTGTCGGGGAATGGCTGGGTATCACTGACCGGCAGGTGCGAAACCTGCGGGATCAGGGTGTACTATCCGAAGTTCGCCCCGGTGTCTTTGATATGAAAGTCTGCGTCCGGCAGTACCTGAACTTCAAGACCGGCGGCAAAGACGGCCAAGCCCGCCTTGCGGCTGCACGCGCCGAGCGGGAAGAGACCCGCGGCAAGATCGAGAAAATGCGGATGGAGGAAGCCCAAGGCGACTTGCACCGCACCGAGGAAGTAGAACACGCCCTCAAAACCATCTTTGCCAATTTCAAGAACCGGCTGGAAACCATCCCGACCAAGTACGCAAGCACCATGGCGCAGCTGACCGACCCGGCGGAAGCACACGATATTCTGCAAAAGGCTGTGCAGGAAGCGCTTGTGGAACTGAGTGACCCGGAAATCGCGCTGGCAGCACCGGAGGAGGAATCCGAAGATGAGCAGGAAGAATAAGTGTCGGCACTGCGTCTGGGGCACCCGGCTGAATGAGATCCAGCAGTTCTGCCCGTTCAAGAGCTGCGTCAAGAAAGGCGGCAGCGAACATGACGATGATCCACCTGGAACCACAGACGGCGGAGATGTTCAGCCGGGCGCTGGGAGCGCTGAAACCGCCCCCGAACCTGACCCTTAGCCAGTGGGCGGATAACTACCGGCGCTTGTCGGCGGAAGCATCTGCGGCGCAAGGACGCTGGAACACGGACAACGCGCCGTTCCAGCGGGAGATCATGGATGCCATCGGGGATGTGCATATCCGCAAGGTGGTGGCTATGATGTGTGCCCAGTCCGGCAAGACGGACGGACTGATCCTGAACACCATCGGGTATTACATGAGTTACTACCCCGCCCCCATCATGATCGTGCAACCCACCGTGAATCTGGGCGAGAGTTTCAGCAAAGACCGCTTGGCGACCATGATCCGGGACACGCCGGCGCTCCGTGGCCTTGTGGACAACAAGAGCCGCTATTCCGGCAACACCATCATGAAAAAGAACTTTGCCGGCGGGCAGCTGACCATCGTTGGCGCAAATGCCCCGACCGACCTCCGCGGCCGCCCCATCAAGGTGCTGCTGGCGGACGAGGTGGACGCTTACAAGGCAAGCGCCGGCAAAGAGGGCGACCCGGTCATGCTGGCCGAGCAGCGCCAAACGACCTACTGGGATTACAAGACGGTGCTGGTATCTACCCCCACCACCAAAAACAATAGCCGCATTTTGGACGAGTTCAACGCATCCACCCAGGAAGAGTGGACGGTGCCTTGCCCGAACTGCGGCTTTTATCAACCCTTTGTCTGGGACAACATGGTATTCGACAAGGACAACTGGACGGCGGGCGGTGCGCAGTACCGCTGCGCCGAGTGCGGCTGCCTGGACAATGAATACCGCTGGAAGAAGAACAGCCTGCAAGGCAAATGGCACGCAGAGCACCCAGAGCGCCCCGTGAGAGGCTTTCACATGAACAAGATAGGTTCTACCCTTTGCGGGTGGGACAAGATCGTGGAGGACTTTATAGCGGCGGATATGGACGCGAAACGCGGCGACTATGAAAAGATGCAGGTGTTCGTGAACACCGACCTTGGCTTGCCGTGGGAAGAGCCGGGCGAAACGGTGGAGGCAAACAACCTGCTGGATCGCCGCGAGTTCTACGAGGCTGAGGTGCCGGACGGCGTGGTGTACCTGACAGCCGGTGTCGATACGCAGGACAACCGCTTTGAGGTGGAAGTCGTGGGCTGGGGCATCGGCAAGGAAAGCTGGGGCATCCGGTATCAGCGCATCTACGGCGACCTGAAACGCGGACAGGTCTGGGCGGATCTGGACGATTTTCTATCAAAGACCTGGAAAAAGAAGGACGGCGCGGAACTGTCCCTGCGGTGCGTCTGCATGGACAGCGGCGGCCACTTCCCGGATCAGGTCATCCGGTTCTGTAAAGAACGCGAGGAACGGCACATCTGGCCCATCAAAGGCCGTGGCGGTATGGATGTACCATACCTGCGAAACCCCACGAAGAACAACCGCGTGGGCGGTGAACTGTTCACGCTGGGCGTTGATACCGGCAAGAACCATGTCCTTGCCAGGCTGAAAGTGCTTATCAAAGGCCCGAACTACTGCCACTTCCCGGCGGCAGAGGATGCCGGGTATGACGAAAACTATTTCAAGATGCTTACTGCGGAACACAAGGTCACGCGCTGGAAGTCTGGCCGCAAGGTGGAGCGGTGGGAACTGAAAGACCCGGCACAGAAGCGTAACGAAGCGTTTGACGTTCGGAACTACGCCACGGCTGCATTGGAGATCAGCAATCCCCCTGGTTTGGAAATCCCCGGCGAGGAAGCGCCGCGCCAGACCGCACCGCGCCAGTACCGCAGAAGAAGATCAGGAGGTATCTAAACAATGCCGATCATCTCAAAAGAGAACGCACAGCGGCACCTTGATATGTGGCTGGAAGCGGAAGCTGCTGTCTCGACAGGGCAAAGTTACCAGATCGAGCAGATGATGCTGACCCGTGCCAGCCTGAAACAGATCCGGGAGAGCATCATCTTCTGGGAAAAGAAAGTAGCCGAAGCGGAAGCGGAAGAAAAAGGCCGGGGCAGAAACCGAATCTACCACTTCTCGCCGCATGATGTGTAAGGACGGTGGACTAAATGGCAAATATTCTGGACAAAGCCATTGCGGCAATCAGCCCTGAAAAAGGGTATCGCCGCGCTGTGGCACGCTCCGCACTGTCCGTCATGAACAACGGCACCGGCTACGGAAACTACGGAGCAAGCCGCATTTCCCGCGCTATGCGCAGCTGGCACGTTGGCGGCGGCAGCGCAAAAGAGGATATCGAAGATAATCTTGATATTCTGCGCAAACGGAGCCGGGATGCTTATATGGGCATCCCTCTGGCAACGGGTGCCATCAAGACCCTGCGCACCAACGTGGTGGGCAGCGGCCTTGTGCCGACCCCGCAGGTGGATGCGGACTATCTGCACTTGAACGAGGAACAGGCAGACAGATTGCAGGCGCAGATAGTCCGCGAATTTGAACTTTGGGCGGACAGCACCCTTTGCGATGCTGCCGGCATGGACAACTTCTGGCGGCTGCAGACGCTGGCGTTCACCAGCTTCCTGATGAACGGCGATGTGTTTGCGGCGGTGCAGTTCAGCGAACATCCGCACTGGCCGTATGCTCTGCGGCTGCGCCTGATCGAGGCCGATCTGATTTGCAGCCCTGACCGCACGGACATAATGGCACCCTGCACGATAGACAAGCATGACGTGTTCCAGATCGTGCAGGGCGTGGAAACGAACCGGGACGGCGCGGTGGTGGCGTACTGGATAGCAAGTCGGCATCCGCTGGCTTACGACAGCACGGTGCCGCTGACATGGACGCGGGTAGAAGCCCGCGACCCCGAAACGGGAGAACCGAACATCCTGTGCGTAACACAGAGGGAGCGTGCCGGGCAGAGGCGTGGCGTGCCCTTGCTGGCCCCGGTGCTGCCCACGCTGAAACAGATGGGCAGATACACAGAAGCAGAGCTGGCGGCGGCTATCGTGGCATCGTCCATCACGCTGTTTATCAAGCATGAAAACCCGACCAGTCAGGCACCGTTCGGCGAGGAACCGGCAGATAAGGCGGAGGACCCGAACACCCCGCCCGATGAACTGGGTATCGACCTTGCGCCGAGTGCGGTGTTCGACCTTGCACCGGGAGAGGATACGAGCGTATTCGACCCGAAGCACCCGACCACAACCTACGACGGCTTCATGACGGCCATGTCCAATCAGGTAGCGACCGGCGTAGAGATCCCCAGCGAGGTGCTTTACAAGAAATTTAGTTCCAACTACTCTGCAAGCCGTGGCGCGCTGAACGAGTTTTGGCGCACCTGCGGTGTGCTACGAGATAGCTTTGCAGCGGACTTCTGCCAGCCTGCCTACGAGAAATGGTTTGCCGAGGCGGTGGCCCGTGGGCGCATCAATGCACCCGGCTTCTTTGATGACCCGGCTGTGGCGAAAGCCTACATGGGCTGCACATGGAATGGCCCGGCACGCACCAATCTGGACGCCAAGAAAGAGATCGAGGCGGCGATTCTGCGCGTTCAGCAGGGCATCAGCACCAATGAGCAGGAAACTGCACAGATGACCGGCGGAAGCTGGCGGGCAAACGTCCGGCAGCGCAAGAGCGAAATGGAAAAAATGAAGGAGGCAGGGCTAAATGAGCAAACCCAATTCCCAGACGAACCAGAAGATGACAAATGATAAGTTTTGGCAGTTCCGCAATCTGGCCGGTGATGACCAGAAAGCGGAACTGTTGCTTTACGGCGATATTTCCGAGCGCAGCTGGTGGGAAGATGCCGCGACCCCGAAACGGTTTGCGGATGACCTTGCCGCCCTGGGCGATGTGAAGGAAATCACCGTGTACATCAACTCCGGTGGTGGCGATGTGTTTGCGGCGCAGGCAATCGGCAATATGCTGGAACGCAACGCAGCCACTGTGACCGCCCACATCGACGGCCTGTGCGCCAGCGCGGCAACCATTGTTGCCTGCCACGCAGACAAGGTGGTGGCGGCGGCGGACGGCAGCTACATGGTGCATCCGGTCAGCATGGGCGTCTGCGATTACCTGACCGCAGAAGATCTCAACAACTGCCTGAAAGCGCTGGAAACCATCCGCAGCAGCATCATCACTCTGTATGCCAAGAAGTCCGGTAAGACCGAGGACGAATGTGCCAAGTGGATGGATGAAACGAATTGGTGGACGGCAACGGAAGCCAAGGAGAAGGGCTTTGTGGACGAGGTGGACGACGAAGCGGACGATTCTGTTGTGGAGAACCGCAACGGCATCCTGTTCGTCAACAGCATCAGCATGAACACCCCGTTCAACAAAGCACCGAACTTTGTCAGAAGCCGGGTGGTGGATAAGACCACAGCCCAGCCTGAAAATACACCCCCGGCGGATCAGTCGGGGAACAAAACCCATGGGGAGGTAACAGACATGGACATTAAGGACATCAAGACCGTGGACGATCTCCGCAAGGCGTGCCCGGATATGGTAGCCAAGATCGAGGCCGAGGCTATCAATGCCGAGCGCACCCGCATTCAGGAGATCGAAAACGCCACTCTGCCCGGTGCGGAGGATGAAGCAAATGAGGCGAAGTTTGTGAAGCCCATTGATTCCGCATCCTTTGCGAAGGCCGTCATTGCCAGCATGAAGGCAAAGCAGCAGAAGCAGAGCAAGGATTATCTGGACAAGGCAAAGGCCAACGCCCAGACTTCCGGCGCGAACAACATCACCAATCCGCCGCCCGCTGACCCGGATCCGAAGGACGCGGAAGCAAACGCTTTCCTGGCCGCGATCCGCAAGGCAAACGGTGTGAAGTAAGGAGGAAAGGACCATGAGCATGGATCTTGCAAGAAAAGATTTCAGCACCGCGCCGAAGTATTTCATCGCTGGCGTGGACATTGGTATCGCAAAGGCAACCAAGACCGCAAGCGAAGCTGTGGAGGCACACGCCCCCGTGCTGATTGCAGACGGCAAGGTGAAGCCTATTGCGGCACCGGAAAGCGCAGGCACGGCAGTCCTGACCGGCCTGTACGGCATTACTGCTGACAGTGCAGACGCAAACAAGGAAGTGCCGGTCTATCTGACCGGCGAGTTCTTTGCTGACGGTCTGGTGCTGCCCAATAACGTGAGCGTGGACGACGTTGAAGTTCCTCTGCGCAATCTGGGCATTTTCCTGAAGTGATAGGAGGAAACAAAAAAATGGCAAACGAAATCAATATTTATGAGCCGCGGTATCTGGCGGAGACTGTGCGCACTGCACCCCCGATCTGCACTTTCCTGCGCGATCGTTTCTTCTCCAAGGTCAAGACGTTCCCCACTAAGAACGTTGACATTGATATCGTCAAGGGCAACCGCAAGATGGCTGCATTCGTACATCCTATGGTCGGCGGCGAGATCGTGCAGAGCGAGGGGTACGAGACCAAGTCCTACGCCCCGCCCCTTATCAACCCGGCAACCGTCACCACCGCAGATATGTTCCTGCAGCGCCTGCCCGGTGAGGATATCTACTCCGGCCGCACCCCTGCTGACCGTGCAGCAGAAAAGCTGGTCGAGGAATACAACAAGCTGAACGACATGACCACCCGCCGCGAAGAGTGGATGGCAGCCCAGGTGCTTACCACCGGTCAGCTGAAGGTGAAGGGCAAGGGCGTGGATGAAGTCATCGACTTTGGCTTCACCAACAAGATCAATCTGGAGGGCACGAAGCAGTGGGGCAAGTCTGCCGCCGATACTCTGGGCAACCTGCGCGAATGGAAGCGGCAGGTGAGCCGCAACGGCTTTGCCAATGCAAACATGGTGGTTATGGGCAAGCTGGCCGCAAACCACTTTATGAGCGACAGCAATGTTCTGGATCTGATGGACAAGCGCCGGTTCGACATTGGTGCTATGGCACCCAAGGAGCTGGAAGGCGGTCTGAACTACTACGGCCACCTGAATCTGCCCGGCGTGGACATCTACGGCTATGACGAAGTGTATCTGGATGAGGAAACCGGAGAGACCAAGCCCCTGATCCCGGATAATATGGTGCTGATGGTCCCCAGCAACGCAAACTTCATGCGTGCTTACGGCCTGTGCACCTATCTGGACGATGACAAGGTGTGGCACACTGCCGAGACCACCCGCCTGCTGCGTTCTTATGTGGAGCACCGTCCTGACCGCCGCTTCCTGGAACTGCAGACCCACCCGCTGCTGATCCCCGACAAGGTGGACAGCTGGCTGGTTGCTACCGTCTGCTGATACGGGAAGGAGCGCGGATATGCTGGACGTTGACCAGAACTACGGCACGCCGGACACCCCGAAACCGTTTCCTACGTTCAAAGACTGCGTTGCACAGGATGTGCAGAACGTAATCTTCAACCCGAATGAGTTTGCGGAAGAACGGTACATAGATGATAAGCTGATGCTCTGCATCACACAGCACCCCGGCGTACTTGAACGCCCGGCGCACTGGGAAGGCGGAGCAAAGCAGTCCTTTGACCAGGGAATGTACAAGGCCGACCTGCTGCTTTTTGTGAAGCAGAAAGACTACGGCCCCATGCCGAAAAGCGGCAAGCAGATCACCTTGGACAAGAAACGGATCTACAACATCAAATCCTGCTCCCTGAAAGCGGGTATGTATCGCATGGAACTGGAAAGGGTGAGGTAAGTTGGCGTACTTCCATACCAACTATGACGCTTCCAGTCTGACGGTCTCCGTTGATGACGCGGAAGTGACCCGCGCTCTTGGCGTACTGGGGAACAAAACCCCGGCGGCGTTGAAGGTGGCCGTAAACACCACGGCGCGGCAGACGCGCAAGCTGATGCTGACCGAAGTGAAGAAGCGCTACGACCTGAACGCGGCGGGTAGACGCATGATCGAAGATCTGCGCCAGCGCCAGAAGGCCACCAACCGGCGGCCTACCGCTATCCTTGCTATTATGAAGAACGACCCCGGTGCATTCCGGGCAGACCTGGGCTATTTCAGAACCAGCCCCACAAAGCCCTTCATGGGTCCGTCTGTCCGCAATGCGCCGCCCGTTTTTCGGGCGCGCGTCCTGAAAGGCAGTCCGATGATTGCTCTGGGCGGCACCAGCGATAAGAGCAAGGGCTTCTTGGTACAGTTCAAGTCGAAGCACATCGGCATGGTACAACGTCAACTCGGAGTACCTGCGGATAAGGACTACACGGAGAGCGGCAAGAAACGCTGGAAGCCGAACGAGAAGCTGGCAACACTGTCCAGTCCTTCCGGCTCTGCAATGCACCATACAGTGTGGGAGATGCAGGAACAGACCGTAGAACAGATGCTGCAGGACAACACCGAACGGCGCGTCCGGCAACTGATCGCCAGTGCAAAACGAAAGGGTGTGATCTGATATGGCCGAAAAAATCACCGGCTATACCAGCGAAATGTGCCAGCAGGCCATGATTGACGAGCTGAAGGAACTGTTCCGGGATATGAAGTTCAAGGGACAGGAGAGTGAAAAGTCGCTGAAGATCTTCAAGCAGTTTATCCCGTCCCCGACCGATGATGACGACGATGTGGATACCAATAGATCCAACTTCCCGTGCATCATCGTATCAAGAACGAGCGGCGAGGTGGTGAACGAAAAGGATCCGCAATTGGTCCTTTTGCAGCTTATCATCTGCTGTTATGACCCGGAAACGGACCGGCAGGGATATGAGGACACCGGAAACATCATCGAAGCCATCATGCAGCACTTCAAGCGGAAGCCTGTGTTTGGCGAGGCTTTCAAAGTGGGATATCCCCGCAAATGGGAGCTTTCGGATGATGACATGGACTTCTACTACTGGGGTATCGTCAACCTGATCTGCGAAACACCCAACACCCTGAAAAACGAAGAAGTGGAGGCTTTGATATGAGCATCGAAAAGACCGAAAAGAAAACCGAGGCTGCGAAGGAAGCGCAGCCTGTGACGGAAACCACCGGCGCTGCGGCGTACTGTGGGCCGACCGTCAAGGGCATTGCCCCGCAGTACACTGTATTCGTGGATGGCCTGCCCGAAAAGCTGAAAGAAAAAGTGGAGCAGGTGCCGTTCCTGAAGGCGCTGATCGTTCCGCTGGACAAGCTCGCAGAAATGCGCGTGAAGATCGAACAGGACGGCACCAGAGAGAACATTCTCTACAAGAAGGCCGCCGACCTGATGAAGTAAGGAGGATATGACAAATGGCTATTTCTCATGGTTTTAACAAAACCGAGGCCGCAACCAGCGTTTCCGCGCCGGTATCGGTCAACTCTGGCCTTCAGGTCATCGTGGGCACCGCCCCGGTCAACCTGCTGGCTGACCCTGCAGCAGCGGTAAACACTCCGCTGCTGGCGAATACCTTCAAAGAGGCGGCCGCCGCAGTCGGCTACTCTGACGATTTCGCAAAGTATACCCTGTGCGATGCAATCAGCGCCAGCTTTCAGGTGATGGGCGTTGCTCCCGTCGTCCTGATTAACGTTCTGGACCCTGCAAAGCACACCACGGAGATGAAAACCAAGAGCGTGCAGGTGAATGATGGCGTCGCCAAGATCGAGGAAACCGGCATCCTGCTGGGCGCTCTGGTGGTGAAGAAGGAAACCACTGCACTGGTGGCAAATGAGGACTACACCGCCAGCTTCAACGATGACGGCACCGTGAACATTGCGCTGGTTACTGGTGGTAAGGGCGATGGTGCCACCACGCTGACCGTGACTGGTTCCATTCTGGACCCCACCAAGGTGACGGCGGCCGATATTGTCGGCGGCGTGAGCGCTTCCACTGGTGCGGAAACCGGTCTGGAAGTCGTGCGTCAGGTGTTCCCGAAGCTGGGCATGGTGCCCGGCATCATCCTGGCACCCCGCTTCTCCAAGGATCCTCTGGTATGCGCTGCCATGCAGGCTAAGTGCCGCAAGATCAATGGCGTATTCGATGCGGTCTGCTACATCGACATCGACAGCAGCGCCACCGGCGCAAAGAAGTACACCGATGTGGCCGGGCAGAAGGTGAAGCAGGGCGCTACCTCCCGCGAGGCATACGCCCTGTGGCTGTACGGCAAGATCGGCACCGCAATTTACAGCGGCAGTGCTCTGGCGGCAGCGGCCACCGTGTACAACGACAGCCTGTACAACGACTGCCCGAACGCCAGCCCGTCCAACGTGAGCGTGCCCATCTCCGCGGCTTGTCTGGAAGATGGCACGGAAGTGCTGATGGATCAGGAACAGGGCAACGTTCTGAACGAGCAGGGCGTGGCAACCTTCATCCGCTCCGGCGACTTTGTGGTCTGGGGCAATGAGACCTGCTGCTACCCGAAGAACACCGACCCGAAGGACGCTTTCCTCTGCGTCCGCCGCTTCTTCAACCATACCTGGACGCGGTTTGTTCTGAGCAACCAGAGCAAACTGGACAAGCCAATGAACAAGAAGCGCCTGCAGTCCATCATCGACAGCGAGAACATGAAGGGCAGCGTGTATGTTTCTACCGAGGTCTGCGCCAGCTACAGCATGAAAGCGGACCCTGACCGCAACACCGCCGCAGAGCTGGTGGCAGGCCATTACAGCTTCTACCAGTATTGCACTCCCTTCCCGCCGTTCAAGCAGATCAACAACACCATGGAGTATGAGGCCGGCGCACTGGCTTCTGCCCTGTCTCTGTAAGGAGGATGAACTATGGCTCTGAATATTTCCAGTGATCTGGTTCCCCAGGTCATCAATGACTACAATGCCTACACCGAAGATGATCTTCTGATTGGTCTGGCGGATGAAGTCACCCTGCCCAAGATCAAGAACAAGACCACGACCGTGAACGGCATGGGCATTGCGGGCGATGTGGATTCTCCTGTCCCCGGCCAGTTTGAGAGCATGGAGGCTACGCTGAACTGGAACACCATGTACAGCTACGCCACCAAGATGATGAACCCCAACAAGAACATCCAGATCACCCTGCGTGCTGCTATGCAGAACGACAACAAGAACGGCGGCTACACCTACAAGGGTCTGCGCGTCGTCCTGGGCGGTCGCCCCAAGGAGCTGGATCCCGGCAAGCTGAAGCGCGCCGACACCATGAGCAGCAGCACCACGCTGGAAGTGACCCGCTACCTGATGGAGGTTGACGGCCAGACCGTCATCGACATTGATAAGTTTGCAGGCCGCTACTATGTGGATGGCGAGGATATGCGTGCCGAGATCAACGCCCTGATCTAAAGCCTGATACATGATGAAGTCAGCCGTCCCAAGGGTGGGGCGGCTGATTCTTTTTAACGCGAAAGGAAACAACGATGGAGAATATCGTGAAGTTCGACAAGCCCTACAAGTTTGAGGGCAAGGAGTACGACAGTCTGGATCTGTCCGGCATGGCGAAGATGACCGTGCAGGATCTTGTTGATGTGCAGAAGAAACTTTCCGGTGAACTGGCTGCTCTGGCCGCAATGGAGGCTACCACCTCTTTCGCGCAGGAAATGGCCGTCAAGGCAACCGGCAAGCCTGTGGAGTTTTTCAAACTCATGCCCCGCGGCAAGATCAAACTGGTGCAGACCGCAGTGCTGAAGGCGATGGACAACAGCCAGAAGGCCGATGAAGTCAAGGCACAGCTGAAATCTCATGCCTTGAAATTCGCCGCACCCTACACCTACGAGGGCAACGAGAAGGACGAACTGAAAGGCCAGACCTTTGAAGGCATCGACCTGTCCGGCGTGGGCGAACTGAACACCATGAGTGAATCGACGGCGGAAAACCGTCTGGTGGCCGCTGGTTTTAACACGGTGAACACTGGTCGCAATTACCTGTACTGCTGCATCATCGCCAGCATGGGCACCGGCTATCCGGTGGATTTCTTTGCTGGCCTGCCGCTGTGCGAGGCGGTAAAGCTGCGCGACGCTGTGGACGCTGATTTTTTCGAGTAAAGGGCGGGGCGAAAGGACTTAGGAAAGCGGCTATCCAGCTGTCCATTGCCACGCACTCCAACATGACCGATTTGCTGCACCTGCCACGGCGGGAACTGGTAAATCTGTGTAACGAGGTGTCGGACGTATGGCGGGAAATGGAGCATTAGATCTTAGCATCCGCATCATGGGCAAAGTGGATCCATCCCTGGCGAAAACGATAAGTCAGGTGAAGAGTCTGACTGGTTCGTTGGCGGGAGAGATGCGAGGCGTAAACTCCCTGGCATCTACGGTCACAAATGTGCTGGGCGTGGTCGGCAAAGCTGGTCTTGCACTTGGCGCAACGCTGACGGGCGCTGTTGCCGCAGGCATTCAGAAAACCACAAACGAGGCCGTAAAACTGGAAGCACAGATGGCACCGGTCATGCGTTATGTGGACGGCCTTGCGGACAGTTCGGGTAAAGCGTCCGACCAGATGTCCGAAAATGGAAAGACCTATGCGCAAAACTATGCCGATATGGAGAACTACATCCAGCGGCTTAGCATGGAGATTCCGAGAACCACGGAACAACTTTCCACCATGAGCGCGGCTCTGGGTCAGTCTGGTAAGGACGTTGACGAACAGACCACAAGCGGCATCCTGCGCGACACAGCTGTGGCTGCTACGGCTATGGATCTGGAAGACCGGACGGCCGGTGACTATATGGCCAAGTGGGAAGTTTCGTTCACAAAAAAGGACGAGAACGGCAACAAGGTCAATTACAGCCACGATGACGTTATGCGCCTGATGAACCAGATCAACTACCTGGGCGCAAACAATGCGACGACCGCCGCAGAAATCGCATCCAGCGTGAACAAATCGGCTTCTGTTGGCCAGCTGGCCGGTGTGGATCCATCGACTACAGCAGCCATTGCTACGGCAATGCAGGCTACCGGTGTTGACACGGAACGCACTGGTACTACGATTTCCAGGATCTACACCAACATCTCAAAGGGCGATAGCGCAACCAAGGCCCAAAAGGAGATGTGGGCAACGCTGGGATTCTCGGCATCTGGTGTGGCAAAGTCGATGCAGGAGGACGGAACAGGGACGCTGCAGAAAGTCTTTGCGGCTATCAATCAGCTGCCGGACGAAAAGAAGCTGGCCACACTGAACGTTCTGTTTAACCAGTGGGCGGTGGAAGGCGCAGCGAAGGTTACGAATAATCTTGACCTGCTGGAAAAAACGCTTTCTGAAGTGAGCGATGCAAACTACGACAACTACAAAAACAGTATGGAGCGTGAGTTTGCTATCAACAGCGGGACGCAGGAAAGTCTTGACATCATGCGCACCAATGCCAGAACGGTTCTGATGCAGGACGTTGGTGAGGCTTTCTTGCCTGCCCAAAAGGAATTGACCCGGATCCAGCTGGACTTCTACAAGGAAATCGACGAAAGCCTGCCGAATCTGTCCAATCTGGTAACGTCTGTGATGCCGCTGCTGCGCAATGCGGTAAACGGAATCGGGAACGCCGCAAAGACGGCGCTGCCGTGGATACAGAAAGGCATCGACTACACAGCGGAGCATGGACCGGAAGTGGCGGGAGCCATTACGGCCATTGTTGCGGCGCTGGGAGCCATGAGCCTTGCACCTGCGGCATACAGCGCCGGAAGCACGCTGCTGTCCACGGTGGGCAATGTTGTGATCGGAGGAAAGCCGAGCGGAGCGCCCGGCGGAACTTTCGGCGGCATCACGGTCAGAAACCTGCTGGGTGCATTGACCCCCACAAGCCTGATCCAGAAAACGGTGAGCGGCGCGGCGTTTGCTGGGTCGAACGCCGGGATGTTCGCAGAAAATGCAATGTACGGTGCACAGATGGCTGGCATCGGAGCACAGCAGCCGGCAACGCGCCTGGGCAAGATCGGGCAGACGCTGGACGGCGCTGGTGTGGGCATCTGGGCAACAATGAAGAACTTCAAGGGACTGCGCAGCGGAACCAAGAAGGGACAGACCGGCTTTGTAAATGACGTTCTGGAAGCCAGCACGAACGGCGGTGTGCTCGGCCTGCTGAAAAACTCTGGACCCGGAAAGTACGTCACGGGTGTAGGCAGCGCTATAAGCGCACTGGGCAACACGGCCATCGGCAGCGGATTCGTAAAGGCGGGCGGCGTTGCAAAGCAGATCCTGTCCGGCATAGCGGGACCGAAGGGCATCAACTTCCCCGGCATCTTTGCCGGAATGAAATCCTTTGGCGGAGCAACCTTGTCTACGATGGGCGGACTTGGAAAGTCTGCACTCGGAAATATCGGAAAGGCCGGAGTAGGGATCCTCGCAAAAACGGGCATCGTACAGCCAGGCAGAGGTAGAGCACTCTGGCGTATGGCAACCAGCACGGTCGGTATGAACGGTCAGGACGCTCTTGCGCAGATGGGGTATATCTTTAGCCAGACGAAAGGCCCGGCAATTCTGGCAAACGCCAAAAACAAGGTGGTCGGCGGCGCAACAAAGCTGGCAGGCGGCGCAATCGGCACGGTCAAAAACGTTGGTCAGTTCGCTGGCGCGGGGTTGAATGTGCTGGGTTCTACCGTTGGCCCGGTGGCTGCGAAGCTGGGTGGCGGCTTTATGTCGTTACTTGGTATGTTCGGACCGGCTATTACAAGTCTGGGCACGATGGTTGCCGTGGTTTCCATACTGGGAGATCACTTTGAGGATGTACGCAACATTGTCGGCATGGTATTTGGTGAAGGCGGCCTTGCCGTATTCGACAAGTTTACCGGCAAAATCACGGGCATCGGAGATCTGGCAAAACAGGTGTTTGGGCAACTCTCCACACCGGAGGGCTTGCAGAGCATTCAGGAAAAGCTATCCGGTTTCAGCATCGGAGGGCTGAACCTGGGCGATGTGTTTGGCGCAATGACCCCGGCTATCCAGACGGTAATGCCGCTGGTCCAGTCCTTTGTCGGTGTGTTCTCCCAGATCGTGGATCTGGGAGCGAACCACATCAAGCCGGTGCTGACGGAAATATTCGGGTTTGTTGTCAACGAGGGCATCCCAGCGGTTATGCCGCTGCTGTCCACAGTGGTAAGCCTGGTGGGCACTACGCTGGTCAATGCCATCAAGATGGCAGTAGACGTTGTGGGCAAGGCGTTGCCGGTGGTAGAACCTGTGATCTTGGGCGTCATCGGATTTTTGAAGCAGATAGCTACCGTTGGTGTGAAGGCGGTCAACTTCATCATCGGAGCGCTGAACAAGATCCAGCTTAAAATCCCGGAAACACTGTTCGGCATCCCCGTCCCGGTCATTGGCGGCAAGTCTTTCGGCTTCAACCTCTCACCCGTGTCTGTACCGGCGTTCGCCAACGGCGGCATGACGAAGGGGCCGTCCATCGCTGGCGAGGCTGGTACGGAAGCAGTCATCAGCTTCCGGCGCGGTGTCCGGGAGAAGAACGTGGATACATGGCTGACGGCTGGCAAGATGCTGGGCGTCGGTCTGGGCGACCTGCTGGAACTGCCCGGCAGAAAGCCGAAGATGTTTGCCGATGGCGGCTTTACGGACGAAGGCACAAACCTGATCGACTTCCGCAAGGCACAGCGGCAGCAGCGGTTTAACCAGATCGCACAGAGTTTTGGCACTATGTTCCCGTCCGTTGCGGCGGGCATGGTGCTGGGTTCTGACGCTGGCGTGGCGTTCAGCCGCGTAACGGAGTTTGCAAACTATGCGGTGGATGGCTTGGAAGCACTGGCAGCCGTGCAGGCTCCTGCCGTGACGGACGACCAGAGCAAGATCGTCCAGAACGTGAATACCGGAATCGGCAAGGTGGTCACTGGTGCCCAGACCATCCTTGCAAATGAAAATGCTCAGAAGGTCATCCAGTTCATCCGGGGAGCGGACGTAGAGAAAGCACAGCTTGAATATGCCGCAAACCCCGACCACTACGACCTGAGCAACGTAGACTTCTTCCCGACAGTCTACGGCACGGGCACGACGGAGCAGGATCTTTCCATGCTGGCAGACCTGCAGGCGTCCCGGCAGAACGTGGTGGAACTGCCGTCCATCGGCGGCGGTGGAACCTCTGGCGGAAACTCCGGCGGCTCTGGCGGAGGCGGGAGCGCAAGCTACCAGCGCACCTACACCAGCAGCTCCGGCAACACCTACGTTTATGCGCCGAACTTCACGGTCTATGGCGGCATGAGCGCAGACGAACTCCGCGAACTGCTGGATGAAGGCTATGAGAAGTTCTGCGAGTATATGGAACAGTACGAACATGAAACGAGGCGCAAGAACTATGGCACTTGATTACACAACGAAGTCCGGCGACACATGGGACCTGATTGCGCTGAACGTGTACGGCAGTGAGCTGAAAGCCGACTGGCTGATGCAGAACAATCCTGAACTGATCCACATCGTCCGGTTCGATTCCGGCACTGTGCTGTCAACGCCTGAACTGCCTGAAGAAAAGAGCGGCGACCTGCCGCCCTGGAAAGCAGGTGCGTGATGGTGCTGACAGCAGTGAGACCCAAAGGCCGCGAGGCGGCGATTCGGCTGGAATACGAAAAAACCGATATTACAGACCGGATCGAGAATGATGTGGAGAGTTTTCATTACACGGATGTGGCTGCATCCAAGAGCGACAGCATGAGCATTACAATCAACGCCCGCAACAGCAAGTGGAAGAACGCATGGATGCCGGAGAAGGGCGTAAAGCTCTATCCGACCATCGTAGTCAAAAACTGGGGAATCGGCGGTATCGGAAACTACAACCGCGATTACAGCGCCGAGTGCGGCGCTTTTGTGCTGGATGACCTGGACTTTTCCAGCGCCCCGGACACGCTGACCATGGGCGGCGTGGCGAAGCCGAACGACAGCAGCTTCAGCGAGCGCAATCGCACATTCACATGGAAGAAAACCAGCGTGAAGAAAATTGCAGAAGCCATTGCCGGACGATACAAGCTGGAACTGAAGTTTGAAGGTGACGACCACGACATTGATGCAAAGGAACAGGACGCTACGGACAGTGCGTTCCTGCAAGACCTGTGCAAAGATTACGGTCTGGTCATCAAGGTCTATGCGTCGAAGCTGTGGGTGTATGACCGGGAAAAGTACAAGGAAAAAGCGGCGGCCTGGACGGTATACGAAGAGGCGCAGCCGCTGAATCCGAATGCTCTGTGCATCGAACCGGGCAGTTTTAAGTGGAACACCAAACTGACCGGGACGTACACGGGCGGCGTGTATACCTACACCAACAAAAAGAAAAAGATCAACATCAACGTCAAGGTGGGCACGGAAGAACGTCAACTTAAACTCACCAGTAAGGTGAACAGTGAAGCGGATGCGAAGGCAAAGCTGGTGGCGGCCATCAAGAACGCCAACCACGGCGCAACGACCATCAGCTTCACGATTCCGGGCTACCCGGCGGGCGCATCGGCGCAGTGCATCAATCTGGTGGGCTACGGCAAAATGGCGGGAAAATACTTCATCGACGAGATGGAGCACACCTTCTCGCCGTCCAGCGGTTACAAAACGCAGGTCAAGGCCAGCAAAGTAGAAAAGGGGGATTTCACATGAGCAGCGAAGTGCGGCTTGGAAATGTAAGTTCCATTGACTACGAAAATGGTCTGTGCGAAGTGACGTACCCTGACCGGGACGATACCGTAACGGAAATGGTGCCGATGCTCTCAAACCGGGAATATCGGATGCCGGAAGTGGACGATCTGGTGGTGGTGCTGCATCCGGGCGACAGCCCGGAGGACGCTGTGATTCTGGGCACGATCTGGAACGAGAAGATTAAACCTGTCGAGGGCAAGGAGAAGGTGTTCCGCAAGGAATACAGCAACGAGGATGGAAAGGCATACCGGAAGTTCGATGCAAACGCAAAGGAACTGCTGGACTTTGTGGATGGGAAGAAAATCCTGAAAGCCAAGAGCCTGGAAGTCAAGATTGGCGGCACTACCGTGACCATCAGCGAAAGCGGAAGCGTGAAGGTGGATTCCCCGGCGGGCATCGAGATCAAGGCGTCCGGCGAGTTGAAGTTGAGCGCAACGACACTGACGGCCAGCGCGGCCACGGTGAATATCACGGGCGGCGGCGGGGATGTGACAGTTTCCGGGAAGTCGCTCGTGAAGCACACGCACAACGGCAACCTCGGAAAACCGACTACTCCGCCGCTGTAAGGAGGTGCGGGAATGTATGTAGGAGTTTTTGGCGATGTGATCTTTTCCGTAGGCCATCTGCGGACGCTCACCCCATCCAACTTCAAAGGGAAAATCGGTGCGAACTGGGCCGAGCATGAAGTGCTGAAAGGAAAAGCAAAGCCGGAGTTCCTTAACCCAAAGCTGCGGGAATACACATTCGACATTCTGCTTGATTCCAGCCTTGGCGTAAATCCAAGCAGGATGAAGAATCGGCTGGCAGAAATGGTGGAAAGCGGAGAACTGCATTACCTGATTATCGGGTTTGCGCCGGTTTCCAAGAACCGCTTCCGCGTGACCGATGTAAGCGAAGCTTGGAACGTTGTGTTGAAACATGGACTGCTGACGCAGTGCATGGTGAGCCTGACCATAAAGGAGTACACATGATCGACATAAGCAGTACGATGCTTGAACTGTCCAACGACAGGGCGACGCAGGAAGAAGCGCAGGACGTTGCACGCTGTCTCCGCACGCTGTACTGCACCCCTGTGGGCAGCTTGGAAGGCGACCGCTTGCTTGGCATAGATCCGGGCGTGTTCCTGGACAAGCCACTTGCGGTGGCAAAGGGTCTTTATGTGGCAGAGATCACGGAAAAGACCGCAGCCTTTGAGCCGCGGGCACGGGTGGTGCGTGTGGACTGGGTGGAGGACGATGCGCTGCACGGAGTAGTAACCCCGAAGGTGGTGTACGAACTTGTCTAAGATCAAAGAATTTGAAAACATCCCCGAAATCAGCGTTGATGGAGGGGAAACTCTGGAAGAAGCGACAGCCGAGTGCAAAGCCTTGTTTGAGAAATACAACATGGAACTGTACAACGGCGAGGTATCGCTGGCACAGTGCGCAGAAGCGCGGATGGTGCTGCTGGTGCTGGCTTATCGTTCTCACCATACGATAGAGTACAGCACGGCTTGCCTGAAAGCGGAGCTGCTGCCGACAAGCACCGGGCCGAATCTGGACAACCTTGCACCCATGGTGGGCGTGGAGCGCATGGAGGCGGGCAAGGCAACGGCAGTAGTGCGGTTTACGCTGTCTGCGGTGAGAACCAGCGCTACCAGCATCCCGGAGGGCACGCAGGTGCGCACCGGGGAAAAGCAGTATTTCAAGACCACGAAGTACGCGGAGATCCCGGCGGGCGAGATGTCGGTGGATGTGGAGGTGCTGGCGGACGAGGCAGGCAGCGGGAGCGATGGCATTATTGTCGGAGAGATCAACACGCTGGTTGACCCCATTCCCTATATTGCCTCCGCCCAGAACACATCAACCAGCACCGGCGGAACGGATACGGAAGGCGACGATTCTTTCACCAGACGCATCCACTACGCCCCGTCTATCTTCTCCATTGCGGGACCGGCAGATGCCTATGAGTATTTCGCAGAAAGCTGGCGCACCGACGTATCCGGCACCAAGATCATCTGTGAGGAAGGATACACGATCCACATCTACTTCCTGATGGATGGAGGGCGGCTGCCGACAGAGGAAGAATGCCGGGGTATGGAGGACTATTTCACCACGGTAAAGAAGCCGATGGGTGATCTGGTGCTCTGCCATGCCCCGCAGGAAGTGCCGTATGACATCAACCTCACCTACTACATCGCATCCAGCAACACAAAGAGCGCCGTAACCATTCAGGAGAATGTGGAAAAGGCGGTGCAGGCGTATGAAACATGGCAGAGGAAGATTGGCAGAGACATCGACCCGGCGGAACTTATCATGCGGGTGCGGGAAGCCGGGGCAAAGCGTCCGAAACTGACGGGGCCTGTTGACACCAAGGTGACGGAAACGCAGGTGGCAAAGCTGAACAGCAAAAAGATCACCTACGGAGGTATCGAAGATGACTGATCTGTGGGGAACCGGGCTGATTGAGGGCTTGCCCCCGGCGGTTGCGGATGAACCGTGGGTCCGCATCATGGATAAGGTGTACCGCGAACGGCACCAGCGGGAAATGGAAGCGGCAGAGCTGATCCATATCTACACACAGATCGATTCACAGCCGGAAGAAATTCTGGATGTGCTGGCCGTGCAGTTCAAGGTGGACTGGTACGATTCCAATTATCCGCTGGAAGCCAAGCGCAGCATCATCAAGACGGCGCTGGAAGTCCGGCGCTACTACGGCACGGACTGGGCGACCCTGAAAGCGATATCCGCAATCTATCCCCGGTCGGAGATAGAACAGTGGTACGACTACGGCGGTACACCCGGTCATTTCCGTGTGATCTGCTCTGTGGACGGAGCGCTCATTCCGGTGAAGCGCCGGGAGATCCGGCGAAGCGTGAACATCTACAAACGCATGACCGCCCATCTGGACAGTCTTTACCTGCAAGTGCAGGCAGGGATTGAGATAGAGTGCGAGTTTTCCTCGCTGGTCTACCGGGTGCCCTATGCAAGTGAGACGATGTATGCCGGCACATGGCCGAGAACAACGACCCATGCGGGCATTGCAGATGGAGAACTTGAAGTGGAAACGGAAGGAAGCGCAAATGCGTTCCGGGTGGAAACGGCGGGCACGATCCCGTACCGGACGACCCATGCCGGAATCATGGATGCAGATCTGAACGTGGAAACGGAAAGCACCGCGGCGATGACGAAAGCGCCCTACACCAGCGAAAGCCTGCAGGCGGGCACATGGCCGAAGAACACGACCAAGGCGGCGCTGAGCGAAGCCGACATTACGGTGGAAGCGGAGCAGCAGTCTGCCAGGTACAAAGTTGAAACGGCTGGCACTGTCCCGGACAGGACGACGACAGCCGGTATCTACGATACGGATGTGACAGTTGAGACGGAAACGGAGGTGCACAACATGGAAGTAGCGATGGCGGGCACAGAAACCTGTGCCAGCAGCATCCCGGCGGTACTGGATGAACCGGTACTCGACGTGGACGTTGAGGTCACTGTTACCAAGTTCAAGGGCAAGCGCAGCGGCGAAGAGCCGTTTGTGCAGTAACGAAGGGAGGTGAAAAGACTATGGCAATGACAAGTTACGCTCTGGGTCTGTACAAGGACTACACCAAAGTCCGCGTGGCGCTTGGCCGGTATAAGGCGGGCAGCACCTACAAGACGGTGCCCATCGACAGCGTGGAGACCTTGAAGGATGGCCGTCTGGCGTTCTTCATGACGATCCCGCCTGGCGATTCCACCGGCAGCACCGTGACGGAGGTTGCGCTGCTGGACACCAGCAAGCAGGTCATGTACACCAAGACACTGGTGGGCAATGAGCAGGTCGAGTTCGAGGCTGACGATGAAGGCGCACTCCTGCGTGTTGCACTGAACTTCAACAGCGCGGACAAGACCGCTGACCAGAGGAACGCAAAGGGATAAGGAGGACACCCTATGTACAATTTCAAAAACTGGGTGGACAGAGTGACCCAGTTCGTGAACCGTTTCAAGGAAACGAACAATTCCGACGGTTCCATCACCCATGAGAGAGTGGACGGCGAGGTGCTGAAAACCGGCACCTCCCAGAGCGCCGCAAACTTCAACAACATGGAGGGCGGCATTCTGGAAAACAGCCTGCTGCTGGCCGAGGCTACCCGTGTGCTGAAAGAGCACGGCCTGGATATCGAGGCCATGACCGGCGAGATGCACACCATCTACCTGTACAACAGCGCAAAGTATCCGGCAAACAACAGCAAGAAAACCATCGCCCTGAAGCAGCCCCGCAACAATACCGATTACATCATTGCAACCCGTGTTGTTTCTGCTGTGATGCCCAACGGCGTGGCGATTGACGGCGACCCGGCTGGCACGGCAGGCAACGTCATCATCACGGACAAGCTGCTCAACGGCTTCAAGATCGCTTACACCGGCATTGCAAAGGAAGTGACGCTGGAAGTCGAGATCCAGGGCGGCATGATTCCCGCGCCGGAGTATGAGGACGGCACGGCCCCGACCGGGGAGTAAGGAGCAGACCATGGCAAATGTGATCGTGAAAAGCGATGAACGCATCGCATACGAAGCCCAGGTGGCGGAAAGTTTCGGCTGCCGGGGCAACATCAGCGCAGAACAGCGGGAGCAGGCAGAGATGATCGCTGCAAAGACCCGCGAGATCTGCCGCGATAACCACATGAACGGAGGGTATTAAGTTATGATTCAGGTGATCGAGAAAAACGAAGGCACCAAGCTGAACTATGAAGTGGTGGGCACCAAGCTGTTCCTGAGCGATGACGAGATCATGGTGAACCTCGCCAAGTATGAGAAGGACGAGCCTGTGCACATTGACGTTGTGCGCAACTGGGATGGCGCACTGGCCACCTCCATTGGCAAGAGCGATGACCTGTCCTATGCGGCACAGATCGACATTCCCGCCCGCGCTTACACCGAGAAGGTGGAGAAGGTGCCCGCCATGGGAGGCGATGGCGAAGTGGAGCAGCCCACGAAGGTGCCTGTGAAGTTCGACATTTCCCGCTGCACGCTGACCCTGTGGTCTATCGACTAAGTGAAAGGAGCAAAGAACTATGACTAATTTTGCTGACTTCAAGGCTGCCATTGAGGGTATCTCTGGCGGCAAGAACACCGTCCTGCTGGACAAGTTCGGCCTGCCGTCTGTGGTGGTGCCCATCAACAAGCTGACCTACAAGGACGTGGGCGTGGGTGATGATGCCGTGCTGCCCGCATTCAAGCTGGACGGCGTGGAGAAGCCCTACTTCTGCATCGGCAAGTATCACGATACGCTGGTGAACGGCGTGCCCTGCAGCCTGCCCATGCAGACCCCGGCGGTCAATGTGAACTTTGATACTGCGGTGAGCCAGAGCCGCAGCAAGGGCGAGGGCTGGACGCTGGCTACCAATGCCATGTACGCAGCTATCCAGCTGTGGTGCCGCGCCAACGGCTTTATGCCCCGTGGCAACAACAACTACGGCGCTGACCATGCGCACGCATGGGAGAAGGGCACCCCGGCCAACTACGACAGCAGCGGCAAAGTGAATCTGACCCTGACCGGCTCTGGTCCGGTGGGCTGGAACCACAACAACGACCTGTCTGGCGTATGCGATCTGAACGGCAATGCGCACGAGTGGGCACTGGGTTTGCGCACTATGGATGGTGAGATTCAGACCATCCAGCACAACGATGCCGCGCTGTCCACCGCTGACGTTTCCTCTTCCAGCAGCTTGTGGAAGGCCATTGCTGCAGACGGTAGCCTTGTGGCACCCGGTTCCTCCGGCACCATCAAGCTGGACTGGCGCAACGGTAAGTGGACCTTTGTCACCGATGCACTGACCGGGCAGAGCGAGGACGGCCACAGCACGGGCTTCAACGCTCTGGCGACCACCCTGTCCACTGTGCCGCAGATCCTTTACGGCATCGGCGTGTACCCGCAGGAGCCGAACGGTGACTATGGCGGTGATGGCCTGTGGGCTATTAACAAGGGCGAGCGCGTCCCGGTCCGGGGCGGCAGCTGGAACTACACTTCCGGCGCGGGCGTGTTCAGGCTGCACCTGAACGATGTGCGTTCCGGCGCCGGCGGCTACGTTGGGCGGCGTTCCGCTTTTGTGGGTTCCCTCTGATAAGAGGGGCAAACCGCAAACCGACCGACAGTAAACCGATGGGGCGGCGATAGCCGCCCCCTATATTTTGCAGAGCCTGGGAAAATGACATGAACAGTATTGAAAACGAAAAGTTGCAGCAGATGAACACGCCAAACGGAGGCTACCGCCTGAAAGAAGCGGTGAAGGCCATGATAAACTACGGAAGCCCCATACTGGTGCAGTTTCCGAGAGTGGAGAAATACGGCCTTGCAAAGCGTATCCGGGAAACGATGTACGATATGCTGCACCTGTGCAACGTGATCCAGAAGAAATACTACAAGCGCGACACCTTGCGTGAGTTCGATACCCTGCTGTTGGATCTGCGGGATTATCTTGACGAGGCGGCGAACCCCAGACTGTACCCGCAGGGTACGGAACCGAAGAAAAAGCGCAAGAAGCGGGCGGACGGTCAAGCACCGGAAGCCCCGCCGCAGCCTGTCACCTGCATCACGATGCACCAATACGCAACATGGAGCAAATATACCGGGGCAATCGGCGGAATGATCGGCAATTACATGAAGTATGTGGAGGGCAAGCAGTCCAAATAGGGCTGCTTGCCTTTTTGCATAACCGGGGCCTGACCATCATTTACGCATCCCGATCCGGGGCGGCAGCTGGAACAACACTTCCAACGCGGGCGTGTTCAAGCTGAACCTGAACAATGTGCGTTCCAACGCCAACGGCAACATTGGGCGGCGTTCCGCTTTTCCCCGCCAGATGAATCACAGCTTGCCTGAAAAGATGGGCTGGATTACGCGGGCAAAAGGGGTCAGGATCCGTCGGCAGCGCCGGGGAGCGCTGCACGAAAAATTTGTATTCGCATCAAGGCAGACAGTATACCGGGGAGAATGGCCGGAATATCCCACCGCCCGGTGAATGGTGGGGAGTGGCCGTATATGCCACGGGTGCGGAAGGCTGTGAATGAAAACATACAAAAACATCTTTACCCAGGTGGTGGCTTTCGACAACCTGATGCTGGCGCACTACCACGCCAGCAAGGGAAAGAAGCACCGGGATGAAGTGCTGATCTTTGAGCAACGCAAAGCAGAATACTGCATCATCCTGGGAAACCGTCTGGTCAAGCAGACCTATAAGGTGGGGTCGTACCGGATCTTCTGGATCCGGCGGCCTGTGCTGCGCATGGCTATGGCGCTGCACTACCCTGACCGCGTTGTGCAGTGGGGTATCTACCAAGTTGTATTTCCCATATTCGATAAAGGCTTTATTTCGGACAGCTATGCGTGCCGCAAGGGCAAAGGGGCGCACGCGGCGCTGGATCAACTGCAATACTGGATGCGGCAGGCAGACCGAGGCGGTCCGGCCTATACGCTGAAACTGGACGTTTCAAAGTATTTCTACCGGATAGACCACGAGATACTGCTGAAGATCCTGAACAGGAAGATCGCAGACCCGCGCATGATGTGGCTGTTCCGCGTGATCCTGCACAGTGACCAGACGAAGTTTGGACTGCCGGAGGGCATGAGCGCGGACGAAGTGCCGCCAGAGTGCCGGTTAGAGGACACCGGCGTTCCAATCGGAAATCTGACCAGCCAGATGTTCGCCAATATCTACCTCGATGTTCTGGACCAGTATGTGAAGCATACGCTGCACATCCACTGGTACATCCGGTACATGGACGACATTATCATCATCGGGCACGACAAGCAGGAACTTGCACACATCCGGGACGAGATCGCCGCATTCCTGCGCAGGGAGCTGAATCTTGCTCTGAACCATAAAACCAGCATCCAGCCATTGAAACAGGGCGTGGAATTTGTGGGCGTGAGGGTGTGGCCGACACACCGCCGCCTGCGTCACACCACGATACGCGGCATCAAGCTGCGGCTTTCACAGGTGCTGGCACAGTATGAGGCGGGCGAGATCACAGCCGAGAGCGTGGAGCGCACTATTGGCAGCTACCGCGGCGTTCTGAGCCATTGCGAGTGCATGGCGCTGAAACACAAGCTGAACCAGACATACGGGAAATTCTATATCATCAAAAAAGAAAGAGGCGAGCAGAACAATGGCAATCAAAGCATACTCCTATGCGAAGGACGGGAGTAAGGCGCTGAGCAAGAACTTCAGCGTGAAGGAGTTCCGGTGTAAGGATGGCAGCGACCCGGTGTTTGTGGACATGGATCTTGTAAAGCTGTTGCAGCAGATCCGTGACCATTTCGGGAAGCCGCTGACCATCACCAGCGCATTCCGCACGGCCGCCCACAACAAGAACGTCAAGGGCGCTACATACAGCCAGCATTGCTACGGCAAGGCTGCTGACATCCGTGTGCAGGGCGTAAGTGTGGAAGCTGTGGCTGATTATGCGGAAACGCTGCTGAAGAACACCGGCGGCATCGGACGCTACCCGGTAAAGAAAGGCCGTCCGGCGGGCTGGGTGCACGTTGATGTGCGCGAAGCAAAGAGCCGCTGGACGCTGTAAGCAGAAACAAGTGGAGGTATCGTTATGGAAATCATGAAATCTTTCCTTATGGCATTCCCTACATGGCTGTCGTTTATCTTCATGGTCGTGGGCATGATCGTCACCGCGCTGTTTGCGGTACGCCTGGGCTACGGTGTGGTTATCGCCAAGACGGTCTATGAGTGGATCGAGTGGGCAGAAACGAACATCGTGGGCAGCAAGATGGGCGAGGAAAAGAAGAAGCGGGTCATTGCGACCCTGCGCGGCTTTACGCCGGACTGGCTGGACTGGGCAATCAACGAGCGCACGCTTGACTGGATCGTGGAAGTTGTGTTCAAATTCAGCAAGAAAAAGCTGGCAGCCTACATGGAAAAGAAGAATGCTGCCACAACTACCGTAGCACACTTTGGGGAGGACGGGAAAAATGACGGATGAAGAGCTGGAACATCGTCTGACTGATGTTGAAAGTCGAAGCAAAAGCAACACCCATCGTCTGGATGACCTTGAAAGGCTGACGGATGCTGTGAATGGCATGAACACGAACATCAAGCTGACGATCCAACAACTCGAATCGACCAACAAGAGCCTTGAAATTGTGACCGCACAGAACAAGTCGCAAGATGCTAGGCTAGCAGCGCTTGAAAAAGCCCCCGGAGCGCTCGGAAACAAACTGTGGTGGGCGGTAGTAGCCGCCGCAATCGGAGGGTATGTCGGGCGGGTACTCAGCTTCCTGCCAAAGTAACGTGAAATCCCCCACCAGCAGCCTTTATCGGGCCGCTGGTGGGGGATTTTTTGTTTATATGGCAGTTTTGCACAAGGGAACTGTGCAAAGTGTGGAAAGTTTGCAAATTGACAACGGTGTACCGCATATTTTATGATTGATACGAAAAGAAACGCAATAGCAGAAAGGAGGAAAATAATGTGAGAGTGTTCAAGCATTTGACGTTTACGGACAGAATCCGCATTGAAAAGTGGAAGAAGGAGGGAATGAGGACGCGAGAGATCGCAGAAAAATTGAGGGTGGACCCGTCCACGGTGTACCGGGAACTGAAAAGGGGCAGCTATGACAGGCTGAACGGCACGACATGGGAATTGATACCGACATACAGCCCGGACATTGCAGAGCAGAAATACCAAGCGCACCTGCGGGAAAAGGGTCCAAACCTGAAAATCGGCAAAGACCATGAGCTTGCCGCCTACATTGAGCGAACCATTATAGATAAGGACTGCTCCCCGGCAGCGGTGTACGGATATGCACAGGAGGAAGGCAAGACGTTCAAGACGCACATTTCGGTGCCTACTATATATAGTTACATCAAAAAAGGCATTTTCCTGAACCTGACACAAGAAGAACTGCCGAGAAAAGGAGTGCGAAAGAACAAGTACGGCAAGGTGCGCGTAAAAGATCCGGCCCGTGCCCCTGCGGGAGAAAGCATCGAAAAGCGCCCGGAGGAAATCCAGAACCGAGAAGAGTTTGGACACTGGGAGATGGACACGGTGTACTCTGGCAAAAAGAAAAGCACGGCGGCGCTGCTGGTATTGACGGAGCGCAAGACCAGAAACGAGAACATTATACTGGTCCCAAACCGCCGCGCCGAAACGACGGTGCGGGCTATCAACGCATTGGAGCGGAAGCTGGGCGCAGAGAAATTTGGCATCATCTATAAAAGCATCACGGTGGACAACGGCAGCGAGTTCGCATTGGCGGATCAACTGGAACAGTCCTGCATCACCGAAAGCAAGAGGACGAAAGTGTATTACTGCCACCCGTATTCTTCTTGGGAGCGCGGGAGCAACGAAAACATCAACGCAATGATCCGCCGCAGGCATCCGAAAGGGACGGACTTCTCAAAGGTCACGGCGGCGGAGATCGCAGTCACGGAAAGCTGGATCAATAGTTACCCGCGTAGGATATTAGGGTACAAGAGCGCGGGCACTGTATTTAGAGAGTGTCTGCGAGAACTGGGACTGACGGCATAAGCGAAGATAAGACGCCACAACATAAGAGAGCCGGGCGAAAGCCAGAAAGGAAAAGTGAGAGCATAGGGAGTGGTGAAACTGAACAGTTTGTGCAGGCTGCAAGAGTGGAAAACTTGACGGCCTGTTTGTGTTGCGCTAAAATACACAAAAATTCGGGCGAATTTTTATTGAAATTATTGGTTGACTTATCAATCTGCGCAAAAGGGGAAATTTCCTCTTGCAATCCGGTTGGGTTTTTGCTATAATATTCTAGCCGCATGGTGTGGGCGCCTGAAATGGCCCGCAGTAAGGGTCTGCCTTTACGACCAGCGAGTACAACGAAAAGGAATGAACAAAATGTACGCAATCATTGTTACCGGCGGTAAGCAGTACCGCGTGGAGCAGGGCGACATCGTCTACATCGAAAAGCTGGACGTTGAGGCCGACTCCGAAGTGAAGTTTGATCAGGTTCTCGCTATTGGCGAGGAGGGTTCTGTGAAGGTTGGCGCTCCTGTTGTTGAGGGTGCTACCGTTTCTGCCAAGGTCATCAAGAATGGCAAGGGCAAGAAGCTGAACATCATCACCTATCGCGCAAAGAAGCACAGTGCTCGCCGCATGGGCCATCGTCAGCCCTACACCAAGGTTGAGATCACTGCGATCAACGGCTAAGGAGGTAAATTACAATGGCACATAAAAAGGGCGTAGGCAGCACCAAGAACGGCCGCGATTCCGCAGCACAGCGTCTGGGCACCAAGCGTGCAGACGGTCAGTTCGTTCTGGCCGGCAACATCCTGGTTCGTCAGCGTGGCACCCACATCATGCCGGGTGAGAACGTTGGCAAGGGCAGCGATGATACCCTGTTTGCTCTGGTGGACGGCACCGTCCGTTTCGAGCGCGTGGGCAAGAGCGGCAAGAAGTGCAGCGTTAAGCAGTAACTTCTTTCTGAATAACTGCAATCGTAGAGCCGGACCCTCGTGGCCCGGCTCTTTTTGATGAAATAAGGCTATGCGTTCGTGTAGCGCTGTTTGCAAGCCTTCCCCCGGTCGGGGGAAGGTGGCACGAAGTGCCGGATGAGGGCGCTGAAACGCAAAGGCCTATAAAGCTAAGGAGGGGCTGTATGGCAGCACAGACTAACTTTATCGACATCGCCACGATATGGCTCCATGCGGGCAAGGGCGGCGATGGTGCGGTGAGCTTTCACCGCGAAAAATTCGTGGCCGCAGGCGGCCCGGACGGCGGCGACGGCGGCCGGGGCGGCGACATCATCTTTGTGGCGGACGACCATCTGTCCACCCTGATGGATTTCCGCTATAAGCGCAAGTATGTGGCCCCAGAGGGCGGCAAGGGCGGCGCAAGCCTGTGCCACGGCAAAAATGCCGAGAATCTGGTCATCAAGGTGCCGCTGGGCACCGTGATCAAGGACGCAGAGAGCGGTCTTGTTATCGCCGACCTGTCCGACCACACCCCGGTCACCATTGCTAAGGGCGGTCGCGGCGGCTACGGCAACGCACATTTTGCCACCCCCACCCGCCAGATCCCCAAGTTTGCAAAGCCCGGTATGCCCGGCGAGGATCTGCAGGTGACCTTGGAGCTGAAGTTGATTGCGGACGTGGGTCTGATTGGCTTCCCCAACGTGGGTAAGTCCACCCTCATCTCCACCATCAGTGCGGCAAAGCCCAAGATCGCCAACTACCACTTTACCACCCTTGTGCCCACGCTGGGCGTTGTGTCGGTGGGCGAGGGCGCAAGCTTTGTCTGCGCCGACATTCCCGGCCTGATCGAGGGTGCCAGCGAGGGCGTCGGTCTGGGACACGATTTCCTGCGCCATGTGGAGCGCTGCCGCCTGCTGCTGCACGTTGTGGATGTTTCCGGCAGCGAGTGCCGCGACCCCATTGAGGACTTTGAGAAGATCAACGAGGAGCTGGCAAAGTTCAGCCCCGTGCTGGCCGAGCGCCCGCAGATCGTGGTGGGCAACAAGTGCGACCTTGCCACCGAGGAGCAGATCGAGACCTTCCGCCAGTATGTGGAGGGCAAAGGCCTGACCTTCGTACCCATCTCTGCCGCCACCATGCAGGGCGTAAAGCAGCTGCCGGGGCTCGTGTACAACCGCCTCAAGGATATCCCGCAGGTGCCGGTGTTCACCCCCGAGTACAAAAAGCAGGAGCCCAAGAAGAATGGCCGCGACTTCACCATCCAGCGCATGGAAGCCCATGTGTGGAGCGTGGATGCCCCGTGGCTGGAGTATATTCTGGCCGGCAGCAACGTGGACGACTACGAGAGCCTGCAGTTCTTCCAGCGTCAGCTGGGCGAGAGCGGCATTCTGGACGCGCTGGTGCAGAAGGGCGTGGAAGAGAACGATACCATCCTCATCGGCGATTATCAGTTCGACTATATCTTCTAAGGATAAAGCATCATGAACGAATCAGAAAAGATCGACCCGCGGGAGCTCAGCCCGCTGGCGCTGGCCTTTGTGGGGGACAGCGTGCTGGAGCTGCTGGTGCGCCAGCGTCTGGTGGAGCACCACCGCCTTTCAGCCGGAAAGCTGAATGCCGAAAAGGTCAAGTATGTCTCTGCCAAGGCGCAGTTCAGAGAGGAGCAGCTGCTGGAGCCGCTGTTCACCGAGGACGAGCTGGCCGTATTCAAGCGCGGCCGCAATGCCAGCAAGGCCAGTGTTGCCAAGCACGCCTCCCCGGAGGAATACCGTGCCTCCACCGGCTTCGAGTGCCTGTTGGGCTGGCTGTACCTGAACGGACAGCTGGAGCGTGTGCACCAGCTGTTCGAGGTGCTGTGGCAGCAGTTTGACCCTGACCAGAAATAAGAATGCGAAAGCCCGCTGCTTTCCGCACTGGAAACCAGTGGTGGAGGGCAGCGGGCTTTGCTTGTTGGCATCTGCGGTCCGTCAGATGCCGCTTACGCCATCAGCGGCTGTTTTTTGCGTTGGTGGAACGGCTGTTGGTGGAGTTCTTGGCGCTCTCGTCATCGGCACCCTTGGTGTACTGGTTGGGGTGCTTGTGCTCGTTGGTAGCGCTGTTGGTGGTCTTGCTGCTGGTACGGTTAGAGGTCTGGTTCTTGCAATTGGTACTGCGGTTCTCACTGCGGTTTTCCATGGTGTGAATGCTCCTTTCGGTCGTTGCTGTGGGGGCGGGGCCGCCCTCACAGTCCATAGTGTGGCCGCAGTCGGCGGCTTTATACATCCCATGGGAGGAAAAGAATATGCCTACGGAATATTTTGAGCAGCGGGAGCGTGCCCTGCTGGGCCCGCGGTACGAGCAGCTGTATGCCGCCCCGCAGCAGACGGCAGAGCGCGGCGTTACCGTGTCGGCGCTGCGCACCACGCCGGAGCAGTTTGCGCAGAGGGCAGATTTCCCGCTGGAACCCTCGCCCTTCTGCAAGGCGGCTTTTGTGGTGCATCAGCCGGATTTTAAGCCCGGACGGCATCCGTACCACCATGCGGGGGTGTTCTATTCGCAGGAGCCCTCGGCTTCTTCGGCAGCACCGCTGCTGGGGGTACAGCCGGGGATGCGGGTGCTGGATCTGTGCGCCGCGCCCGGCGGCAAAAGCAGCCAGCTGGCGGCGGCATTGCAGGGGCGCGGTGTGCTGGTGAGCAACGAGTATGTGGCTGCGCGTGCCGAAATTTTAAAAAGCAACCTTGAGCGCATGGGCGTTTCCAACGCCGTGGTGCTCAACGAGACTCCCGCCCGCATTGCCGAGGCGCTGCCGGAGTTTTTCGACCGGGTGCTGGTGGACGCGCCTTGCTCCGGTGAGGGAATGTTCCGCAAGGAGCCGGTAGCGCTGCAGCAGCACTGCGAGGCACTGGTAAAGCAGTGCGCAGAGCTGGGCGCACAGATACTGGACTGCGCCGCAGCAGCACTGGCTCCCGGCGGGCAGCTGGTGTACTCCACCTGCACCTTTGCGCCGGAGGAGGACGAGGGACAGGTGGCGGCGTTCCTGCAGCGCCACCCGGAGTTCACACTTGCAGATGCCTTGGGAAATGTGGACTACACCTTTGGCAGCGCGGGCGAAGCCAACCGCACCGGCGGTCTGCCGCTGGATGTGAGCAAGGTGCGCCGCATCTGGCCCTGCCAGGGCGGCGAAGGGCACTTTATGGCCCGGCTGGTCAAGGCCGGTACGCCCCGCACCCTGCCGCCGGAGGGAGAATACACCCCGGAGGAGCAGCTCTGGCTTGCCGCCGCTGCCGAGGCGGGCAAAAAGGGCAAGGGCAAGGCGAAGCCTGCCAAGGCCGCAGATGCCCGCAGCGCCCGCCGCGCAGACAGTCGCGCCTGCCGGGACGCCGTGCAGGGCACGAGCCGCCGCACCCGGGATACCGGGGCAGGGGAGGCCACCCCGGCGCAGAGCCTTGCCGCATGGCAGGAGTTTGCCCGGCAGTATTTCCCCGCGCTGGTGCAGCGCCCGGCCGTGGTGCACGGCGGCGGTGTGTTGCTGCCGGTTGCCTTCCCGCAGACGGGGCTCCATGTGCTGCGGGCGGGGGTGTTCGTGGGCAGTGTGCAGAAAGGACGCTTTGTGCCGGAGCATCATCTGTTTACGGCCTTTGGCAGCCTGTGCACGAACTGCGAGCAGCTGACCCTTGCCGACTGCCGCTGCACCGAGTACCTCTCCGGCCGCGAGGTGGAAGCCCGCACGGCAGCGGACGGTTGGTGCTGCGTGACCGTGGACGGCTGGCCGCTGGGCGGCGGCAAGGTGTCCGGCGGGCGGGTGAAAAACCACTATCCCAAGGCGCTGCGGCTGCTGTAAACCGCAGATTTACACGCATCCGGGCGAAAATCGGGCTTTTCAGGCTTGAACGTGCCGGTGGATTGTGATAAAATAATAGAGTTAGATTTTGTGTGCTGCCACAAGCGGGCGACCACAGCCCGTCTGCCCGCAGGCGGAGATACCGATAAATTTAGGAGGCTCTTTCCCATGTCTGGACATAGCAAATGGAACAATATTAAGCGCAAGAAGGAAAAGACCGACGGCGCCCGCGCAAAGGTCTTTACCAAGATCGGCCGCGAGATCAGCGTTGCCGTCCGTGACGGCGGCCCCAACCCGGCTTCCAACAGCAAGCTGGCAGACCTGATCGCCAAGGCAAAGCGCATGAGCGTGCCCAACGATAACATCCAGCGCATCATCAAGAAGGCTGAGGGCGGCGATAAGACCGAGTACGAGGCAATCACCTACGAAGGTTACGGCCCCGGCGGCGTTGCCGTCATGGTCGAGACCCTGACCGACAACCGCAACCGTACCGCTGCCGACCTGCGCCACTACTTCGATAAGAACGGCGGCAATCTGGGCGCTATGGGCTGCGTGGCCTTCCTGTTCAACCAGAAGGGTGTCATCGACATCTCTCTGGAGGATAAGGACGCCGACGAGGCCATGATGGACGCTCTGGATGCCGGTGCCGAGGACTTTGATGCCAGCGAGGACGCAGCCGAGGTCACCACCGATCCCGAGAACTACTCCGCTGTGGTCAAGGCTCTGGAAGAGAAGGGCTACGAGATCCTGTCCGATGATCTGGCCATGGTGCCCATGACCACCACCCGCCTGACCGATCCCGATCAGCTGAAGCAGATGGGCAAGCTGCTGGATTCTCTGGAAGATAACGATGACGTCCAGAACGTCTGGCACTCTCTCGAGAACGAAGAGGACCTGCCGGAATAAGCTTCCGCAAGGTTCTTTGCTCCTGAAATAAAACGATAAAAAGCCGCTTTTTGTGCTGGTTGGCACGAAAGGCGGCTTTTGCTTGTTATTGCTGTGCCAGCGCCTTACCTTTTGCGTAGTAGCGCTGCATTTCTTCCCGGGGAACCATATTCCCGCCGGTGGCCCAGACCAGATGGGTGGCGTTTGCCAGCGCACCGGCGGGCAGGGCGGTTTCGGTGTAAGCGCCAAGCAGCTGCCCGGGCTGGGTGAGCACCGGGCCGTACATTCCCGCCAGAGCACTGGGCTCAAGGAAAAGCTCTTCTGTATCAGCCAGCTGCGCCAGAAGGGTATACATCCGCTCGTCCTGCAGGGTGTAGCAGCCGCTCATAAAGGGACGCATCAGCCCGCCCACAAAGCCGGAGGCGCGCCCAACGGCAAGACCATCGGCGGCGGTGCAGTTGTCGATGCCAAAGTCCTGCACGCAAATGCTGTTGTTTTCGCCGGTGGCCATGCCCAGCATCATGCAGGGGGAGTGGGTTGGCTCGGCGAAGAAGCAGTGTGCGGCATCGCCGAACAGCATCTTCAGGCCAAAGGCCACACCGCCGGGGCCGCCGCCCACGCCGCAGGGCAGATAGGCGAAGAGAGGATGCTCCGCATCCACGGTGACGCCCTGCGCGTCCAGCTGCTTTTTCAGCCGCAGTGCAGCCACAGCATAGCCCAGAAAGAGGGTCTTGGAGTTTTCGTCATCCACAAAGTGGCAGTGGGGGTCGCCCGCCGCCAGCTTGCGACCCTCGGTCACGGCGATGCTGTAATCAGAGGCGTACTCCACCACCTTGACGCCCCGGCTGCGGAGCAGGTCTTTTTTCCATTGCCGCGCGTCAGCGGACATGTGCACAGTGACCTGAAAGCCCAGCTTCGCGCTCATGATGCCAATGGAAAGCCCCAGATTGCCGGTGGAGCCCACTGCAATGGAATACTGCGAGAACAGCTTGCGGAAGTGTTCCTCTGCCAGAACGGCGTAGTTGTCGGTAAAGTGCAGCATCCCGCTGTGCAGGGCAATGTCCTCGGCGGTTTTCAGCACCTCGTAAATGCCGCCCCGCGCCTTGATGGAGCCAGAAATAGGCAGGTGACTGTCCAACTTGATCCATACTTGCCCGGCGATATGAGTGCCACTGCGCTCCTCCAGCACTTTTTGCATCCGGGGGATGGGCTGAACAGGGGACTCAATGATGCCGCCCGCCGCAGCGGTCTCGGGAAAGACGGCGGCAAGGTAGGGCGCAAACCGCTCCAGCCGTGCGGCGGCGTCCTCAATGTCGGCCAAAGTCAGCGGGCAGGCAGCCGCAGCCTGTGCAAAGGGCAGCTTGTCCGGGTTTACCCATGCAGTCTCCTTCAGGGCACAGAGGTCAGAGACCACGGGATATGCCGCGATCCAATCGGCAACAGAACGCCCGGCGATGCACTTGGCAGGTGAAACCATAGTGGATCCTCCTTTATATATAAAAGTAAAAGCAGATGGCGCGCCCCGGCGGTTTTGCGGAGCGCTGCGTGTCTTGAATATAAAGGTTTTTACAGGAATTGTCAACCGGCTGCGCTTTGCGCCGGGCGGGTCAGAGCGCCACGATCTCGGTGGTCACCAGCTGCTGCTCTGCGCCGTAGTTCAGCTTCATGGCGTAGTCGGTCAGGGCACAGAATTCCTCAGCCTCCTTCCGGGTGGCAAAATAGTTCTCGGTAAGTACCTCGGAGCTGCCGCGGGCGTGGAAGATGGTCTTTACCACAAAGTTGTTTTCGTCCATAGTGTGCCTCTCTTTTCCAGTAGATGAGGGAGACGCTGCCGTCCCTCGGTGTAATTGCAGTATAACAGGACAAATGTCCCACAGAACGGACTTTTAACGGAAGCAGGACATATTTTTGCGCAAACCGGTCAAAAAGCCGCACCAGCCGGAGGAACAGGAGAAGCTTGGAAGGAGAGCAGCACACTGCCCAAAAACCTTGTTAAAAAACTGGCATTTTGCCATTTTTGTGTAAAGTATACAAGAATAAACACAAAAAAATGGCATTGTGCGTATTGCTATTTTATAACTGATATATTAGAATATAAGCAAGAAGAGCGTGCAGGCGTACTGCGCGTGCCATAAGATAAATAACGACAGGAGGAACTTCTCTATGCCTATGAAAATGGGTTGGCGCTGGTATGGCGAGGGCAACGACCCCGTCACCCTGAGCGACATCAAGCAGATCCCCGGCGTGACCAGCATCGTCTGGGCACTGCACAACAAGATGCCCGGCGAGATCTGGGAAATCGACGAGATCCAGAAGGTTGCAGACCAGATCCACGCCTACGGCTTTGACATGGATGTTGTCGAGTCCGTCAATGTGCACGACGATATCAAGATCGGTCTGCCCACCCGCGACCAGTATATCGAGAATTACAAGCAGTGCATCCGCAACCTGTCCAAGTTCGGCGTCAAGGTCATCTGCTACAACTTCATGCCCATCTTTGACTGGACCCGTACCGACCTGTTCCACCCCGTCGGCGATGGCTCCACCGCTCTGTTCTATCAGAAGGACATGATTCAGGACGACTACAAGGCCATGGCCGACTACATCCTCGGCTTTACCGAGAAGTATCACATGACCTTCCCCGGCTGGGAGCCGGAGCGCATGGCAAAGCTGGACGAGCTGTTCAAGGCTTACGCCCCTGTCACCAAGGAGAAGCTGTGGGAGAACCTGAAGTACTTCCTGGAAGCCCTGATGCCCACCTGCCGCGAGTGCGACATCAAGATGGCCATCCACATGGACGATCCCCCTTGGGATATCTTCGGCCTGCCCCGCCTGCTGGTGGACGAGCCCAGCATCGACCGCTTCCTGAAGATGGTGGACGATCCGTACAACTGCCTGACCCTGTGCACCGGCAGCCTGAACGCAAACCCCAACAATAACTGTGCCGAGATCATCCGCAAGCACTGCGACCGCATTGCCTTCGGCCACGTCCGCAATATCCACCACTTCCCCAACGGCGACTTCTCTGAGGCTGCGCACCGCGACTGCTGCGGCGAGACCGGCATCATTGAGGTGATGCGCGCTTACCATGACTGCGGCTTTGAGGGCTACATCCGTCCCGACCACGGCCGTCAGCTGTGGGAGGAAGGCCCCGGTGTCTGCCGCCCCGGCTATGGCAAGTATGACCGTGCTCTGGGCATCCAGTATATGCTGGGTATCTGGGATCTGCTGGACCGTCTGGATGAAGAAAAGAAGGGCTGATGATTATGAAGCTGTCTGATATCAAAAACGGCAATCTGTCCGCCGAGTGGGCAGAAAAGGGCTACGAGCTGCCCAAATTCGACATTGAGGCTGTCAAGGCCAAGACCCACGCCGAGCCCACTTGGGTGCACTTCGGTGCCGGCAATATCTTCCGCGCTTTCCCCGCTGCCGTGCTGAACGACGCACTGAACAGCGGCAAGTACGACCGCGGTGTCATCGTGGCCGAGAGCTTCGACTACGAGATCATCGACAAGGCTTACCAGCCCTACGATAACCTGAGCCTGCTGGTTTGCCTGAAGTCCACCGGCGAGATCGAGAAGAAGGTCATCGCTTCCGTTACCGAGAGCTTGAAGGCTGACTACTCCTTCGGTGCCGACTGGGCACGTCTGGTGGAGATCTTCCAGAACCCCAGCCTGCAGATGATCTCCTTCACCATCACCGAGAAGGGCTACGGCGTTGCTCCTGCTGACCTGGAGCGCGGCCTGACCCCCGTTCTGGCCATGGGCAAGGTCACCGCTCTGCTGTACGAGCGCTTCAAGGCCGGCAAGCTGCCCCTGACCGTTCAGAGCATGGATAACTGCTCTCACAACGGCGATAAGGTCAAGAATGCTGTCCACGCCTATGCTGCCAAGTGGGTGGAGCAGGGTCTGGTGCCCGCCGAGTTCCTGGCCTATGTGCAGGACGAGACCAAGATCACCTTCCCCTGGAGCATGATCGACAAGATCACCCCGCGCCCGGATGCCAAGGTCCAGCAGATGCTGGCCGACGACGGCTTTGAGGACAACTACACCATCGTCACCGAGAAGCACACCTTCACCGCTCCCTTCGTCAACGCCGAGGAGACCCAGTACCTGTGCATCGAGGATCACTACACCAATGGCCGTCCTCCGCTGGAGCTGGGCGGTGTGCTGTACTGCGACCGCGAGACCGTGGACAAGATCGAGAAGATGAAGGTCTGCACCTGCCTGAACCCCCTGCACACTGCCATGTCCATCTATGGCTGCATGCTGGGTTACAACCTCATCTCTGCCGAGATGGCAGACGAGGATCTGCGCTCCTTCATCCAGAAGATCGGCTATATCGAGGCTATGCCCGTTGTGGTCGATCCCGGCGTGCTGAACCCCTACGAGTTCATCGGCGCTGTCATCAACCGCCGTCTGCCCAACCCCTTTATGCCCGATGCTCCCCAGCGTATCGCTACCGATACCTCTCAGAAGCTGGCTATCCGCTTCGGCGAGACCATCAAGGCTTACGAGGAGCGTGGTCTGGACAAGTCCAACCTCGTGCTCATCCCGCTGGTGCTGGCAGGCTATGCCCGCTACCTGAAGGGCATCGACGACAACGGCCAGCCCTTCGAGATCTCTCCCGATCCGCTGCTGGCTGAGCTGCAGGCCATCGTCAACCCCTTGGAGGTCAAGGAAGGCGAGCAGGACTTCAGCTGCCTGAAGGCTCTGTACAGCCGTGCCGATGTGTTCGGCGTGGATCTGTACGCCGTCGGTCTGGGCGAAAAGATCGAGGGCATGGTCAAGGAGCTGTACGCTGGTAACGGCGCAGTGCGCAAGACCCTGCACAAGTACACTCTGGCCCGCTAAAACTTTATAACGCTATTTCCGTGACCCACGCTGCGCTTTTGCTTTGCCGCAGCGTGGGTTTTTGTTTTGTGAAAATTGTTATGTAAAAATAGAATCCCGGAGCGTCCGCAGACGCTCCGGGATTTCAAAAGAACCATAATTTTCCGCTATTCATGCGCAGAGCAAAGCGAAGCGCATGAAAAATCGTCACGCTGCCCTTATTTCCGGCAGTCGTGCAGGCTGGCGGCGGGCAGGGCGCTGCTCAGCAGGCTCCATGCGGCATCCATGCTCTCGTTCAGCAGATAGGCCTGATTCTTCTGGACGTAGATGTACACCGCCTCTTTGGTGCGGTAGGCGCAGTACACGGTGTTCCAAGTGTAGCGGTTGGTGGGCTCGGTCTTGTTCTGCTCACCGGCCATCCAGACCGAAAGCCCGGCGGCGTCCAGTTCCAGCCGGTAGAAGGGGCGGGGCAGACCCAGCTTTTTGATCTGCTTGGAGAGGTTGGCAAAGAAGGTACCGAAGTATACGGCGGGCAGACCGATGGCTACGATGGCCAGCACGGCGGTCAGCAGCCCGGCACCCTCCCGCTTGCCGATCTGGCTCAGGCAGATGCCGGCACACACCAGCAGAATGGCGGTAAACACCGCCGGACGCTGCCAGCCTTTGTTGTGGCGCAGCAGGTCAAAGGCTGCAAAATCGTGAAAGCTTTTTTCATCCATCTGAACGGAGACGCAAACATTCTGGGTCATAAAGTTACCCTCCTTTTTGGGCATAGTACCACATTTACCGGCAAGAAGCAAGCAAAAGATGCATCGGCGGCGGTGCATCCGGCTTGCAAACCGCCCGCAAGGCGTGGTAAAATAAGATATTATCTGGGGTGTATCTGAAAAGTCGAAAATTTAGTCTATTTCTACAAGCACAGCTGGCTTTTGCGTGAATCAGCCTTGAAATCCACAAAGGATTCCTGCGGCTATTTGCCTTAAATCCCGCTTGTGCTTGCGAAATATTCGTCATTTTCTTTGTTTTCAGATACACCTTACGAAAAAAGGGGAAGCCTTGCATGGAAAAGCGCAACTGGAAGCACATCGTTACGCTCAAGCAGCGCATGGTGCTGTGTCTGGCAGCATTTTTTGCGGCCTTTGCATTGCAGCTTGCCCTGAACGGCTATCAGGCGCGGGCGGTGCAGCAGGTGCAGGACGACCAGATGGGCAACTTTAACGCCATCAGCCGCTTTCAGGGCGGTGTGGAAAGCTCCATCAGCATTCTGGAAGCGTACCGCTGGGAGAACGGCGAGACTGAGGAAATGCTGGAAAAGCTTCAGGCAGCCTGCTCCACCAGCAACGCATGGCTGTGGCGCATCCGATCCAATATGGACGGCTTGCAGAACGTCAGCGATGAGCAGTGGGTGCTGTACGGCGCGGTGGAGACCACCTACGGCAGCTACAACACCCTGCTGGAAGAGCTGGAGAGCTATCTTTCCAGTGGGCAGGAAGCAAAGGCTTCCCAGCTGTACTACAACAAGGTTTCGGTCTGCGGCGGGTATCTGAGCCAGTACACCATGCAGCTGCTGAAAGCCTCGATTCTGGATGCCCAGACTACTTACACCGAGATCTCGGAGCTGGGCGAGCGGATCGCCCTGATGCAGACCGTGGTGGTGGCACTGTGCGTGGCGCTGGGCTGTGCCTCCGGTCTGATGGTCATGCGGCTGCTGACTCCGGTGTCTCAGATGATCGTGGCCTCCCGCGCTATCAGCCGCAGCCAGTTCGATACCCCGGACATCCCGCTGCCCAAGCAGCCGGAGATCGGCCAGCTGGCGGAGTCCTTCAACCGCATGAAGCACTCTATGGCGCAGCAGGTGAGCACCTTACAGGAGAAAAACGAGATCGAGCGGGAGTTGCATCGCCAAAAGACCGAGGCGCTGGAACTGCAGAACCGCATGGAGCGCAGTCGGTTACAGCAGCTGCGCAGCCAGATCGACCCGCATTTTCTGTTCAACACCCTGAACGTCATCCAGCAGATGGCGGGCACAGAGTCCGCCTACCGCACGCAGGCGCTCATTATGGCGCTTTCCCATCTGCTGCGTTACAGCCTGATGAGCAACGATGAGCAGGTGCCCCTCTCCCGGGAGGTGCGCGTTGTGGACGAGTACTACTCCATCTACCATGTGCGTTTTGGCGACCGGGTGCAGATGGAGTGGGCGTTCTCGGATTCGCTGGATCTGACCGAGACGATGGTGCCGTCCTTTATCTTGCAGCCTATCGTGGAAAACGCTTTCAAGCACGGCATCTGCCCCAAGGAAGAGGGTGGCGTGGTGCGCATCCGCATGATCCCCCTGCGGGAAAAAGGTCTGCTGTGCATCCGGGTGTTGGACAACGGCGTGGGCATTGAGCCGGAGCAGCTGCAGCAGCTGCGCACGGCATTGGAGCAGCCCGCACCCCGCTGGGAACATATCGGTATTTATAACGTGGCCGCCCGCCTGCGGTTGCTGGATGCCCGCTGCCGGGTGGTGGTGCGCTCCCGGCCGGGGCGGGGGACTGCGGTGATCCTGTATCTGCCGCTGGTGGAGAATGAGGAGGAATTTGAGGAATGATTCGTCTGTTGATCGCGGATGACGAGAGGATGGAGCGGGAGGCGCTGGCGGATATCGTCATGCGCCGGTTCGAGCATGAGGTGACGGTGGAGATGGCGGAAAATGGCCGCAAAGCCGCCGATACCGCCGTGCTCTGGGAAGCAGACCTGATTTTGATGGACATTGAGATGCCGGGCATGAACGGCCTGGATGCCGCCCGCGCGGTGCTGGAGCAGCGGCCGGAGTGCAAGGTGATCTTCATCACGGCGTACAGCCTGTTCCAGTACGCCCACGAGGCGGTGCATCTGGGTGCCTGCGACTATCTGCTGAAGCCGGTGGACCCGGACGAGACCGAGGCCGCCATCCGCCGCGCTATCCGGCAGATCGAAGCCGGGCGCCGTCTGGCCGAACTGGCTGCGGAAGCCCCGGAGCCGGAAACCGCCCCGGAGCAGGAGACCGAGCCCGCCGGGGAAGGGGAGAGCGACCGCAACGCACTGGTGATGGACCATGTGCGCAAGTATATGGAAGATAACTATATGGCCGACCTCTCGCTGGACAGCGTGAGCGAAATTTTGCACATCAGCCCGGCGTACCTTTCGGCGCAGTTCAAAAAATACCAGAAGATGAATTTTCTGGACTGTCTGACCGAGCTGCGCATCAACGCAGCTAAAGAACTGCTGGCCGACCCCTTCCGCTCCGCAGCGGAGGTGGCCTCCATGGTGGGCTACGAGGACGCCAGCTACTTTGCCCGCGCCTTTAAAAAGCGCACCGGCATGACCCCCACCCAGTACCGGAAGGAAGCGGCAAAGGCAGCCCGGGAGGTGCGGCTGTGACCCGCCGTCAGCTGCTGCGTCTGCTTGCGGCAGCCCCGGCGCTGGCAGTTACAGGCTGTACGGCGCAGTCTGCTTCTTCGCAGCAGGAGAAGCCGCTCATCCTGCGCTATGCGGAGAACCAGCCGGAGGACTACCCTACCAGCAAGGCGGCAAAGGCCTTTGCCGAGCTTGTGGCGCAGCGCACGGGCGGCCGGGTGAAGGTGCTGGTTTACAGCGGGGCAGAGCTGGGCGCAGAGCAGAGCGTCATCCAGCAGATGCAGTTCGGCGGGGTGGATTTTTCCCGCGTGTCCCTGAGCCAGCTGGCAGAGTACGAGCCGGAACTCAGCGTATTGCAGTTGCCCTACCTGTACAGCGATGCCCAGCAGATGTGGCGGGTGCTGGACGGCGACATCGGCGATGAGTTTCTGGCCATGCTGGACGGGATGGACTTAGTGGGGCTTTCGTGGTTCGATGCCGGTGTGCGCAGCTTCTACACCCGGGAAAAGGTGACCGGGCTGGATGATTTGCAGGGGCTGACCATCCGGGTGCAGGAGTCGGACATGATGAGCGACATGATCACCGCGTTGGGCGCAAAGCCGGCGCAGGTGGTGTACAGCAAGGTGTATGCCGCCCTGCATAATGCCGAGATCGACGGGGCAGAGAACAACTGGCCCAGCTACGAAGTGATGGGACACTACGAGGTGGCACCCTTTTTCCTGAAGGACGAGCACACCCGGGTGCCGGAGGTGCAGCTGGCCAGCCCGGCGGTGATGGAAAAGCTTGCCGCGCTGGACGAGAGCTTCCCGGAGGTGATCCGTGCCTGCGCCCGGGAGAGCGCACAGACAGAGCGGGAGCTCTGGGCACGGCGGGAGGCGAACGCAGAGCAGAATATGCGCAAGCGGGGCATCTGCGTCACCGAACTGGACGAGGCCGAAAAAGCCCGCTTCCGCGCAGCGGTACAGCCCATGTACGATGGCTTCTCTGCCCAGCAGGAACTGATCGACCGGATACAGAAAAGCTGAAAAAGACACCCCGAGAAGTGCCCGGACGGACATTTTTCGGGGCGTTGTTTTGTGCAGTGAATACAGGAATGTATCCAACTGGTCAGTAGTGTTGCACAAACAAGACGGAAAGCAATTGTGCAATGTGTCAAAAACAATCTTGACATTCTTTCGAAAAATAGGACATTTTTCGAAAGCTCTTGTTTCATTTCGGAAAATTTGCTAAAGTGTGTACAGTCAATGAACGAAAGCTCCGGCACCTGTGCGCCCGGAGAATTTCACAATTATTTAAGGAGGACGATTCCTATGAAAATGATCTCTCGTCGTAGCTTTATGGCCGTTGCCGGTGCAGCTACCGCTGCTGTTGCTCTGACCGCCTGCGGTGGTTCCAAGAGCGGCTCCACTTCTACCGCTGCTTCCACCTCTACCGCAGCTTCTGCTTCTGCTGCTGCCGGTGATGCAGCAGCTGCTGCCAACGATCCCAAGGTGACTCTGGTCTACGCCGAGGTCAACCCGCTGGATACCATCGTTGGCCAGACCGGTTCTCACTTCAAGGAGAAGGTCGAGGAGCTGAGCGGCGGTTCTGTGGTCGTCGATGTGCAGGCTTCCGGTGTTCTGGGCTCTGAGAACGACGTTCTGGACGCTATTCTGGGCGGCTCTACCTCCATTGATATCAGCCGTATCTCTGCTTTCGCTCTGACCAGCTACGGCTGCAATAAGTCCAAGCTGCTGTCCATCCCCTTCACCTTCAACAACCGCGCTCACTTCTGGAACTTCGCCAACAGCGATCTGGCTCCTGAGTTCCTGAACGAGCCCCAGGAGCTGGGCCTGCCCGTTCGCGGCCTGTTCTACGGCGAGGAGGGCTTCCGTCACTTCTTCACCGTCAAGCCCGTTGCAACCATCGATGATCTGAAGGGTATGAAGCTGCGTGTGTCCAACGACCCCGTTATGAACGGCATGGTCGAGGGTCTGGGCGCTAACCCCACCGTCGTTTCCTTCGGTGAGCTGTACAGCGCACTGCAGACCGGCGTTGTGGATGGCGCTGAGCAGCCCATCGCAAACTACAAGTCCAATGCCTTCCCCGAGGTTGCTAACAACCTGATCTTGGACGGCCACACTCTGGGCGCTGTGCAGGCTGTTATCACCGACAACGCATGGGGCAAGCTGACCGCTAACCAGCAGGCTGCCGTTATGGCTGCTGCTGCCGACACCCAGAAGTTCAACGCTGATCTGTCTGAGACCGCTGAGAACAAGGTTCTGGAAGAGCTGCGCTCCTCCGGCTGCAACGTTGTGGATGTGGACGACAAGACTCCTTGGCAGGAAGCTTGCGCCAAGGTCATCAAGGACAACACCTCTGATCAGGCTGAGCTGTACCAGAAGCTGCTGGACATGAAGGCATAATCTGGCTTTCCATCCAATCTAAGTAGTACATTGCCCGGCGGGGGCCCACGGGAATACGCCCGCAGGCTTCGCCGGGTTTTTATATGGAGGAATTTCTATGCCGAAAATCTTTACCACTCTGGATAAGATCAGACCGGCGTACGACTTTACCTACAAGGTGGTTCTGTTCATCTGCAAGATCCTGCTGATCGCAGATATCCTCATTACCACGATGTCGGTCATTGGCCGTTACGTCCCCTTTATTCCGGACCCCTCCTGGTCTGAGGAGGTCGTTTTGACCTGCATGAGCTACATGGCTGTGCTGAGCGCTGCGCTGGCCATCCGCCGCGGCGCACACATCCGCATGACTGCCTTTGATATGTACCTGCCCAAGAAAGTGGTCAAGGCGCTGGACATCCTGTCTGACGTGGCCGTGATGATCCTTGGTGTGGTGATGATGGCGGTCGGCTGGAACTACGCCACCACGCTGGGCGGCCGTGGCTTCTATGTTTCCATGCCTTGGCTGAGCCGCTTCTGGATGTACTTTCCGGTGCCGCTGGCCGGTGTTGCCATGATCATCTTCGAGATCGAGTCGCTGTATAACCATATCAAGAGCTTTTTTGTAAAGGAGGAAATGTAATATGACAGTTCAGACACTGGCAATCATTGTCCTTCTTGTCAGCTTCTTTGTTATGATCTTCCTGCGCTTCCCCATTGCATACGCCGTTGGTCTGTCCAGCGTGCTGTGCATGCTGGTGCAGGGTCAGGCACTGACCGACGTCTGCCGCCTGATGGTCAAGGGCATCTCCTCCTTCAGCCTGATGGCTGTGCCGTTCTTCATCACCATGGGCGTGCTCATGGGCTCCGGCGGCATTTCTGAAAAGCTGATCGCGCTGGCTGACGCCTGCGTGGGCTGGATGCGCGGCGGTATGGCCATGGTCAACATCGTGGCTTCCTACTTCTTCGGCGGCATTTCCGGTTCTGCTTCCGCCGATACCGCTTCCATCGGTTCTATCATGATCCCCATGATGGTGGATCAGGGCTACGGCGCAGACTTCTCCACCGCTGTTACTATTACCTCTTCCTGCGAGGGTCTGCTGGTTCCCCCCAGCCATAACATGGTCATCTACGCTACCACCGCCGGTGGTATCTCCGTGGGCAGCCTGTTCCTAGCCGGTTACCTGCCCGGCGCTCTGCTGGCTATCGTGCTGATGATCGGCTCCTACATCATCTCGGTCAAGCGCAACTACCCCAAGGGTGATCCCTTCAGCATCAAGGCTTTTGTCAAGCAGCTGGGCACTTCCATCTGGGCACTGGCCGCTGTCATCATCGTGGTGTTCGGCGTTGTCGGCGGTGTGTTTACCGCTACCGAGTCCGCTGCTATCGCCGTTATCTACTCTCTGCTCGTTTCCGTGTTCGTCTATAAGGGTCTGGACTGGAAGGGCGTGTGGCACGCTCTGGACGAGTGCGTCAACACCCTGTCCATCGTGCTGATCCTGATCGCTACCTCTGCAGTGTTCGGCAACTGCCTGACCATGCTGCATGTGCCTGATCTGGCAGCAACCGCCATCACCGACCTCACCGATAACCCCTACATCATTGCACTGCTCATCGACCTGATCCTGCTGGTGCTGGGCATGATCATGGATATGGCTCCCATCATCCTGATCGCTACCCCCATCCTGCTGCCCATCGCAACCTCCATCGGCATCGATCCCATCCAGTTCGGTATCATCGTGGTTCTGAACTGCGGCATCGGTCTGCTGACTCCTCCCGTTGGCTCCGTTCTGTTCATCGGCTCTGCCGTTGCAAAGCGTCCCATGGAGAAGGTAGTCAAGGCAACCCTGCCGTTCTACCTGTGCATGTTCATTGCACTGCTGCTGCTGACCTACATCCCCGACATCAGCCTTGCTATCCCCAAGCTGCTGGGCGGCTATGTAAGTCCCATTGCAAACCCGCTGGGCCCTGTGTTCATCCACTAAGCGCAGCATAAGGGAAACCCCTTGCATCTTTAAGACCGGAGCCTGTCAGCCCTTTGGGCTGCGGGCCCCGGTCTTTTTTGCTTTTGCACCAAAATGCGGACAGCTTGCACGGCGGGGAACACTATGATACAATAAAGTGTATAGAAGCTTGGAAGGGGAGAGAACACTATGGAGCAAAAACGCCTGTGTCCGTTCTGCATTGGGGAACTGCCGCCTGCGGCGACCGTCTGCCCCCATTGTGGGAAGATCTTAGAGGGATGCAACCCGGCGGGCTGCCTGCCGGTGGGTACGGTGCTGGCCGGGCGCTACACTGTGGGCGAGATGCGCAGTCTGGACGGCGAGGGCGTGCTGTACAGCGGCGTGGAGAATCTGGGTGCTTTCCGGGTGACTATCAAAGAGTACCTGCCCGTCACCCTTTCTGCGGAGCGGGGTGCGGACTGCGTCCTACGCCCCAAGCAGGGCAGCGAAGTACTGTTCAAGACCACCCGCATGGACTTTGCAGACCTGTACCGCGCCGTCCAGCGCATTACCCCCGCCAGCGGTCTGGAGGCCGTGCTGGACGTGGTGGAGGCCAACAACACCGTGTATGCGGTGCTGGAAAACTTAGGCGGCACCCCGCTGGAGCAATGGCTGGAAAATCGTCCCGCTCCGGTGCAGGCAGAGGAGGCCTGCGCCATGCTGCGGCCGGTGTTTGAGGGCGTGGCGGCCATGCACAAGGCAGGGCTGGTGCACCGCGGCATCTGCCCGGAGAATATCCGGGTGATGGCGGATGGCCGCTGTCGTCTGGCCGGGTACGCCACCGTGGGTCTGCGCACCGCAGGCAGCGGTCTGCACGAGCAGCTGTACGAGGGTTACTCCGCGCCGGAGCAGTACACCACCGCCGAGTTTGAGGGGCGCTACACCGACGAATACAGCCTTGCCGCCGTCTTTTACCGCATGGTGTGCGGGCAGGCACCCATGCCCGCTGCCCAGCGTGTGGTGTCGGACTCTAACCCCCGGGCACGCACCGTAGAGCCTGCCGTACCGGCCTATGTTTCCGATGTATTGCAGCTGGGGCTGCGGCTCAAGGTCATGGAGCGCATCCAGACCGTGCCGCAGCTGTATCAGGCGCTTTCTTCCAAGGAATATACCGCCGAGCTGACCCGCACCATGAAGCCGGAGACCCCGATGCATCCGGCGCGGACAGAGCAGAGCGGGCAGGGCAGGGAACACCTGCTCAGTTTGAAAGGGTTGCTGGCGGGCATCCTGATTCTGCTTTCCGTTCTGATCTTGCTCACCCTGTGGGGCATCGTGAGCAGCAAGGAGGAACAAACTCCCTCTTCGGAGCCGAGCTCGGAAGCTGCCAGCAGCGAGGAAATGAAGCCCCAGAACCTTGTGCCCAACTTTGTGGGCATCGATTACGAGCAGATCAAGAATAACCGCGAGTACACCAGTATGTACCTGTTCCGGGCGGTGCTGGAGTACAGCGATACCGTGCCTTCCGGGCAGATCATCCGGCAGGAGCCGGAGGCCGGCGAGGTGATGGAGAACGGCGAGGTGATCCAGATCGTGGTCAGTCAGGGCCCGGAGAAGGTGGAGATGCCCAAGATCGTCGGTGCATCGCAGGATAAGGCTATTGAGATCCTGAGCAGCCGGGGGCTTGTGGCCAGCTGCTTTATGGTGGTGAATGATGGCTCCTACGCTACGGGCTGTGTGGTTTCTGCCAGCGAGGAAGAGGGCGCCATGGTCACGGTGGGCACGGTGATCACTGTGTATATCGCCGCAGACCCCAGTGTGCAGATCACTGCCACCCCGGAGGAGCCTGCCGCTACCGAGCCTACCACCCCGGAAACGCCCCCGGAGGGCAGTACAGAGCCGGAATACGATACCAATTAAACAGCATACAACAAAAGCAGAAGCGGGAGCCTTGAACGGGCTCCCGCTTCTGCTTGTTTAGGATAGGAAAGAGAATGGCAAATTAAAGGTTCGAGTAGCCCATCAGGCAGCGGTCCACCTCGGCGGCGCAATCGCGGCCTTCGCGCAGACCCCACACCACAAGGCTCTGGCCGCGGCGCATATCGCCACAGACGAAAACCTTGTCCACGTTGGTCTTAAAGCTGTGGTCGGCTACATTGCCCCGGGCGGTCAGCTCCACCCCAAAGGCATCGGCTGTGTAGTTTTCGCAGCCGGTAAAGCCTGCGGCGATAAACGCCAGCTGGCAGTCGTAGGTAAATTCCTTGCCGGTGGGCACCATGCTGGTGCGGCCGGTCTCGGGGTCGCGCTCCGGCTTCAGGCAGCTGATGATGGCACCGGTCAGGTTGCCGGCCTCGTCCTTCAAAAACTCCTTGACGGTGGTCTGGTACACGCGCGGGTCCTTGCCGAACTTGGCAATGCACTCGGTCTGGCCGTAGTCCACCTTCAGCACCCGGGGCCACTCCGGCCACGGGTTTGCGGCGGTGCGCTCGACAGGGGGCTGCGGCATCATTTCCAGTGCCATCAGGTCGGTGCAGCCCTGCCGCAGAGCAGTGCCCTGACAGTCGTTGCCGGTGTCGCCGCCGCCGATGACCAGCACATTTTTGCCGGCTGCGTTGATGGCCTTGCCGTCTGCAAAACCCGAGTCCAGCAGGCTCTTGGTCACGCTGGTCAGGTAGTCCACGGCAAAGTGCACGCCCTTGGCGTCCCGGCCGGGCACGTTCAGGTCGCGGGGCTTTTTTGCGCCGCAGCACAGCACTACGGCATCAAAATCTGCCAGCAGCTGCTCGGCGGGCACGGCGCCGCCCACATCCATGCCGGTGCGGAACACAACACCTTCGGCCTGCATCAGCTTGACCCGGCGCTCGATGACCGCCTTATCCAGCTTCATGTTGGGGATGCCGTACATCAGCAGACCGCCCACACGGTCGGCGCGCTCAAACACCGTAACGGCGTGGCCGCGCTTGTTCAGGTACTCGGCCACCGAAAGCCCCGCAGGGCCGCTGCCCACCACGGCAACGCTCTTGCCGGTATGGGTCGGCGGCGGGGTGGCGGTCAGCCAGTTTTTGGCGTAGGCCGTCTCAATGATGGCGTGCTCGTTTTCGCGCACGGTGACGCTGCTGCCAGTCACATCCCCGCAGGTGCAGGCGGCCTCACACAGGGCGGGGCACACCCGGCTGGTAAACTCCGGGAAGCGGTTGGTGGCCATCAGGCGGTGGAGCGCAAGCTCCCACTTGCCGTGGTACACCAGATCGTTCCACTCCGGGATAAGGTTGTTCAGCGGACAGCCGGAGGCCATGCCGCCGATCATCATGCCCGCCTGACAGAAGGGCACGCCGCAGTCCATGCAGCGGGCGGCCTGCGTCTGCTGCTGCTCCCGCGAGAGCCAGATGTGGAACTCGTTAAAATTTTCAAGGCGCTCCAGCGGCGCAACGTCCGTGCTGGTCTTGCGCGCATAATCCATAAATCCTGTTGTCTTACCCATGCTGCTGCCCCTCCTTACTTATGCTTCTGCACTGCATAGAATGCTTCGATCTGTGCCTGCTCGCCGTCCAGACCACGCTCCTCTACCGAGGCGATGACCCGCAGCATGCGGTCGTAATCGTAAGGCAGCACCTTTTTGAATTTGGGCAGGAACGCACTGAAATTATCCCAAATTTCCTTGCCGCGCGGAGAGCCGGTGGCCTCCACATGGGCGCGGATCAGCTCCTTCAGGGTGGCAACATCGTACTTGTGCTCCACCGGCTCAAGGCTGACGGTCTCCTTGTTCACCCGCTGGTAGAAGTCCCAGTTTTCGTCCAGCACATAGGCAATGCCGCCGGTCATACCGGCTGCAAAGTTCTTGCCGGTCTGTCCCAGCACCACCACGGTGCCGCCGGTCATGTACTCGCAGCCGTGGTCGCCCACGCCCTCCACAACGGCGGTCGCGCCGCTGTTGCGCACACAGAAGCGCTCACCGGCCACGCCGGAGATGAACGCCTTGCCGCTGGTAGCGCCGTACAGCGCCACGTTGCCGGTGATGATGTTCTCCTCGGGCTTGAAGTCGATGCCCTGCGGCGGGCGCACCACGATCTTGCCGCCGGAAAGGCCCTTGCCCATGTAGTCGTTGCAGTCACCCACCAGCTCCAGCGTCAGGCCATTGGGGATAAAGGCACCAAAGCTCTGGCCGCCTGCACCGTTGCAGTGCACGGTGTACACATCGTCCGGCAGGTCGTTGCCGTATTTACGGGTGATCTCGCTGCCAAAGATGGCACCAAAGGCGCGATCCACGTTGGAAACATTCAGGCTGACGCTCTGGGGAGCCTTGCTGCCCAGCTTGAACTTCTTCATCAGCACCTTCATGTCCAGCGTGTTTTCCAGATGGAAGTCGTAGCTGTCCTCCTTGATAAAGTGGACGTTGCTGTTTGCAATGGCGGGGTTGTGCAGGATGCAGTCCAGATCCAGCTTTGCGGCGCGGCTGCCCGGGGCAGCGGGCTTGACCCGCAGCAGATCGGTGCGGCCCACCAGCTCGTCCACGGTGCGCACGCCCAGCTTTGCCATGTACTCCCGCAGCTCCTCTGCCACAAAGGTGAGGTAGTTGATGATGTACTCCGGCTTGCCCTTGAAGTTCTTGCGCAGCTCGGGGTTCTGGGTGCAGATGCCCATGGGGCAGGTGTCCAGATTGCACACGCGCATCATCACGCAGCCCTCGGCCATCAGCAGGGTAGTGCCGAAGCCGAACTCCTCTGCGCCCAGCATACAGCTGATGGCCACATCCCGGCCGGACAGCAGCTTGGAGTCGCTCTCAATGCGCACGCGGGTGCGCAGACCGTTCAGGATCAGGGTCTGGTGAGTCTCGGCGATGCCCAGCTCCCAAGGCAGACCTGCGTGCTTGATGGAGGTGCGGGGCACAGCACCGGTGCCGCCGTCATAGCCGGACACCAGAATGACCTGTGCGCCGCCCTTGGCAACACCGGCGGCAATGGTGCCCACACCGGCCTCGCTGACCAGCTTGACGTTGATGTTAGCGCTGCGGTTGGCGTTTTTCAGATCGTAGATCAGCTCTGCCAGATCCTCGATGGAGTAGATATCGTGGTGGGGCGGGGGAGAGATCAGGCCCACGCCGGTGGTGCTGTGGCGGGTCTTGGCGATCCACGGATATACCTTGGCACCGGGCAGGTTGCCGCCCTCACCGGGCTTTGCGCCCTGTGCCAGCTTGATCTGGATCTCCTCGGCGCTGACCAGATATTTGCTGGTCACGCCAAAGCGGGCAGAGGCCACCTGCTTGATCTTGGAATTGCTCTCGCTGTGGTAACGCTCCTCGGGCTCGCCGCCCTCACCGGTATTACTGCGGCCGCCCAGACGGTTCAGGGCAATGGCAATGGTCTCGTGTGCCTCACTGCTCAGTGCGCCGTAGCTCATGGCAGCGCCCTTGAACCGCTTGACGATGCTGGAGACCGGCTCTACTTCTTCCAGCGGGATGCCGCCGTCTGCGGCGTAGTTGAAGTCCAGCAGACTGCGCAGATGCACGCCCTCGGCACCCATGTTGTCCACCGTCTGGGTGAACTGCTTGAAGGTGTCGTAATCGCCGGTGCGGCAGGCTTTCTGGAACAGATGGATGGTCTGGGGGTTGAACAGGTGCTCTTCCTTGCCGCTGCGGAACTTGTGGGCACCGCTGTCGGCAAGCTCCATGTTGATATCCAGCCCCAGCGGGTCAAAGGCGGCGTTGTGCAGCGCCTCCACATCGGCCTGAATGTCTGCCATGCTGATGCCGCCCACGCGGCTCACCGTGCCGGTAAAGTATTTATCAATGACCTCCTTCGAGATGCCCACAGCCTCAAAGATCTGGCTGCTCTGGTAGCTCTGGATGGTGGAAATGCCCATCTTGGAGGCGATCTTCACGATGCCGTTGAGGATGGCGTTGTCGTAGTCCTGCACAGCGGCGTAATAGTCCTTGTCCAGCAGACCCTCGTCGATCAGCTGCCCGATGGTCTCGTGTGCCAGATAGGGGTTGATGGCGCAGGCACCGTAGCCCAGCAGGGTGGCAAAGTGGTGCACCTCCCGGGGCTCGGCGCTTTCCAAAATCAGCGCCAGTGCGGTGCTCTTTTTGGTGCGGATGAGGTACTGGGACACTGCCGAAACAGCCAGCAGGCTGGGGATGGTCACATGGTATTCATCCACGTCCCGGTCGGACAGGATGATGATGTTCGCACCCTCCTTGTAGGCGCGATCCACTTCCAGAAATACCCGGTCGATGGCCTTTTCCAGACTGGTGTTCTTGTAGTAGTTGATGGACACCGTAGCCACCTTGAAGCCCGGCACGTTCATGTACTTGATCTTCAACAGGTCGGTGTTGGTCAGGATGGGGTTGTGCACCTTGAGCACCTTGCAGTTCTCCGGCTTATCCTCCAGCAGGTTGCCGTGGGCACCGATGTAAACGCTGGTGGAGGTGACCACCTTCTCCCGGATGGCATCGATGGGCGGGTTCGTCACCTGTGCGAACCGCTGCTTGAAGTAGTTGAACAGCGGGGGATGCTGGCTGCTGAGCACGGCAAGCGGGGTGTCGGTACCCATGGCACCGGAGGGCTCTGCGCCCGCCCGCGCCATGGCAAGGATCATGGTGTTCACGTCCTCGTACTTGTAGCCGAACACCTTCTGCAGCCGGGTCAGCTGCTCGCCGGTGTAGCTTTCTACCTTCACGTTGGGGATCTTCAGCCCGCTCAGCTGCACCAGATTGCGGTCGATCCACTCGCCGTAGGGCTCGCGGCTGGCGTAAAGCTCCTTCAGCTTTTCGTCGTCCACCACCTCGCCCTTGACGGTATCCACCAGCAGCATCTTGCCGGGACGCAGGCGCTCTTTGACCAGAATGTTCTCCGGGTCGCATTCCAGCACACCCACCTCAGAGGACAGGATCATGCGGCCGTCCTTGGTGATGTAGTAGCGGCTGGGGCGCAGACCGTTGCGGTCCAGCACCGCGCCCATCACATCGCCGTCCGAGAACAGGATGGCGGCGGGGCCGTCCCACGGCTCCAGCATGGTGGCGTAGTACTGGTAGAAATCCCGCTTTTTCTGGCTGATATTCTTGTTATTCTCCCACGGCTCGGGGATGGTGATCATCACGGCCAGCGGCAGATCCATGCCGTTCATCACCATAAACTCAAGGGTGTTATCCAGCATGGCGGAGTCCGAACCGGAGGTGTTGATGATGGGCAGGATCTTGTTCATATCGTCCTGCAAAATGGGGCTGGAAATGCTCTCCTCACGCGCCAGCATGGCATCGGTGTTGCCCTTGATGGTGTTGATCTCGCCGTTGTGCAGGATAAAGCGGTTGGGGTGTGCACGCATCCAGCTGGGGTTGGTGTTGGTAGAAAAGCGGCTGTGCACCATGCCGATGGCGGACTCATAATCCGGGTCCTGCAGATCAGCGTAGAAGCGGCGCAGGTCGTGCACGAGGAACATACCCTTATACACGATGGTGCGGCTGGACAGGCTGGGCACATAGGTGCCGTTGCTGGCCTGCTCGAACACGCGGCGCACGATGTACAGGCGGCGGTCAAACTCAATGCCCTTGCTTACCTTGGCGGGCTTTTTGATGAAGCACTGCCAGATGGCGGGCATGCAGTCCCGGGCCTTCTGCCCCACGGCATCGGGGTCTACAGGCACTTCGCGCCATGCCAGAAACTCCAGCCCCTCCTTGCGGGTGACCACCTCGAACAGCTTCATGGCCTGTGCCCGCAGGTGCTCGTTCTGGGGGAAGAAGAACATACCCACGCCGTACTCCCGCTCGTTGCCCAGCCGGATGTTCAGCTCCTCGGCAACCTTGGAGAAGAAGTTGTGGCTGATCTGCAGCAGGATGCCCACGCCGTCGCCGGTCTTGCCCTCGGCGTCCTTACCGGCGCGGTGCTCCAGCCGCTCCACGATGGACAGTGCATCGTCCACCGTCTGGTGGCTTTTACGTCCCTTGATGTCCACCACAGCGCCGATGCCGCAGGCATCGTGCTCGAACTGTGGGTCATACAGACCAAGGGTGGTTTTCTGCTCTGTAAAGTTTTCCATAGTCTTTCCCATCCTTTTTACTTGTTTACCGGGGGCTGCGGCACCCTCCGCAGCTTTTTATCCCCTGCAAAAAGAAAAAAGCGCCCCGCAAGGGCATAGGATGCCCCTGCGGAACGCCTTTGTTCCGATACCTGATATTATACAGATTCCTGAAAAATCTTCAAGTGACAGCTGCACCAAATATGCTACACACATTGCGCCGCTTCTTGTGCGAAACGCCGCGAGCCCCCGCAGCTGTGCGCGGCATACAAGCAAAACCGCCGCACCCGGCGTTGTGCACGCGGGTACGGCGGTTTGGAGGAATTTGCCCTGAGTGATGCGGAACACTCAGGACTCAGGAATGCTTTGATTTGCGGGTGAAGAACCATCCGCAGGCCAGCAGCAGGGAGCCCAGGCTTGCCAGCACACCGGCCATCCAGCCGGTGGTGCCGGTCTGGGGCAGGGTGGGCACTGCCGGGGCAGCGGGCTGTGCGGCGGCGGGAGCTTCCGTGTGGGGAGCCTGAGCCGGGGCGTCGGATGCGGCGGCAGCTTCGGTGCCGTTGGTGTCGTCAGAGTCAGCCGGGGCTTCCGGGGCGGAGGCGTCTGCGTCGGGGTCCGGTGCCAGAGAGATCTCTTCCACCGGCAGAACCGCCAATTCTGAGTTGCGGGTTTGTTGTAAAATAACCAAACGAAACCTCACCCGCCCAGAATGG